>ERZ724524.2361-NODE-2361-length-12318-cov-3.549621_pt1 | contig 12318 bp, 16 predicted proteins | sample MGYA00376057_ERZ724524 | MGnify/ENA primary metagenome ERZ724524 (study PRJEB28724, sample SAMN07190888) | wastewater metagenome | isolation source: influent of sewage treatment plant in Hong Hong | place: USA: Christiansburg, Virginia | collected 2016-03-01 ...
TTCTGTTTCGTTGGTCTCGCGCAAACTCCAAACAAAGCTCAAAAGCATTGAGCAAGCCGTATGCCTGCACCGCCTTCCAATTTTTTCGAATCCTTGCCATATTGTTTTTCTCCAACACACAATCAAAAATAAATCCTGTGGCTATCCAACCCCACCGCACCGTTTTAAACTGTTCACACCCATCAACCAAGCAATCAACTCAATCAACATAAAACAAGGCAAGTGAAATGGAAAACGAAACACTTAGTGCAAAAAAACCCGCACAACCACCAGCAAAACCAGCCCAATCAGGCCGCCGCTGTAATATACTTATGAGCATAACGGGGTCGAATTCGGCGACCATCGACCGTCCAGCGGTCAGGCCACAATTCATGCAAAGGCACGCCCAAAAAATCGCTAATGATTTGCTCGCCTTTAGTCAACGGCACATAAATGGCCTTGGTCAACGCCGTGCGATGCATCCCACTATCGATCGCAAGTTGCGTCAAATTTGTGCCGCGCATCCGAACTTGAGCTTTAATCAGCTCAGGATGCCAACCGCTCAACTCTTCAAACAGCTGCGCGTTTTGTGCAGCCGTAGTGCGGTTCATTGGTTTTTTTGTAACATCAGTTGTAGTGTCAGTAGCACTCATTTTTAAGCTCCCACAAGCCTGCAAGCTTGTTTTTTAAAAGGGTTAAGGTTCGTTAATTCACTCGATTAACGACATATTAACTGGAATGAAGTAATACGTCAACAACAACGCAATTAAAAATTGCTTTGTTTTTTGAAAACACATTTAACCGATTGTTTTTAAAAGACTATGACGTTAAAAATAATTTTATAAGGCGTATGGCTTTATCGTACTAGTTAAGCCAACGAAAGTGATATGAAGAAAATGTATTCAGCGGTAGAGATTGCAGAGATGCAGATTCCGAACCTACCAAAGACAGCAACAAACATTAGACAACGCGCAGATCGCGAGGGCTGGTCGTTTGCCGAAGAAACAGGTTTAGGCGGCGTGCGCCGCCTGTACGAGATACCCCCACGTTACTTGGTCACGGTGGAGACAATGGGGCTACCGCTTGACCTAGCACTACAGGCAGCGTTATCAGCCCACAAAGCAGCCAATGCAATGGGCGGTATCAGTGACGAACAGTTTTTAGGACTGTTTAAAACGCTGTGCGGCATAAGTCAAACGGCAGAAATACGCGAATCACAGAGCGCCAACACCCATCGCGCCCAAAAGACCAAGACAGGTAAAGGAGTCACCGCATTCAACATAGGCAGCCAAACCGCTGGCGGCGAGATTCGCAACATCACAAAAATTAAGGGAGATTTAAACCAATGAGTTTCAAGCAATACGCGCAAGGCAACATCAACAACATCAAAAGACTATTTGGCAACATAATCATCAACACCCCCCAAGTGGTCGTGGCAGAACCCGCAGCAGAACCCGTAGAGCCAGTACAACAGCCCGTCGAGCTCATCAACGAAGAGCAATTCAACTGCATCAACAAACTCGCAGACCATTTCGCGCTATTTGAAATAGACCTACTGGACGACCCAAAAAACAACGCCCCACTAATCAAATCAATAGCCTTCAAAGCAGCAGGCGTAAAAAGCCTCCGCGAAATACCATCAAGCCAATACAACGCCGCACTTCATGCTGTGCGTGCACACATTCATAAAAAAACAAAACCTTGCTATAACAGTGCAAAATAAATGCAAAAATGCGCAGAATATGCGCATTTTTTTCTATTTTTTTGCAAAGTCAATTCACGACAGCGGCAATACCCAAATAAGCCGCAAACCCGCGCGAATGCACGATTTTATTTATTTTCTTTTTAATATTTCTCTTTCAAACCCAGTGCAATAATGTTCACCTCCCCACAGATCACTCAAAACCAAGCAACCTTTGTATTTCTGGTCACTTTCAACTTTAACCTCAATGCAATGATGCTCAATTTCCCCATGCGATGATTGATGTGACATTTGTTTACGTGACACTGTGCTCGACCTTATTTTTCTTTTTTATCATGACGCACCCCCAAGTAAAAAGCAAAACCCAAGCCGAACAAAATGAATAATAAAAATAAAGCTTCTGGCACGCCACTGGGCATCACATCAATCCAGTGACTCCAATAAGCGATTTCATTTTGCACATCCATCTTATTTTTTAACCGTCGAAGCTGGAGTCGTTACTGTTGCGGGTACAGAAGCACCCTTAGGGCTGCATTTACCGCCTTTATGGTGTTTACCAACGCCGCCCGTTAATGTCGAGCCTTTTGGACAAGCCATCGCCGATACCGACGCACAACCCAAAGCCACTGCAAAAACGACTGAAATAATTTTTTTCATGATTGATCCTTAAAGTAATGATAAGTGATGATGAGTGATTGATGAGGAACAATTGATGCAAAAACATCAATGAAACCCACACCACCACTGTAACAAGGAAGTGAGGGGCTTTAAGTTACGTCATGTGTCGACATGTAACCATTTGTAAGTCCAAACCGAGCAGCACATAAGCAACAAAAAAATTGCTCGCAGCACGCACGGCCACCTAAACGCCTCCGTCCCGCTCAACTGTCAAGCCCATGTAAACCTCTTGCCTTAAAATGTCAGCATTCAACACACCGCCTTCAGAATGGCGTTCCCAAAAAACAATACCCGAGTGTTTTTATCGGGTTTATGTTACAATCCAAATACAAAAGATTGGTTTAACAACGACAAAATCATGAGACATTTCCGTCTAATTTTTCGCTAAAAACCAGAACCAATAATGTATTGAGATTGGACATACCATGCGACTGACCACAAAAGGCCGATTTGCCGTAACTGCACTACTTGACGTTGCCTTGCGATCGACTGAAGGCCCCGTGAACCTTGCGGCTGTTTCTGATCGCCAGCAAATTTCCTTATCGTACCTTGAGCAATTGTTCGGCAAACTTCGCCGCAACGGTCTTGTGGACAGTGTGCGCGGTCCTGGTGGTGGTTACATTTTGGCTCGCTCCCCTGAATTGATCTCTGTTGCCAGCATTGTGATTGCCGTAGATGAACCCCTCGATGCACGTCAATGCGAAGGCCGAGAAGATTGTTTTAACGGGCATCAGTGCATGACGCATGAGCTTTGGCACACACTCAATCAAAAAATGTTTGAGTATTTGGAGTCTGTGAATTTGCAAAACCTCGTCAATGACCACAACAAGCGTCAATTGGAGCACAGCCATGCCCATGGCGAGCAAGTCATCCACATGCACGCCCACTAATTTATTTTGTTTCACCCATTTCACTTTATGAAGGACCTCTCATGAACATGCCGATTTACATGGATTATTCTGCAACCACGCCAGTTGATCCGCGCGTGGCCGACAAAATGATTCCGTACATCACTGAGCATTTTGGTAACCCCGCTTCACGCAGCCATCCTTATGGCTGGGAAGCCGAGGACGCCGTCGAAACTGCGCGCGGCCATGTGGCGGCTTTGGTCAACGCAGACCCACGTGAAATCGTGTTCACATCAGGCGCAACTGAATCAGACAATTTAGCAATCAAGGGTGTCGCACAGTTTTATCACGACAAAGGCAAACACATCATCACCGTGAAAACCGAACACAAAGCCGTGCTTGACACGTGCCGCGAATTGGAGCGTCAAGGTTTTGAAGTCACCTACCTTGATGTGCTCGAAAATGGCTTATTGGATTTGGACGTGTTTAAAGCCGCGATTCGCCCAGACACCATCCTCGCATCGGTCATGCATGTGAACAATGAGATCGGCGTGATTCAAGACATCGCGACGTTGGGCGAGATTTGCCGCGAAAAAGGGGTGATTTTTCACGTTGATGCCGCTCAATCCACAGGTAAAGTTGAGATTGATTTGAACACGCTCAAAGTGGATTTGATGAGCTTTTCAGCACACAAAACCTACGGCCCCAAAGGTATTGGCGCACTGTACGTTCGCCGTAAACCACGCATTCGCCTTGAAGCGCAAATGCACGGTGGTGGCCACGAGCGCGGCATGCGCTCAGGCACACTGGCGACACACCAAATCGCAGGCATGGGCGAAGCATTTCGCATTGCCAAAGAAGAAATGGCCGCAGACAATGCACGCATTGGCGCACTGCGCGATCGTTTGTGGGCGGGCTTTCAAAATATGGAAGAAGTGCATTTAAATGGCGACATGGTGCAACGCATTCCGCACAACTTGAACGTCAGTTTCAACTTTGTTGAAGGTGAATCCTTAATGATGGCAATTAAAGATGTGGCCGTATCTTCAGGCTCAGCCTGTACATCGGCCTCTTTGGAACCATCATACGTTCTGCGCGCATTGGGTCGCTCTGATGAATTGGCACACTCATCGATTCGTTTCACCGTCGGTCGTTTCACCACAGAAGCAGAAATCGATACGGTCATTGCATTGATGCAATCAAAAATCGCAAAACTGCGGGAGCTTTCTCCATTATGGGAAATGTACAAAGAAGGCATTGACCTTGATAGCGTACAGTGGGCGGCGCACTAAAACCGTCATTCCCGCTCAGGCGGGAACCCAGTCAAACGCAGAGCGTGCGTTGACGGACAACAGATTGACACGGTGTGGGTTCCACACCACTTGATTCCCACCTACACGGGAATCACAAACACAAATTGAAGGAGCACTAAAATGGCATACTCAGACAAATTAATGGATCACTACGAAAACCCACGCAATGTCGGCGCTTTCGACAAAGGCGATGACAGTGTCGGCACAGGCATGGTTGGCGCACCCGCGTGCGGCGACGTGATGAAACTGCAAATCAAGGTCAACGAACAAGGCATCATCGAAGATGCCAAGTTCAAAACCTATGGCTGCGGTTCGGCGATTGCCTCATCATCGCTCGTCACCGAATGGGTCAAAGGCAAAACCGTAGACCAAGCCTTAGAAATCAAAAACTCGCACATCGCCGAAGAACTCGCCTTGCCGCCTGTCAAGATTCACTGCTCGATTCTCGCTGAAGATGCGATTAAAGCCGCAGTGGCCGACTACAAAGCAAAGCATTGATTTAAAAAAGGAATCATCATGGCAGTCTCAATGACCGCTGCGGCGGCAACCCACGTACAAAATTTCCTCGCCAAACGCGGCAAAGGCATTGGCTTACGCCTTGGCGTGCGCACCACCGGCTGCTCGGGCATGGCCTACAAACTCGAATACGCCGACGCGCCCGCCACGGATGACAATGTTTTTGAAGCCCACGGCGTTAAATTGCTCATCGACCCAAAAAGCTTACCGTATTTGGACGGCATGGAGCTGGACTACACGCGCGAAGGTTTAAACGAAGGTTTTAAATTCAACAACCCCAATGTCAAAGACGAATGCGGTTGTGGTGAATCATTCCACGTCTAATTACTCGCACATAAGTCCAGCCCAAGAGCACAATCCACTGGCGCGCGAAAATATAAATTTTGGGCGGGTGAACCGCCCAAAATTTAAAACACAACCAGCTTAAAGCCGCAACGCATGAAACAAAACTATTTTGAACTGTTCCAACTGCCCATCGGCTTCGCCATCGACGAAGCCGATTTGGCTTTGCGCCACCGCACGATCATTGACAAAGTTCACCCCGACCGCTTCGCTGCCAAAAGTGCGATGGAACAACGCCTCGCATTGCAATGGGCGACTTTCGCCAACGAAGCGTTTGACGCATTACGCGACCCGATTGCCCGAGCACGGTATTTGCTGTCACTCAACGCACCCGAACTAACAGGTGACCATGTCCGCGTCAACTTGCCACAAACGTTCTTGATGCAACAAATGGAATGGCGCGAAGCCTTGGAAGACGGCGATGTTGAAACCGTGCGTGATGAAGTCCATGCGGCAAATGCCAAAGCATTGGCCGATTTAAAAACTGCATGTGATGCCGCAGATTGGCACGCCGTACAAGTTGCAATTGCGCAAAACCAGTTTATTGAGAATTTTTTGCAGCAGTTACCCAAATAATCCGTCATTCCCGCGCAGGCGGGAATCCAGCCAAATGCGCAGCATTTGTTGATGAACTGAGTTTGTTTTGCACCAACGGTGCGGGATTCCCATCGTAACCTGTCATCGCGAAGGCTGGGTGGGAATGACAAAATAGAGTTCTGGAAAATGAAACAACCCGCCGTTTATATTTAGCCAGCCAACGCAACGGCACGCTCTATATCGGCGTCACGTCGAATTTAGTGCAACGGATTTGTCAGCATCGAGAAGCATTGGCAGATGGCTTTAGCAAGCAATATGACGTTAAAATGCTGGTTTGGTTTGAGCAGCACGACACAATGGAAAGCGCCATTGCCCGCGAAAAAGCCATGAAAAAATGGCATCGGCAATGGAAGATTAACTTGATTGAAGCGCAAAACCCAGAATGGCGAGATTTATGGGATGACATTATCGCATAAACCAGCGTCATTCCCGCGCAGGCGGGAATCCATTGGGGCGCGAAGCGCACCGTCGGTACGAGATGAGTTAAGTTCGTCAACAAATGCTGCGCATTTGACTGGGGTCCCGCCTACGCGGGAATGACGGAGTGGAGAGCATCCACCGAATGCGATGACAATGATGTTGAGACATGCGGCGGATTGTTGCGCGAATCCACCTTACGGGTTACGGCTTTTACAGTTCAAAGGAAATCTATGTCTATTGCATTTAGGCACTCTGCGGGGTTTGGTAAACGGATTGAATACTGGGTTGTTGGTTTAATGGTTAAGAGTGGTTTAGACGTTTATTTACCTTTAGTAGATGATGACGCTGTTGATGCGGTTATCAAACGTCCAGATGGTTTGTTTATTGAGGTGCAAATTAAGGCGCGTTCAAAAACTGTTAAGTTGGGTGATGCTGGATTATTTGCTGCAATTACGCATGAATGTCGGCCAAACTACTGGTTTGTTTTTTACGCTGAACGATTAGATACTTTATGGCTCATGTCTTCAGACGAGTTTATCGCCGAATCGGTTCAAAATAAAAACGGCATCAATGCAGGAAAAAGAAGTCTTTGGTTCAACGGAACTAAAATGAATAAAGATGCAGGTCGGCGTGAAGAATATATTAAAGATAGGTATCAAAAATATGTTGTTGAAGATTTTTCAAGGTTATTAAAATAAACATGGCACTCCTCCAAATTTCAGAACCTGGTGAATCCACCGCTCCCCACCAACATCGTTTGTCCATCGGCATCGACTTGGGCACCACCAATTCACTCGTCGCGACCGTGCGGCATGGTTTTCCGACGGTGTTGACTGATGAAAATGGCGCGTCGCTTGTGCCGTCGATTGTGCATTATTCGCACGACACGACCACGGTTGGCATCGCTGCCAAAGCCTTGCAGGCGAATGACCCGAAAAACACAATTGCATCCGTTAAGCGACTGATGGGACGTGGGTATCAAGACGCGCGGGCGTTGCCTGATGCGGGTTATGCGCTGGTCGATACGACGGGGATGGTCAGCGTGCAGACGCCGCAGGGCGTGAAAAGTCCTGTTGAGGTTTCGGCAGAAATTTTAAAAAACCTATATCAGCGCGCATTGCAAAGTTTCAATGACGACATCGTTGGCGCTGTGATTACGGTGCCTGCGTATTTTGATGAGTCGCAGCGACAGGCAACCAAAGATGCGGCGCACATCGCGGGACTGAATGTGTTGCGCTTGCTCAATGAGCCAACGGCGGCGGCGATTGCCTATGGCTTGGACAATGCGGATAACGTGGCGAAAGAAGGCACGTTTGCGGTGTATGACTTGGGCGGCGGGACGTTTGATGTGTCGATTTTGAAATTGTCCAAAGGTGTGTTTGAAGTGTTGTCGACGCACGGCGACACTGCGCTCGGCGGTGATGATTTTGACCATCGCGTGTACTGTTGGATTTTGAAAGAAGCCGACTTGGTTGGCTTGCACGCGAATTTATCGGCGCAAGATGTGCGTTTATTGCAGTCCAAAAGCCGCGCGGCGAAAGAGCATTTGACCAAAGATGGTGTGGCGAGCATTCGCGCAAGCCTGTCGGATGGACATCAGGTCAACTTGATGCTCAGCCAAGCGCAATTTTTTGAAATGAGCACAACGCTGGTCGATAAGACCATTCGCGTGTTGGATGAAGCCTTACAACAGGCGAATGTTAAAAGTGAAGATTTACAAGGTGTGGTCATGGTCGGCGGCGCGACGCGGATGCGCAATGTGCAACGCGCGGTGGCTGCGCATGTCGCGTGCCCTGTGTTGAATGATTTGAATCCCGATGAAGTGGTCGCTCTGGGCGCAGCAATGCAGGCGAATTTACTCGCGGGCAATCGTTCAACAGACGATGATTGGCTGTTGTTGGATGTGATTCCGCTGTCGCTTGGCGTTGAGACAATGGGTGGCTTGACCGAAAAAATCATTCCGCGCAACAGCACGTTGCCGATTGCCCGAGCACAAGAGTTCACCACTTTCAAAGATGGCCAAACCGCGATTGCGCTGCACGTCGTGCAGGGTGAACGCGAGTTGGTGAGTGAATGCCGTTCATTGGCGCGATTTGAATTGCGCGGCATTCCGCCGATGGTCGCAGGCGCGGCGCGGGTGCGCGTGACGTATCAGGTTGATGCCGATGGCCTGCTCACGGTGGCGGCACGGGAAATGAACTCGGGGGTATCGGCGGAAATCACCGTCAAGCCGTCATATGGTTTATCTGATGAGGCGATTGCACAGATGCTGACCGATGGCAACAGCCACGCCCGTGATGACATGCTTGCGCGTGCATGGCGCGAAGTCGCGGTCGATGCGCAACGCATGGTGTTGGCGGTACAAGGTGCGATGACTGACGATGGTGAGTTATTGAATGATGCCGAACGCAGTGATTTTGCCCGACAAATTGATGCGCTCAATGCATTGATTCAAACCAATGACGTGACGCAAACCGATGCACTGCGCGCTGCCAGTGATGCACTTGCCCTCGCCTCTGAAGATTTTGCCGCTCGGCGGATGGACAAAGCGATTGCCAGTGCATTGAGCGGGCAGTCGATTGACAGTTTGTAAAACGCTTGTCATTCCCCCGCAGGCAGGCATTCAGTGGGGTGCGTAGCGCACCATTGGTGTTGGTAAGTTAAAGTTCGCCAACCAATAGTTCACTAACAAACGCTGTGCATTTGGCTGAATATTTGACTGGATTCCCGCCGTAACTGGTCTTCGCGAAGACCGGACGGGAGTGACAGTTTTTGAGAGCAAATCATGTTACGTAATTTAGGTTTATCATCCATGCACATGCTCGCCAGTTCGGGGATCACAAGCGAAGCGCAATTGCGCGAGCTGGGTGCAGTAGCGGCTTATGTGACGGTTCAACGCGCAGGCTTTAAACCGAGTTTGAATTTATTGTGGGCAATTGAAGGTGCTTTGAGCAATAGACATTGGCAAGATGTCGCGCGAGACGACCGACTTGATTTATTATTGGCTTTAGACCATTTTTTAGGACATACAAATTAAATGACCAAGATTACTGTTTTACCCCACCCTACCCTTTGCCCAGATGGCGCAACGTTTGAAGCCAAACCAGGTATGTCGGTGTGCGACAATTTATTACAGCACCACGTTGAGATTGAACATGCGTGTGAAAAAGTCGCGGCGTGCACGACCTGCCACGTCATTGTCCGCCAAGGTTACAACTCGTTAAATGAAATTGGCGACCAAGAGGAAGATTTATTGGACATGGCTTGGGGCTTAACATCGCTGTCGCGCTTGTCGTGCCAAGCGATTGTGGCCGATGAAGATTTGGTGATTGAAATGCCAAAATACACCAAAAACCATGCCAGCGAAGGTTCACATTAAGAGTATTGGTCAAAGTACAATGACTCCCATAAAAAAATCCCTTTGAAACATCAAAGGGATTTTTTTATGAAATGACAACGAGAACGGTATTTATTGATTTTTCTCTTTGATTTCTTTTAGATGTTTAAACACCGTGGCACGTCCCATGTCGAGCACATTGGCGACATAGTTGGCGGCACTTTTACCATTGAAGGCACCCTGCTCATACAACACGTGCACCAATTGACGCTTATGCTCACGGCTGAGCGTGGACAGACCCAATTGATTCTGTTGCAACCAATGGTGCAAATAGGTGTTGATGCGCTCCTGCCAATCGTCTTTGAACAGCTTGTCAGGTTGGGGCACAATCTTTGCACCTTTGACAAATAAATCCAAAGCCGCTCGTGCTTGCTCAAACACGGCGATGTTTAAGTTTAAGCAAATCACACCAATCGCTTGCTGTTCATCGTCTCGAACAACGATGGAAACCGAGCGCACTGCCCGGCCATCCCAGTTCAACTTTTCAAAAGGCCCCAGCACATTTTCATCTGAATCAAACTCAATATTATCCAGAGCCGATGCATCACCCAGCATGCGTTTCGAAATATTATTGGCAATATACACCACTGATTGCGTGCCCAAATCATGCACCACCACTTCAGCATACGGGAAAAAAATTGCTGCAATGGCATCACAAAATCCTTGATAACGTGCCAACAGCACTTCACGGTATGTGATGGGTGTTTTTTTATTTTTTGCCATAACAGGTTCCAATTACTGGTCAATTTAAAAAATGCACGTGAGACAGAAACATCACACACGCGGCACACCTTCAGTTTATCACAAGCACACCTTCAGCGTCAGCGGAGATCCCGCAATTGCCAAATACTTTATTTAGAATGGTGTAAAAAATAAAAAAAATGACTCTAAACAAGCAAGTGGACGCGTTTTTTTTCGACCCCTCTCCACAACACTCAAACACTTGCAATGGAATGAAACATCAGAATGAAGCGTCAGGATTAAACTTGGCGCAAACGCTGGTTGCGTTTATAATGGCACATCATTTTTACCCCACACCCAAAAGAAATTTCAACAAGGACCATCATGAGCCAAATCGAACAATTCATCGACGCTGCGTGGGAACAACGCGCCGAATTCACACCTAAAAATGCACCTGCGGACGTGCGTGAGGCCGTTGCCAGCGTCATCGCCCAACTTGATTCAGGTGCTTTGCGTGTGGCAGAAAAAATCAATGGCGAATGGCATGTCAACCAGTGGATTAAAAAAGCGGTGTTGTTGTCGTTCCGCCTCGAAGACAATGCCGTCATGGACGCAGGTGGCTTCACTCAGTTTTATGACAAAGTGCCCAGCAAGTTTGCAAATTACACTGAAGAAGATTTTGCCAACTGTGGCTTCCGCGTGGTTCCACCTGCGGTTGCACGCCGTGGCTCGTTCATTGGTAAAAATGTCGTTTTGATGCCATCGTACGTGAACATCGGCGCATACGTTGATGAAGGCACCATGGTGGACACTTGGGCCACCGTGGGCTCATGTGCACAAATTGGTAAAAACGTGCATTTATCAGGTGGCGTCGGCATCGGCGGCGTGCTTGAGCCGATGCAAGCCAACCCCACCATCATTGGAGACAACTGCTTCATCGGTGCACGCTCAGAAGTGGTTGAAGGCGTGATTGTTGAAGACAACTGTGTGATTTCGATGGGTGTTTACATTGGCCAATCGACCAAAATTTTTGATCGCGAAACAGGTGAAGTGACTTATGGTCGCATCCCCGCAGGCTCAGTGGTTGTGTCTGGTAATTTGCCTTCAAAAGACGGCAGCTACAGTTTATACTGCGCAGTGATCGTCAAGAAAGTCGATGCACAGACCCGTTCAAAAACCAGCATCAATGAATTGCTGCGTGGCGTTTGATAACAACTGCCTGTCAATCACCAAAGCGCCGTCTCAGCCACGGCGCTTTTTGTTTTACAATGAGACATTGACTGGCAATCCATTGTTTAAAGTCGTTACGTTGAATAAATGGGCATTTGGGTTTTGCTTGTTGTTTCAATTTTTTAGATTTCTAAAAACATAATTTTTGTTTCAGAACACTTCTAACAGATCATCTAACACATCTTTTCACACTTGACGAGTGAGGACATCATGGCCATTACCCCTTGGCTGCAAGCCGCATTGGCTGCATTGCCACACATCACTGAGTTGGTCAAAAGCAGCAAAGACTTATTGAAAAGTAACAAGTCAAAAAAAGGTGAAGATCCCATCATCATCGATGCCAGCGACCCACAAACCATGGCAACGCATTTGGCACGGGTGTCAAGCGCTTGCGAAAACAACTCCGAGTCGATTCAAATCCTCGCCGATCAAATGCACAATCAATTGCAGCACTCCACTCAACTGGTACTCAGCTTGAATCAACGTTTGCGCCGCACAACAACTGTTGCCTTCGTTGCCATTGTCATTGCGCTGCTGAGTGCCGCCAAAGCTTTTGCACTGTTTTAGGAGCACCCCATGATCACCGTTTATGGCATTCCAAACTGCTCATCCGTT
>ERZ724524.2368-NODE-2368-length-12303-cov-3.857283_pt1 | contig 12303 bp, 11 predicted proteins | sample MGYA00376057_ERZ724524 | MGnify/ENA primary metagenome ERZ724524 (study PRJEB28724, sample SAMN07190888) | wastewater metagenome | isolation source: influent of sewage treatment plant in Hong Hong | place: USA: Christiansburg, Virginia | collected 2016-03-01 ...
TTATGATATAATGCAATTAGACGAATGTATATTCGGAAAATTTTCAAACTACTTTAAAAATAATAAAAAGTACTCAAATGATATTGTCGAACGATCTGTGTCTCTTATTGACATTAAATCAAAACTAACAATATTATCGAGAGCAACTACTGGAAGGGCAATTCAAATATTTCCTTCTGAAAAAGAAGGTGGCTATAAAAATGATAGTTTCTTTTTACCAATTTCATTTTCTGAATTCTCAACAAAACAATTAAATCTATCCTACTATTTATATCGCATTTTGTATTTAACGATTCAAAAAAAGTTAAACCTTAATTGGGATAATTCTAATGAACAATCAGCAGAGGTGTCACAACAAAAAGCGATAGAAACTTCACAGCAGGTTTTAGATGTTCTTTACGACGAATATCCAGTAACAAAAGATTTACATCAATCATTTAGAGAGCAAATCATAAATAATTCCTCCGAAAAAAATAGTCCAAATTTCACCTGGCTTTATGGAAAGTGGATGCAGAATGATATGGAACAAGCGGATGATAAAAAAATAAAAAACTTTTCAGATAAAGTTAAAGTAGCAGTCGAAAAACAACCAACAACTATTATTAAAGCTAAGCCTATAGAAAGCATTGTTAGTATTGAAGTAGATAAAAAACAACAAGAAGATTATGTGATGACGCATAACTTTGAAAAAGTAGAAACAACAGATGAGTTTAACGGTACATGGAGAGATTTTGATGGTGAGGATGAGTTAGAAGATCATCAAGATGCTGTAGAGGAATTAAATATGAAATTTACAGTAAGAGTAGATGATGCAGCTCATTCAGTTTATCAAGCAGATTTTATAGAGAATACCACAGTATCAGAGAGCTCAGAAATTGACGAAAAGGGATTTCATCTAAAATATGACGAGTGGGATTTTTCGAAAAGAATATATAAGGAAAACTTTTGTAAAGTTTACCCACTTACACAACTAAAAACTGATGCTCAATATTATAAAAATACAATAGCAAAAAATACGACAACACTTAATGGGTTACGCAAAATGCTGACTAATGTAAATAACAAATTACAACAGCTACATCGTCAAACACAAGGAAATGAAATTGATATAGACGCCGTAACTGATTTACTTGTTGATATTCACTTAAAACGCACGCCTTCTGAACGAATTTATATATCAAATCGTAAAAAAGAAAAAGACTTATCTATATTATTATTATTGGACATTAGTTTATCAAGCGACGGCTACGCAGATGGTAATAGAGTGATAGATGTTGAAAAAGAAGTGTCAATTTTATTTGGAGAAATATTGAATGAGTTTAATATTGATTTTTCGATCAATTGTTTTTATTCTAAAACAAGAAACTATTCATCTTATATGACTTTGAAGGGATTTGATGAAGATTGGAATAAATCAAAGTATAAAATAGGAGCAATAGAACCACAAGGTTATACGCGAATAGGAGCAGCTCTACGGCATTCGGGTGCTATGTTGGATAAACGAAGTACAAAAAATAAGTGGGTCATTTTAATTTCAGACGGCAAACCTAATGATTTTGATAAATACGAAGGGAAATATGGGGTTAATGATGTAAAACAAGCATTAAGGGAGTTAAACGAACGGCAAATAAAATCATACGCTTTAGCCATCGAATCAGAAGCAAAATATTATTTACCACAAATGTTTGGTCAAGGAAATCATCAAATCTTAACAACACCAGGAGAATTATTAAACTCTATGGTAAAGTTATATGAAAAAATAAAACATTAAATGAAATGACTAAGTTATTAGTAATAGTGTTTATTTTATGTATGTACATTTTCACTTTAATACGATGCACTAAGCATAAGCAAATAAATGAAATAGATGAAGCTACTTTAAGAAGCGAGCAAATTATTGTAAAAAATGCACAAGAAGCCATTATCGAATTAAAAAATGGGAATAAACGATTTTTGGAAGACAAATTGATTAATTATAATTATAAGCGACAAATAGAATTATCAAAAGGACGGCAAAAGCCATATGCAATCATTTTATCTTGTATGGATTCAAGAGTACCGCCAGAAATAGTTTTTGATCAAGGTATTGGTCATCTTTTTGCACTACGTGTAGCAGGCAATGTTGAAGATGAAAACATTTTAGGTAGTCTTGAATATGCTGTTGAACATGGTCATTCAAAAGTAATTGTAGTCATGGGACATAGCCATTGTGGAGCAGTTAAAGGATCTATTATTGGCACGAAATTGGAAAATTTAACACAATTGTTAGAACAGATTAAACCATCAATCAAAGCTTATCCTGGCACATTAGATATAGTAGAAGCTGTTTCGAAAAATAATGTAAAAACAACTATTCAAGATATTTTAAAAAGAAGTAATTTTATTAATGAACATGTAAACGATAATAAAATTGACATCGTAGGAGCTTATTATAATATTGAAACTGGTGAAGTTTCTTTTCTCGAATAAAGTTTCAATTCATTTTAATAAAAATGTATTATGAATAAAAATATTGTTGACTACAAAAGCGTTTATTATCCGCCAGGAGGAATATTGCTTTGGATAATCATTACGTTAGAACTATTGACTTTTGGTATGGCACTAATTGCCTTGGTTTATTTTAGTAAAGAAGACCCGCAATTATTTCATTCCTCTAGATTACTTTTAAATACAATCCTTGGTATTATTAATACTATTGTTTTATTGACGAGTGGTTTTTTTATGGTAGTTGCTGCAAATTATTTCAAAAACAATGATTATGCTAAAGTTAAACTTTATTTGAATTTAGTTTTGTTAAGTGGAATGCTTTTTTGTGTATTAAAAGGATTCGAATTTTATCATAAGTTTTCGGCAGGAATAACATTAGATACAAATGTGTTTTTTACTTTTTATTGGTTACTAACTGGGTTTCATTATATTCATGTTTTAGTTGGCTTGGTTATTATCGGATTCCTTCTAAGAAGAGTTAATAAAAATATCACTATATCGCACGAAGATTTTGAAGGTGGAGCAGCATTTTGGCATATGTGCGATTTAATTTGGTTAATTGTATTTCCTGTAATTTATTTAATATTTTAATATGAAATAACCATGTTTGCATCAAACACAAATGCAAATGATTAAATTGGTTATACCATATGACAGCTAAAAACAAATAATTTAAACGTATGAAAACAACAATTATATGGCTTGTATTAATAATTTTAACAGTGCTTTCCTTGCTCTTTAATAATATCAGTTCTAGTCGATTGGTCATTATGGGATTGTTTTCAATTAAATTTATTTTAGTAGCTTTTTATTTTATGGGAATTAGAGAAGCTCATATGTTTTGGAAAGTATTTACTATTATATTGATTTCAATTATTAGTAGTATTATAGTTTTTATATAATGAACACTTTTTTTATAGTTCACTAAATACAAAAAGGGTATTGCATTATTGCAATACCCTTTTTTATTAATAATTGAAACAAACGTTTATACTTTATAAATTGGTTCAAATTTTGAAGTAAAGTGTCTTAAAAATTTTGGTTCTTCTGTTATTTTTATTCCAAATGCTTTTTCTTTTTCTGATAAAATTCTTTCAAATACTTCGATCACATATTCAATATGACTTTGTGTATAAACCCTTCTTGGAATTGCCAATCGCACTAATTCCATTGATGCAGGAATTAACTCGTGATTGTCATCATATTTTCCAAACATGACAGATCCAATTTCACAAGAACGAATTCCACCTAATAAATACAACTGACAGACTAATGATTGACCAGGATATTGATTCACTGGGATATTTGAGTATAAAGCTTTGGCGTCAATATATACAGCATGTCCTCCAATAGGCCAAATTAATGGAATACCCATAGCATGTAGTCTGTCACCTAAATAGCTAGTGCTTTTTATTCTGTATTTTAAATATCCTTCATCAAATACTTCTTCTAATCCAATTGCCAAGGCTTCCATGTCTCTTCCAGATAAACCTCCATAAGTAGTAAAGCCTTCAGTAATGATTAATAGATTTTTGCAAGCTTCTGATAGTTCTTTATTTTTTACTGCTAAGAATCCACCCATATTTACTAATGCGTCTTTTTTTGCACTCATAACAGCTCCATCACATAGTGAAAACATTTCGATAGCTATTTGCTTACTAGAAATGTTTTTATATTCTTTTTCTCTTTCTTTTATGAAATAAGAATTTTCGGCAATTCTACAACAGTCTAGAAATAAATTTGCACCATGTTTTTTACATATAGCAGATACTTCTTTTGCATTTTTCATACTAACAGGTTGACCGCCGCCACTATTATTGGTAACAGTTAAAATAACAGCTCCAATATTGTTAACACCTTTTTCTAAAATTAATTTTTCTAACTTTTCAGTATCCATGTTTCCTTTAAATGGATGATATTGCATTGGATTTAAACCTTCTGGAATTACAATGTCGATAGCTTCAGCACCAGAAAACTCTATATTAGCACGTGTTGTATCAAAGTGCGTATTACTAATAAATGTTTTTCCTTTTCCTCCTAACAACGAATATAATATTCGTTCTCCAGCTCTTCCTTGATGAACAGGATAAATATATTCCATCCCAGTTAAATTGAAAACGGTTTTATGCATTTTATGATAACTTGATGATCCAGCATATGATTCATCTCCTTGCATGATTCCCGCCCATTGATCGGCACTCATCGCCGACGTCCCACTGTCAGTTAAAAAATCTATCAACACTTCTTCTGAGTTTAATAGGAAGGTGTTATAGTTAGCTTTTTTTAAAAAGGCTTTTCTTTCTTCAACTGTTGTAATCTTTATTGGTTCTACCACTTTTATTTTAAAAGGCTCAATGATTGTTTTATAATTCATAGTAATTGTTTAATAGATAAATAGTTTAAACGTTTTTATTGTATTTACTTATATACTTATTCGGTATTTGTAATACGTGTAATTTTATATAATCTTCTTTAAAATATTATTGATTAATGTCATTTTTAAAAGATGATTATAATCATAGATATTGTAATCGGATAAAATTGTCCGAGATTATAATAAACGTTAATTTTGTCGTGTAAAACCACAATAAATGTTAATCTACATTTAATCATTGAATTTGAATCTTATGAAAAATACATGGCAACTTAAAAAAATGTTTTGCGGATTGGTTCTAGGAATAACTATTTCACAAAGTGCGAATGCTCAATTCCAAGTTAATGGACAATATATGGCAAGAGGAGAATATAGACATGGATATCAAACCTTGGCTGATACAAATCAGAAAAGTTCTGTGTTTATTTCTCAGAGGGCTCGTATTTCTGCAGACTATAAGCATGACAAGTTTAAAATTCATATTTCTGCTCAAGATGTAAGAACTTGGGGTAGCGTTGCAAATAGTGCAATTGATACAAAAGGTCTTTTTTCAATTTACGAAGCCTATGGTGAATTATATTTTTCGAAAAAGTTTAATGCAAAGATTGGTCGTCAATCTATTGCGTATGATGATGATCGAATATTTGGCTCATTAGATTGGGCTATGCAGGGAAGACGACATGATGCTGCGGTTTTAAAATATACTGATAGTACATGGGCTGTTCATTTAGGTGCTGCATATAATCAAAATTCAGAGTCTAATAAATTTATTCAGTATACAGTAAATAATTACAAAGAGTTTGAATACTTGTGGGCAAATAAAGTTTATAAAAAATTCAATTTTAGTTTCTTGTTTTTAAATAATGGGATGGCTTATACAAAGGTTGATGCAACTACTTTGAAAAAAGATTCTATTACTCTTTATTCTCAAACTATGGGTTTAAGGACTGAATATAAGGGGGATAAATTAAACGGGTTAATTTATGGCTATTATCAAATGGGAAAAGATAATGCTAATAAAGAATTAAGCGCATTTGATGTTTGTGCAGAAATAGGATATAAGCCTATTAAGGGGCTTCAATTATCATTAGGTGCTGAGTTAATGTCTGGCACAAGCCAAACTGATACAGCAAATAAAGTTAATCACTCTTTTAATCCATTGTATGGAACTAACCATCGTTTTAATGGTTATATGGATTATTTCTACGTTGGAAATCATTTGAATACGGTAGGATTATTAGATGGCTATCTGAGAATACATTATACATATAAAAAAGTATTATTTGGAATCAATGGACATTATTTTAAAGCGGCAAGTGATATTAGAGATAAGCGCAAAGGAGCCACTGATAAATTATCTGACAATAATTTAGGAGGAGAAGTTGATTTCACAATGAGTTATAATTATACCGATGGCGTATCAATTCAAGGAGGGTACTCGCAATTTTTTGGATCAACAGGCTTGCAAATGTTAAGAGGCACTTCGTCATTAACACCTACTAGTAATTGGGCTTACATTATGGTTATAATAAGACCAGGATCAGTTAAATGGCCTAAAGTAGGCTTAAAGATGTAATTAAATAAGTTCAACCAATTAAATTTATATTATGAAAAAAATCACAAAAACAGCAATGGTAGTTGCTTCTACCTTGTTCTTGTCATGTATTTTTACAAGTTGTAATAACCATGAAACGCCAAGTAAAGAAAATAGTGAGAGTATCTCCGAAAAAATGGAAGGAGAAGAAATTGCTGTGTTAACTGATGCTCCTAATGTACCACCACCAATAACTAGAAAACATCCTACAAAAATGATTGTTCATCTTGAAGTGATTGAAAAAGAGATGGAAATGATGGATGGTGTAAAATATAATTTTTGGACTTTTGGAGGAAGTGTTCCTGGAAAATTCATTAGAGTAAGAGAGGGTGATTTAGTGGAATTTCATTTAAAGAATAATGCTAGTAGCAAACTTCCTCATAATATCGATTTACATGCAGTTTCTGGACAAGGTGGTGGGGCTGCTGCTACAATGACTTCGCCAGGTCACGAAACGCAGTTTTCTTTTACAGCGCTAAACTCAGGATTATACATTTATCATTGTGCTACAGCACCAGTTGGTATGCATATAGCTAACGGAATGTATGGTATGATATTAGTTGAACCTAAAGAAGGATTACCTAAAGTTGACAAAGAATTTTATGTGTGTCAAGGTGATTTTTATACAAAGGGCGCTTATGGAGAAGAAGGTACACAACAATTTAACATGGAGAAAGCTTTAAAAGAGGAGCCAGATTACGTTGTATTTAATGGTAAAGTAGGTTCTTTAACTGGAGAAAAAGCACTTAAAGCAAAAGTGGGAGAAACTGTACGTTTATTTGTTGGAAATGGTGGTCCAAATTTAGTTTCAAGTTTTCACGTCATTGGAGAAATTTTTGATAATGTATATCCAGAAGGAGGCACTACATTAAACCATAATGTACAAACAACATTAGTTCCTGCTGGAGGATCAGCAATTACTGAATTTAAATGCGATGTTCCTGCTACTTTAATTTTAGTAGATCACTCAATCTTTAGAACATTTAATAAAGGCACATTAGGAATGCTTAAAGTTGAAGGTAAAGAGAATAAATTGATCTATTCTGGACAACAAGATGATAGAATTTACCAAGGTGAAGGCGGAGCGGTGCAAACAATGCCTGAAGATGCTTCAGCTAACGTTCCTTCTAAACCTTTAACCAAAGAAGAAAAAATAGCTCAAGGTAAAAATATATTTGAAAGTACTTGTCAAGCTTGTCATCAATCTGATGGGAAAGGAATACCAAAAGCTTTCCCTCCTTTAGCATCATCTGATTATTTTAAATCTGACAAAAACAAAGCTATTAATGCTGTTTTACATGGATTATCTGGAAAAGTAACAGTTAATGGTCAAATGTTTGATGGTGTGATGCCTAAACAAACTTTAAGTGATGGACAAATTGCTTCCGTTATTACTTATGTTTTAAATAGTTTTGGAAATAAAGGTGGAGATGTTACACCTGCTGATGTAAAAAAACTAAGATAATAATGAAATTGAAACATTTGATATTAATATTAATCTGTATTTTATTTAAAACAATTTTTTCACAAGAAAAAGATGAGTTTAAAGGAATGGCTCTTATAAAGGGAGGAGAATACCTCCCTTTATATTCATCAGATAGTCAGAAGGTTTTTGTTAAATCATTTTATATGGATATTTACCCTATAACAAATGTTGATTATTTATCATTTATTAAAAGTAATAGTACATGGGCTAAAAGTAAAATAAAAAGATTATTTGCTGATTCATTATATTTAAAACATTGGGTATCTGATACTGTATTTAATATAAATATATCGAAAAGTCCAGTCGTGAATGTTTCTTGGTTTGCAGCAAAAAAATATTGTGAATGTCAAGGAAAAAGATTGCCAACTAATGCAGAATGGGAGATAGTTGCGAAATCAAACCAAACCCAAGCGGATGCGAGTAAATCAAAAGAGTTTAATCAATGGGTTTTAAATTGGGTTACTAAACACTCTCCTGCAACTTTGCCAAATGTTGGAAGTACATTTAAAAATTACTATGGAGTGTATGATATGCATGGTTTAGTTTGGGAATGGACATATGATTTTAATAATGCTCTTACAACTGGTGAATCTAGGGGAAATAGCAGTTTAGACAACACTTTTTTCTGTGGAGGAGGTTCTTTTGGATCAAAAGATTTAAATAATTACGCATCTTTTATGAGATTTGCAATGAGGTCAAGTGTGAAAGCTAAGTATAGTGTCCAAAATTTAGGATTTAGATGTGTTAAAACAAAAAAAACAAAATAGATTGTTAAAGAATAATATCATGAAAAATTTAATAAATAGTTTTATTGTTTGTCTTGGTTCATTTATAATCGTGGCCTGCCACGATGGTAAAAAAACAGAAAACGATTTAGAAGAAAAAGAATGTTGTAAAAAAGAAACAAATACAAACGTCGAGATAAGTAATGAAATTCCTGAAGAGTCTCTATTTAATCTTACAAGTGATTGGGAGACACAAGAGAATAAGGTTGTCAAAATTCAGTCATTTCAAAATAAGATTACTATTGCTGCTATGGTATTTACACATTGTGAGGGAGCTTGTCCCAGAATTGTTGCTGATATACAAAGAATCGAGAAATCTTTTACTCCTGAAGAATTGAAGAGTATTCAGTTTTTATTGATAAGTATGGATCCTGAAAGAGATACTCCAGAAAGATGTAGGGAGTTTGCTAAGGAGTATCAATTGAATACTAACTGGACGCTAATTAGCTCTAGTGAAGATGCGACAATTGAAATGGCAAATGTGTTGAATGTTAAAGTTAAGAAACTTTCAAGTGGAGGCTTTGATCATTCAAATACGATACATGTAATTAATCAACAAGGATTAATTACGTATCAACAAAATGGATTAGAGCAAGAGCCTGAAGGCACTATAGAGAGTGTTAGAAATTTACTGAAAAAATAATTTATTTGTTTAGGTTTTAAATTATTTAGGTAAACACAAATGCCATAACAGAAAGTGTTATGGCATTTGTTATTTAATTGAAATCATAATTACTTTATCCCTAATTCTTTTTTGCCCGCTGGGGTTAAAAAATCTCTTGACCACATTGGCTCCCAAACCATATTAATAACAATTTTAAATTCAGGAAAGTATCTTTGTAAACAATTCTCAACGCCATTAATAATAACATCACCCATAGGACAATTTTTTGTTGAGAGCGTTAAATCAATAGTTATCTGTCCTTTTTCATCATAATTGACTTTATAAACTAATCCCATATCAATAATATTAATTTCTAATTCAGGATCAATTACTTCTTTGAGCATGTGTAAAATTTCAATTTCGTGTTTTTCTTTATCAGTATATAAGTTCATAATAAATTTAATAAATGGTTAAACTAATGGCGTACTATTGTCTTTATGAAATATACTCTTAAAAACATTACTAGTATATAAAATGGCAGTGATCATTAAAGAAATAGCGCCAAGTTTAATAGTCACGGAATTAGACATCAAAATACCGTACAATACTATTATGAAACTGATTATAAATAAATATAACTGAAGGGTTGCTATTTTTTCGGAATAAAGATCTTTAGGTAAAGGAGTTTTTACTTTTCCACTAATTTCCTGATATTTTTTTAACCATACAATAAACGCCAAATTTTTAAACGTTTGTCCTAAAATAAGAAGTGTGATAAATCCAAACAATAAACTAAATACTATAGCAGAAGAAATTTGCAGTTCAATCTGTTTATCTGCAACAATTTTAAATTTTAAAATCCCCCACAATATTATTGGAATAGTAATAAGGAAAAACGAGATGTAGGTATGTTTCAAATTAATGTCTATTTTTTTTCGTGCTCTTGTTTTAAATGCATTTGATATAAAGTATAAGAAAAAACAAATCCCAAATAGGATGATTACACTATATACTGGTGCTCTGTCTAATCCATTTAAAAACAACGCATCAATTAAAAATCCTAATAACCCTAAATTAATTAAATAATAACAATAACTTAAATAGTTTGTATTTAGTTTTCCTGATAATAAAAACATTGGAATTAATTTTGACGATACACCAATGATCAAACATAAAAACCATCCTATTAATCCAATATGTGCGTGGATTTTTAAATAGTACAAATGATCTTTTGGTAAAAAAACATATTGAAAATTAAATGCTAATAGCGAGCCAATAAATGCAGTTAGCCAAAACCAAAACATGGAAGCTTGTATGAAATCAATTTCAATATTCTTTTCTTTAGAATCTTTCATTGTAAGCAAAATATTGATTAAAAAAAGAGTAATGCCTAAAAATAAAAAGCAGGCAGCAGTTTCAATAATGAATCCGATATCAAATATCCAAAAGGAAATTGATAGCAGTATTGTTCCAATTAACATTAATAGATACACCATGAATGCTAAGACAGAACTATATATTTTTTTGTTAGTTATAACAGGAATCAATTGATACAACGAACCCATCATAATGAAAGTGACCCATCCTAAAGTTGTAAGATGGGTTATCGCTAGTGTTTTAGGATGAAAGTAATGTCCAATAAATGCATCACTAGAAAACATAAGTAGAACAGATACAATTAAGAAAAAAATTGCAGATGAAATATAATGAGCGAGTATAATTCGATAAATGTATATATCTCTTAAAGCTGATTTGAGCATTATTTAAATATAAATAACTTTACATTATTTTCCGAGATTATTTGAATTCTCCATTGATAACCTCTTTCTGCTAACTCAGGAAATAAAAATTTTGGTACTTTTTTATGGTTTACCAATAAAATGTAATCATCAGGTAGCGAAGGAAGTTCATTTAAAATCACAGCCATTGGTAAAGGCATTTCTAAATGCCTTACGTCTAACTCTTTGATATTGGTACCAAAAGATTTTAAAACTATAGTTATTTCTTCGGAGCTATTATTATCACTTATTTCCTTATTATCAAATATAATAGCGCTATCTTTTTTAAAATAGGTGTGCACTAATTGTTTTTCAATAACAATAGTGTTATGTACATAACCCTTTTTTGACAAAATTGAAATAAGAGGTGTTGGCTCAAATGTATTTATAATTTTTAAAACGGAATTAGTTGAAAGGTTACTTAAGGCATTCATAATTACATTAAATGGATCCTTTCCTGCTTTTAACATTTCTCTAACATCCAAATCAACAACATTCTCTTCGTTTATTTCTTGAATGTGGTTTGAAGAAGGCTCAACTAGATTCTTTTTTGAATTAATTGTATTTTCTTTGATTTTGAAACCAAGTGGAATTAGTTTACTATAAAATTCATCTACACTTGATCCGCCAATTTTAGCAGCTTGTTTAATACTCACTCTTGATGCTAAAACCTTTCTTAAAATTGGTATTTTAAGTTTATCAAAATTATTTGATATTGATACAATGGCATCTACTGATTTTGGATTGTAGTTTATTAAAACTGATATTTTTGTGTTTTCATTTATATACATATTACTTTAAATTAAAACAGACCCGTTTAGGGTCTGTTTGGTTAATTGTTATAGTTGACTTTCTAATGATATGCTTTTAGGAAAGAGTATGTTGTTTTCTAAGTGAATGTGCTGATGTAAATCTTCTTCAAATTCTTTTAACTTCAAAAATGAAACCTTATATGTGGCGCAACTATCTTGCGGAGGAGTATAGTTATTTGATAACTCTCTTATCTCTTTAAATATGTCCCCAACAGCATCATGTTCATGTTCCATCATCTGTATAGGGTTTTTAATTGTTCCAAAAGCTGTATAAGGAGTTTTTAACTTATTAGTTTTTGCAGAAACGAGTTGTTTAATATATGGGAATAAAATTTGTTCTTCTTTGCACATATGCCCATTTAACTCTTCAGCTGCTTCAGCAA
>ERZ724524.2375-NODE-2375-length-12287-cov-4.265860_pt1 | contig 12287 bp, 7 predicted proteins | sample MGYA00376057_ERZ724524 | MGnify/ENA primary metagenome ERZ724524 (study PRJEB28724, sample SAMN07190888) | wastewater metagenome | isolation source: influent of sewage treatment plant in Hong Hong | place: USA: Christiansburg, Virginia | collected 2016-03-01 ...
GTATAGACCACATCGGAGTCATAGTCCATCGTCACGATGAGTTGCGCCCGCGCCGCAGCGGCCATGGTGTAGTTCTGATCGGTCGCGACGCCGACAAACACACCGCCTAGCTCGTTTAGCTTTGGAAACACCACGTCGTGTCGCCACTCATTGGACATCACGAAGCGTGCCCAAGTCGGCTCGGGCAGCTTTTCGCTCTTGGTGGCTTGTACGATCTTGCGCTGTTCCACAGAAAGTGGTGGGGGAGGGGCCGCTTCCGATAGCTCTGGTGGCTGCCACTTGGGCGGTGGGCCATCACTTTGCGGACGGTAGTTCCCTTCCAAGGCCCACGGCGCGGTGACTACAAACGCTGGTCGATCCGGAGTGGCTGTGGTTGGTGCCGCCAGGGTCGTTCCCATCACAGAAACGGAAGCCAGCGCCCAGGTCAGGAGTGCTCGGTGTACTAGACGGGGGGAGGAGATATGTGTACGCATGTTCGCATTCCGATCGTACCACTTTGAAATCGGAGCGGTAAAGCCAGCAGTGCACAAATTCCCAAGGATTTTCGTGGGGTTTATCGGATGGCGATGGTGGCCTTGATGAGTCGATGTTGGTGCAGACTGGGAAGCTGACTTCTCGACGGAAAATGTCGGATTTTGGCTGCATGTAGGGAGTCTGCTACTTGGCCAACTTGGGAGGTCACACCTGTGGGACAATTGGCGTGTAGGAATCGCTTGGGAGTCCCTCTGCGTAGTCCATCGCACAGCAGCGTGGATGTATGGAAAAGGGCTTTGACATCCCTTCGCGCTTGGTGAAGATCGACCCCAAAGTCATGTCTGCAAAGCTCGCGCTCATCTATCCGCCTTCGTGTGATCCAACCGCGCCCTACCTGGCGGTGCCAATGCTGACCGGTTTTTTACGGAGTCACGGCAGGTCCGTCCTTCCGATCGATGCCAACGTCGAAGCATGGGACGATCTGCTGACGGAAGAGCGACTACAAGCGGTGGCTGAGCGGCTGGAAGCTCGACTGTCACGGCTGGAACAGCAACCATCGCTGTCTCACCGCGAGCAACTGCTATACGGCAGCTTGTGGCGAGCGCGGGGCGATGCAGCAGCGGCACCAACGGGGATTGTCGAAGCCAAAGCAATCTTGAGGGATCCAGATCGGTTCTTTGATCCCCGGCAGTACGGCTCGGCGGTGTCGACGATCGAGGCCGCGCAGCGGGCGATCTCGGCGGCCTATGGTCCGCTTCAGCTCGACTTTACGGCGTACCGCACGCCGTTTTCTTTGCTGACGATGGAGGAGATCGCCGCTGATGCTGCGGAGCACGATCCATTCGATCAATATGTGACCAACACGCTGATTCCCCGGCTGATCGCGGAACGGATCGATGTGGTGGGTTTGTCGGCCTGTTTTCCAGGTCAATTGCAGATCGCCTACGCCTTTGCGCAGCGCATCAAGGCGGCCCTGCCAGCGGTGCATGTGACGGCGGGTGGACCTGGCTTCACCCAACTATTGATTCGTCTGACCGGCGAACGACTGCGACGGGCGCTGGGACCACTCGACTCGGCGGTGGTGTTTGAAGGGGAACATACCCTGCTCGCTGTGCTGACCGCGCTCGATGAACAGACCCCGCTGCGTGAGGTTCCCAACGTCGTGCTGCGCGATGAGCAAGGAGGGGCGGCCTATCTGCGAGGGCATGGCATGGAGGATTTGCGTGCTCTGCCAGCCCCGGACTTTGATGGTCTGCCGCTGGCGCGTTATCTGTCCCCACAACTGGTTTTGCCGTATGACCCGACGCGGGGTTGTTATTGGGGGCGCTGCACGTTTTGTCACTACGGCTTGGCAGAGGTCGGAACCGCCGCCTATCGCGAGCGCACCGTCGAGGACACCGTCGCTCATTTGTCAGCGCTCTCGCAAAAATACGGTACGCGCTACTTCTATTTGTCGCAGGACTCGGTGGCTCCGAAGACGCTGCTCAAGTTTGCCGAAGCACTGGTCGATCGTGAACCGCCGCTACGCTGGGCCACTGACTTGAAGCCAGAGCGCTACCTTACCGTCGAGCGGGCAGAGGTCTTGCGGCGTGGTGGAGCGGTGGCGTGCGCGCTCGGGGTGGAGTCGGCGGCACCACGGGTGCTGAAGCTGATTGATAAAGGACAGCCGATCGACGTCGTCCGTGATGTCATCGATCGACTTGCGCACAGCGAGATTGCCGTCGAAGCGATGTGTTTTACCGACTTTCCGACGGAAAGTGGCGATGAAGCACTGGCCACGCTGCGCTTTTTGACCGAAGAGCGGCAGGATGTCGCGCTGTTTATTGTGGGCCGGTTTGGTCTGACCCACGGGGCCAAAGTGGCGCAGGAGCCGTCGTCGTTCGGTCTGTCCGAGGTCTTTACGCTGGAAGGTGACGAGCTACAGACCGGGCTGTTTTTTACCGAGAAGCGCAAAGCCAAGCGGCCTCGCGATCATGTACGGGTCGATGCGGCCCTCGATGAGGTGTCGAAAGCATATTGGCTGAGACACTATCCTTGGGCGGGCGCACTGTCGACGGCGCATACCATCTTGTACTACGACCGTTTTGGCCGGGATGTCTTCCGTCGGCTGGCCGAAGAGAATGTACCAAGAGATGGCAACGGGATCCTGGGCAAGCGCTCGCTGTCGCAGGAGGCTACTTTTTCGCTGTCGGCGCTCGATGAAGCAGAGGAACACGAGCAACAGATTTGGCAGCATTTGATCTATGAGCGACGGCAGGTGTCGCGGGCTCTGTACGAACAGCTCGCCAGTGAAGCACCGTCTTTGTATCCAGAGCCGCAGCGTTATCGTTTTGCAGCGGGAGAGACTCCGGTTGTCGATCGGCGTCGGCGGCGTCCGCAGCTCGGTCGTCGACCTGCACCCCATGTTCCGGGAGCGTACAAGTGAAAACTCAGGTCAAAACCACCTGCAATCGAGACTGTCCAGACGCCTGTGGCATTGTGGCCACCGTCGAAGATGGTCGAGTCACTCACCTTGGCGGTGACCCCGAACATCCGATCACGCAGGGCTTTTTGTGCTATCGCACCAGCCACTTTCTGGAGACGCAGTACGGCCGCGAGCGTTTGACCTCTCCGCTGTTGCGCAGCAAGCAAAGTGGCAAGCTACTACCGGTATCGTGGGATGAGGCGCTCGACGTTGCCGCCCGGGAACTGACCCGCATTCGACAGGAGTCCGGCCCCGCCTCCATCTTCTACTATCGTTCCGGTGGCACGCTGGGAATGATGGGAGCCGTGGTCGATCTGTTTTTCGAGCAGTTCGGCCCTGTAACCGTCAAGCGTGGGGACATCTGTTCAGGGGCGGGCGACGCCGCGCAGATGGTCGACTTTGGGGTGGAGGACTCGAACGATTTCTTTGATCTGTATCACGCCCGCAGCATTCTGCTGTGGGGGAAGAATCCCTATGTATCGTCTCCGCACCTTCTGCCGGTCCTCAAGGAATGTCGACGTCGTGGCGCGCAGGTGCTGCTGATCGATCCGGTCCACCACAAGTCGGTCGCTCTGAGCGATGAGTTCGTTCAGGTGCGTCCGGGGGGGGACTTTGCGCTGGCGATGGCGGTCGCGCAGCTCCTGTTTGCGGCGGGACAGATTGATCCACAGGCCCCGCAGTTCTGCGATCATTTACCGGAGTTTCGGGCTCAGGCGCAGAGTCGAACGCTGTCTGACTGGCTCAACGAAGCGGATGTTTCGGAATCCTCCGCACGACGGATTGCGGCGGCGCTTGGTACGGACAAGCCAGCGACGATCTTGGTTGGCTGGGGAATGGGGCGGCGGCGCAACGGAGCGGCGATTGTGCGAGCGCTCGATGCGCTGGCGGCTGTGACGGGCAGCCTTGGGATTCCGGGCGGAGGCTCTTCGTTTTACTTCAAGCGGCGCGGGGCGTTTGACTCCTCGTTTGTGAAGGGCCTGGCCCCACGGACGGTGTGCGAGCCGCTGTTTGGTCGCGAGATATTGGCGATGAACGATCCGCCGATTCGGGCGGTGTGGGTGACGGCGGGCAACCCAGTGGCGATGCTACCCGAATCGCACACGACGGTGGCTGCGCTAAAGTCACGAGAGTTCGTGGTGGTCTGTGATCATCTGCTCACCGATACCGCAGAGCTGGCGGATCTGGTGCTGCCCACAACAACGCTGTTGGAAAGTGATGATCTGCTCGGTGCGTATGGTCATCACTATTTGGCCGTGTCGCGTCCGGTGGTGCCTCCTCCTGATGGGGTGCGCAGTGACCTGCAGATCGTGCAAGGACTGGCGGAGAGAGTCGGTCTGTCCGGCGTGGTGGCGGGAACCGCTCGGGAGTGGAAGCAGCGGATGATGGCACCGAAGCTGGCTCCGCACGGAATTACGGTTGAGACGCTGGAAGCGGGTCCGGTTCGCAATCCGCTCGCGATGCCAGTGCTGTTTGCTGAGCGGCGCTTTGCGACTGCTTCGGGGAGAGTCAACTTGGTGGTGAGTGCTCCTCCATCGTTCGCTCGTCCAAATGCCGAGTTCCCACTCCTGCTGATGGCGCTATCGACAGAGCGTTCCCAGTGTTCGCAGTGGGCCAGGCCCCAACAAGGGTTGATCGAGCTGACCGTGCATCCCGATTCGGCAGCAGGGATTGCGGACGGCGGCACCGGAGAGCTCAGTTCGGTGATTGCGGCGATCCCAGTGGTGGTCCGTCATGATCCGACCCAGCGTCGCGATGTCGCGCTGCTTGCCAAGGGAGGCCACTTCCGCGATGGTCGCTGCGCCAATGCGCTGGTCGAGGCGCAGCTAACCGATTTGGGTGAAGGCGGCGCGCTCTACGATCAGCCGGTGAGACTGCGCGAGTTGCCGAGTGCTGCGGGGTGAATGAAGTGGTTCTCCGCAGCCGATGGTTGACATTGCTGAGAGGTTGCTAATATGTCCGCCCATGCCCGACGACTCTGACGAACCTGTGCAGCGACCCAGCGAGCGCCCTGGAACTTATCAGGAACAGCGCATTTTGGTGCTGCACAACGCCGATTTTGGCGAAATCAGCGACGGAGATCCATCCTTCGAGTCACGTGCCGATGTCGTCAATCAAGCCCACGATGTGTCGCGGGCGCTGGTGACACGCGGACATTTTGTGGATGTCATGGGGATCGATCGCGGGGATCTGCCCGATCTGCTGGAGCGATTGCGCGAAGATCCGCCCGATTTGGTGTTCAACCTCGTCGAGTCGCTGGCTCAAGTGGATCAAAATGCGATGGCGGTCACGGCACTGCTGGAGCTATTTGACGTGCCGTTCACCGGGCCTGGCACCCTGTCAGTGGGGATTTGCTGCAACAAGCAGCGCACCAAGCAGATCCTAAAGGCAGAAGGACTTCCGACGCCGCGCTGGGGCGTGGTCGATGGACAGTTTCGCTCGCGAATTGCAGACCTGACGGCGGTGGCGGGCGTCGGCTATCCGGCGATTGTGAAGCTGCTCGCAGAGGACGGCTCGCTGGGCATTTCGAGTAGCTCGGTGGTGTACGACGATGACGCGCTGGCACGACAGTTGCGGGTGATGCGGGAGCAGTTTCCTGGCCGGAAGCTCCTTGTCGAGCAGTTTATCGACGGGCGGGAACTATACGTGGCGCTGCTCGGGGATCGGGTGCTTCCAGTCACCGAGATTGATCTGTCGGCACTACCGGCGGGGCAGCCACGGATCGTGACTTACGACGGCAAGTGGACCAAAGGCTCGGTCGATTATCTGAATACGCCGTCCTCTCGGTTGGCGACCGGACTTTCTCTGTCGCAGACCGAGCGATTGCAGAGTGTGGCGCGAAACAGTTTTGCGGCGCTTGCGGTGTGTGACTATGGCCGCGTCGATTTGCGGCTCGCAAGCGATGGCACTCCCTACGTGCTAGAGGTCAATCCGAACTGTGATCTCTCCGACGGTGCGGGTCTGTCCAATTCGGCGCGGGCGGCCTCGATTCCTTACGACCAGATGATCGACGCAATCGCCGTTTCGGCGAGAGAAAGGTTTGCAGATGAGCTCCCCGTCAAACGGCGTACAAATTCGGGCGATTCGGGCCAGTGACCGTGAGCCTTTGTTGGCAATGGTTGCCGGAGCCGGAGTCTTCACCCAAGAGGAAGTCGAGACCGCCGAAGAACTGGTCGATGGCACACTCGATCCCGATGGAGATCCCGATCCCTACCTCATCCTCGTCGCCGAGCTGGACAGCCGGATCGTCGGCTACGTCTGCTACGGCCACATTCCGATGACGGAGGCGAGCTGGGATCTGTATTGGATTGCCACCGACGCGAAGGTTCGTCGCCAAGTTGTCGCGCACAAGCTGTGCCAGGCGATGGAACAAGACATTCAGGAGCGCGGCGGCAAGCACGTCCGCGTCGAGACCAGTAGCACCGCCGGTTACGACGCGGCCCACCGCTTCTATGAACGGGCGGGTTATCCGGTCGTGTGCCGACTCGCCGACTTTTACAAGCCGGGCGACGATTTGCTACAGATGTATAAGCACTTGTAGGGGCTATTTGCGGACCAGGATGGTGCCATGGTCGCCACCGACCCACAGCTTGCGTCCATCGAAGATCAGCGCGTCGAGGCTGGCGCTGGTGCCGCTTTCGATGGGTTTCCAGGCGCTGCCATCGTGGCGAAGCACGGTGCCATGGTCGCCGACGGCCCACACCTCGGTTTCGCTGCGACATAGCACTCGCCGCAAGGTGTGTTCGTTGGCACTTTCGGACTTCGTCCAACGGGCGCCATCCCAGTGCAGAATCACACCCTTGTGTCCAACGGCCCAGGCATTGCGAGCACCACAGCTTGATACCGAGTAGAGCGCTGTGCTTTCGCCGGTGGTGATGCTGCCCCACTGTTCGCCATCGTAGTGAATCGACTCGCCATGCTCGCCGACGGCCCAGATATCACGGGCGCTGCTGCCATGGACGGCCAAAAGAGCCTCGGTGGTGGGCTTGCTCAGTACCGCCCAGTCTTGGCCGGTGTAGTGAGCGATCGTGCCATTTTGTCCCACTGCCCAGATGTCGCGTCCCGAGGCTCCCCACGCTGCCGAAAGGAGCGAGGCCCCCCGGAGGCTCAGGTCGGTTGGGTGCCACTTTTTGCCGTTAAAGTGTTTGACGGTGGCACTGTTTCCAATTGCCCACAGATCGCTCGTCGAGCTGCCGAGCAGCGTAGTGGTGCTCGTCAAAGAAACACCACTTACTGGATCGGTTTGCCACTTGCCATTGACAAACCGCAACAGCGAGTGGCCCTGAATCGCCAAGATTTCGTTCGGGCTCTTGGCCCATAACGCGGTGATGGCGTAGGGAATCTGATCGGGATCGAACTCCGGTTTCCAGGTCTTTCCGTCGTAGTGCGACAGGCGGCCGTCATCACCAGCCGCCCAAATATCGTTCAGGCCGCTTCCCCATAGCGCACGGAGTCGAACGGAGTCTTTGGTCGCCTTCCATGCGTTGCCGTCGTAGTGAAACAGTTTGCCGCTGTCCGATCCTCCCCAGATGTCGGTGGTGCTCGATCCCCACAGCGCGTCGATGCTTCCGGGCAGGTACGGTGCGACAGCTTCACCGTTGCCTCCGTTTTGCGAGCGCAGAATTCGTCCGGAGTAGCGGGAACCGGCGGCAAGCCAGACCTCTCGTGGCCGATGACCCCAGGCTGCCCGGATATCGCCATAGTAAGAGGTATTTACGGCCCGCCACTCCGTTCCATCAAAGTGTCGGGTCATTCCGCTACTACCGGTGATCCAGACGTCGCTGCTATCGAAGCCGAAGACACTGAATAGCGTTGTCGATTCTGAGACCGAGCCACCCTTTTTGATGGTCTTCCCATCCCAACGTAGCAACGTGCCGCGTCGACCCACCATCCAGACATCGTTTGCGCCACTGCCCCACGTCGAGAGCAGCGTTTCTTTGCTACCGCTGTCGACCTTGTGCCACCCTTCGCCATCGTAGTGGAGGGCCAGTCCATCCACACCAACGGCCCACGCATCACGCTGGCCCAAGCAGTAGACGCCGTGGAGGGCTTCGACGGTACCGCTTGGACTCGCGGACCAGCTCTTGCCGTCGTAGTGCAAGATGGTGCCGTGCTCACCAACGGCCCAAATGTAGCGCCCGCTCACTCCCGACAGCGAGTGGAGGGTGTTGCCCTGCGGGATGGGGCGCTGCCAACAGAATCCTCCGGTTGAACAGACCTGGCTGCTCGTGTGGTCATTGCCCACGCAGGCGCTGAACCAAGGGGCGACCGCCAGCACGGCATAGACAAGCCAGCGACGACGACACATCTGACTTGTGAGCGTTCCGTTTCGAACGTAGTTACGGACCATGGCACAAACCACCTTGCATCCAAGCTGCGTACCCGAGCAACGCTCAATATATCACGGTCGTTCTTTGCTCCGAGGTTCGCGTGAGTTCTGGACGGGGCCCGCCAGCTTGTTTTCGGTCGGGCGACCTTTACGCTGCCGGGCTATTCGATAGAATCATTTGTAACGTGAAGTCTTGGGTTCTCTCGCTCCGCAGGCTGGCAGGGGCCGTCTTCTTGCTGGTGCTGTGTGCGATCAGCGGGCTCCGAACCGTGCAGGCGAACGAGGGGCAGGGGTCCGCGATCGAGCTAGAGCCTCCGCCGAGTCGCCGTGAGCCCGTCCTCACGATGCAGGACTTCAAGGGTTCTTGGGAATACCGGTATGGGGACTCTCCCAAAGATGTCAGAGGTATTCCCTTGTGGGCTGTACTTCCTTCACAGGAGGGCTGGCATCCTTTGACCACTCTCCAGACCCCACCGGAGCGCAACGGCCAGCGCTTTCTGTGGATGAGGACCAAGCTCACGGGTCCGCTGGTATCCGATCCCACGCTGGCGCTGGAAATCGTCGATCAGATATTTGAGGCGTATCTGGATGGACAGATGATCTACCGCTTCGGAAAGCTTGATGGACAAGATGCGGAGTCGCGTCGCTTTCTGGGCTATCCCACCCACTACATACCGCTTTCCGAAAATACAGAAACCAGTGGTGATTACCGAGGCAAAACGCTCACCCTGCGCATCTACTCCGCACACATCAACATCGGTGTGTTCGGAAAAGTTCGGATAGGCACTCGGTCGAAATTACTGACAGCCCTGATTCAGGAAGACGCGGGCAGAGTGGCGGTAGGAATCGTCTTGTGCGCCGTCGGTCTATTCGTCCTGATGCTATTTCTGTATGAGCGAAGCGATCGAGCCTACATGTTCTACGCTTGGTTCACTTTCTCGACTGGGCTGTGGACCTTGTGCCAGACCAAGATGCGCGGTGAGCTGTCGGTGTCTCCCCTCCGCTTCACCTATGTCGAGTTGTTTTCCTTATACATGGCGGTGACTGGTCTCATGCTGTATTTGGAGCGGGTCATGGGACGCGGTCCGTTCGGAATCAGCAGGCTGATCGCGAGGGTGTTGGTTGTCTACGATCTGTGCGCAGCGGTCCTGATCGGAGTGGGCGCAGTGACCCTCCTTCAGACCCTGCTGCCGTTTCAAATCATGCTGCTGGTCACGGTGGTCTACACGCTCGCGATCGTCGTGGCATCGATCCTCAAAGGAGACTCCGATGCCAAGCTATTTGGACTGGGACTCGCTGCCGCCTCCACGCTGGTTGCCTATGATGTGCTGGCTGCGGTTGGGATTGTGCCTCGGGTCAGCTTGGCTTCCAGCTACATGGGCCAAGCCCTGTTCGTGCTTGCCATCGGACTGATCCTCGTGCGCCGATTCCGGCAGGTTCACTTGAACTTGATTCATGCCAAGAACGCGCTTTCGGAGCAAGTCGGTGCGCTTGAGTCTAGGAACTCAGAAATCGAACTCCTAAACTCCGAGCTGCGTCACCAGATCGAAGCGCGCTCACGAGCACTCGTAGAATCTCTGCTCGGCAGCGATCATGCGGTTCCCGTGGAACAATCGGTGCTTTCCGTGGGGGCGATCATCAACAAACGATATCGAGTTCTCAATGTGCTCGGCCAAGGTGCGATGGGGATCGTGTACGAGGTCGAGCGGCTCAGCGATAAGCGGCACTTTGCGGCCAAGGTGCTTGCCAGTCATGCGGGCAGAGAGTCGCTGGCGCGTTTTGTGCGCGAAGCGCAGCTCCTGGCGCATTTGGATCATCCACACTTGGTCACCATTACTGATGTCGATATCACGGAAGATCGGGTGGCGTACATCGTGATGGAGCTGGTGACAGGAACCACACTTGCGCAGCAGCATCATCGATTCCGCGACCTAGATTTCGCAATCCCAGTGTTGCGCCAAGTCGCCGATGCACTATCCAAAGTCCACGCCGAAGGGGTCGTTCATCGTGATTTAAAACCAGCCAAGCACGATCCCGTCGTGAATCGTTGCGGGAATGCCCTTGCGCGAATGGGAGTGGGAGGGAATCCGGTAGGTCTCCCAAAGCCGTCCTTCCGGATGATCCCCATCTGGGAAACGTCGAGGCTTCCCCTATTCACGGCCAACAGAGTCTGTACGATGCCATAGCACATGGTCCGCCAAGACTAGGTAGGCCATCGACTCTAGTACCGGAATCGCTCTGGGCACAATGCACGGATCGTGACGTCCGGCTCGGGCCACATGCAGCACGCTCGCCGTCGGCTTACACGCCACTCGCAGTACAATCCGTTCCCCGGTGCTAATTCCGCCACGGATGCCACCATAACGCTCCGGTCGCTGCGCTGCTGCGTGAAAGGAACTGCCTTCAGCGTGGGCGACAGCGGTGCCATCACCCAGCTCGACGCTACTTGTTGCACCGACGCTGAGCATTGCCTGGGCGAGATCCCCCTTCAGTTTGTGAAACACCGGCTGTCCCAGTCCCTGGGGTACCCCATCGAGCCACAGCTCAATCAGCCCACCGTAGCTTTGACCATTCTGTTTGGCCGCAACCAGCAGCTCTGTCACTTGCGCCGATTTTTGTGGATGCGGCATGCGGCCCGCATAGCGATCGATGTCCGCAGTCGACAGCTCTTGTGTCGTCAGCGCGGCGACCTCCTCTTCGGTCATCATCAGCGGACCAATTTGTCGCGCAAAGCCACGCACGCGAAGGCTTGGTGCCAGCGTTCGCAGCAGCATCTGCGCAACCGCTCCGGCCATCACTCGGGATACCGTTTCTCGTCCCGAAGATCGTCCGCCCCCGCGTGGATCGGAGTGGCCAAACTTGGCGCGCCAGACATCGTCCGCGTGTCCCACCCGAGGTTGTTCCGCAATGGTGGCGTAGTCCTGAGATCGCGCATCTTGATTGCGTACCAGCATTGCGATCGGGGTTCCCAGAGACCGTCCTTGGTAGACTCCGCTCAGAATCTCTGGTTCATCGGCTTCCGCCCGTGCAGAGGTGATGCTCTCTCCCGATGCCGTGACGCTCCCTGGTTTGCGACGGTTGAGTTCCTGACGCAGCAGCTCTGCATCAAAAGGAATTCCCGATGGACAGCCATCCACGACGACTCCGAGCGCAGGACCGTGACTCTCTCCGAAGGTGGTGATGACCAGACGCTGACCGAACGAATTGGCGCTCATTTAGTGGGCCTCTTTGGCTGGTACTGCTGTCGCAATCGGGCTGAGCTGAGCGATCTCCAGAAACTCAGGAAAGCTCTTGTTGACGGCGGCCAGACCCTGGATTTCGATCGGGAAACCTGCCCAGCGAGCCACCGCTGCCGCCATCACCAAGCGATGATCTCCTGTCGCATCAAAGCGAACCGGACGAGCCCGCTCTTGCTCACTGAGTGGCGATCCGAAAATCTCGATGCCATCGTGTCGCGGCGTGTGTCGCCGGCCGAGGACCGTCAGAAGAGCCGAGGTGGTGGCAATCCGATCAGACTCCTTTCCGCGCAACTGCGGTGCGCCAAATAGCAGTGACCGGCCGCTGGCCAACGCTGTCAGTACCGCCAGCACGGGGGTCAGATCGGGAGCTCCGCCCACGTCAACCTCGACCGGTAGCAGATGAGGAGCCTGCCGTACCGAAAGACCTTGCATGGACAGCTCAATCGGAGTGCCCATCCGTTTCAGAATCTCGACAAAGCAGTGATCGGGCTGAAGGCTTTGAACCGGAAAGTTCAAAATATGTGCTGTCCCCGACACTGCCGCGATGGCTGCCACCGCAAAGGCCGAGCTGACATCGGCTTCTGCGGCGGCCATTCCAGCATGAATTCTCTGATGCGCCGGGATAATAAGAGTCATATGATCTGACTCTTTATGTTGTTCAACCGCCATTCCAAAGTGGCGCGCAACATCCACAGACATCTCCAGGTAGCCCTCTGAAACCGGCTCTGGATCGCACTGAATCTCCAGCGGAAAGGGTAGATTCCAGGCATTGAGAAGGAGTGAG
>ERZ724524.2388-NODE-2388-length-12251-cov-5.756888_pt1 | contig 12251 bp, 15 predicted proteins | sample MGYA00376057_ERZ724524 | MGnify/ENA primary metagenome ERZ724524 (study PRJEB28724, sample SAMN07190888) | wastewater metagenome | isolation source: influent of sewage treatment plant in Hong Hong | place: USA: Christiansburg, Virginia | collected 2016-03-01 ...
CATAATCAGGTCGCAATACTAACTCAATCAAAAGTAGTAAGAAGCAAAAAAGATGATTTACTTTGCGACTTATGCGAATATTATCCAAGCTTTTCAGATGATGAACTTTCTGAAATAGTAGGCCAAAAAGTATCACGACCGCTATTTTTTATATTTGAATCTAAAATGAATAAAAAATTATGAAACCTTTAATTATTATTCCCTATATTTGAACTTTCATATAAATTATTTTTTAGTTATTATTACTTGTATTAAAACACTCTCCGCCAAGGGTGTTTTTTTTATTACTTTTTTTTATATCTTTGAATTATGGCACTAGGAAGACCAAGAAAAATAGAATCCCCTGAAAAGCTTTATGAATACTTCAAAACTTATGAAGAAGAAACTAAAGCAAAACCATTTTTAATTAAAGATTGGGTTGGAAAAGATGCGTTTCAGATTGAAAGAGAAAAAGAAAGACCTCTTACAATGGAAGGCTTTGAATGTTGGCTTTTTGATAATGGTATCATATCGGATTTAAGTAATTATTTAGCAAATAGTAATAACGCTTACTCAGATTTTTCAACTATCTGTTCACATATTAGAAAAAGAATCCGTAAAGACCAAATAGAGGGAGGCATGGCTGGACAATATAATCCCAGCATTACACAACGTTTAAATAACTTAGTTGAGAAGCAAGAATTATCGGGTCAAGTCAAAACAGACACTACCTATCAAATTAAAATAGTTAAACCACTAGAAGACGATGACTATAACTAATACTATTGTTTTTCAAAAGAATTGGGAGGCTATACACGAAAAAACAGATAAAGGAGAAAGAAGATATCGTTACATTATAAACGAGGGTAGCTCAAGAAGTTCAAAGACGTATTCATTAATAGATTGTTTTGATTTATATTGCCGTGCTTTTTCTAATAAAAGGCTTACGGCTTGGCGGTGACACAAAAACCGACATTCGCAAGACAGTTTTAAACGATACATTAAAGCGTCTTAAATCTACAAACAGATACAAACAAGGTCAAGACTTTAATAAAACCGAGTCTATTTTTTCTTATACCAGTGAATCTACGTTTGAAATGCACGGAACTGATGACGAAGAAACAGTACACGGACTTACTCAGGATGCAGCTTGGTTAAATGAGCCGTACAAAATTAGCCGTGATACATTTGACCAAATCGACCAGCGTACAAGTGATTTCATTTTTTTAGATTGGAATCCTAAAAAAGACCATTGGATTGATGATTTAAAAAAAGACCCTCGTACAATTGTAATTCACTCTACATTCAAAGATAATCCTTTTTGCCCTACTGAGCAACGTACTAAGATTTTAAGCTACCAACCAATTAAACGAAGTTATTTAGTTGAAAATGGGCTGATACAAGAAAATGAGTGTATTGCTTATAATTTTGAAACTAACCCTAAAAACTTTGAGCAAAAGCACTTAAAAGAGCTATTAAGATGTGTTCTAAATGAAGATAAAAGAAGTGCCAGTATAACTAAATGGGATATTTACGGACTTGGGATAAAAGCCGAAAGACCAAACAGAATATTTAATTGGAAAGATATTTCATATTTTGAATACCTAAAATTAGAAGCGAAAACTTATATCGGTGTTGACTGGGGGAAAGTAGATGCTTTTGGTATTGTTGAAGCTAAATATTACGATGGAAAATTATTTCTTCACGAATTGAATTATTTGAGTGAGGACAAATGGAAAGACAGATTATCGCCATTAGAACACGAAAATATAAAAGGCAAAAATGAAGGGTTTGTCACTTGGTTATTCACAAAACTAAATATTTCAAAGAAAGTTGATATTATTTGCGATACTAACAGACCTTTGAAAATTAGTGCGTTGAGGTATGCAGGTTGGGAGCGTGCAGTAGGTGCGCCAAAGATAGCAGGCTCAATTCTTGACGGTATTGATTTATTAGAAAACTTAGACGTTTACTATACAGATACTTCTAAAAATATAGCATACGAGCAAGAAAACTATTCTAGAGAGGTGGATAAGTACGGGGTTGTACAAGAAGAACCTGAGGACAAAGATAACCATTTAATTGACCCGATACGTTATGTAGGTCTTTACTTACAAAAAATAGGAATTATTAAAAAAGTATAATTATAACTAAAAAATAATTATATTTGCTTAAAATACTTGCAAATGGGTTTTAATTTTAATATAGGTTACAATTCTTACCAACCATTAAACGTAGAGCGTGACCGTTCGGGTAATTGGTTTTACACTATGTTCAGCTCTAAAGCTAAACACAAATGTTTTGCAAGCGATAAAGATAAAATTAAAGCAGTTTTATCCAACCCTTACTTAATGAAATGCTTTACGTTAAACGCTGATTTATTCAGTATTGGACGTGTTGACGATGCAAACGGAGAAAATACAGACGTTTTAAAAACAATCAAAGCACATCCAAATTTTACCCAAACTTGGGAGCAGTTCTTTTGGGATTACCAGTTTTATATAGGTATTGGAACTGCTTATTTATGGAAGCCTTACAAAGCACAAGAATTAAATGATACTTACCCGATACAATGGCTAAACCCTGCAAAATTAGATTTTGATGTTAGTTTAACCGACAAACTAAAAGACTTAATCTTAACAGGCAAATCGTTAAGAGAATTAAAAACACAAACAGTAAAATATAACCTTGACAACGGAACTACTAAATTAATACCATTAAACGAAATTTATCCTTTCTACGACCTTAGTAATAGTATGACGGATAACTTTATGCGTGGTGCTAGTAGATTGGATTCTTTGTATAAAACAATCTCAAATACCGAGATTGCAATGGATGCAAAAAGTAAAAATTTAGAGTATTCCAAAAAGTTTATGGTTAATGGTAATAATTCGATTGAGAATATATCTGAGTTACCTATGGGCGATGAAGAAAAGATTTCAATTGAATCAATTGCTAATTCAAGTAAAGACGTTCATGCGGTTAAAACACCAATTACAATAAGTAGATTTGTTGATGACATTGCTAATTTAGGATTAGACAACTCTTTGAATAGTGACTATCTTACAATAGGCACAACGCTCGGAATACCAAAAGAATTGCTAGACGTTTCCCTTGCTGGTAAAAATGGTTCAACTTACGAAAATCAACAGAAGGCAATCGGGCGACACGTTGAATATTCATTGAAACCGAAAGCCAATAATTTAATGGAAGGCTTTAAAATGATATTTGGAATCGATTTAGTTATGACTTGGGAACATTTAATGTTTAATCAAGTATTTGAGAAGGAAAAAGCCGAAACTATTAAAATTAGACTAGAAAATGCTATCTTAGCAAAAGAAAATAACTTAAAGTTAGAAGATTATGAGTACTAGACTAACATTAAACGAAATTAATAAACAGTTAGAAAAAAAGGATTTAAGTCCTGAATTAAAGGCTAGTTTACAACAAAAAAAGAATATTTTGTCTAAAGATAAAGAAGTAAAGAAATGATTATCGTCAAAGAGTTTCCAGATAGAAAGTTCGAAACAAAAGAGGAACTTTTCACGGCTTTAAGAGAAAACAAAGCGGATTTAATTGCTACTAAAAAGATGCAATTAAAACAAGCCGATTCAGTTTTTCAAGTTATGCCTGATGTTATTAAGACTAATTCTAATAAAGCAGAAGAACAAACGCAAGATAATGTAAACAGTTTAAAAGCTGAATTAGTCATTAATACTACAAATATAATGGACTCACATTCTGACGTTCATTTGAAAGGTATTTGGAACAAAACTGTAAAAGAACAAAAAAATATTTATCTTTTGCAAGAGCATAAAATGACTTTTGACCATATTATTTCAGATAATGTAAGCGCAAAAGTTGTAGAAATGAAATGGTCTGATTTAGGATTTAATTATAAAGGGATGACAGAAGCGTTAATTTTTGGTGCTACTATTGATAAAAGTCGTAATCCATTTATGTTTGAGCAATATTCAAAAGGATATGTAAAAGAACATAGTGTAGGAATGAGATACACTAAACTAGAATTAGCAATTAATTCAGAAAACAAATACGACAAAGAAGAGAAGGAAGTTTGGGACAAATACTTTGACCAAATAGTGAACAAAGAACAAGCCGAAGAACAAGGTTATTTTTGGGCGGTTCAAGAAGCAAAAGTAATAGAAGGTAGTGCGGTTGTAAAAGGTTCAAACCACGCTACGCCAACAATATCAGTTGAAGCCGTCAAAGACACTCCAACAACCGAGCCGACAGATGTCACTCAAACAATCAAAAGAAAATTAAGTGTAATTTAAAAAATCAAAAACTATGTTTATTTACAAAACTACGGCAGAACTTGAAGCTATGTCGGCTCAGGAATTGGATGCCTACAAAAAATTAGAAAAAGCGCACGAAAAAGCGGAAGCGGACAAAGCCATTAAAGAAGCTACAGAGCCATTAATCGAGCAAGTAAAAGGATTGCAAGAGGATGTAATGGCAGTTAAAGAGCAAGCAACAGATAAGGTGTTAGAAAGCTATGCCGAGCAATTGACAAAAGCTATCAAAGAAAACCACGATAAAATTAAAGAAATTTCAAAAGCTGGTTCTGGAGTAGTTGAAATCACATTGAAAGCAGTAGCAGATATTACAACCGCTAACGGTGTTAATACTTCGCCTCCTGCAATTACAGGAACACAACAAGCTCCTTTGCAAAATGTGAACCTTAGAGAAATGGGGATTTTACCATTGACAAACAATTTTAATACTTCATTAGCTGCTTATCCTTATACTGAGGCTAAACCGAAAGATGGGGATTATGCATTTTTAGCAGAGGGAGCTATTAAACCTCAAATTGACTTTTCTTGGGAAACAAACTATGCTAAACCAGTAAAGGTTGCAGCTTGGGAAAGATTGACAGAAGAAAGCGTGCAAGACGTTGCAGGATTAGAAAGCATTGCTAGAGATTTCTTATTTAAGAAACATAACTTGAAAAAATCAAAAGGTATTTTATCAGGTGACGGTATCGCTCCAAATCCAAAAGGCGCAACAACTTACGGACGTGTTTTTTCTGCTGGACCATTAGCTTTAGCGGTTGTATCTCCAAACTTTATGGACGTTGTTAACGCTTGTATTACTGATATTTATACTACGCATAACTATCAAGATGAAATGCCTTATATGGCTAATTTAGTATTAGTAAATCCTAGCGATTTCTATATTCAATTGGTTTCTGCTAAAGATTTGAATGGTTTGCCATTATATCCACAAGCGGGGTTATTCAATCAAGTAGTTATCGGTGGTGTTACTATCGTTCCTGAGGAGTCTATTCCTGCTGGTAAAATCTTTGTTTGCGATATGACAAAATACAACACAACCAACTATATGCCTTACACGGTTAAAATTGGATGGGTTAACGATGATTTTATTAAAAATCAATTCGTAATTTTAGGAGAGTCAAGATTCCACGCTTTCGTTAAAAAATTAGACGAACAAGCGTTTATCTATGACGATATTGCGACAATTAAAACAGCTATTACCAAAGCATAATGGTAGTTACTTTATTGAAAAATTGGGGCGAACATAAAAAAGGAGCACAATTAGATATAAAAGACCCATCAGTTTTGGATGCTGGAGCAAAACAAGGAGTTTTTAATTTAGAAGAAAAACCAAAAAAAGTAAAGTAAAATGTATATCATAACACCTGACTATTTTCAAAAGCAATACACCATTCCGAATATTGACGAGATGGATTCAAAAAACGCAACAGTTTTAGAAATTTGCATTGACCAATATGTTAGGATTTGTTTACAAAACGCTTTAGGTTATAATCTATGGAAAGAACTAGATTTAAACATTACAGATGGCGTGCTAGACATTGGCGCACCTCAAAAATGGTTAGACCTTGTAAACGGTAAAACTTATACAAAAGATAGTAAAACATTTACTTGGAAAGGCTTGATTTATACGGAAGGAATTTATAAAGGTTCTTTATTAGTTCCTTTCGTATATTATCATTTCTTAAAAGAGAATGTATCATTACTAACAGGAACAGGCGAAAAGGTTTTAGACGCTTCAAATGCGATAGGGGTCAATTCTACGCAAAGAATGGTAATGTCGTGGAATGATTTTGTAAATCAGTATCAAGGACAATGCTTTAATTATTCAGTAAATAGATACTATCACGATGGCGTGTTAGTTGAAGACTATTTTACAGGAAATGACAGCGAGCAAGTAAACTTAATACAGTATTTAGAAGATAACCAAGCTGACTATATCGATGCACATAAAAGACTTTACAACGTAAAAAACCAATTAGGATTATGATTGTTATTGAAACATTATTAAAAGAAATATTTTCACAATTGCCACAAGTGCCTGATAGCTCTGATAAGCTATTTAAGCCTAAATTCAACTGGGGAAGTCAAGACGCTTTAAATTTGTTTATCGCAACAACAAAAGAAAAATATCCTTTGATTTGGTTAGTTGAAAGCGAAGAAACCGCAAAACTATATCCTGAGAATGTAGAAAGAACCGTTAGACTAATTTTAGCTAAAAATTCAAATCACATTACAAATACTAACCCAATTATTTGGGAAACAGAATACACAAAAACACTTAATCCCTTATTGGAATATGTTTTAAGAGCGTTAGAATCGTCAGGAGCAACGAATATTGTAAAAGGTACTTATACCGCTAACAGAATTTCAAACTATTCTGAGGAAACTAAAAAGAATAAAACAGTTGATGTGTGGAATGTGATAGTTTTAGAAGCTAGAATACGATTTACAAACAATTGCATAAATCAAATAAAGTTCACATAATGAGCGAAAAAGCAGTTAAAAAAGACAAAACTTTTAAGGTAGTAAAGCAATTTAAGCTAGATAAAGTTTATTTAGTGGGGCAAAATGTATCACTATCAGACGAAAAAACAATTAAAAATTTAATTTCATTAAATTACATCAAATGACATTACAAGAACAAATTAACTCTATAAACTGTTCAGGGAATGGAGTAAAAGGAACGGGGCTTGCAGGGTGCCGTATCGATAGAAAGCGAGTAACAGCTTTAGGATTACTTCAAAAAGGATTTATCTTGACGCAATTAATTGATAAGGACTATATGGATGAATTAATCCAAGATGGTACTTTGATTATGTTGCAAGGGGTTGTTACTTTTGAAGATGCAACCGCAGATGATAACATCGTTACTCGTGCTGGTTCAGGCATCAAATCAGTTGCAGGAAAAAACCCATACGAGTATGTAGCCACATTTGACAACGGTGTTAATTTTCATAAAGCTTTGACTTCATTGTCAGGATATGAGAATTATGATATGATTCTGTTTGATGTTGACAATACTATGTGGTTAACTAAAACTAAATCAGGACAGTCTAAAGGCTTTGCAATGGGTATGTTCGAGAATGGCAAATATATGGGTGCTAACGGTACAGATTTAGCAAGTCAAACAGTAACTTTTCAATTAATCGAGCGTTACGAAATTGACGATTTGATGTCTTGGGTTGCTAGCGACAAACTAGATTTTAGTTACTCTGAATTAAAAGGAGTGAATGAAACAGTTGTAACAGTATCGCCAATTGCGCCAGCAGCAACTACTATTACTGTATCGGTTTATTTACTAGATAAAACACATCCAGTTGAGGGATTGTTGCCTGCTGATTTTTTAGTTACTAAGAATGGAGTTGCGGTAGTTGTAAGTACAGCACCATACAATGCAACTACTAAGAAATATGCTCTAACCGTGCCAGCGACAGCATCTGCGGAAGTTTATACAGTAGCTTTAAAAGATACTATTAAGACTTTGGCAGGTGTGTTTTACAAATCAAATACAGATAGTGTAGTTGTGGTGTAATTATCAATTAGTTAGTTATTAAAAGCCGTTGCATTTAAGTAACGGCTTTTTTTGTATATTTGAACTATGGTAACAATTCGTGATTATATTGATAAATGTGATTTTGTCATTAATACTTTGGTTGATGAACAAAAGAAAGTCATTATTGATAATAAAGAGCGAATTATTACCTTAAACAAAATGCAGTTTATAGATGGTTTTGGAAGCGATGACAAGCCGTTAAAGAATTCTAACCCTATATTTACAGGATTTTATCGTAGTGGCGAGCTAATAGGTAAAAGATACGATTTCTTTAATACAGGTGCTTTTTATAGAGGTTTAAACCTTAAATTTGAAGATAAAGACACTTTTAACATATTTTCAACAGGAACAGACACAACAGCCGATAAATACGATTTCTTTCAAGGATATAATAATTTTTTTGGATTAGATAGTGAAAGCAATAGAATTTTTAACTACGAAATACTTCCACCTGATATGATGAACTACATAAAGCGATACTTATGATATTTCAAAAAACAAAATACTACGACAGCATCGAAACACTACCTTTATACAACTTCGACAAATACCGAAGCACTAAGGATTTGAATTGGTTTATTATTGGATATGATGGCAGACAAAAGAAAGTTATCAATGCTGAACTATCAAATATCGAAAAAACAATTTTAGACCAATACTTTAAAGCGATTGACGATAATTCTTTTATAAATCGGCTAAAAAAGTGGGGCGAAATAGAAACGCTAAAAACAAAGTATTTCGTTGTAAAGTCTTTGGCTTTTAGAATGTCAATAGGTTTTGAAAACGATGAAATGAATCAAAGACTTATATTCATAAAAGAGCTAAAAAGACATGGTTTTTCAATGCCAGAAATAAATACTTTAGAAGGAGATAAAGAATATATTTCTTTAATTAATTCAGGTGTTGAAGGTATTAAAACGCAAATCCATTTGATTGAAAAAGAATTAGTAGTTGATGGAAGAAAAGAAAGTAGTAGTTTGATTAAGCAAATACAAATCGTTACTATTGGCTTAGGATATCCACATCCATTAAATGCAAGAACTTTGACAGTTGCCGAGTGGATAGAATTGACAAAAATATTAGAAGAAAAGTCTAAACAAAATTAATATGGCTGGTAATAAAGTAGATGCTATTTTTGCATCAGAAGCAATCGCACAGATTATAAAAGTTAAACAGGAATTAGCTTTGGCAGACGCTGAGCTTGTAAAAATTTCTCAAAACGCAGCTAAAGCAAGTTATTCTATAAGAGGTCTTGATTCTCCAAGCGGATTAGACAAAACTATCTCAGAAAACTCAAAATTAAATGCTGAATTAGATAGAATGAACAAAACTATCAAAGAGCAAGGAGAACAATTGGAGCGGTTAAGACAAATCAGAAATAATAATATTAAAATTTTAGCAGAAGAAAGAACTGAAAGAAGGCTATTAAATAAAATAGCTAACGAAGAAGCTATATTAAATTCAAAATTAGCAGGAGCTTATGCTAAACTAAATATTGAGCATCAAAGAGCGGCTAGGTATTTACAAGATTTAATTTCAAGAGGTAAATTAGCTATTCAAACTCAGTGCGATTATGACAAAGAAATAAAGGTAGCTAAAAAAGAATTTAAAGTATTAAATGATAGAATCTTATTAGCTGATAAAGCAGTTGGCAGGTTTAATAGAAACGTTGGTAATTACCCAATGCAAGCTGCTAGAGGTACAAAAGAACTTGCTCAGGCTTTTGGATTTGTTGGAGGGGTTACTGGGGTTGTAATGTTGGGTAAAAATATTTTTGAAACAACTAAAGAATTAATATCTTTGGACGGAGCAATGAAATTAGTCACAAAAACAACTGAGAATTTTGCTAATCAACAAGTTTTCTTGCAAAGAATATCAGAAGCTTATGGTGTTGAAATATCAGCTTTACAAAAACAATTTACTCAATTTTATGTATCTGCAAGCGATAAAATATCTGGTACTGCAATTCAAAATATATTTGAAAGCGTAGCAAAATCATCTGCAAAAATGGGGCTTTCCGTAGAGAGTCAAGACAGAGCTTTTTTAGCTTTAAATCAAATGATGTCCAAAGGCACGGTTACAGCTGAAGAGTTGAGAGGGCAATTAGGAGAAGCGTTACCCGGTGCTTTTGGTATTATGGCAAGAGCTATGGGTGTTACTGAAAAGCAATTGGGTAAAATGATGAAGGATGGAAAAGTAATAGCTTCGGAAGTTTTACCTTTATTTGCTAAGGAATTGGAAAAAACCTATGGTGTTGAAAATGTAAAAAGAGTAGATAATTTAGCGGCAGCGCAAACTAGGTTTTCAAATGCTTGGAAAAACTTTGTAAGAAGCTTAGATTATGATGGAAATAAATTAAGTAAATTCTTTTCTAGTATTTTAAACATAACTACAGATTTAGTAAAAGGAGTTGAAGTTATTTTTGAATCGTCAGAAACAAAACGATTGAATGTTTTGAAAGGACTTAGGGATAAAGGATATTCAGAAACTTTAGAATACTACAAAAATAATAAAGAAGCTACTGAAAACGATATGATTTTGCATAAACAATACAATGCAAATAAAATAGTTGAATTTAATAAAGAAAAGAAACAAATAGTTGAAAGAGCTAAATTATTTAGCCAAAAATTCGGAGAAAGAAGTTTTTCAAAAACAATAGGCGGAGAAAATCAAGAAGACAGGGTAAAAGCAGAGGCAAATTTGAAAAAAGATATGGAAAGGCTAAAGGCTATTAGTCAAGTTTCTCAAAAATACGCTGGAGAAATTAGTGCTATAAATCAATTGCTTGCTAAAAGACCAGCATCTTCAAAGGAAAATGAAGAACTGACTAAAGAACAACAGAAATCTTTAGAAGAACGATTAAAAAATCAATACGAATACAATAAAGCTCAATTAAACTTGCAGTTAGCAAAAATTGATTCATTAGTAAATAATGAAGATTTGTATTATACTGACCGATTAACTGCTTTAGATGCTGATTTAATCAAAAGAACTGAAATAGCTAATTTAGATTATAAAGAAGAATTAAGGCTTGCGAAAGATAGTTCTGAAAAGAAAAAAACAGCATTAATAAATTTTCAAATTGAGCAGTTAAAACTAATTGAAGATTATAATAAAAAGAAAAACAACCTAGAAAAGTTAGATTTAGACCCTATTACAACTTTAAACAAGTCTAAGTCTGCTGATGGAATTAAAGATGTTGCTGATAGTGCAAAAATTGCAACTAAAGAGCTTGAAAGTACAGCAGAAGCGGTTGAAAAAACAAGAAAGCAAATTGAAGATTTAAAAAAGACTACAGAGGAATGGTTAGGGTCATTTAGTACTGAGTTTTTACAAAATAGTGGGTTAGGTAGTTTAGAAACTTTCTTTGATGGTACTTTTGATAAATTATTAAAAGGTGCAGAACCAACAAAAGAAAAGTTTGCCGTTACATTCAACGCAATAGCCGAAAGCGCACAAGAAATGTTTAATTTCATTTCCAACGCTTCACAAGCTAATTTCGATGCTGAATATGCAAGGCTAGAAAGTCAAAAAGACGTAGCTTTGAAGTTTGCAGGAGACAGCGCAACATCTAAAAAGAAAATTGAAGAAGATTATGAAAAGAAGAAGAAAGAAATAGCTAATAGAGAAAATAAAGCTAAACAAAAGCAAGCTATATTTAATATTGCAATTGATACAGCACAAGCTATTGTAAGCACGTACGCACAAGTGCCTAAATTTGACTTTGGGGTAAGCGCAACTACTTTGGCTTTAATTATAGGAGGGATTGGTGCTGCACAAATTGGAATGGTAGCAGCGCAAAAAATACCCCAATACTTTGATGGTGGTGTTCACGGTGGAGGTTTAGCAATGATTAACGATGCAGGAGGTTCTAACTATGTCGAAACGGTTGTAACTCCTGACGGTAAAGTTCAACAATTTAAAGGTCGTGATGTTGTAGCAGATTTGCCAAAAGGTACTGAAATATTTACCCCTGAACAGTGGCAACAAAAAGAATTGGAATATATGCTTAATAGTCGTGGCGTAATGCTGAATAATCAAGCTAGTAAAGGATTTACAGCCGAGCAAATGGACGCTATTTTAGCAAAACATTTTGGAAAAATACAGACTAACACAACTGTATTCGACAAAAAAGGAATTATGCAATGGACTGAATCAAGAGGTACTAAAACAATAAGAAACGCTAACCGTGCCACGGGAAGAGGCTTTAGTGTCTGATTAAATATGCTTCCATCTTTTTCTTTCTATTATAATTTGTATTTAAAGTATAGACTATGAGATTTTTTTTGAACTTTTTAAGTGACAATTACGGACGTAAACAGATAGACGAGCCAATAGGCTTCGCAGCGGTTGATTTTAATATCAAACAGCGAACAAATGGAATGGCTAGAGATATTGCCTTA
>ERZ724524.2397-NODE-2397-length-12236-cov-4.549955_pt1 | contig 12236 bp, 7 predicted proteins | sample MGYA00376057_ERZ724524 | MGnify/ENA primary metagenome ERZ724524 (study PRJEB28724, sample SAMN07190888) | wastewater metagenome | isolation source: influent of sewage treatment plant in Hong Hong | place: USA: Christiansburg, Virginia | collected 2016-03-01 ...
TTCTTAGTCAATATACCGACGCTATTAATGTACACAACGCCAAAGGCCAAGAACGAGTTAATCTGAAATCTGTCTTGGCTAATCTGAGTACTGACCGTGCTGCTAAACACTTGAACTGAAAGATACCATATGACTACTCCTGAAATCCCACTCTCCGCAATTCAAGTAGTTATCGAGGATACCATTATCCAAGATACTCCTATTGATAATAACACTGCTCTTACTGACCAGGACAGCATGGGTTACCTGCTGGACGAACTGTCGGTCAGTAAGTCTGTCGTACCTGATACCGTAAATGAAACGCCTGCGGCTGATACGACAAAAAAAGAAGATAAGGTAGACAAAGTTATTGTTACCGTTCCACCTGCTACTTCTAGTCGTACTCCTGACGATCCGGCTATGTTTATCTGGACTGGGTTGGATCGGTTTGAATGTAACGGTGTTACTGCCGGACTCAACATGCTCTATGATGGAGACCCTGACCCGGATACCTTGCCGGATGGTACATGGACACGGTCGTTCTTTGATGCAGCTACAACGACGGTACCTTACGCTGACATCTATAAAAAGCCACTGCGTTCCCCAACCAGTAAGTGGCGCCAAGAGTACGGCAGCCAGGCGCTGGGTTATGCTAATTACTGGCATGTTGAACGTGTAGAGCATGGTGAAGTACTGACCGGCGAAAAAGCACGACGCTTGGCTAAAGTTGCCATTGGCGGTGGGCGTACCGAAAACCTACCGCTCTGGCAAAGCGGGTTCTGGATTACGATTACTCCACCGCTGGAAGCCGATTGGAACACGCTAGATGAGGAAATCCTGGAGCAACGTAAAACGTTTGGCTGGGATCACTTTGGCGTAGCATTCAGTAACTACTCTGTCTACTTGATGGAGAAACTGCAAAACTTCGCATTGAAGTTTATCACCACTTGCAGTATTATGGATGATGATGCTAGCAAGCCAGATGCTACTAAGACAGCCGGTGAAGTTGTCCGTGAGCATATTGACTACTTTGATATTCCGGTACTGCTTGCATATGTAGCACATGCCTCCTATCCAAACGGCTTTCCGTATGTACGTCCGGCAATGCTGGATAAAATTGAAGGCGGTGCAGGTACGCTAGTACCGGAAACTCTGAACCTCTATCGTTGTGTCCAGCACGATTTTGGGCGTATTGATGAGTGGCAGATTAGCCATATGGCTAATCGTCGTAGATGGAGTATGTCGGTTGAAGATGTACGCACCTATCAAGACCACGTTAGTAGCCACCGTAAACATAATGAGGTTGTAGAGATTAATGAGCATCTTCACTTGGTGCTAGATACGCCTACTATGGCCGCAATGATTAAATCTACCGACATGTGGTTGACTAGCATGAAAGCGGCATTGGCTGCTAGTCTGACGCTTGGTCGTAGTGATGGTCAGCGACAAGAATCTATTCGCCGTCATAGTCGTATTGCTACACTGCGTGCATTGGCACCGTGGGTAGCTAGTATGCGCATTATCAAAGATGGTAAAACTTCATATATCGAGAGTCGTGACGATATTGACGCAATCATGGTAGACGCGCGTAATGATACGCAGCTAGGTAACAAGATCTACGATGGCGTCATGCAGTACATTGGCGATACCGCTCTGAGCATTGTTGCTGTACCAGTCGATCCGGAATTGCCAGGTATGCCTAAAGATGGTAAGGACGGCACTAAGCAAAAGATGGTGCCATTGGATATTACCTCACTGGTTTTTATCCTTCTAGAGCATGTTCGAGGGAAGAGCAGGGGGTAGACCAAAACAGTCGTAAGGTGCTAATGACCAAATGGTCTACACTGGATGAGGACTTTAATCACGTATGTAATCCTAACTTCCATCGTTTACCAGCGCATAATAACGGCCCTAAAGAAGATAGACTGTTTGATGCGCTGGATCGCTATCAGAATGACGATGAGGTGGTAGATAACTACGAGGCTCAAAGTCTACTCAGGGCTACCTATCAAACCACGATGGGTATCTTTGATCATACCAAGAGCAATATTAGCTCAGTAGCACTGTTTCTTGTTCATCCAAATGAAGATACTAGGCTTACGTCTAGGCGGTATCGTCGTATGATCCAGTACGAAGAAGCCAAGGTACTCACTAACTATGGTGTATCTTGGAATGAGTTTCAGCAAATGCCTCTACCAGAGGCTGAGCTACTCATTACTGCTAGTCGTGAGCGTAGTTTATTCAATGTCAAGAATCAGCAGCTAGGGTTGGAACCAATAGACGCACCTCCTAAACCGCGATAAAAGAAATATGCCTAGTTAAGTACAATTACCTCACTGGTGGCCATATGGCCACCAGTGAGTATTTACCATGTAGGTAAGGTCTTTGGATGTTTAGATACACCAATCATACCGTATTCATGAATATGTTCTTTTCTGATATACTGAGCGGTGTTATACTGCCCTCTTTTCCAGTAGTACATATGCTTATCCCAATCAGTACACACCATACGTACATATCTTGGCGTTACACCTGCCTGTTCTCTTGGTCTACCCACAGACTGTCTAACTGAACATACGGATTTCTTTAAATCGCCGTCAATAACAGCAATCAAGTTAGGGACATCCACACCAGTACCAGCAGACTTCTTAGTCGTTAGGCTGATATCTACACCAATTAAGTTGTTATAATCTTCACCTGACTTATACTGTGCTACAGTCAATCCTGGAAATGCAGCAACTACTCGACTATATAGCTGATCCAGGAACAGTCTGAATGCCTGATAAACAATACAGTGATCGCCATCCTGTCTACGATCAACATAATGCTCTTTAATCAAACGAATAACAAAGTCACAATACGCATCTAAGATGTACTTGTTATTTAACAGACTCTTTTCTACGGCAATCTGACTATGCATTGCGCATCTAGGTAGAGTCGTCTTGATTCTGTATACATCAGCTAAGCTATACTTGGCTGTATGAATATCAGTAAAGCGATTAAATGTTGTCTGGACATTACGTGTCTCTGATGGAAACATAACTTCCATCATGCGTACCGTATGTCTAGACTCAGATTCCATAGTGGCTGTAGCAGATACTGTAATTGGCACATGAGTAAACAGATCAATATAAAACATATTGTGGAACTGCTCATGTACCTCATCACGCATTAATGCGCCTGCACCTAAATGTTCCATTAAACATGGTGGATCAACATTATAGCCAAAGTCAGTTAGCGGTTTGTAGTTATTGTCGTCGTAAAGATTAAACCAATCCATGATTGTGTTAATTGAGATCATGATAACTGGAGGTAATGTATCTGGATCAGCATTGACTAGATCTAACAGTTTACCAGATCCATTAACGAACAGTACATCGTCTTCACCAACGTCTAGCATCTTTAGAAAATCTAATTTCCATTTCTTACTGTAGATTGGTTGAATCATCATGACAATACGACCACCAGCCTTTAGTGCTACTCTAGTGGTCATGTATGACTTACCGTAACCCATTTGCCAAATATAGACGACTGAACGTTTACCGGCATCTACTTGGTCTAATCCCCACCGAATTGGTTCTACCTGTTCTTCTTTATCTACCCAGCCTTCTTTAAACCCGATCTTTATATCAGGCGGTTTATACATTGGAATTTCTTCTATTGTATCTACCACTAACTGTGGATGTATCCCGTACGCCATTGACATATGAGAAATAAACTGATCCAGTGCATTGATATGTATACGGTACATATCCAGTGCGGCATTAGCTCTAGCGTAAGTACGTTCTGGTTTTTCGGTAAACTTACCTGCGCTCTTAGTTAATACGTACTCCACAAACCGTTTAACAAATCTTCGTGTATTTGCTATTGCTGTAGAGTCGCGACATACTACCACGAAGTGATGCGAGTACTTCCATACAGAAAAGGATTTTGTCAACATAGTGACCTCCATGTCATTACTGATAATATTAGCACACTGAGGGGCAAATGCCCCTCAGTGACCGTATGTTTACTCGTAGTAGTAGTTAAGAATTGACGGCATCATTACCGTATCCAGTGGGGTGGGTAAGCGACCTAGTCGTAACATGGCCATGAAGTTAAAACCATGCAGGTGATGGCGTTCATATGCCTGAGTCACTGCTGCTGACATAGAGAAGATGCGGTGGCGCAGTGGCGTAGGCACGGAGTCCATACCAGTAACACCGGTAATATATAAGCCTTGCGATGGATCTTCAGCTAACACTGCTAACGTAGTTACAGCCACGTCACATAACTGGCATCCACTACGACTCAAGATATCAAACAAGTGCTTAGTGATACCTGCAGCAGTAGCTGCTACACCGCGCTTACGTAGTGCTGCTACACGCCCACCTACAGAGTCATAGAGCGCATCACTATCCACTGCCTCTGCGGCACTAATAGCAGACATCACTACAATTGGCCATTCAGCTTTCCATTCATTCAGAGGAATATGGTAATGACCATCAGAGTCCATTGTTACGCTATCACGATGCTCGCGAGCGTACATCAGCAATTCATAGCTAAGATGTGCTCTATTCTTCAGGAGAGATGTATTAACTCCTACCATCTCAGACTCATCTTCACCGTATGTTAACTCAAAATGAATCTCTGGTAATGCACTGACTGCTTCCTCAATGCAGTCTTCTAGATGCTCAGAGTACATCACTGAATGTAGGCCGGTTGCTGACTTATGCTGGAACACCAAAGATGCTTTATGTTTCAGCACCTTGTCTGTCACAAAGTAGTCACTGGTGTTACCTGCCTTAGGGTGCAGGTACTTGATCTCATAATCGGTCAGTGGCAACAAAGTTACGTTGGCGCTGCCAATCGAGTGTTTCTTACTGATAGAGTGCTGCGAGCCTTTGGAGTACCCATCTACAGATGCAATATAGCCAAGGTGGAAATGCGGAGGATGAGATTCTGCACTCTTACCATAACACTTGCGGCATACTCTACCATTCTTACGTACATTTAAGCACGATAGCGCTGTGCGCACCTTAATAGTCTTACCTTCTAAATGTTTCTCATTACCTCTAATGTAATCGTATTCTCCGTGTTCATTCAGATACCAAGTACCTTTCATGTGTTGCAGATACGGAGCAGATTCGGATGGTACAACATACCAGTCCATCAATCTAGTCGTACCGCAATCATCACCATCAATGCCATATACAGAAGTCAACCCGAAGCTAGTTTGGCGGCTAGCATATTCGTTATTCTGCAACTCGGCTTGTGCTGCTAGTGCTGCAGAAGAAGATGTTCGAGTTTCCTCCATATAGCCAATAGGCGTATTCAAACCCTCCAGATAAGACTCGGTCAGTGGAGTACTGAACATACGGCCGTCTACTTCAGCACGATAACCAATCATCCCTAAGCACTGAATGACCTGAGGCACGCGTACAGCGCCGATCTTACAAATCATGCTTAGGTTGTCGTCAAACGTTGGGTCGGTAGTCAGTAACTTAGTCATGGCAGCGATGGTGCGATTGACACTACCTGGATTCAGTTTGACGTTCTGGCGCAGTTCAACCATTTTCGGATGACCGTAGATCTGGTGACACTCAATCAGTGAGATAGAACGCATATACGGTCTGGTCGCACCAATAAGAGCGCAGTAGATATCGCCTACGATCTCAATAAACGTTTTAGTCACCTCAGTAAACAGACGACGATTATCTGGCCAGTATGGCAGTGCATGATCATACACGTCCCACATTACCACGTTTGTCCATTCAGAGAATGTCTTAGCAGTATAGCCAAATGGTCCATAGTAGCCGTTAGGTAAATGATGCTTCAAAAACGGCGCATTGAACCGCCGATGCAGCTTAGCTACAAACAATGCTAAAGCTACATCACGGTGGTTAATATGCAATACTTCACCATCATCCGTAGTGAGATCAATCTCCCCTGTAGCATTACTCAGGAACTCTGTTGGATCTAACGCTAATAATCGCTGAATGTGGATCTTAAAAGTTGAAGACATGATCTACCCCTTCAGGCACATATCTTGATCCCTGCGCCAACATGAGCTGGCGATATACAGTTTCTTGTCTTGGATTACCATATTTATGCACCCTTCTATCAATGAGGTTTTCAATGCACCCTGGCTCTGGAGCATTCAAGATAGCCAGTACCGCTAAACGGTGATCAGTATGCGAGCTATTACGCGCAATTAACTCGGCAAACGCTGTGCCTGTGGGATCCACTACCTTCCGTTCACGATCACCGTAGGTTGTGATACTCTGCTGAGCAATTACTCGAAACTCAGTGCCGCCGAGTCTATTAGCTACCGTGGGTGTACGATAGCCGTAATCGGTAGTAGGCGACTTATGTGAAGTTAACCCAGTGACGTTATGCGTACTGGATGCAGACGCGCTAGCGTCATTGCCGACTTGTTCTAGAGCTACGACATATCTAGGGCCAATCAGACCCTTTCCAATCGTGTAATATTTCTCTCCTTTGTAGTAGTATGAGAGCCTGTCGTAAACCAATGCATCTGGGTATACTTCATTAATGATTCGCTTATCGCGTTCAATGTCGCTACCAACACGATTAATTGGCAATGTCAGGTCGGGCTGGCCGGTATGAAATACTTCTACCATTTCACCGATACGCTGTTCTTTAGTAGCTGACTGATAGTCAGCCAAAGCCTCTTCGCCTACCATACCGTAGAACTTATGCATCTCCTGATCTAATGCATCGTAGTTACGCCATACTTCTTTCTGATACTGTTCTACGGTTCCCGTAGGGCTTAGACCATACTGGCGTTTAATGTAGCTGATGATATTAGCCGCTGCGGCGTTATATGCCAGTTCTCGAACAGCTCCCATGGTCATACGACCAAATGGTGATTCGGTACCAAAGAAGATATCGGCACGTTTACCGCTAGCGTCTACCGGCATCTCTTCCGGTTTCAGAATTGCACCAATTACACCTTTATCTGCCGAATGAGAGCCACCTACTAATTTACTACCTTTACGTGGGGTAAACTCTGCCATGGTGGTAATAGTCACATGCCACTCAGGCAATGGAGATGCACGATGTAGCCGGCTTACGCTAGGCGGTTGTAGGTGAGTGATTGCTTCGCGCATAATACGCGCCAAGTTCATTCCCATCTGCTTCCTAGGAGGATCAGAAGCGCGTTGGCCACCAATGTACGACCGGTAATAATCAGCCAACTGCTCATAATGCGACCGGCTATGTTTCCAGTAATCGGCTACTTGATCGTGTACACCCATCATAGACCAGGTATTCTGATTAGGATTATTAATGACGGCAATGTCGATGACTTTACTGCCTACCGGCACTAAATGCATTTGGTCACTATTAGGATCCACATGCTTAAGTGCATTACGACTCATGCTGGTTAGTGCTCTGTCTTCACGGTAATGGCGCGTAGCCACCAGTAGGCCATCTGGGCGTACAATCTCTCCTAGATCAGGCATGACCTTACCATCGCCGTAGATAGATAACATAATGTCATCTGCCCCTACCTTAACGGTGGTCGTGTTAAACATATACATCTTAAACTTATCCAACACGTCTTCACAAATACCTACACCGTCATCACCAGTAGCTGGATGAGACATAGCGACAGCATTTAGCAATACACCATTGCCGTACCATCCATCTGAGTGTCGGTTAGGGGAATCTAAGAATACCTCACCCTTACGGAATGAAATACCTTCACGAATACGTGACTTAGCCGGTTGAGGCATATAAGGGAAACCAAAATCCGTATGATGGAAGAAGTAGTTAGGCAACTCCAGTGCATCCAAAATACCACGTTCATTCTCGTAGATCACCAAAACTTTATTGTACTGGTGAGCAAACCCTGGTGGATACTTATTGAATACTTTTACTACTGTGCCATTCTCTGGCATCGCTACGTCAAACGTGCGATTCAGTTCCATTTCTGCGCCAGTAATGATGGGATTACGGTCACTCTTTTTGATCGTGGGTACCTGCTCCATCATCTTAAGTGCCATAGTGGTACGTGGTGCACTAGTAGAAGTAGCAAATGGATTCAGTGCTGAGAACCCTACATCTTCTGCTTTTAGCTTAGACATCATTTTCCTTTCATTAGTCCATATAGGTGATATCGTGTCAATTCGCGATCAATTGCGTGACCAAAGGCAACCACAGGGCTGGTATGATCCAGCTTTCAGACAAGTGTTATATGACCATATGCCACTTATCAAAACACGGTCTATGACTAATATACGTCGGGTAGAACCGGCGCAAGCATATAAGTGGATAGGCAATCTAAAAGGACTACTCTCCGATTTGGGTATTACTCCTGATCTACATTGGGTGGCGATGACGATAAATGGTCTTAAGAATGACTTTCGAGACATCGAATCTGTGGAGCAGATTATCGTACCGGATAGTACATATATCAACATCCTCTGGAGTATCTTTACAGCGAAAAAAAGGTAATTGCACTGGGGCGTAAGCCCCAGTGCATACTACGGTTAATGATTATTTACGATGCCCAACTCCCACCGCCGCCACGAGGATAGTCATTACGGCCATAGTCACGATCACGACGATCATCGTAATAGCCACCACGGCCTCCACCGCTGCCACCGGTCTGCTTATCGCGGTTAGCCAGAATCTGGGCCATCGTCAAGTTAGACGTCTGTTGACTTGGTGGTTGGTTCTGTTGACGTGGATCGTACTGCTGCTGTGGAGGTTGCTGATAGTACTGCGGTTGTTGTACTGGCTGTTGGTAGTATTGCTGTTGTTGTACTGGCTGTTGGTAGTATTGCTGTTGAGGTGGCTGTTGAGGTGGCTGCTGAAGCGGAGGCAACGCCGGCGGAGGCGGCTGCATGACTTCTTGGCGGGTAACCTGCGTGAATGCTTGCGACAGCGGTTGAGCTGTTGGTGTAGCTGGTAGTGTAAAGCCGCCAGCCGATGGAATTGCTCTGATCTCATCTACCAACGCATCGGTGTTGCGTAGGTAATCCATCCACTGGTACTCAACAATACCCATGCGATCAGCAGTGAGCTTGTCCACCTCAGGATCAGGCCAGATGTTACTCCACAGGCGTTGATGTCGACTGATGCAGCTATAGAGCTTCACTAACGATGCTACCACAGCTTCGCAGAATGGAGCCATGCGAGAGTTACTACCGGCACTATAGCCATCAACAATGGCAATGTCTGGCAGTAATAGCTGCATTACCGATGCCAGTTTCTGTGAGGCTCCTTTAGGCATGGCGGTACTCTTACCAAACTTACGATCACCTAATAGCTCCTCGTAAATTGGAAAGGATACATGACAAGTACGATTGTACTTAATGCCACCAATCGTACCAGCATGCTTAGGAAACATCTTGATGAATACCCACTCGCCTTTGGCTGCCATATTGGCAATTGACTTATCAAAGAAGTCTGCCACTGGACCGTCAATATCAGTCAGTTTAGTGACAAACTCCAGCTGAGAAGGGCTGAGCTTTTCTTGCTCTGCTGGAGATGCAGCAATACGTAGCACCTCCTTCATCAGCACCATAAACGTGACATTCAAACGGAATGCGGCGCCACGCAAGAACCATTCCAGCGAAGGAGTGATCGTAGTGGCAGATACATTCTCAGCCAAAGGGTTAAACAACACCCGTTCTTGCCAAGTAGGATCTACTGCGCCACTGAGCTGATATTTCTCGTGGAGTACGAGACGCTTATCTCCAATCTTCTCCGGCACTTCGCCAGTGATATGAAGTCGCGTGATATTACCCTGTTCATCAGCAGCACTGCTAGTCAGCAGCACCATCTTACGGAAAACGTCTAACATGCTTATACCTCTTTCTTAATCTGCCCATGATGAAGATGGTGCGTTGTAGTTTACCAGGTTTTCTCTTGCCAGGTCCAGTGATACTCGCTGACGCTGATCGTTGACGCCGTCCATAATGGACGACAGCGTATTAGAGACGCTAGTCAGTGTAGCCTGATTAGGCGTCAGCAGCAACGAGTACTGGTTACTGTAGGTTGCTGGAAGATGCTTAGACACCGGCGTATTACCATCAAACGCCAGTGTAACAGATACATCGCCCAATACGTCTGCCATGACTGATACAGTCATATCACGATAGTATCCATCGCCAGATGCTGCAATCTCCGGCAAGATCTCATTCTCCATACGCGAGCAGAAGATATCTGTATCACGAACGGTATTGCCTTGAGCAATGAAATTCAATTCATGCCCAACCTGCATAGCGCATCTGAACTGGTGCTCTCTGTTTTCATTGGTACCATTAAAGCATACTGTGGCAATACCCAATTCAAACATAACTGTCAGGGTCATGTTGATCAACATCATGATGGCAGATGCTTCAGCTGACGTTTCAGTCCACTCGCTACCGTAGCCCTGGTAACGCACATTATCAGCAATGTGCGTACCATTCAACAATCTGCCTGGCAACATTACAGTGATGATGCGATCAGCTTCAGGGCCATTAAAATCACGCAAGCGACCATCAATTTCAGTCAGATCAGCCCACGTAAAAATACCGCCATACAGACCAGCATGAGATCCTTCGGTAGCGGCGTTCAGATTAGCCATGGCTTGTTGGAATCTGAAACCATTTCCAGACAATGGTGTCCAACAAGCCTTAGACGCCGCGTCTGCCAATCGGCTGGCAGCCATAGCGCTCTCATGCTCAGATGGATCCAATGCGTCATCACGCAATCCAGTCGAATTGCTACTATATGTACCAGCCACATAGGCGTTCGTCGCCGTTGCAATAAACTGCGCTGGTACCGCGTTAGCGCTCAGCACCGGTTTAGGCGTGGCTGTAACCATGGCCGATGTTGGTACTGCAGAATTTACTCCAGCAGTAGCTCTATTGGACAATGAACCATATAACGCAGTGGCAGGGCTCTGAATAAACATCTGACTGGAATCGCGGTAACTGACAAAGTTCTCGTCAGCAATAAAGTCGCACGTGTTAGAGAAGTCATACACCTCAGACACACTACCACGTTCATTTACATGCCTGACATTAAGCATAACCACGTTGTTTACTTGGAACTGGGCATTAGGATCAATACCCACAACGTTTCCTGAAAAATCCAGCTGCAGTGCCTGTGCTGGAAATCGGGCAGACACTAGCTCATATGACTGATTGAAATTACCCCCACCACGACGTACCCACAACCACATGACGGCATAAGTCGTACGGTAGTCATTAATCATCGACATGGGTGATTCTGTAGGTCGCATAAAACCACCTGCGCACCCAGCAAAAGATGACCGTGTCAGCGTACCAGCAGATCGACTACCATGCATCGCCTGCACAACGCGATCAGCAATGAAGTCCTGCTGTCTACCATCGAAGTTAGTTACAGCAAGTGGGCGATGGTACATTTCCGGAGGAGTGTCTACCAGACGAATAATGATCCGTTCGATAGTCATAGTAGTAGGGCGTTGCAGTGGATTACCGGGTCTGAGGTTATTGTTATTCCAGGTCATACTTAGATTCCTCTCTTCTGGATAATTTCAACGATTTGAGTACGGAACTGATTTGGGGGTTCGATTGTTTCTCCGGTGCCTTCCCCACTAGACCACCGAAGTGTGATAAAATCTTTCAATAACAAATCGATCATTGTCATGCCTAAATTAGCCATGATTGGACGACCAATAGAAGTAGCTGGTCGAGATGGATACAACTGGTGTAGTGCGGTCATATCAGCATCACTCCACTGCCGAATAGTCGTACCGCATAGATACGTCTCATCTACAGCGCCACGAGCAGTTTGCAGTGCAGCCAGTTCCTTATAGCCGTTCTGATACAGCCAGATGGCACTAACTACGTATAGTAGATCCATGTCTTTCTTGGATTGCAAATCAAACATTGTCCTTGGAAAGAACTCATTCACCACCAAAGAACATAATGTCTTCTGCGGTGTCTGGTTCGTGATGTCCGATCGATCTTGGCTAGTGAAGTATTCTACCAGCTTTCTATCATACTGAGTTAGTCGCTTGTGTGTGTGTGTATCGGTTAACTCACGCTCTAAGAATCTTTGTACCCCCCAGTTAGACATAGCCTGCTGGCCTACCGACAGAGTAAATCCCACAGAGATACGCTCAAACATAGAGCGCTTTGCATTATCTTCAGTAGGGCCCTTCTGTTCATCGGTCTTGGCGCGCTGTCTTTTCTCGTTAAAGAGCACTGCTGGATTACACGCATCTCTCCCTCCAGATGAGTTTACGTTAGCCACAAACGTTTTTTTCCCTT
>ERZ724524.2402-NODE-2402-length-12218-cov-7.317603_pt1 | contig 12218 bp, 11 predicted proteins | sample MGYA00376057_ERZ724524 | MGnify/ENA primary metagenome ERZ724524 (study PRJEB28724, sample SAMN07190888) | wastewater metagenome | isolation source: influent of sewage treatment plant in Hong Hong | place: USA: Christiansburg, Virginia | collected 2016-03-01 ...
AGTGCGGGGCCGACGAGGCCCACCTCATCGTGTTTGACCGCCGCCCCGACAGCCCTTGGGATGAACGCATCTGGCAACGTGATGTCACGGAGCAAGGGCGGGTGCTGGGTGTGTGGGGCGCGTGACACACCGCTGAAACACAGCACAGAACAGAAAGCCAGTTGTGTGACAGGGTGAAACACCCGTGACACACCCCACCGCCGGGTGTGGCACACAAGCCCCTGCGGGCGTGCCGAATGTGTTGCGAATTGACATTTATCAGGTGGGTTGGAGGCTGGCACGGGTATTGCCATTCAGTGTGTCGAGACCACCGCCATCAAGGGGGCGTGGCTCGGTAAATCCACCCACCGGAGACAAACACATGAAACGCAAATGGCTCACCACACTGGTGTTGATGGCTTGTGCCCACATGGGCGCACAGGCTGCGGGCGTCACTGACGCGATGATCGAAAACGACGCGAAGTCCACCGGCGACGTGTTGAGCTGGGGCATGGGGCCACAGGGCCAGCGCCACTCCACACTCGACAGCGTCAACCTGAAAACCGTGAAAAACCTGGTGCCTGCGTGGTCCATGTCGTTCGGCGGCGAAAAGCAGCGTGGTCAACAGTCTCAGCCGCTGATTCACAACGGCAAGATGTTCGTCACCGCGTCCTATTCGCGCATTTATGCGGTGGATGCCAAATCCGGCAAAAAACTCTGGAAGTACGAGCACCGCCTGCCCGAAGGCATCATGCCCTGCTGCGACGTGATCAACCGTGGCGCTGCGCTGTATGACAACCTGGTGATTTTCGGCACCCTGGATGCCCAGCTGGTGGCCCTGGATCAGGACACCGGCAAAGTGGTGTGGCGCGAAAAGATTGACGATTACAAGGCCGGCTACAGCTACACCGCCGCACCCCTGATTGCAGAAGGCCTGCTGCTGACCGGCGTGTCCGGCGGCGAGTTCGGCGTGATTGGCCGTGTGGAAGCCCGTGACCCCAAAACCGGCAAGATGGTCTGGACCCGTCCCGTGGTCGAAGGCCACATGGGCTACAAAGATGGCAAAGAAAACGGCATCACCGGCACCACCAACGCCACCTGGCCTGGCGAAACCTGGAAGACCGGCGGCGCAGCCACCTGGCTGGGCGGCACCTACGACCCACAGACCAAGCTGGCCTACTTCGGCACCGGCAACCCCGGCCCCTGGAACAGCCATGTGCGCAAGGGCGACAACCTGTACTCCGCCTCCACCGTGGCCATCGATGTCAAGAGTGGCCAGATCAAGTGGCACTACCAGACCACCCCCAACGACGGCTGGGACTATGACGGTGTGAACGAGTTCATCACCTTCGACATGGACGGCAAGCGCATGGGAGCCAAGGCCGACCGCAACGGCTTCTTCTACGTGATCGACGCGGCCAACGGCAAACTGAACAACGCCTTCCCCTTCGTGAAGAAAGTGACCTGGGCCACCAGCATCGACCTGGCCACGGGCCGCCCCAACTTCGACCCGGCCAACCGCCCTGGCGACCCAACGGCTGAAGGCAGCGACGGCACCAAGGGCAAATCGGTGTTCTCGGCACCAGGTTTCCTGGGTGGCAAGAACCAGATGCCCATGGCCTACAGCCCCAAGACCGGCCTGTTCTATGTGCCCACCAACGAATGGGGCATGGAAATCTGGAACGAACCCATCACCTACAAGAAGGGCGCTGCCTACCTGGGTGCCGGTTTCACCATCAAGCCACTGTTTGATGACCACATTGGCTCGCTGCGCGCCATCGACCCCAAGACAGGCAAAGTGGCCTGGGAAGTCAAGAACGAAGCCCCTCTGTGGGGTGGCGTGATGACCACCAACGATCTGGTGTTCTGGGGCACGCCCGAAGGCTACCTGAAGGCCGCCGATGCCAAGACCGGCAAGGTGGTGTGGCAGTTCCAGACCGGCTCCGGTGTGGTGGCCCCTCCCGTCACCTGGATGCAGGACGGCGAGCAGTACATCTCCGTGGTGTCTGGCTGGGGTGGCGCTGTGCCCCTGTGGGGCGGCGAAGTGGCCAAGAAGGTCAACTTCCTCGAACAAGGCGGCTCGGTGTGGGTGTTCAAGCTGCACAAATGAGATGAATCACTGGGTGGTGTGAGAGCCGGGACTGGGCGGGGCAAGATGGCCTGACCCACCCAGATCGCTGGCATTGGCAACGGGGAGGGTGTGGTGTGTGGACACAGCCATCCCCGTTGTTTTTTTGGAGCAATCAAATGAATACAGACAAACGCAAGAACCGTTTTTTTTCCATCCAGTCGGCTTCTTTTCTGGTGGCCGCTGCACTGAGCTGCGCAGCCAACGCAGCCACCCCTGAAGAACTGGCCACAGCCAGCGGATGCATGAACTGCCATTCCGCGCAGGAAAAAAAGGTGGGGCCCGCCTTCAAATCCATCGCTGAAAAGTACAAGGGGCAGGCGGATGCAGTCAGCACGTTGACCCAGACCGTGCGCAACGGCGGACGCGGCAACTGGGGCCGCATCCCCATGCCACCCCATTCATCGCTGGCTGAAAACGACATCAAGCAGATCGTCACATGGGTGCTGACACACTGAACCCGCACAGACTCCATCCGCGCTGGCACGGTGCGGCTGTGCTGCTGTGCCTGCTGGCCCTGCTGCTGACCAACCCGGCGCAGGTGCGGGCACAGACAGGCACCCAGACGGGCGCACAGGAAGAGGTGTCTTCCACCGTGATGGATGAAGTGGTGCGCCGCCCGGCCTGGGGGCTGTATCAGGGCTATGCGCAATACAAAATGGCCCACTACGCCCAGGCCCGCGCCATCTGGCAGCTGCTGGCCGATGGCGGCACGGCTGAAGCCTGGTTTCACCTGGGCACACTGGCCGAAGATGGCCGGGGCGAACCCGCCAACCCCGTTGAAGCCCGCCGCCGCTACGAAAAAGGAGCCGCTGGCGGCAGCAGCAAAGCCCAGTGGCGACTGGGCCTGATGCTGCAAACAAGCACCCCCGCCCTCGGCCCTGCCGACCCCGAACGTGCCCTGGCTTACCTGGAGCAATTGGGCCGCGATGGCGATGTGGATGCCCGGCTGGAAGCCATGCAACTGCGCCAGCGCATGGCGGCCACCGTGCGCTGAACAACTGAGCCGAACAACCCGAGCAGAAACTCAGCGCCCGCCGGCAGCCAGCCCCAGGCGCTCCACCGTGCGGCGCTCGGCCTCGTAGGCTTTTTGCATCACCAGACCATAGTCTTGCGGCCCCAGATAGGCCAGCTCCTGGTCGTACTTGGCCAGCTCGGCCAGGTGGGCGGGCTCCAGCATGGCGGCCCTGAAGGCATCGTGCAGCGTCTGTACCACCTCGGGTGCCAGGCCTTTGGGGCCTGCAATGCCGTAGGGCGAGGTGGCCACGATGCCGTGGCCCAGCTCGCTGAGGGTGGGCACGTCTTTCCAGCGCGGGCTGCGCCGGGCCGCCAGCGTGGCCAGCAGCCGCACCCGGCCCGACTCCACATACGGCGCAAAACCGTTGGAGCCCACACCCACCATCACCTGCCCCGAGGCCACGGCCAGCATCTGCTCGGCCACGCCTTTGTAGGGCACATGGATGAAGCCCAGGCCCAGCTTGCCCAGCCATTCGTCCAGCACCACATGCGGGGTGGTGCCCACGCCGTTGGTGGCGATGGTCAGCTGGCCAGGGCGGGTTCGCGCCCATTGCAGCATGGCCTCGACGCTGGTCAGCGGGCTGTCGGTGGGCACCACCATGCCAAACGTCACGCCGCTGACCTGGATGACAGGCGTGGTGTCACGGATGGGGTCCCAGGCCAGCTTGTGCGTCCACGGGGCACGGAACACGGTCTGCGGCATCTGCGCCAGCGTGTACCCATCGGGTGCGGCCTGGGCCAGCACCGGCATGGCCAGTGTGCCGCCTGCACCGCCCCGGTTTTCAATGACGATGCGCTGGCCCAGGCGCTGCCCGGCCAGCTCGGCCAACAGGCGCAGCGTGAGGTCGGTGGCTCCGCCCGCTGCCCACGGCACCCACAGTGTGATGGGGCGGCGCGGCTGCCAGGCTGGGGGGGGCGGTGCGGCAGTGGCCGAAGATGCCGCTGCCAACCCGGACAGACCAGCCAGCCCCCATGCGGCGGCCAGCATGCTGCCGAGGCACCGGCGGCGGTCAGGGTGCTTCAAATTCATGGCATGCGGGCCAGCACGGCGGGGTCGCGCGAGGCGGCGTTGTTGCGAAACACCAGCGGGTATTCGGTGACCGTGGTTCCGGCATCGTGGCGCTGCTGGTTGAGCCTGACCACATTCACCACTTTGTCGTGGTCGGGGCTTTTGCGGCAGGCGGGGTCGGTGGCCCCGGCATCGCCGGTAAACAGCCAGGCCTGGCAGCGGCAGCCACCGAAGTCCTTGCCCTTGTCGGGGCAGCTGCGGCAGGGGTCTTTCATCCACTCCAGGCCCCGGTAGGCACGGAAGGCAGCACTGTCGTACCAGATGTGGCGCACATCGTGGGTCAGCACATTCGGCAGGTTCAGGCCGGGCAACTCGCGGGCGGCGTGGCAGGGCATGGCCAGACCATCGGGGGCCACAGCCAGGAAAATGTTGCCCCAGCCCGCCATGCAGGCCTTGGGGCTGCCCTCGAAATAGTCGGGCACCACAAAAATCACCTTGCAGCGGCCATTGAGCAAGGCGCGCTTTTCGTTGACGACCTGCTCGGCCTCCAGCAGCTGGGCATGGGTGGGCAGCAGGTGGTCGCGGTTGAGCCAGGCCCAGCCGTAATACTGGGTGTTGGCCAGCTCCAGGTATTCGGCCCCCAGCTCCACCGCCAGGTCGATGATGCGGCCCACATGCGGCAGGTTGTGGCGGTGCAGCACCACGTTCATCACCATGGGCCAGCCGTTGCCCTTGATGATGCGGGCCACCCGGTGCTTGAGATCGAAGGTGCGGGTGTGGCTCAGAAAGTCGTTCAGCTCGCGGGTGGAGTCCTGAAAAGACAGTTGCACATGATCCAACCCGGCGGCCCGCAGCGCGGCGGCGCGGGCCTCGGTCAGCCCAATGCCCGATGTGATGAGGTTGGTGTAAAAGCCCAGCCCGTGCGCATGGGCCACCAGTTCTTCCAGGTCATCGCGCTGCAAGGGCTCGCCGCCCGAAAAGCCCATTTGCACCGCGCCCAGGGCGCGGGCCTGCTCGAACACGCGCTTCCAGTCTGCCGTGCTCAGCTCAGGCCCGGTGGCCTGGTAGCCCACGGGGTTGGAGCAGAACACGCAGTGCAGCGGGCACTGGTAGGTCAGCTCGGCCAGCAGCCACAGCGGAGGAGCGGCAGTGGGCGCACCGGAAACAGCGGCGGTGGCGGGTGCGGCAGAGGCACCAGAGGCGGGTGCCTGCTCAGACAATCCAGCCACGGCGCACGCCCTCGTTCAGCAGGTTGGTCACTTCGGGGGCAATGCCGGTGGCGTTGAAGGCGGCTTCCAGATCGGCCACGATGGCCGCTACCGTCAGCTTGCCGGTGCAGCGTTGCAGGATGGCCGAGGCCGATGGGTTGAGCTTGACCATGCCTTCGGGGTAGAGCAGCACCCAGGTGTCTTGCACGGCCTCGAATTGCAGCCGCATGCCGGGGGCGATGCAGGGTGACCAGTTGTTTGTCATGAAAGGTGTCTCCATCTCTGATCAGGCGGCCTGGGCGGCGCAGGCTTTTTCAATGCCGTCGAGCATGCTCCACAGAATATCGAGCTTGAACTGCAAAATGTCCAGCGCCCGCTGCTGCTGGGCCACGGAGGTGAAGTGATCGAGCGTGACGCGCAGGCCGTGCTCCACATCGCGGCTGGCCAGTGGAATGCGCGAGCGGAAATAGGCCAACCCTTCGGGGGCAATCCAGGGGTAATGGGTGGGCCAGGTGGCCAGACGGTCTTTGTGAATCTGCGGCGCAAACATCTCGGTCAGCGACGAGCACACCCCTTCCTGCCACGGCGACTGGCGGGCAAAGTTGACATAGGCATCGCAGGCAAAGCGCACCGCAGGCACCACGCGGCGCAGGCTCCAGAGGTCTTCGCGGTCAATGCCCACGGCCTCGCCCAGGCGGGTCCAGGTCTCGATGCCACCAGCCGAGTGGCCTTCGAAGTCACCGTCGCCATCGTGGTCCAGGATGCGCTGCACCCACAGGCGGCGGTGCTCGCGGTCGGGCATGTTGGCCATGACGGCGGCATCCTTGCGCGGAATGCACACCTGGTAGTAAAAGCGGTTGGCCACCCAGGTGCGCACTTCGTCGGGCGTGCATTGGCCGCTGTTGAGGCGCACGTTGAACGGGTGGTGGATGTGGTAGCCCGCCCCCTTGGCCCGCAGCTGGGCTTCAAATTCGGCATGGTTCCAGGGGGTGGCGGAGACGGCGGTGTGGAGGTGGTCGGCGGTCATGGTCGGCAGGCAAAAATGGGTTCAGGATCGGGGCGTGGCCGGATCAGAAGTGGATTTCCAGGCCATCGACGGCCACTTCCACCCCGGCGGCATCCAGCTCGCGGCGCTCGGGGCTGTCTTCGCGCAGGATGGGGTTGGTGTTGTTGATGTGGATCAGCACCTTGCGCGTGCCAGCGGGCAGGCGGGCCAGGTGCTCCAGCAGGCCACCGGGGCCAGACTGCGGCAGGTGGCCCATGTCAAGCGCGTGTTTTTTGGACAGCCCGGCGTGGATCATTTCTTCCCCCGTCCAGAAGGTGCCGTCCACCAGCACCACGTTGGCCGCCTGCATGGCCAGCCACACCTCGGGGCTGATGTCGCCCAGGCCGGGCGCGTAAAACAGGCGGCCCCCGGTGGCTTCGTTCACCAGGGTGATGCCGATGTTGTCGCCAGGGCGCGGGGCCAGGCGGTAGGGGGAATATGGCGGCGGCTTGCTGGAGAGTGCCAGCGGCACGGCATGGCTGTCGGGCAAAAAGCTCCAGCGCAGCGCGGAGCCGTCCAGCGGCACGGGGTGGGTCTGCACACCGCAGTAATGGCTGAGCATGCCCACCAGCGGAAAGCCGGTGGCAATGTCGCCCAGCACTTCGGGCGTGGCCCACAGCTCCAGCGGCTGGCCGCGCTCGCGCAGCATCAGCAGGCCGGTGACGTGGTCGATCTGCGCATCCATCAGGCACACAGCGGCAATGCCGGTGTCGCGCAGGGCGCGGGCGGGCTGCAAGGCGGGGGCGCGTTGCAGCTGCGTCAGGATGTCGGGCGAGGCGTTGAACAGCAGCCAGTCCTGGCCGTTGCGGCTCCAGGCCACCGACGACTGGGTGCGGGCCTGCAAACCGGGCTGCCCGGCGCGCACACCGGCGCAATTGGCGCAGTTGCAGTTCCATTGCGGAAAACCGCCACCCGCCGACGACCCCAACACCCTCAACACTGTGAATTCAGACATGCTCTTGCTACCCTGCGGTTGCCATCAACCCATTTGAAAAAGCAGCGGCCCCGGTGACCAGACCGGCCGGTGATTCCGGCGGGGTTTGGACAGCGGGGCCGCCATCGGCAAAGCCAGCCGCGATCAGCGGTGGGCGATGTACATGGTGATTTCGAAACCGAAACGCAGGTCAGTAAAAGCGGGGGTTGTCCATTGCATGGGGTGTCTCCTGTTCAGAATAAAAGTGTGGTCACAAAACGCCTTGTTGCACCTGTTGCAGAGCGGAACAGGGCGGCTTGCATGCTTATTGCACGCATCATCCGTGCCATGCATGTGTTCACCCCCCCTGCCCCACCGGGCCGCCCCCACACCCCGGCCACCACCGCGCCGCCATGTCCGCCAGTCACCCAGACCAGCCGACAGACGGGCCCGCGCCCCGGCGGCCCGCAACCCTTGCGCCTCCTCAGCGCCAGCCGCCCGCAGCCCTGGCGGCAGTCGGCAGCGGGCACGCCGCCACTGGCTGGTTGGATGCTGGGTCAGCCTGAAGGCGACCCCTGGCTGGTGCTGCACGGCGGGCCGGGCAGCGTGGCCCAGGGCGGCCTGCTGGCCCCGTTCCACGCCAGCCAGCACTGGGCCTGGGGCCTGCAACAGCGCGGCAGCGGTGCAGTGGCCTCAGCCCACACAGGCCGTGCGGGCCGCTGGCATGTGGATGCGCTGCTGGCCGACATGGAGGCGCTGCGCCAGCAACTGGGGCTGGCGCAATGGTCGGTGCTGGGTGGATCGTGGGGTGCCCTGGTGGCGATGGCCTATGTGCAAAAGCACCCCCAGGCCGTCAGCCGGGTGGTGCTGCGCGGGCCGTTTCTGGGCCGCTCTGCCGATGTGTGGCGCTTGCTGAACACGGTGGGCCAGGTGTTGCGCATGCGGGTAAGCCCAGACAGCACAACCACCGCACACGGGCTGCCCGCCCTGCCCCGCCAGCGGCTGCTCATGGCCGCCTGGCTGGCACAGACACACCGTGTGTTGCGAAATGCAACAACTGCCCCACACCACACCACCTTGGTGTGGGCCTGGCTGCTGGCCGAAGCCCGGCTGGCCACACGCGGAGCCCGCCGGGCGCTGCTGCACGCCAGCCCCGGCACCGTTGCGCCAAAACCCGCCAGCCTGCGGCACACCTGGGGCCAGATGCAGCGCCAGACCCGGCTGCGCAGCGCACAGCAGCGCATGGGCCAGCAACCCACGCCCGCCCACACCCAGAAGGTGTGGTTGCAGGTGCGGGTGCTGTCGCGCCAATGCTGCCGGGCTTTGCAAGGCGGCTGGCCGCTGTGGCGACGCTGGCTGGACAGCCGCCCAACCGCCGCTACCCCGCACCTGACCCTGTTGCAAGGCCGCTTCGATGCCGTGTGCGCCCCCGCCAACGCGCTGCACCTGCGTGGGCTGGGCACACCCCCCACCGCACCGCACGCCAGCCCGCCACCGCACGCAGCGTCCGCCGTCAGCCTGCAATGGGTACACAGCGGCCATTTGTCCGATGAACCCGCCATGCGCCGTGCGCTGGCCCAAGCGGTGGCCAAGCCATGAGCCCGACCACCACCCTGCGCAAGTGGCTGCAATGGCCACTGGCTGCACTGTGCCTGTGGACAGTCAGCCTGCCAGTGGCAGCCCGTTCTGATGCTGCCCCAGACAACAGCACCTCCTGCCCGCCCTTGGCCGTGAACATGCAGCCGGTCGCCCCCGGCGTGTGGCTGAAACCGGCCCGGCCGGGCGCGGCCAGCGGCTGGACAGAACCCACCGTGGTGTGGGCCGATCCCAGGCATGTGTGGGTACTCGACCCCGGCCCGCACCGCTGTGCGGGTCTGGCGCTGCGGCAGTGGCTGGCCCGCCATGTGCCTGGGCGCAGCGTGCAGCTGATCAATTCGCACGCCCATCCCGAGAACGTGCTGGCCAACAGCGCCTGGCCACGCGGCACCCCCATCCATGCGCTGGCGGGCACCCGCGAGCAGATGTCCAGGCGCTGCCCGACCTGCCTGAAGTTCATGCAGCAGACCCTGGGACGACGCTGGATGCGGGGCACCCGTGTGGTGTTACCCAACCGCGAGCTGGCACCCGGCCAGTGGTTGACACTGGCTGGCCAGCACTGGCAGGTCGATGCCCACGCGCCCGCCCACACCGAAGCCGATCTCAGCCTGTGGCAGCCCGAAACCAGGGTGTGGCTGGCAGGTGGACTGGTGGCCTGGAGCGGCCTGCCTGACAGCACACGGGGCCGGGTGCAACCGTGGTTGCAGGCGCTGGCCACCCGGCTGCCCGCACAGCCTGCCGATACCGCTACAACGGCAACCGATGCCGCAGCAGCGATCTGGGGAGCCCCCGGGCCGGGCGTGATGCCGGATGGCCTGAGCCAAGCCCACCAGACGCAACGCTACCTGGCCGAGTTGGACGGGCTGATCGAGCGCAGCCAGGCCGCTGGCCTCTCGGTGCTGGAGGTGCTGGCCCAGGCCCCCAGCCCGGCTTTTCAACCCTGGCTGACATCACCCCAGGCCATTGAGCGCCACCAGCGCAACCTGATGCGCGAGTGGCAGCTGCGCGAGGACGACAGCTTCAACTGAGCATCCGCTCAGAACGCGTGGCTGGCACTCACGCCCAGCATCCACTGGCGGCCCGGAGCGGGCTCGAAGAAGCGCTTGTTGCCATCGTTGACGATGACCGAGCCCACGTATCGCTTGTCACCCACGTTGTCCAGCCGCACAAATTGGCGCAAGCGCCAGCCGCCCACACGCTGCTCCAGCCCGGCGCGCAGGTTGAACACGGTGTAGCCGCCGGTGCGGTCGCTGTTCACATCGTCCACCATCATGCCGGCCTGGTGCAGCACCTCCACAGCGGTGCTGAATCCGGGCAGCGCGGCGGGTTTCCAGGCCAGCTCGGCAAACGCGGTGCGGCTCACGGTGCCGGGAATGCGGTTGCCCGCAGCCACCGTGCCCCCACCCGCTGCTTTCATGGCATCGACAAACCGCGCATTCAGTGTGGACAGAGCCACATGCGCACTCCATTCACGGTTCAACTGGCCCGAATACGCCAGCTCCACACCCGTGCGCCGGGTTCTGCCCGCATTGGTGTACACCGTGCGGCCTCCACTGCTGGAAGCCACCACGATTTCATCGTCAGAAGCGATCTGGAACGCCGCCACATCCAGGCGATGGCCTTGGGCCAGCTGGGTTTTCAGGCCCACCTCGGTATGGCGGCTGCTCGCGGCACGCAGACCGAGGTTGGGGCCGCTGGCCCCGGTGCGGTAGGCAATTTCAGTCAGCGTCGGAGTTTCAAAGCCCTTGCCCACATTGGCATACAGGTTGGTGCTTTCGCTCAGGTGCGAAGTCACGCCCAGCACGGGATTGACGGCGCTGAACTTCACACCACCGCTGTCGTCTGGGTTGCCCTTGGCGATGAAGCGGTCATCCACACCGAACTTCACCCGGCTGCTGCGCACACCGGCCACCACGCTCCAGTGCTCGTTGGGCATCCAGTTGGCCTGGGCAAACACCCCGGTGCTGGACACCGAGCCGGTTTCGTCGCGCTTGAGTGCTCCCTGCTTGCCCAGGTTGTTGATGTAACCCAGGCGGTCTTCTTCCATCTGCTCGTATTCCATGCCGGCAGTGGCCTCCACCTGGCCGTGCTCCAGCGCAAACTTCTGGTTGTATTTGAGGCCCACGCCGCTGTAGGTGCGATCCAGTTTGACGATGCCACCGGCAGCGGTGGCCAGGTTCTGGGCCGACAGCGGAATGGACAGCCGGTTGGACAGGTCGCGCGTTCCCCGGTAGACCGAGGCCGTGACGGAGCGGGTGGCATCGGGCTTGTGTACCGCCACCACACCGATCTGGTTCTGGGCCACTTCCTTGCCTGTGTTGTAGTCGGTGGCGTTGACCACGGCCTGCCTGGGGTTGGCCTCGAACTGGGCGCGGGTCAGCCCCAGCGGATCGCCGGACACCGGCTGGTCGAACAGGTTCATCACCACCGTGAAGCGGGTCTGGTCGGTCGCATCCCACCGCAGCTTCGCGTTGAGCTGGCGGCGTTCGGCAGCGCTGTGGTCGCGGTAGCCATCGGTCTGGAAGCGGGTGTAGTCGAGCAGGTAGTTGAGCTTGCCGGTCTGTCCGGCTGCATTCAGGCCGATCTTGCGCAAGCCGTCCGAGCCCACCACCACCGAGCCGCCCACCTCCGGCGTGGCCGGGCCGTCTGCGGTGAACACCTGCACCACACCGCCCGCCGAGTTGCCGTAGAGCTGGGCCAGCGGGCCGCGCAGCACCTCGATGCGCTCGGCACTCGACAGGCTGACGGTCGAAGCCTGGCCCTGGCCATCGGGCATGGTGGCTGGAATGCCATCGACGATCAGGCGCGAGCCCCGGATGCCGAACGGCGACCGTGCGCCCGATCCACGGATGGACAGTTGCAGATCCTGCGCATAGTTCTGCCGGTTGAGTGCCGAAATGCCGGGCACCCGGTTCATGGACTCCGACAGGTTGACCTGCGGGCCGGAGGATGCGATGGTGTCGCGCCCCACGGCCTGGATGGAGGCCGGTGCATCGAAGCTCTGTTGCTCGGAACGGCTGGCACTCACCACCACTTCGGTCAGAGTCTGGGCTTGGGCCGCACCAGCGGTGGCGGCACAGGCCAGAATCACGGCCTGGGCAACGGGCGAGTGGCGGGTATGGAAAAGAAAGTTCAAGGTTGTCTCCGGTGGTGGTTGTCTGCACCGCCCTGCGTCTGGGGCGGTGTGTGACCGCTGAATGCGCGGTCACCACACGGCTGAACGCAGTATCCGTACCATGCAAAAAACCAGGCTGCGAGTGCGCCGGGGGCAACACAGTGTGTCCGAATGGAACAGGTGTGGCGCAACACCTGCCCAGGCTCAC
>ERZ724524.2403-NODE-2403-length-12212-cov-4.393600_pt1 | contig 12212 bp, 10 predicted proteins | sample MGYA00376057_ERZ724524 | MGnify/ENA primary metagenome ERZ724524 (study PRJEB28724, sample SAMN07190888) | wastewater metagenome | isolation source: influent of sewage treatment plant in Hong Hong | place: USA: Christiansburg, Virginia | collected 2016-03-01 ...
CCCACGGGATGCTCACCAACTGACGACGAGCTGGTCTAGCTGTAGTACTGTTGGAGCAGTGTGAGCAGGCAAGCGACGCAGAACCAAGGGACAGAAGGACGGATTGAGATGCAGCTCCAGATCACACTGACGATGGGATTTGCGATCGTGCTGGTGGGATTGTTGGGCGTCATGGTGATGCGTAAACCAGCGGAAGCCCAGAAGCCCAATCCGGCGGGTGTACAGGCCGCGCTGTCTCATTTGGTTAAAGACAGCAGCGCGCTCAAAACATTGACGGTGACCTACGACGATATGCACGGGCTGCATGGTGGCTTGACGCTGACTCTGCGTGCGGACGGACGGGTCATCCAGCGTGCGGTGCGCACGAAAGTCGGCCAGCCAAAGGAACTTGTCTCGGAAGCTGAAAGGCTTCGATTGGTGGCGCTGCTGGTTGATGTCGCGGCGTGGGAGCAGAGGATTCCCGATGCGATGCCGGTTCCGGATGAGAGCCGAGTGCGACTGAGCATCGCCATCAGCGGGCACACCTCTACCATCTGGGAACGCTACAACGATCTCGCCACAGGACAGCGGATCGTGCGGATCCGGGACTTGATGAAACAGCTCGCGTGGGGACAGGGCGGGTAGGCGATCCTCGCTGCGAGGCTGAAACCGCAGGAATCCTGCTCGCGATGCTGGCTTGGTCGGGCCTTATTTTCGCAATCTAAGGTGTCTGGTTCATTTTCGCGCTGTGTCGTGCTCGGTAACTGTGTCCGAACCGGGGCCCCTTTGCTGCTCATGCTGTGGAACGATAGGGGAATCCCCTATTTCCTTTTAGGTGACACCATTATCAAATAGGTATCGAGTTCCCTACGAGGTCCAGATGGACAGCATCGTGAAGCAGCGGATATTCATCGTCGACGATCATCCTCTTTTCCGAATGGGTCTGCGCAGCTTGCTCCACACCGATCCAAGGTTGGAGGTGTGCGGAGAAGCGGACAATGCGCAAGATGCGCTACGTCAACTGCGAAGCCTCCGTGTCGATCTGGCGATCCTGGATGTGACGCTGTCTGGGGCGAACGGAATCGAGCTGCTGAAACAATTGCGCGCCGAGTTGCCGGGACTGCGTGCGATCCTCATGTCCATGCACGATGAAGAGATCTATGCCGAGCGGGCGCTCCGCGCGGGGGCGGTCGGCTACATCAAGAAGGACTCGCCACCAGAGCGGGTGTTGGAGTCGATCTGGCGAGCACTGCGCGGTGGGATCATTCTGTCGGAAACAATCACCGAAGAGATGGTGCTACGGCTGGTGCAAGGCAAGTCGAACAAGCAGGACTCCCTGCTACAGGCCTTGTCCGATCGCGAGCTGGAGATCTTTCAGCTCATGGGTCAAGGCGCGACGACCCGTGACTGTGCCGAGCGACTACACATCAGCGTGAAGACCATCGAGGCCCACCAAGCCAGTCTGAAGACCAAGCTCGGAGTCAGCGGAGCCCATCAGTTGCGTCGATTTGCTGTGCTGTGGTCGCATCAAAGTCAGCCCGAGAAAGATCTCTAAGGATCTTCCGATCGGAATCCTACATCCGGAGCAGGAATGCGATCGTAAAGCGATCCTCGGACTGTACCCGATCGGGTGTAAATCCAATCGGAACCATGGTATCGGAGTAGCCATCGGGAGAAGTACTGCCTCCGTGTCCCGCAAAGTAGGGAGTGTTCGAGCCTCGGTGGACGTACTCGAGGCGGTAGGTCAGAAAATCGGTCGGCATAATATCGAACGTAAGGAGTCCCTCCCAGGTCACATAGGAAGAGCCAGGACTTTGATCAAAGGGAACCGGTCCTGGAGGTGTCAAGACCAGATACCGGCCGGGATTGCTGACGATTCCGCCTCCTTGCGCGAAGGCGAGGAAGTTGCGGAAGAAGACCAGCTGGTGATAGACGGCGAGACCCAGGAAGTACTGTCTTTTGCAATCGATTCCGCTGCCATTTTCACAACCAAAGTCCGCAGCCAACGAGAACGCCCCGCGACCGATTCCTCGGGATTCCTTCTTTTGATAGTAGCGAAGCTGGAGGTTGTTATCGGTGTGATAGCGAATTCTGTCGGCTACGCCGCGGGTGTCGAAGCCTGCGTAGTGATTGGTGCTAAGTAGAATCCACTCCCGAGGTCGCCACTGAAGCTGGAGTCCCACACCTGGTGTCTCATTGAACTTGGAATAGGACTGCCAACCGTTGACGAGCCACAGCTCGATCTTGACGCGGTCGGTAGGAAACAGCTGCGAGCGGAGCCCCACAAAGTAGTAGGGAGTCATCTCCCAAATGTAGGAAGGCTGATAGGTCCAGTTTTCAAAGTTCAGATAGCTGAGGTTGCCGATAAACGATGTCATGATGCCGACATCGAAGTTGAGTCCGTGCAGCACGTCGAAGTGAATGCCCACCGTTGCTTCGCGAACGTACTTGAGAATGTTGTTCAAGCTGCTCGGACCCCGGCGCGAGGTCGGGTCGTTTGCATAGACCAGTTCGGCGCGATTCCCAAACTGTACGCTAAGGGTTCCGCGCAGGCTCTGATAGTGGAAGTCTCCGCCGACGCTGGCCATCAGCAGATTCAGTTCGTTATGACGGCTGTTGGTGGTGGTTCCGGAAATGGTGTGATCGATCGGGTTGTTCAGAGAATAGGTGTAGTTGGCATCGAGCAAAACCGACAGCGTGACGTACTTGGTTTCGAGTAGTGCCGAGGGCTGTCGATTACCGCCGTTTAGCCAACTGAAGTCTCCAAACGCAAACGGCTCTGCCGCGACTTTGGGAGTTGGGCTGGTCGCGACTGCCTGCTGGGCACGGAGGGATGTGCTCCCCAGCATGCCGAAAGCACTGAACAGTAGGAACAGGAGCGCTCGCCACCTCATGCGCGCCCCACAGACTAGGTCGTGCCGCCTGCTTGCTTGAGCAGGTTGGCTGCTTTGTCGTGCTTCTGCCGGATCGCATCGGCTAGCGGAGTGCCTCCCCAACGATCGCGAGGATTCGCATTGGCCCCACGCTGAATCAAGTAGCGCACCACCTTGTCGTGTCCTTCCGAGGCCGCCAGATGAAGAGGAGTGCGGCCATCATAATCGCCACCATCCAGATCCACTCCCATCGCGACCAACTGCTGAACCGCAGTGAGATCGCCCTTACTTGCCGCGTAGGTAATCAGCGTGAGTCCATCGATCTCTGCTTGTTGGGTGCGACGTCGCGGATCTTTCTTATCGGACAGTCCGGTCAAGTTGTCGTAGTTGTGAAAGTTGAAGCGCTCGACCAGTCGCTTGCAGAAGGCGAGTCCCCTCACGGTGTTGCCGTGCTTGTCGATGCGCGGCGACCAAATGCAAAATCCAGCGACATTTGGAACCACGACCATCAGCGCGCCAGAGACACCGCTCTTGGCAGGGAGTCCGATTGTGAACGCGAACTCTCCCGAGAAGTCGTACATGCCGCACGAATACATAAGAGATAGACAGTTCTGTACGGTCTTGGGTGAGAAAACCCGCTTGCCAGTAGTGGGACAGACCCCAGCGTTGGCTAGCGTCGCTGCGGCCACTGCCATCTGCTCGGCGTTGACTTCGATCGAACAGCACTGGAAGTAAAACTCCAGAGTCTGAATCAGATCGGTGTCCTCTGGGAATGCTCCATTTTCGCGCATGAAGTAGCCGAGCGCGAAATTCCGATCGGCGGTTGCTCGTTCGGACAAGTAGACGGCGTTGCTAAACCCTGCTTTGTCACCACCACCGAGCTGCTGCCAGGTTCCCATGACGTGATCAAAGCGGTCTGCAAACTCCTGCTCGGGATGAATCAGACTACAGCTCATGATCGCGCCGGAGTTAATCATCGGGTTGTGCGGGCGACCATGACCGTTGAGCTTCAGCTCGTTGAAGGAGACGCCACTTGGTTCGCGACCTACGTGCCGGTGTACCTTCTCTTCTCCATGTTGCTCGAGTGCCATGCAGTAGTTGATCGGCTTGCAACAGGACTGAATGCAAAAGTCGGTGCGGGAATCACCAAAGCTGTAGCGCTGTCCGTCGACGGAACAGACCGAGACAGCGAAGTGTTCCGGATTGACCCGCGCTAGCTGCGGAATGTAGGTCGCAACAGCTCCATCGCGAATCTCTTTGACCTCTTTGTAGATCTGTTCGAGGTCTTTGCAAAAGCCGTGAAAGTCAGCAATCACCATGCTGCCTTGAAGCGCGCGCTCTACGAGCAGAATGTTGGGACGAACGATCCGGCAGAAGTCCGCGTAGGAGATCTCGGTACTGTCCTCGAATGCCTGAATCTGCGACATACAGTCCATCAGCCGTGCATCATCCAGGCGCAGACCGATCCGCTGCAGTGCTTGGAAGAGATCCTTGCGGGTCACAAAATCGCTTCCGGTTGCACTCAGGGAGCGAAACAGTCGTTGCTCGCGCTCGTCGATGTGCTCGTTGTGATCAGCGCTTGCGCTGGGGGTAGGCGGAGCTGCCGGTGCTGGTGCAGCCGAGGTCGTTGGTTGGTGAGAACTGCTATCAGACTGCCGTTTGGCCATGGGACCCTCCTAAGCGGGACTCGGTTGTTCGTCAATCGACTCGCCGTGCTGACTCAGATCGAGCCCCTGCGCCTCCGCAGAAGGACTGACTCGCAGCGGCACAATCAGGTTGGTGATGCGGTAGAGAATGTAGGAGACAATGAACGTGTAACCGCTGGCAATCACCAGTGCCAAGCAGTGATACAGAAACGTCTTGCTGTGGCCGTGGATCAGCCCAACATCTTTGGCGAGGAGTCCGGTTGCGAGCATCCCAATCATTCCGCCCACGCCGTGGCAAGGGAAGACATCGAGCGTGTCATCGATCAGGGTCTTGGACTTGTAATAGGCGGCCAAGTTGCAGATGACCGAGGCCACTGCGCCGATGCAGACACTCTGTCCCACTGTGACGTAGCCTGCCGCAGGAGTGATGGCAACCAGACCGACCACGGCACCGGTACATGCGCCTAGTGAGGACGCCAATCGACCGCGCAGCCTATCAAAACAGAGCCACGTCAGCATGGCTGCACCAGAGGCGGTATTGGTGGTGGCGAAGGCCAAGATGGCCTGATCGGACGCTCCCAGGGCCGAGCCTGCATTGAAGCCGAACCATCCAAACCACAGCATTCCGGTTCCTAACAGCACGTAGGTGACGTTGGCGGGAACATGGGCATGTGGATGCTGGGCGATGTGGATGTTTCGTCTTCCCAGAACCAAGGCTCCAGCGAGCGCCGCACATCCTGCGGAAACATGGACCACTGTTCCTCCCGCAAAGTCGAGCACCCCCCACGCGTGAAAGACGCCGCGAGGATGCCAGGTCCAGTGCGCAAGGGGGGCATACACAAAGACGCTGAACAGTAGCATGAACACGAGGTAGCCGGAAAAGCGCATCCGCTCGGCGAAGGCTCCAGTAATCAGCGCAGGGGTGATGATCGCGAACTTGAGCTGAAACAGCGCGAACAATAGAAGCGGAACGCTAGGCGACAGCACGGTGTGGGTGGCAGCGGGTGATACCCCCCGAAACATAAAGAACGTTCGTGGATCGCCGATGAGTCCGTGAAAGGAGTCGCCAAACGCCAGGCTGAACACGCACAGGAGCCACATCAAGCTGATCACGCCGAGCGCAATGAAGCTCTGTAACATGGTCGATACAACGTTCTTACGACTGACCATTCCGCCATAGAAAAAGGACAGACCTGGCGTCATGAGCAGCACCAGTCCTGAAGCGGTCAGCAGCCAGGCAATGTCACCGGTCGCGGCTTTGGCTCCCACCATGGATGGTTCAGACTCTGGCGTGACGACTCCTAGCATCGCCAACATCCCAATCGCAACGATTCCCAGCAGCGACTTTCGGTTCACCACGATGACTGGCTCCTCACCTCGCGATACGAATTCGAGTTCGATCGTCTCACGCAGTACGTCCTTTGCCTTTGCTGCACCACAGCACGGCATGCCGTCGGAGTTGATTGATTCCCTTGAGTCCTAGCTTGGTTCGGATTCCGGCTAAGTGCGCTTCTACTGTCTTTACGCTGATGCCAAGCTGAACCGAACACTCGCGGGTCGTTCCGCCTTGTCCGAGTAGTTGAAAAATCTCCAGCTCGCGGTTTGACAGAAGCGACAGGTTCAAGCTATCGGAACTTGGCTCGCAGCTGGTCACACGACGGAGAATCAGCTCTGAACTTTGGGCCGACAGCGCCAGTCCTCCGCGCAATACCCGAACGATCGATTCAATGACTTCTTCTACCGGAGCGTCCTTGCGAATGTAGCCAGTGGCCCCCAACCGCAGGGCTCGCTCCAGGTACTGATCGTCATCGTGCTGACACAGTAGCAGTGCCTTCATCAGCGGCTGAGCGGTCTTGATCTGTTTCAACAGTTCAAGGGCGCTTGATGGACCTAGTTCCATGTCGATGATCACGATGTCTGCTTCCGCGACGTGGAGCGCAGACAGTGCAGACGCAGAGTCCCTTGCTTCGCCACAGATCACAAAGCGCTGGTCGGATTGCAACAAGCTCTTGAGTCCCATGCGAAACAGGGGATGATCATCAACAAGGAAGATGCGATGTTCGGTCGCCGGTACAAGCGGCACGAGATCGGCCTCCTAGGCCACTCCTCCAGATAACTACTGGATCGCTCGCTGTAGAAACATCAGGGAATCCCTGAGAATCCATCAGGGCAAACCCCGTGCAGAAGACTCGGGGCCCCCTGATAGGACGAACGGCTGCGGCTGCCTATAACGAAGGAGTGAGCAGAGATCACTTCTGGAAAAACGCTTGCACCGTGCGGCTGCGGAAGTGATGCGAGTTTGTGATCGGTGTAGTCCACCCCTGAGGCACGAAGAGAGGTCTTTATGGCGACACTAGCAGAGTACATCTGGATCGATGGAACCCAGCCGTCCAAGCAGCTTCGCTCGAAGACGAAAGTCTTCCACGAATCAGCCGGATTCCCAGCCGCTGGCTCTGGTGATCTGCCGGCTCTGTCGGTCTTCCCATCATGGGGAGCTGATGGTTCCTCGACGAATCAGGCGACCGGACGTGACTCGGATATCGGACTACAGCCGGTGCGTGTGGTCCTCGATCCGCTTCGTACCAAAGGAACCAACTATTTGGTGCTCTGTGAGGTTCTAAACCCAGATGGCACGCTGCACGCTACCAACTCTCGTGCAGAACTGCGGCGGGTACTCGATGCAGGAGCCGCCAAGGCCGATGCGCTGTTTGGCTTTGAACAGGAGTACACCTTCCTCGGTTCTGATGGTCGTCCGTACGGATTCCCAGCGGGTGGTTATCCGGGTCCGCAGGGTCCATACTACTGCGCGGTGGGACTCGGTAAAATCTTTGGACGCGAGGTCTATGAGAAGTTCATGCAGGCGTCGGTCGATGCCGGTCTCGCCTTTGCTGGCGCAAACTGGGAAGTCATGCCCGGTCAGGCCGAGTTCCAGATCGGTGCTGTCGATGGACTGACTGCTTCGGATCACATCTGGCTGGCGCGCTGGCTGCTGCAGCGGATCGGTGAGGATCACGGAGTGGCCGTGACCTTCGATGCCAAGCCAGCCAAGGGGGACTGGAATGGTGCCGGGATGCATACCAACTTCTCGACGCAGGAAATGCGTCAAGCGGGCGGATTTGCTGCGATTGAGGAAGCCTGTCGTCGCATTGGGAAGAAGCGCCAAGAGCATCTCGATGTGTATGGTCATGGCTATGAGGAGCGACTGACCGGACATCACGAGACCTGCTCCTTCCGCGAGTTCCGCTATGGAGTAGCCGATCGGACCTCTAGTATTCGAATTCCTCGTCATGTGGCGCAAAACGGCTCCGGCTATCTGGAAGATCGTCGTCCGAATGCGAATGCCGATCCCTACGCTGTGGCCGCTCGACTGCTCGCCACGGTCTGCGGAATCGACTAAGCGAACCCACCCGCTGATCCGAGCGGACATGGTATACATGGAGTCTTGTGATGGCTACGAACACCCGCTCGGTGGATACCTCGGCAGCAGGGCTCGCTTCCCTCATCGATGCGTTTGAGTCACAGACCCTACCCAAGGCGGACTGGACCCATGAGGCCCATGTTCTCACCGCGCTGTTTTACGTGGTGGAGGCGCCCGCTCCGCTTGAGAAAATGCGGGTCGGAATTCAGCGACTCAACGCCGCGCACGGGGTGGTGCAGACGGAAAGCAGCGGCTATCACGAAACCATCACCTGCTTCTACGTCTGGGCCTTGCAGCGGTATGTGGAGATGGAGCGCCAGCAGTTGCGAGTCTACCCAGGACCTACGGCGTGGCAGCTTGCGAATGGTGCGCTGTGTTATGCAACGCGTGAGCTGCCACTGTCCTACTACTCCCGCGAGCGACTCCTATCCGCCACAGCGCGCCTTTCCTTCATCGAGCCGGATATCCATCCGCTGTCCCCCTAGCCGCAGCAGGATTCGAGCAGTTATCACGTCGCATCGATTCGGGGATTGGCCGTGGCCCTAGTCGGGGATTCCCTGAGCGGACATCGGGGAATCCCTGACTAGGCGGCACCGCAAAAAGAAAGTGCGACATTTGTAACCTCCAAGACTCGCATGTGTAGAGATCCTGATCGCGATACGACCGGATCTCACTTGACTCACGGTATGTCGGAGGGAAGTGCACATGCGTAACTCGGTGAAACCTGCGGTCCTGATCCTGTGTCTTCTGTCCTTTGGAGTTCCCTCGTCTGGTAGCTGCGATACTCGGTCGGAGTGCATCGCAGAAGCACGCGATACTCTGTCTAGTTGTTACTCAGCCTGCAGCGGTCAGTCGAATGAGAAGGAATGCCGCAGCACCTGCCGCGAGCGCTACCAAAGTCACGTTCAGTCTTGTCCAAGTTCGTAACCGATTGGGTCTTGCGCGAAACGGAAACATCTCCGAAGGTCTGCCTAGCTCGGCTCTCGCTTCGGTGACACAGCATGCTTGTTTCCAAAACAGACGTGATCGATGAACAGTTTTCGCGTAAGGCCCAGGCCTTACGACGGCGTTCCATTCTGGCGCTGCTGGCTGCGCTGCTGCTCGCGCTGATTAGTATGCTGACCCTGGAGTATGTGATTTGGCACCACAGTGCGATCAATGCTCAGCTTATCCATGTCGCGGGTCGACAACGGATGCTCAGTCAGCGTCTATGCAAAGCGGGCATGGCGATGGTGAGCGCAGACAACCGAGAAAAGAAGCAACGGTATCGCAGCGAGATTGAAACCGCGCTCCATGACTGGCAAGAGGCCCACAGCTATGTGATGGGCGTGGAGTCGGTTCAGACTGCCCGCAAGCAGTCTCCGTTTCGCGAAAAAGTAGAAGACCTAGAACATCGATACCTGTCGATGGTGGAAGCCGCCCAGAAGCTCTCACTCTTTGATCCGGCATTGGTCAGCATTGAGCGGCTGTGGATGGAAGTCGATCGACTCCTGGTCAATGAAGGTGCGTACCTCAACAACATGGAGGCGCTGGTTCATCACTTTGTAGAAGAGTCCCAGCGGCAGGATCACACGGCACGCGACATCGGACTGTGGGTGGGACTGCTGCTGCTGCTCACGTTGGTTGTGGACGCGAGACTGGTGATTCAACCGACTTTTCGTCAGCTGAGACAGGTCATGACGAACTTGGAAGACGCACTCCGTCGTTCCAGTAAGCAGGAGCGTGAGTTTCGTACGCTGCTACATGCGTTGCCCGATCTCCTGATCCGCTGTAGCGCACAAGGACAGTGCTTGGACTCCTACTCTTCTGGGAGTGAGGTAAACGAGCGACGGTCGAAGGAAATGCAAGGTCGGTCTTTGCCGGAGCTGATGGCACCCGCCCAAGCCACCGCTCTTGGCGAGTCTTTTGATCGGCTGCTGCAACACGGCGGACTGGAGTGCATCGAGAGCGTGCTGTCGCTTGGCGGACAGTGGTGTTACGCAGAACTGCGGCTGTTTTCCATTGAGCCTGGTGAAGTGATGGTGCTGCTTCGCGATGTGACCGCAGAGCGACAGCTCGATCGACGGGTACTTGAGGCCATCGAACAAGAACAGCAGCGCATCGGGCGCGATCTCCATGACGGAGTCTGTCAGACACTGAGCGGATTGAACCTGCTCCTGCGTGGGATTAGTGAGCGAAAACGACAGGGGGAAGAGGTGAGCGGCGAGCAACTCACCTTGCTGGCGGAGTTTACCAATCAGGCGGTGACCGATACGCGACTCATTGTGCGTGGACTGGTGCCACCGGATCTAGATGCGCATGGTCTGGAGCTCGGCCTCCGCCGAATGCTCGACAACCTGGCTGCGCTGCATCGGATGGAGCACCACTGCGAAATCTCTTTGAATGGGACGACTCTTTCGGCGGACCTTTCGCTCCAGCTCTATCGAATCACCCAAGAGGCGGTGAGCAATGCACTCCGTCACAGTTCTGGGAGTCAATTGTTCGTCCGCTTGCATGTCGAGCCAAGCGATGTCGGGACGGGCAGGCCGCGCGAACTGGTTCTGACGGTCAAAGATGATGGTGTAGGAATTCCTGCTGTGCAGACATCTTCGATCGGCAGTGGAATGGGACTACGAACGATGGCGTATCGCGCGCAACGGATTGGCGCGTGGCTGAAAATCGAACGCGGCAGTGATCGTGGCACGACCGTGTGTTGCCGATTGCCGCTGCGTATCGACGGAGATTCACCATCGAAAGGGAGTACCGGTGATGCGTCCTTTACTTCGAATCAAGCGTGATCGCCCGTCTCTCCATTGCCAGAGCTTCTCGGGCATTCGACGCTTCCTTGGCGCAGTGTAGTCGCTCGAAGGTGGCCAGCGCTGCGCGGAGGTAGGGAGCCGCTCCTTCGGAAGTCAGTCCCTTGCCCGCAGGACTCTGAACAAAGCGGCCCAGCCAATATTGCGCCTGCGCTTTCTCGATCCCCGCTTTGAACTTGTCGGCAAGCTCAATGCTTCGCTGAAAAGATCGAAGCGCGCGGCGAGGCTGACCGAGTCGCCAGTGGTACAGACCATGGACCAGCTCATAGGAAGACCCGACATGGTCGAACATGCGTGCAAGCTGATGCAGCCTGGCCAGTGCGATTTCAATGTTCGCGATCGGATATTCCGCGCGTTCCCGACCCAGATAGACATCCAAGATACAGAACAGCGGATGCCGAAGCTGAGCCAAGGTCCAGCGTGTCTTTTGTACGGCCAGGAGCGCCTGATCTGCCAGTGATTCTGCTCGTTCCAGTTGGAGTCGATGGCGCGCGCAGGTTGCCAAAAGACCAAGGGTGAGCGCCTCAGGAATCGATCCCAGCTCATGGGGAAGGCAGGAGTGTGCCTGTTCGAGTCGCTCGGTTGCATCGACTAGCTCGCCCATCGAGAGCTGAGCCGCTCCCTGGCAGATGTAGGCCAGCGCCATGTAGCGCGGGTTCTCTGCACGCGCGGCCAGAGACGCCATTTCGCGGCCCACGCTGAGCATCTGCGGAAAGTCATCTAGACCCGCAGCGGCGAGCTGAAGCTGAAGTAGGCTGTGCAGCAGAGCCAGGTCATCTTTGTACTCACGCGACAGTCGCACCGCTTGGACTGCATAGTGAGAGGCGACTTGAAAGTTGCTGTTGTTGATTTCCACCAGCGCGCGTACTCGGCAATAGTTGATGGCGGTGTGGGAATTCGAAGCGGCTCGTCCCTCATAGCGCATCAAATAACGTCGGCACAGACCTCGCAGCGGAGTGCACGACAGGATGAAAAACAGTCCAGAGCTGTGATAGGTCCGTCGCGGTTCCAGCGCCAATCGATCTTCCAGATGCAGCTCCCACAACGCGCAGAGCAGCCCCAGTTCGGCCTGATCGGTCCACACGAAGATCTCTTCCAGACCCAGCACGGTCAGGAGCTCGCTTTGGATCGTACGCTCCTCGCTGTCCATGGGCGGCGAGCGGTGAGACAAACCCATTCGATGGGCCAGCAGCGCTGCACTTAGCCACCCCACCATCGACCACAGTTCCAGCCCATGGGTTGGAAGCGGGGTGCCCGCCAGCGAACAGAGCTGCCGCAGGGAGGACTCCGCTTCGCGATGTTGTCCAAGTCCAAATCGGGCTTCGGTCAGTCCGCGAACGACCCGGATCTGTTCGATCCGAGAGACCTCCATACGCTGGTGTAGCCTGCTTGCTTGCTCGAACATTGCGGCGGCTTCCCCTGGGACTCCGCGGTGCAGCGCCTCGTTGCCAGCCAGCCGATAGTAGTGAGCCGCTGCTTCTATCTGCCCGGCTTGCCGGTG
>ERZ724524.2405-NODE-2405-length-12210-cov-12.153517_pt1 | contig 12210 bp, 14 predicted proteins | sample MGYA00376057_ERZ724524 | MGnify/ENA primary metagenome ERZ724524 (study PRJEB28724, sample SAMN07190888) | wastewater metagenome | isolation source: influent of sewage treatment plant in Hong Hong | place: USA: Christiansburg, Virginia | collected 2016-03-01 ...
CTGTTCTCCATCATCAGCAGCTTTGACGCGGCCTACAGCGCCTACAACGGCTACCAGGCCGGCATGGAGCGCTTCTGGACGCTCAAATACGTGGAGCAGAACGGCATCACCGAGCTCAACGCCACCGTGTTCAAGGAAGGCCCGGGCGGCAGCTTTCTGGTGCGGGCGGACGAACTCCCGCTGGTGTTTCCCGTGCTGGGTGCGCAAAACCTGCCGCGTGGCGCGCGCCTGAAGGTCAAGCTGGGCGAGGTGGACGAGATCACGCTGGACCTGCACGGCACCGTGATCGAGCGCCTGGACGATCCCGACGACACCAGCGACGACGGCCCGGTGGAAGATGCCGAGGACGACGAAGCCGTGGCCGGCCCCATCGCCATCGCCGTCGATGTGAACGAGGCCGAGACCGCCAGCCCCGAAAATCCAGCCCCGTGAAACCCCAGCCATTCCTCTCCCGCTTCACCACGCTGCAGCTCACGCTGGGCATTTCGGTGGCGCTGCACGCAGCGCTGCTGTCGGTGCGTTTTATCGACCCCGAAGGCTTCAACCGCGTGTTCCAGGACACTCCGCTCGAAGTCATCCTGGTCAACGCCAAGTCCAGCGAGCGGCCCGACAAGGCCCAGGCCATTGCCCAGGCCAACATGGCCGGGGGCGGCGAGGCCGACAAGGGCCGGGCCACCAGCCCCCTGCCCTATTCGGCGCTCACGGCCGTGGGCGACGATTTTGAAGAGTCGCAGCGCAGGCTGGACACCCTGCAAGAGCAGCAAACCCAGTTGCTGGCCCAGTTGCGCAAACAACTGGCCAGCCTGCCCGAGCCCGATCCGCGCAAGCCCAGCCAAAGCGGCAGCCAGGTCTCCGAAGAAGAAAAACGCCGCCAGCTCGTGAAGCTGCTGGCCGAGATTGAAAAGCGCATCAACCAAGAAAATGCGCGCCCCAAGAAACGCTACATCAGCCCGGCCACGCGCGAAGAGGCCTATGCCGTCTACTACTCGGCGCTGCGCAGCAAGGTCGAGGACAAGGGCACCGAGAATTTCCCCGAGCAAGGGGGCCGCAAGCTGTATGGAGAGTTGACCATGATCATCACAGTCAACCACGACGGCCGCGTACTGGCCACCGAGATCGTGCAAGGCTCGGGCAACCGCGCGCTGGACCGGCAGGCCGAGGCCATTGCCCGGGCCGCTGGCCCGTTCGGGCACTTCAATGCCGAGATGCGCCGCCAGGCCGACCAGATTGCCATGGTGGCGCGCTTCAAGTTCACGCGTGACCAGACCCTCGAAACCAATCTCGAAGCCAACCCCGAAGGCCGCAGCCCCTGAGTAACAGCCTCCGACGGTCTCCGGCAGCCAGTGGCGCGCCAGACAACAACGCGCCCTGTCCGCCCCCCACCCCTTCACACCGCGTTCCATGAGTTCTTCCGCTGACCTGTATTGCGTGATGGGCAACCCGGTGGCGCACAGCCGCTCGCCCGCCATCCACGCCCGTTTTGCCGAGCTGACCGGCGAGCACCTGGTGTACGAACGCTGCCTGCTGCCCATCGACGGCTTTGCCCAGGGCGTGCGCGACTTCATCGCGCGCGGCGGGCGCGGCTGCAACGTTACCGTGCCCTTCAAGATCGAAGCCGCCGCCCTGGCCACGCACCGCAGCGAACGCGTGCAGTTGGCGGGCGCCGCCAACACCCTGGTGTTTGGCCCCGACGGCATCCACGCCGACAACACCGACGGCCTGGGCCTGGTGGCCGACATCACGCGCAACGCCGGTCTGGCACTGGCCGGGCGCGACGTGCTGCTGGTGGGCGCCGGTGGTGCCGCTGCCGGCGTGCTGGGTCCCCTGCTGCAGGCGGGCGTGCGCCACATCACCGTGGCCAACCGTACGCTGGCCCGGGCCCAGGCGCTGGTGCAGGCCCATGCCGGCCTTGCATCGCTACAAAAAGCAGAGCTACTTGCGCTTACGCCACAAGCGCTAGAGGCCAATTTCGACCTCATCATCAATGCCACCGCCAGCAGCTTGGCGGGAGACGCCGTTCCTGTGCCCGCCCATGTGCTGCGCACCGGCAGCATGGCCTACGACATGATGTATGGCCCGGCGGCGCAAGGCTTTCTTGACTGGGCGCGCCAGCACGGCGCCGTTCCCCGCGACGGCCTGGGCATGCTGGTGGAGCAGGCTGCCGAGGCGTTTGCCCTGTGGCGCGGCGTGCGCCCGCCATCGGCGCAAGTGCTCAAAGAACTGCAGGCCACGGTGTGAGCGGGTCACCACCATGAAAGCTCTACTGCGCTGGCTGGGCCTGGTGGTCATTGCCGTGGTGGCCCTGCAGCTGTTCTTTGTGGCGCGCATCGCAGCGATGGCCGTGGTCGCCCCGGAATCCACTGCCTTTCAGCGTTCCGAAATCTGGACGCAGCTGGCCAGCAAGGGGCAGGTGCGCTGGCGCCAGCAGTGGATGCCCTACACCCAGATTTCCGATCACCTCAAGCGCGCCGTGATTGCCTCGGAAGACGACAGTTTCGTCAACCACGACGGCGTGGACTGGAACGCCATCGAAAAAGCCTGGGAACGCAACGCCCAGGCCGAGGCGCAAATCGCCAAGGCCCAGGCCCGGGCGCCCGACAAGCCCGTGCGCGCACCCAAGATCCGTGGCGGCTCCACCATCACGCAGCAACTGGCCAAGAACCTGCTGCTCTCGGGCGAGCGCACGCTGCTGCGCAAGGGCCAGGAGTTTGTGCTGGCATTGCTGCTGGAGCAACTGCTCAGCAAGCAGCGCATCCTGGAGATCTACCTCAACAGTGTGGAATGGGGCGACGGGGTGTTTGGCGCCGAGGCCGCAGCCCAGCATTACTTCAAGAAGCCGGCCGCACGCCTGTCACCGCAAGAGGCCGCACGCCTGGCCGTCATGCTGCCCGCGCCCAAGCGCTTCGAAAAGACGCCAGGCTCGGCCTACCTGGCGGGGCGCACGCGCACCATCGTGGCCCGCATGGGCAGCGCAGAGTTGCCCTGAAAAGGCGTAAAGGCAAGCGCCAGCACCGACGACTCACCGCAAGTGCAGTGCGCCCCAACCGGAGCGCCCCGTGGGCCCGGGGTGGCGCAACCGGTGCCTATTTCTTGCTTTTGCGCCGCTTGCCGAAAGCCTCGGCGGGCGGCTTGGGCGCGCACCCCAGCGCAGCGCGGGCCAGGGCGTCGGCCTCTGCATTGCGGTGGCGCGGAATCCACTGCAGGCTCACCGCCGCAAACGACTGCAGTTGCGTGCGCGCCTCATCGAACAGGTCTTGCAGCCGCGCAATCGGCGCCACCGGCGTGCCGCCGAGCTGCCCCACCAAAATGCTGCTATCGCTGTACACCACTAGCGCGCTGGCGCCGCGCTCCCGCAACGCCCCCAGGGCCAACAGCAGGGCACGCAGCTCGGCCTCGTTGTTGCAACCGGTGGTGTGGGTTGCCTGCGCTAGCGTGTGGCAGGTGCCGTCGGGCGCGCAAAGCACCACGCCCAGCCCCATGCGGCCAGGGTTGGGCATGGCGCTGCCGTCGCAGTAGATGATCCAGGGGCTGACCGGGGCGGATTCGGCCACCGGATGCATCGCGCGGGCCGCACCGCCCACGCCACCGGCGGGTGCCGTGGCGGGCATCGCCATCAACGGTAAAACGCTTCCACCTTGCCCTTGAGCTTGATCAGCAGCGGCTTGCCCTTGCGATCGAGCGTCTTGCCTGCGGGCACCTTGACCCAGCCTTCGCTGATGCAGTACTCCTCGACGTCGAAACGGTCCTTGTCGTTCAGGCGGATGCCGATGTCGTGCTCGAAAACGGCAGCCACATGGTGCGGGCTGCGCGGGTCGATGGACAGGTGGTCGGGCAGCGGGGGAGCGGTATGGGCTTCGGTCATGAAAATCTTTGCGAAATGAATGCAGGAAACCGCTGATTTTCACGGATTTGACCGGGCCTGGTCCGGGGTGGCTCAATGCGGCGGCAGTTTCGGCAGGCCAGCACACAGGTCAGCCCGGCGCCGGGGCGGGTTCGGCAGCTGCCCCCGTATCATCGCCTTCACGCTGGCCCTGTGCGATACATGTCTGTGGGCCGGCACTGTGGTTAGCCGCTGCCGGGCGCCGCCGCACTGGTTTTTAGACAAAAATGGGCTGTAGCGCTTATCCATCAAGCGCAATCAGCTATTAATTTAATAGCAAATGAGAATTCTGGGAATTGACCCCGGCCTGCAGACCACGGGCTTTGGCCTGATCGATGTGGACGGCCACCGGCTGAGCTATGTGGCCAGTGGCACCATCCGCACCACCGCGCTGGCCCTGGGTGACCTGCCTGGCCGGCTGAAAGTGCTGTTCGACGGCATCAGCGAGGTGGCGGCGCGCTACCAGCCCGACGTGGCCACCGTCGAGATCGTCTTCGTCAACGTCAACCCCCAGTCCACCTTGCTGCTGGGCCAGGCGCGCGGCGCCGCCATTACCGCCCTGGTGGCCAGCAACCTGCCCGTGGCCGAATACACCGCGCTGCAGATGAAAAAAGCCGTGGTCGGCCATGGCCGCGCCGCCAAAAGCCAGGTGCAGGAGATGGTGCGCCGCCTGCTGCACCTGCCCGGCCTGCCCGGCACCGACGCCGCCGATGCGCTGGGCATGGCCATCACGCACGCGCACGCGGGCGCGGCCATGGCCCGGCTCGGCGAAGCGGCCACGCTGCAGCGGCGCCAGCACGCGATGTACAAGGGCGGGCGCAGCTACTGAACAGGCCCCTGCCGCAGCCCGGGGCTTTGTGCCGCTGCGGAACGCAGGCCATCGCCACAGCCCTCGGCACAGTGTCAAGGCACAGCCCTGCCAGACATTGCCAGCCTCCAGACGAACCGCAGGAGCAGATCCTGCCTTGCCTGAACCATCCGTCGCCCGCTGCAACACCGACGCCGCCGTTGAGGGGGCCATGGCACCTGACGACAAGGCTTATTGCCCCATCCCGCGCTTGAGTTCTTTGAGCAGCAACAGCACCTGGTTGGAGGCATGGCGGCAGCGGCCGTTGAGCAGCTGAAGGGCCTGGGCCTGGTCTCCCGCCTGAAAGCAGGTGATGACGGCGGCAGCCTGCTGGTGAAAATAGCGATGGCGCGCCACCAGCATGCCAAACGCCGGGTAATGCCCCAGCCGTTCCTGGCCAGAACCGTTGAGCCAGCGGCCCAGGTCGCAGCGGTCGTCCTGGCAAATGCGCTCGGGGCGCATGACCTCGCTGGAGCGGCCATGCACCATGTCCTGCAACTGCAAACGCCAGCCTTCGTGGCTGATGATCGCCGCGTCGATGTCGATTTCGGTCATCAGCATGGAGGCGTACTCCTCATCCAGCACCAGTTCGCTGCCGTTGTCTTCCACGGCCCAGGTGGTTTCGGGGCTGGAGGAATCCTGCTCACGAATCCTGAAAAATCGACTGAAAAAACCCATGTTTCCCCCAATGCAAGGTGTCCGCCACACATCGCGCCAGGTTCGGCGGCAATGGATTTGAAACATTTTGTTTGCCCGCCGGTGTTTTGGCTACCAAAAAATGACACCTGCGTCGCACCGGCGGCCGACGACCTTGCACAAAGACCCGGCTCCCGCTGCTGCGGCAGCAGCCATTGCGCGCCGCGCCGACAATCGGGCCATGACTACTACCCCACGCCCCGCTCTTTCCATGCTCGATCTGGTCGCCGTGCGCGAAGGCGGCACCGTCGCCCAGGCGTTGCAGATCGCCCTGCGCACCGCGCAACACGCCGAATCGCTGGGTTTTGCGCGCTACTGGCTGGCCGAGCACCACAACATGGCCGGCATTGCCAGCTCGGCCACCGCCGTGCTGGTGGGACACATTGCCGGGGGCACGCAGCGCATCCGCGTGGGCTCGGGCGGCGTGATGCTGCCCAACCATGCGCCGCTGGTGGTGGCCGAAGCCTTTGGCACGCTGGCCGAGCTCTACCCCGGCCGTATCGACCTGGGCCTGGGCCGCGCGCCCGGCACCGACCCCACCACCATGCGCGCGCTGCGCCGCAGCCGCGTGGAGACGGCCGACGACTTTCCGCAGGACGTGGCCGAATTGCAACGCCTGCTGGCGCCTGCCGAGCCGGGCCAGCGCCTCATTGCCATGCCCGGCGCGGGCACCAACGTGCCCATCTGGCTGCTGGGCTCCAGCCTGTTTTCGGCGCAGCTGGCAGCCGAACGCGGCCTGCCCTATGCCTTTGCCTCGCACTTTGCGCCGCGCATGCTGCACCAGGCCATTGACCTGTACCGCAACCTCTACCGCCCGTCTGCGGCCTGGCCCAAGCCCTATGTGGTGATTGGCGTGCCCCTGATCGCGGCACCCACCGACGCCGAGGCCGAGTTTCTGGCCAGCAGCACCTACCAGCGCGTGCTGGGCATCCTCACAGGCGACCGCAGCCGCCTGCTGCCGCCCATCGAAAACTTTGCCGCGCGCCTGCAACCGCAAGAGCGCGCAGCCATTGGCGATTTTCTGGCCGCCGCCGTGATCGGCGGGCCCGACACCGTGCGCGCCGGCCTGGCCCACCTGCACAAGGCCACCGGTGCGGACGAGCTGATGCTGGTGAGCGACGTATACGACCCGGCGCTGCGCCTTCGGTCGCTGGACATTGCGGCCCAGGCGCATGCCGCGATGGCAGAGGGCAGCGAAGCCGTGAACGCCTGAGCGCTTCTCGGCGCCCTACCGGCTAACGGCACATCACCGCGCCAGGTAGCCGCCATCCACGGGGTAGTAAGCCCCGGTCACGAACGACGCCTTGTCGGACGCCAGCCAGGTCACCAGCTCGGCCACCTCTTCAGGCCGGCCCAGGCGGCCAATGGGGTGAGCGCTCACCAGCATGGCGTTGACACCAGCGTCCTGCTCCAGCCCGCTGATCATGGGCGTATGGATGAAACCGGGGCCCACGGCATTGATGCGCACGCCCTGTGCGCTGTATTCCAGGGCCGCTGCCTTGGTCAACCCCAACACGCCGTGCTTGGCGGCGGCGTACGCAGGCGAGGTGGCAAAACCCACCGCGCCCAGAATGGACGCCATGTTGATGACAGAGCCGCCACCATTTTTCAGCATGGCGGCGATCTGGTATTTCATGCCGTAAAACACGCCCGAGAGGTTGATGTTGATGACCTGATCCCAGCCGTCCAGCGGGTAGTCGGCCGTAGGCGCCTGCGGGCCACCAATGCCGGCGTTGTTGCACGCCACATCCAGGCGGCCATAGTGGGCCACCGTGCGGTGGACCAGCGCCTCGCAATCCGCAGGCTTGCCCACATCGGCCGCGACAAAAATGGCGTCGCCCCCAGCGGCACGCACCAGGGCGGCAGTTTCCTCGCCCGCCTGCACATTCACGTCCGACACCACCACCTTGGCACCCTCGCGCGCCCACATCAGCGCAACCGCACGCCCGATACCCGACGAAGCACCCGTCACCAACGCCACCTTGTTCTTCAGCATGAAAGGCTCCTTGTTCAGAACATCTGCAACCCGATGCCGCAGATCTCTTTTCATTCTGCGCGCCCAGTGCGGCGCTGTCTTGACCTGAGTCATCGCCGTGGCGCCACCACAGTGCGTCGGCCAAGGCAGCAGCGAGCCGCTACCATCACGGGCCGACGAATTTTTTGTCTGGGACCGCCAGTGGTGTGATTCACTGACCGCTCGAACGCCTCTTTACCGCCCCTTCGCATCGCATGCCCGCATTTTCCTTTGAAGCCCTGGACGCCCAGGGCCAGACCCGCAAGGGCCTCATGGAGGCCGACACGGCCAAGGCGGCGCGCAGCCTGCTGAGGGCCCAGGCGCTGGTGCCGCTGGCGGTGGAACCGGTGCAGACCGGCCAGTCGCTGGATGGCAGCTCGGCCAGCCTGGGCCAGCGGTTGTTCACGCGGCCAGTGTTTGGCGCCTCGGCCTTGGCGATCTGGACGCGCCAGATCGCCGGGCTCGTGTCGTCCGGCCTGCCGCTGGAGCGGGCGCTCACGGCGCTCGCCGAAGAAGCCGACGACGAACGCCAGCGCCACCTGGTGGCCGCGCTGCGCGCCGAGGTCAATGCCGGCGCCACGTTTGCCCGCGCCCTGGCCCAGCACCCGCGCGAGTTTTCAGACATCTACTGCGCCGTCATCGGCGCGGGCGAGCACAGCGGCAACCTGGGCCTGGTGCTGGAGCGCCTGGCCGACGACCTCGAAGAGCGCCAGGCCCTGCAGGCCAAGCTGATGGGCGCGGCGCTGTACCCGGCCATCGTCACCCTGGTCGCCATCGTGATCGTGCTGTTTTTGGTGAGCTACGTGGTGCCGCAGGTGGCCAGCGTGTTTGCCGGCACCAAGCGCGCCCTGCCCATCCTCACCGTGGCCATGCTGGGGCTGAGCGCCGTGGTCCGAAGCTATGGCTGGTTGATGTTGATTGCTATTGCATTTATAGCTATAGGCGCAAGATGGGCGTTGACTTTTGAGCATTTCCGCCAAAAATTTGACGCCGCCTGGCTGAACCTGCCCCTGGTGGGCAAACTGGCACGCGGCTACAACGCGGCGCGCTTTGCCAGCACCCTGGCCATGCTGGCCAGCGCGGGCGTGCCCATCCTCAAGGCCCTGCAGGCTGCCGCCGAAACCCTGAACAACCGCGCGCTGCGCGCCGACGCACTCGACGCGCTGGTGCTGGTGCGCGAGGGTGCCCCGCTGGCCTCGGCACTGGCGCAGAAAAAGCGCTTTCCCGGGCTGTTGTCGATGTTTGCGCGCCTGGGCGAGCAGACCGGCCAGCTGCCGGTAATGCTGCAGCGCGCCGCCACCCAGCTGTCCACCGAAGTGCAGCGCCGCGCCATGCAGCTGGCCACCATCCTGGAGCCGCTGCTCATCGTGGCCATGGGCCTGATCGTGATGCTGATCGTGCTGGCGGTGCTGCTGCCCATCATCCAGCTCAACCAGTTTGTGAAGTGAGATGCCCCCCTGTGGCGCTGCGCGCCTTCCCCCCAGGGGGACGCCGCCCGTGCGGCGGGGCGGCCCTTGCACGGCGGCCCTGGCTTGGGGCGCGCCCGTATCACAGGCTGCGACTTTCACGCAGGCAATCGATTGCTGACAGGGAGGCTCCATGGCCGTGACACTGGACGACAAACTGGTGGTGGCGATTTCGTCGCGCGCACTGTTCGATTTTGAAGAAGAAAACCGCCTCTTCGACCCGGACCACCCGCAAAGCTACATGCAGCTGCAGCTCGACCGGCTGGATGTTCCAGCGCGGCCTGGCGTGGCGTTTTCGCTGGTCAAGAAGCTGCTGGCCTTCAACGAGCCCGCGCAGCAGCGGGTGGAGGTGGTGGTGCTGTCGCGCAACGACCCGGTCAGCGGCATGCGCGTGTTCCGCTCGGCCAAGGCCCACGGGCTGGCGTCTGTGCAGCGCGGGGTTTTCACGCAGGGGGCGGCGCCGTTTCGCTACCTGCGGCCCCTGGGCGCGCACCTGTTTCTTTCGGCCAATGCGGCCGACGTGAACGAGGCGCTGGCCATGGGCTTCCCCGCTGCCCAGGTCGCCACGCAATCGGCCCAGGCCAGCATTGCCCACCCGCACGAAGTGCGCATTGCGTTCGACGGCGACGCCGTGCTGTTTTCGGACGAGGCCGAGCGGGTGTTCCAGTCTTCAGGGCTCGACGCCTTCCAGGCCCACGAGGTCGAAAAAGCCTTGCTGCCCCTGCCCCCCGGACCGTTCAAGCCCTTTTTGTCGGCCCTGCACCGCCTGCAGCAAAGCGGCGCGCCGTCCATGCGCATCCGCACCGCACTGGTCACGGCGCGCGGCGCGCCCGCACACGAGCGGGCCATCCAGACGCTGATGAGCTGGCAGATCGCAGTGGATGAAGCCATGTTTCTGGGCGGCATGCCCAAGGGCGAGTTCCTGCGCGAGTTCGAGCCCGATTTCTTTTTTGACGACCAGACGGGCCATGTCACCTCGGCAGCGCGCCATGTGCCCGCCGGCCATGTGCGCAGCGGCATTGCCAACCAGGGCACGCAGCCGGCCCACTGAGGCGCGTTCCCCGCCCCGTTGTGTGCAAAGTTGCCATGTGTGGGCCGTGTCCCTCCGGCAAAAACATGCAACACCCGGTGAAAGCCTGCCTGCACGGCGTTGCAATCCCGCCGGCCAGCCGCAGCTATGTCACCATGGTCGGGTTCGATTCAAGGAGCTTTGCGCATGCGCATGAAAATTTCGCTGGCACTGCTGGCTGCCCTGGGCTGCACCGCGGCGCTGGCCAACCCGTCGGTGGCCGGCGCTCCGGCACAGGCCGGTGCCCCGATTTCCAAAGGCGAAATCAAGGCCATGCAGCAATTCAAGATGCTCGACTTCAACGGCGACGGCAAGCTCAGTCGCAGCGAAGTCGTGCTCTTTCCACCCTTGTCAGCCGCTTTTGACGACGCCGACACCAACCGCGACAACCTCGTTTCTTACGCCGAAGTGCAGGTTTTTGCCGTCAAATACCGCGCAGAACGTCAACGCAAGCGGGCCGCGCAAGCCGATGTGGCGTCGGGCAATCAGGTCGTGAAGCCTTGACGCAATGTGAGGCAATGCGAGGCCATGCAATGGGTCGCGACGGAATACACGTCAAAATGCCGCAAAGTGCTTATGCAGCAAGCGCTATAAGCTATTTATTTGATAGCAAATATCACGGAGAAGTGTTTACCCCTTGCCCACGCGCGGGCTTGCATCAACCCCACGCATGCGTGCAGACCCAGCGGGCAGCCCTACAAGCCCGAGGTGCGCTTGATCTTGGGGTCTGAATAGGTCAGTGGCTCTTCCTTGACCTGTTGGGCCAGGCGTTCCTGCAGGGTCATCTTGTTGATGTCCTGTGCCAGCTCCACCGCACTGCCGCTGGCCCGCCACATGGACTGGATGAACTCCAGCAACTGCTTGGAGATGGGCTCCTTGGGTGGCTCGGGGGGCTCCTCGACCGTTTCTTTTTTCTTGACTTCCGTCCAGTCGCGGTTGGGGGCCTCTGGGGCGGAGGGCTTATCGGGCTCGCGCACGATGGCGCCTTCTCCCAGCCGGTCCATGGACTCGACCGGGTTGGGCGCGTTGATGGGACGCACCGCAGGGGCGCCCGAAGCACCAGTGGAATACAAATCAGCGCCCTGAGGACGCCAGCTTGGCGATCGATCGACAGGTGGCAGTTGCATAACCATGGCCCTTCATGAATGGAAACGAGAAATTGCTTTACAGCCTCCTCGTACATCCATAACGGCAAAAAGAAGGGGAAATTAAGCCCTTTTTCGCCTTATGGGCCAAAACAAGGGTTTACCCTTAAAAACAGCCGGTGTAGCGATGCCCGCGCCTTCTTGCGCAACGCGCTCCGAAGCGCTTACAGAAACCGCTCCAGCAGCCGCCGGGAGTGCTTGTCCAGCACCGTGGTGTCCGGCACCCGAAACTGCATGCCGTCCCCCGCGGAAATCAGCAGACGCGTGCGCCCGCCCAGGCGACGAATGTCTTCCTCGGCCTTCAGCACAAACTGCGCGGGCCCTTTGTCGGTGACAACGGCCCAGGTGCTGGGGGTGGAGAAACTCGATACGGACGTGATCTGGCTGATAGTGGGCACAAACTCCCGTACCGCCAGCTCCTCATCAATGAGGTGGCGTGCCGGCTCGGGCAGCTGGTCCAGGCGGTCAATCCAGGCCAGCTCATGGCCATCCGGGCCGATGAGCGAAAGGCCTTCGGAGGGCGCCGCAATGGGAAATGCGCGCACGGGCGTTACGCCCTCATGGGCCGTGCCGTCGGGCTGGGTCAGAACCAGGCGGCCGTGGGAGTTGCGAGCCAGGGTGAATACAGGAGAGGACACAAGCGTGAAGGCAGTGGTGTTCATGGCGGTTCCTTCGGTGTCAATCAAGTATTGCCAGCGGGGTGCGCCGGGTGCAGCAGACCGCTGTCGATGATGACGCCAGCCGCCTGGGCGTCTTCTTCGGCTCGGCGGGCCTGCGCTTCATACAGCCGCCAGTAGGCGCCCTCTTTTGCCATGAGTTCGTCGTGCGGCCCGACCTCGACCACTTCGCCCCGGTCCATCACCACCAGCCGATCGGCCTTGCGCAGGGTGGACAGGCGGTGGGCGATGGCAATGGTGGTGCGTCCTTGCACCAGGTTATCGAGCGCCTTCTGGATTTCCTTTTCGGTTTCGGTGTCCACGGCCGACGTAGCTTCGTCCAGGATCAGGATGCGCGGGTCGATCAGCAGCGCGCGCGCAATGCTGATGCGCTGGCGCTCGCCGCCCGACAGGCCCTGGCCGCGCTCGCCCACCAG
>ERZ724524.2418-NODE-2418-length-12166-cov-9.691520_pt1 | contig 12166 bp, 11 predicted proteins | sample MGYA00376057_ERZ724524 | MGnify/ENA primary metagenome ERZ724524 (study PRJEB28724, sample SAMN07190888) | wastewater metagenome | isolation source: influent of sewage treatment plant in Hong Hong | place: USA: Christiansburg, Virginia | collected 2016-03-01 ...
CAATCGGAGTGGAAATGGTGGGCGCGGGGCAATCACAGGGCGCTGTAGTGTGCCCCGAGTTTCCACAGCCCACTGGCGCGGGCGCGACGGATGCCGGGCACCACAGACTGCCAGAGTAAAGTCGCACGCACCATCTGGCGCGGCACTGCCAAGCCATTGCCCCCTCAACCACCCAGCCCGTCAAAAGGCATGACCACCATGCAAGCCACCCGACTGATCGTGCTTCGCCACGGCGAAACCGCCTGGAACCAGGACACCCGCATCCAGGGCCACACCGACATTGACCTGAACGACACAGGCCGCTGGCAAGCTGAGCGACTGGCGGCCGCTCTGTCCGACCAACAACTGACGGCGGTGTATGCGAGCGACCTGAAACGTGCCTTCGCCACCGGAGCCGCCGTGGCCCGGTTGCAGGGTTTGACTGTGCAACCGCACACTGGCCTGCGCGAGCGCAGCTTTGGCGAGCTGGAAGGCAAAACCTGGGCTGAAATCGAAACCGAGCACCCCGAGGAAGCCAGGCTGTGGCGCACCCGTGTGCCCGAGTGGTCACCGCAAGGAGGGGAGTCACTGCTGGTGCTGCAACAGCGCATCCTGTCCACACTCGACGCACTGGCCAGCCGCCACATGGGCGAGCACATCGCCGTGGTGGCCCACGGTGGCGTGCTCGACATCATCTACCGCGCTGCCACCGGACTGGAGCTGCAAGCCCCACGCAGCTGGCTGCTGAAAAACGCCGCCATCAACCGCCTGCTGTGGACCCCCGACAGCCTCACACTGGTGGGCTGGGGCGATGTGGCCCACCTGGAAGCGCCAGAGCACCGCGCAGAGGCGCTGCTGGACGAAAAAACGACCTGAGTTTGATCAGTACCCGATGGCCAATGCGGGCACATCCACCCGCACCACGGGCTTGCCCAGGGCAGCCTTGGCGGCAGAAGCAAACGCCAGGGCCCAGGCGTGGTTCTCGGGCAGCGCAAACTTGTCCTGGCCAGCCCCCTGGGCCACGGCCACCACCTTGTCGGCCATCAGCACCTTGCCGGAGGCCCGGATGGGCTCGCACTCCAGAGCCACAAACTGCTCGTCCAGCCAGGCACGGGCTGCTTCGTGGGTCATGGGCGGTTGTTCTTCCAGATCAAAACGGTAAATGGCGGCTTCGCCCCAGCTGACGCTCACTTCGCTGTGCATGGTGTGGTTTCCTTTGTCATGTGCAATTCAAGAGGACTTCATTTTGCAACAACGCCCTCCTGTCATGGCCTGTAAAGCAGCCATCTTTGACATGGCACAAACCAAACCACAGCAGACCGCATCACGAGGTCAGCGTGCGCCATTCAACGCATGAGTCTCAGCCCCGGCGTGTGCGCACCGCGTCGGACAGCACTTCCAGGGCGGTTTCGGTGTCGCCCCAGCCCAGGCAGGCATCGGTGATGCTCTTGCCGTAGATGAGCTGCTCGGGGTCATCCTTGCCGGGGCTGAATTTCTGGGCACCGGCTTCGATGTGGCTTTCGATCATCACGCCAAACACGTTGTGCGAGCCGCCAGCGATTTGCCCGGCAATGTCGCGGGCCACATCCAGCTGCTTTTCGTGCTTTTTGGAGCTGTTGGCATGGCTGAAGTCCACCATCAGGCTGGGGTGCAGCTTGGCTTCTTTCAGCTCCTGGCAGGCGGTGGCCACGCTGGCGGCATCGTAGTTGGGGGTCTTGCCGCCGCGCAGGATGACGTGGCAATCCTTGTTGCCGTTGGTCTGCACAATGGCCACCTGGCCGTTTTTGTGAACCGACAGGAAATGGTGGCCACGGGAGGCGGCCTGGATCGCATCGGTGGCGATGCGGATGTTGCCGTCAGTCCCGTTCTTGAAGCCGATGGGGGCCGACAGGCCGGATGCCAGCTCGCGGTGAACCTGGCTCTCGGTGGTGCGGGCACCGATGGCACCCCAGGCAATCAGGTCGCCGATGTACTGGGGAGAAATCACGTCCAGGAATTCGCTGGCGGCGGGCAGGCCCAGGCGGTTGATCTCGATCAGCAGCTGGCGGGCCATGCGCAGGCCTTCGTCGATGCGGAAGCTCTGGTCCATGTAGGGGTCGTTGATCAGCCCCTTCCAGCCCACGGTGGTGCGGGGTTTCTCGAAATAGACGCGCATCACGATTTCCAGCGTGTCGGCGTACTTGTCGCGCATGAGCTTCAGGCGGCGGGCGTAGTCGATGGCGGCAGCCGGATCGTGGATGGAACAGGGGCCGACGATGACCAGCAGGCGGTCGTCCTTGCCGTGCATGATCTGGTGGATGTGCTTGCGGGTGCGGGCGATGAGCTTTTCAGTGGCGGTGCCACGGATGGGGAAAAAGCGGATCAGGTGGTCGGGAGGAGGTAACACGGTGATGTCCTTGATGCGTTCGTCGTCGGTCTGGCTGGTTCTCTCGACGGCGGATGACCAGGACTCTGGACGCTGGGGGCTGGCGGATGCATTCATGACACTCTCTCTGCGGTTGACTGGATCAATGGAACGAACAAAAAAAAACCGCCGGGGTTCCGGCGGTTTGCTTGAGGTGCTCAGGGCGCTGTCTGTTTTGCTCAGCCCTTGATCTCTCGACCGCCGTGTGTGCGTGAGAACCAAAAGTAGCCAAAAAAGAAACGAGCCGTGTGCATGGGCAGGCAATGTAGCACAAAGGTTTTCAGCCGGACTGACAGTGTGCGGTTGGCACCACGCACCCGACTGGCCATTCCGCACCTGGTTTCAGGCCGTTCCGCCCACCGTCAGGCCGTCGATGCGCAGCGTGGGCTGGCCCACGCCCACGGGCACGCTCTGGCCTTCTTTGCCGCACACGCCCACGCCGCTGTCGAGCTTCATGTCGTTGCCGATCATGCTGATGCGGGTCAGCGCCTCGGGGCCGTTGCCGATGAGCGTGGCCCCCTTGACGGGGTACTGGATCTGGCCGTTCTCCACCCAGTAGGCCTGGCTGGCAGAAAACACGAACTTGCCGCTGGTGATGTCCACCTGCCCGCCACCGAAGTTGGTGGCGTACAGCCCCTTTTTGATGCTGGCGATGATTTCCTGCGGGTCTTTGTCGCCACCCAGCATGTAGGTGTTGGTCATGCGGGGCATGGGGGTGTGGGCGTAGCTTTCGCGGCGGCCATTGCCGGTGGGCTTGACTCCCATCAGGCGGGCGTTGAGGCTGTCCTGGATGTAGCCCTTGAGGATGCCGTCCTCGATCAGCACGTTGCGCTGGCTGGCGTGGCCTTCATCGTCCACGTTGAGCGAGCCGCGCCGGTCGGCAATGGTGCCGTCGTCCAGCACCGTCACGCCCTTGGCGGCCACGCGCTGGCCGATGCGGCCACTGAAGGCGCTGGAGCCCTTGCGGTTGAAGTCGCCTTCCAGCCCGTGGCCCACGGCCTCGTGCAGCAGCACGCCGGGCCAGCCGGGGCCCAGCACCACGGTCATGTTGCCAGCGGGCGCAGGGCGCGATTCCAGGTTGGTGAGGGCGGAATCCACGGCCTCATCCACATAGGTGTGGACGATGGCATCGTCAAAATAGGCAAAGCCAAAGCGGCCACCGCCACCCGATGATCCCACCTCGCGCCGCTCGCCCTGCTTGGCAATGACGGTGACAGACAGGCGCACCAGCGGGCGCACATCGGCAGCCAGGGTGCCATCGGCACGCATCACCAGCACCACGTCGTATTCAGCGGCCAGCCCGGCCATCACCTGCACCACACGGGGGTCGCGGGCCTTGGCCAGCTTCTCCACCTTTTCAAGCAAGGCCACCTTGGCGGTACTGTCCAGCGTGGGGATGGGGTCGAGGCCCGCGTACAGGCTGCGCGACCTGGCCACTTTTTTGGCCCCCACCTTCACCTTGGCCTGCTGGCCGTGGGCTCCGATGGTGCGCACCGTGTGTGCCGCGTCTTGCAGGGCCGACCAGCTCAGATCGTCGGAATAGGCAAAAGCGGTTTTCTCGCCACTGACGGCGCGCACGCCCACGCCCTGGTCGATGCTGAAGCTACCGCTCTTGACGATGCCTTCCTCCAGGCTCCAACCCTCGCTGCGGGTGTACTGGAAGTACAGGTCGGCATCGTCGGCACCGTGCGAGAGGATCTCGCCCAGTGCTTTTTTCAGGTGGGTTTCGTTCAGGCCGTGGGGGGCCAGCAGCAGACCGTGTGCAACGGCCAGGCGTTCAAGGGTGGGTTCGCGTGAAATCATGGTGCTCATTGTAGAAAGACAGCCCAGCGCCAACGGGAGCAAGGGTTTTCTGCCTCAGAGATGCCATCCGCACTTATCTGGATTGCGCGAACTGCTGTAAAAAAGCAAGCATGGCTGCATCATCCAGCTCGGACAGGCCATGTTCACAGGCCGCACGAAAGACCGCCGCCGTGCGGGCACCCAGCGGCCCTTCGAAGCCGACATCGGTAGCGGCCTGGGTGGCCAGGCGGGTGTCTTTGGCCAGCAGGGTCATGTGGGCACGCGGGGCCAGGTCACCGGCCAGGGCGCGGCGCATGCGGTCCGAGCCGATCCAGCTCTGGCCGCTGGAGCGTTCGATCACATCCAGCGTGCGCCCACCGTCCAGCCCCAGGCTGTCGGCCAGCGCCAGCGCTTCGGCAGCTCCCACCAGATTGATGCCCGCCAGCAGGTTGTTGACCAGCTTGGTGCGGGCCCCATCGCCCACCCGTTCACCCAGGCGGAACACCTGACCGGAGAGCGCCGCCAGCACATCGGCATGCCGCTCCACCACCGGGGCCGGGCCAGCCACCATCAGGCTCATGGTGCCGTCGCGCGCGCGAACCGGGCCGCCCGACATCGGAGCGTCGATGCTGTGAACGCCCTGCTGCGCCAGGCGGGCAGCGAGGCTTTCGGTGTCGGACGGGGCGATGGTGGGGCACCACATCACGGTCTGCCCCGGCTTCAGGGCCGACGCAGCACCCGCCGGGTCGGCATTGCCCGGCAGACTGTCCGCACCGCTGCGGCCCCACATCACCTGACGGCACTGGTCGGCATCCACCACGACCACCACCATCAAGCCCCCTTCGCCCAGAGCGGCTGCCGCCTGGGCGGGTGTGGCGTGAACCCTGGCCCCCAGCGCAGCCGCCTCGGCACAACGCTGGTCATCCAGGTCACAGACATGCACGGGCCAGCCCTGTGCCAGCAACCGGGCAGCCATAGGCAAGCCCATGTTGCCGATGCCCACAAAGGCCACTGGCGGATGTGCCGAAACGGCTGGTACAGCGGCAGCAAGCGGGGAAGAATTCATGATGGGTTGAGTTTTTTTGCGGTTCAGGACTGGATGAGCCGCTTGGTCTTGGCAACCGACATCAGGATGCCGATGCCCATGCCCAGCGTGACCATGGCCGTGCCGCCATAACTGATGAAGGGCAAAGGCACACCCACCACGGGCAAAATGCCGCTGACCATGCCCATGTTCACAAAGGCATACACAAAAAAGATGAGCGACACCGATCCGGCCAGCAAGCGCGAGAACAGCGTGGGGGCCTCCGACGCAATCATCAGACCCCGGCCCACCAGAAAAATGAAACAGGCCAACACCCCCAGCACGCCGACAAAACCGAACTCTTCGCCAAAGCCGGCAAAAATGAAGTCGGTGGTGCGCTCGGGAATGAACTCCAGGTGGGTCTGCGTGCCCTGCATGAAGCCCTTGCCCCACACACCGCCGGAGCCGATGGCGATCATGCCCTGGATGGTGTGGAAGCCTTTGCCCAGCGGGTCTTTGGTGGGGTCCATCAGCGTACACACGCGCTGCTTCTGGTAATCGTGCAACACCTTCCAGTCCACGCCGGGCTGGCACAGGGAGTCGCTCAACACAATCAGCGTGGTGATGCCCACAACCCCGATCACCAGTGGAGGCAGGATGAGCTTCCAGCTCAATCCGGCAAAAAAGATCACAAACAGGCCGGAAGCCATGATCAGCAGCGAAGTGCCCAGATCAGGCTGCTTGATCACCAGCCCGACGGGCACCAGCAAAATCACCCCGGCCACCACAAAATCGGCGACGCGCAACTGCCCCTCACGGCGCTGAAACCACCAGGCCAACATCAGGGGCATGGCAATTTTCATGATCTCGCTGGGCTGGATGACCACGCCCACGTTGATCCAGCGGGTCGATCCTTTCTTGGTGATGCCAAACAGCAGCACCGCAACCAGCAGCACCACACCCACGGCATACACCGGCACGGCCAGCGACATCAGCCGCTGCGGTGAGATTTGCGCCATCACAAACACAACGGCCAATGCAATCAGCATGTTGCGGGAGTGATCGACGAAGCGGGTGCCGTGGTCATAGCCCACCGAATACATGGTGACCAGGCCCAGGCCGCACAGCAGCAGCACAGCCAATGTCAGGGGACGGTCAAAGCCACTGAGCCAGGGAACCACGCGCTGCACCAGCGATGGCTTGTCGAATACATGGGACATGGGGAGTGGACTGACGGGAAGGCAGAAGAAGGGGCCGTATTATCCCGCGCATGACCCACACCCCCTGTGCAACCACCCCCATCACCCACTTGCTGTACCTGCACGGCTTTCGCTCATCACCGCAGTCGATGAAGGCACGAAAAATGGCCGAATGGGTGGCCAGGCAGGCCCCCCATGTGGTGTTCTGGTGCCCGCAATTGCCGCCTTCTCCCCGGCAGGCGATGGAGATGGTGGCAGAGGGCACCGCCCACTGGCCCACCGGGCGCATGGCGGTGATGGGCTCGTCGCTGGGCGGTTTTTACGCCAACTGGGTGGCCGAGCGGCTGGCCGTGGCCGCACATGGCCCCGCCGTGCTGATCAACCCCGCCGTCCACCCTGCCCGCGATCTGGCCAGGTACATTGGCGACCAGACCCTCTGGCATGCGCCAGATGAGCACTTTTATTTCGACCCGGCCTACGTGGACGAGCTGCGCACACTGCAAACCGACCAGCCCAGCCAACCAGAGCGCTACCAGGTGTGGGCCGCCACCGGAGACGAGGTGCTGGACTGGCGCGAAATGCAGGCCCGCTACCAGAGCTGCCAGCTGCACATCGTGCCCGGCTCCGACCACGCACTGAGCGACTTCGACCGGCACCTGCCCCGCATGCTGGCCCACCTTGGCTTGCAGCCCGCAAGCTAAACTTCAAGCTTGACCCCCACAGCGCACGCCCCTGTCCGTCCCAGGCAGGCGAGCGCCCCCGCCGATCACTGAAAGCCCCCCTTGTTTGTACTGTTTGAAGACGCTGGCAAATTCCAGACTGGCCGCATCCTGTCCGAAGCCGATACCTCGCTGCAAGTGGAGCTGGACTCCGGCAAGCGCGTGAAAGTCAAGGCCGCCAATGCGCTGGTCAAGTTTGAGAAACCCCAGCCCAGTCTGCTGATGGCCAGCGCACAGGCCCTCGCTGCCGACATCGAGCTGGACATGGCCTGGGAATTTGCGCCCGAGGACGAATTCGGCTTCGCCGACCTGGCCCGCGACTATTTCTCGGCCCAGGCACCGCTGGAGCAGCAGGTGGCCATGCTGCTGGCGCTGTACGAGTCGCCCCATTACTTCCGCCGTGCGGGCAAGGGCCGCTTCAAGAAAGCCCCCGCCGACATCCTGGCCCAGGCATTGGCCGCCATCGAGAAAAAGAAGCAAATACAGGCGCAGATTGACCAGTGGGTGCAGGAACTGGCCAGCGGCCAGTGCCCCGCCCCTGTGCGCGAGCAGCTGTACAAAATCCTGTTCCGCCCCGACAAGAACGCGCCCGAATACAAGGCCGTGGTCGAGGCAGCCAAAACCACGCACACCGCCCCGCTGGCCCTGCTGAAAAACGCCGGAGCCATCCAGAACGCCTACCAGTTTCACTGGCAGCGCTTTTTGTTCGACAACTTCCCCAAGGGCACGGGCTTCCCCGCTCTCAGCGCCCCGCCCATCACCGCCGACCTGCCGCTGGCAGAGGGTGTGCGGGCCTTCTCGGTGGACGACTCGGCCACCACCGAAATCGACGATGCGCTGTCCATCCAGGGCTTGGGCAGCGGCACCGTGACGCTGGGTATCCACATCGCAGCACCCGGCCTGGCCATCGCCCCCGACAGCCCGATTGACCAGGTGGCGCGCCACCGCCTGTCCACCGTCTACATGCCCGGCCACAAGGTCACCATGCTGCCCGATGCCGTGGTGCAGACCTACACCTTGCAGGAAGGGCGCGACTGCCCTGCCCTGTCGCTGTACGTGACGCTGGACGAAACCACCCTGGCCTTCACCGCCAGCACCACCCGCGTGGAGCGGGTGCCCATCGTCGCCAACCTGCGCCACGACCAGCTGGACGACGTGCTGACCGATGCCTTCTTTGAAAGCACCGATCCCGTGCCCGACACCACCGTGGGCACCCACATTGCGCTGAGCTGGGCCAATGAACTGCGTTTCCTGTTCCGCCTGGCCCGCCACCTCAAGGCCCAGCGCGAAGTGGTGCGCGGCAAGCCCGAAAACTTCAACCGCCCCGACTACAGCTTCAAACTCGAAGGCGTGGGCGAAACCGGCCCGCAGGGCAACGAAACCGTGGTCATCGGCACCCGCCGCCGGGGCTCGCCACTCGACCTCATCGTGGCCGAGGCCATGATCGTGGCCAACAGCACCTGGGGCCAGCTGCTGGCCGACAGCGGTGTGCCCGGCATCTACCGCAGCCAGGCCAGCATGGCCCCCGGCGTGAAGGTGCGCATGGGCACCAAGGCCCAACCCCACGCAGGCATCGGCGTGAAGTGCTACGCCTGGAGCACCTCGCCGCTGCGCCGCTACACCGATCTGGTCAACCAGTGGCAGATCATGGCCTGCGCCAGGCACGGGGCTACCGCCGCACTGGTTGCGCCGTTCAAGCAAAAAGACACCACTCTGTTCGCCATCGTCAGCAGCTTCGACGCGGCCTACACCAGCTACAACCAGTTCCAGGCCGGCATGGAACGCTACTGGACGCTGAAGCATCTGGGCCAGGCGGGCATCACCGAGATCGAAGCCAGCGTCATCAAAGACGGCGTGGTGCGTGCCGACAACCTGCCGCTGGTGATGAACGTGCTGGGGGCCGATGGCCTGCCGCGCAACGCACGGGTGCGGGTGCGCCTGGGCGCGGTGGACGAAATCAGCCTGGACATCGGCGGCACCGTGATTGAGCGCCTGGATGCCGAGGCCGTGCCAGCCGCCGATGACGACGACAGCGCCGACACCGAGGAACTGGGCGGCCCGCTGACCATTGCCGTGGACATGGATGAGTCCGCCGCCGATGCCGGTACCCCTGCCCCCAACCCGGCTGCGCCCCCGGCAGCAGCCAGCGCCAGCGATTGAGGACACCGTGGCCAGCTCCGCACCCACCGCCTTTGCCAACCTGTCGGCCAGCCTAGTCCGTCTGAAGCAGACGCTGGGACTGTCATCTTTCAACACCCTGCACTGGGCGCTGGCCGTGTCGGTGGGGCTGCATGCCGTGGTTCTCAGCGTGCGGTTTGTGGCCCCCCAGACCTTCAACCGCGTGTTTCAGGACACGCCGCTGGAGGTGGTGCTGGTCAACGCCCGCAGCCACGAAAGGCCAGACAAAGCCCAGGCCATTGCCCAGGCCTCGCTGGCCGGGGGCGGTGAGGCAGAAAAAGGGCGGGCCACCTCGCCATTGCCGCCCACTGCCCATTTCCAGGCAGGCCAGTCGGCCCATGACGAGGAAGAGCAGCGGGTCGAGGCACTCAAAGCCCAACAGGCCTTGCTGCTGGCCCAGATCAAAAGCAAGCTGGCCAGCTTCACGCCCCCCCAGCCTCTGCCCCCCACCTTGAATGCCGAACAGGCCGAACGGGAGCAAAAACGCCAGCAACTGGTCAAGCTGCTGGCCGAGATTGAAAAACGGGTAAACGAAGAGAACGCCCGCCCACGCAAACGCTACATCAGCCCCGCCACCCGCGAGGAGGTGTACGCCATTTACTACGACAGCCTGCGCCGCAAAATTGAAGACCACGGCACCACCCACTTCCCGGAGTCGGGTGGCAAAAAACTGTATGGCGAACTGACCATGGTCATCACCATCAACAGCGATGGCCGTGTGCTCGACACCGAAGTGGCAGACGGCTCCGGCAAACCCGCTTTGGATCGCCGGGCACAGGCCATTGTGCGTGCGCTGTCGTTCGGCCCCTTCAACGAGGCCATGCGCCGGCGTGCCGACCAGATCGTGGTGGTATCGCGCTTCCGCTTCACGCGCGACGAAACCCTCAGCACCACCCTGACGGCGCAGTGATCCATCCGCCCACCCCATTGCCATGCACCCCACCCCCACCCGCACTCCACCAGCAGCAGACACAGCCGCTGCACACACGCACAGTCATACCGACCACACAGACCACTACGCCGTGCTGGGCAACCCGGTGGCGCACAGCCGCTCACCGTGGATCCATGCCCGCTTTGCCGAGCTGACAGCCCAAAGCCTGCACTACGACCGCCAACTGTGCCCGCTGGACGGCTTTGCCGCCACCCTGGTCGCGCTGCGCGAGCAGGGCCTGCACGGCTGCAATGTGACAGTGCCGTTCAAGTTCGAAGCCTTTGCTGCCGCCACCCACCCCACCGAACGCGCCCGCCTGGCCCAGGCCTGCAACACGCTGATGTTCAACGACTCCGAAATCGTTGGCGACAACACCGATGGCGTGGGTCTGGTGGCCGACATCACCCGCAACGCCGGCGTGGCCCTGCGAGGCCAGCGGGTGCTGCTGCTGGGTGCAGGCGGGGCCGCAGCCGGTGTGCTGGGGCCCCTGCTGGCCGAGCAGCCCCGCGAGCTGGTGGTGTGCAACCGCACTGCTGCCAAAGCCGATGCCTTGGTGGCCACCCACCTGGATTTCGCCGCGCTTCATCAATGTGAGTTGAAAAGCCTGCCCCGACAAAATCTGGTCGGCCATTTCGATGTCGTCATCAACGCCACCGCCAGCAGCTTGGGTGGCAGCGACATTCCCGCCCCCGATCATGTGCTGCGCCCCGGCTCACTGGCGTACGACATGATGTATGGCCCCGCCGCCCAACCGTTTCTGGACTGGGCCAAGCACCACGGAGCCCAAGGGCGCGATGGTCTGGGCATGCTGGTCGAGCAGGCCGCTGCCGCGTTCGAACTCTGGCGCGGCGTGCGCCCACCGGCAGCCCAGGTGCTGGCCGAGCTGCAAGCCCTGCTGGCCCGGTGAACATGCTGCGGTTTGTGCGCAACTGGCTGCTGTGGGTGCTGGTGGCGGGCCTGTGCCTGCAACTGTTTTTTGTGGGCCGCATCGCACTCATGGCCTGGGTCAACCCGGAAAGCACCAGCTTCATGCGCTCTGAAGCCTGGCGGCGCATGACCGATGCCCCCAGCACCCAAGCACCTGCGGCCACCCAGCGCCCGTGGATGCAGCGCTGGGTGGATGCCGACCAGATATCCGTTCACCTGAAGCGGGCCATCATCGCCTCGGAAGACGACGGTTTTGCCAGCCACACCGGCGTGGACTGGCCAGCCATTGAAGCCGCCTGGCAGCGCAACCAGCGCCGTGCCCAGCAGGCCGAAGCCACCGGCAAACCGGCCAAGGTGGCGGGTGGCTCCACCATCACGCAGCAACTGGCCAAAAACCTGTTGCTGTCGGGCGAACGGCAACTGGGCCGCAAGGCGCAGGAGCTGGTGCTGGCCTTCCTGCTGGAAGCCCTGCTCAGCAAGCAACGCATTCTGGAGATTTACCTCAACAGCGTGGAATGGGGCAATGGCGTGTTCGGGGCCGAAGCTGCCGCACAGCGTTATTTCGGCGTGTCGGCCCGCCAGCTCACCCCGGCCCAGGCCGCCCGGCTGGCGGTGATGCTGCCCGCACCGAAGTTTTTTGAAAAACGCCCCGACTCGGCCTACCTGAACCGGCGCACCGCCACCATTCTGGCCCGCATGAACTCGGCGGTGCTGCCATGAAGCTGCTGCCCCAGGTGTTCGGCTGGCTGCTGCTGGGCTTTGTGCGCCTGCTCACCGGCGCACAGGCCCGCTGGCTGGGCTGCCCGCCCAAGGCCGAGCAGCGCATCTACTTTGCCAACCACCAGAGCCATGCCGACCTGGTCATGATCTGGGCCGCCCTGCCCCAGGAGCTGCGCGGCATCACCCGCCCCATTGCCGCCAAAGACTACTGGACAGCCAGCCCTTTTCGCGCCTGGATCACCCGCGAGGTGTTCAACGCCATCTACGTCAACCGCACGAAAACCGATGACCAGGACCCGCTGG
>ERZ724524.2421-NODE-2421-length-12160-cov-5.020157_pt1 | contig 12160 bp, 5 predicted proteins | sample MGYA00376057_ERZ724524 | MGnify/ENA primary metagenome ERZ724524 (study PRJEB28724, sample SAMN07190888) | wastewater metagenome | isolation source: influent of sewage treatment plant in Hong Hong | place: USA: Christiansburg, Virginia | collected 2016-03-01 ...
GAGCATCACACCATGTCTGCCCTGCGCTTTCATGAACTAACCGTCAAACGTGTCAGCCCGGAAGCGGCTGGCTCGGTGGCGATCACCTTTGCCATCCCGGCCGATGCCCGCGAAGCCTTCAGCTTCCAGCCCGGCCAGTTCCTCACCCTGCGCGCCACGGTCAACAACGAAGATGTACGCCGCACTTACTCGATCAGCAGCCCGCGCAGTCGGCTAAGCAAAGCCGGCGAGCTGGAAATCGGCATCCGCCCGGTCGAAGGCGGCGTCTTTTCCAACTGGGCCGCACAATCGATCAAGGCCGGCGATACGTTGAGCGTCATGCCACCCGATGGCCGCTTCGTGGTGAAGAAGCAGCGCGCCATCCACCGCGTCGGCTTTGCCGCCGGTTCGGGCATCACGCCGATTCTGTCGATTGCCGCAAGTACGCTGGAAGAGCAGCCGGAATCGAAATTTACGCTGGTCTACGGCAACCGCCGCATGTCCAGCGTGATGTTCAACGAGGCGCTTCAGGACCTCAAGGACCGCTTCCCGAATCGCCTGACGCTGATCCACATCCTTTCCCGTCAGGCGCAGGAAGTCGATCTGCTGCAAGGGCGCATCGACGGCGACAAGGTACGCGCCGTGATCAAGGCGCTGCTGCCAGTAGCGAGCATGGACGAAGTCTTCATCTGCGGCCCGGAAGCGATGATCGAGGCCACCGAAAAGGCCTTGATCGACGCCGGTGTGCCGGACAGCCGTGTCTATTGCGAGCGATTTACCAGCGGCCCGGCGCAGGCTGCCAAGATCCAGGCCGATACCGATGCCGCCCCGACGCGAGCTGCCGCAGCCAAGGACATTGCCCTGACCATCGTCCTCGATGGCAAGGAACACGAACTGCAGATCGGCCCCGACGAACACGTGCTTGATGCCGCGCTCAACGCCGGCCTCGACCTGCCCTTCTCGTGCAAGGCCGGCGTCTGCTGTACTTGCCGCGCCAAGGTGCTGTGTGGCGAGGTGGTGATGGACAAGAACTTCACGCTGGAAGGCGACGAGATGGCGCAGGGCTTCGTGCTCAGTTGCCAGGCGCGTGCGACGACCAAGCGTTTGACCGTCAGTTTCGACGATCGCTAAACACATCATGCCCAAGGCTAGGAGCCGGCTGTCACAGTGGTTAAACTGTCGTCAGCAGGCCCGCGCCACCCGAAACGCATAGATTCAATTCGGCCGCCCCAGAGCGGCCATTTTTCTGGAGACAAGACATGACCCAAGTAGTCCTCACCGAAGTGATCGGCAAAGTCGGCCTGATCCGCATCAACCGCCCGGAAGCGATGAATGCGCTGAACAATGACGTCGTCGACGGCATCGGCGCCGCCATTGACGCCTACGAAGCCGACGAAAACATCGGCTGCATCGTCATCACCGGCAACGAGAAGGCCTTCGCCGCCGGCGCCGACATCGGCTTCATGAAGGATTTCGACTACATGCACGCCTACAAGACGGATTTCATCACCCGCAACTGGGAGCGCATCAAGACCACGCGCAAGCCGGTCATTGCGGCGGTGGCCGGCTTTGCGCTGGGCGGCGGCTGCGAGATGGCGATGATGTGCGACATGATCTACGCCGCCGACACCGCCAAATTCGGCCAGCCGGAAATCCGCCTCGGCACCCTGCCCGGGGCCGGTGGAACCCAAAGATTGCCGCGCGCCATCGGCAAGGCGAAAGCGATGGACATGTGTCTGACCGCGCGCATGATGGATGCTGTCGAAGCCGAAAAGGCCGGCCTCGTTGCCCGCATCATTCCGGCCGATCAACTGCTGGAAGAAACACTCAAGGCAGCTGCCACCATCGCCGGTTTCTCGCTACCGGTAGTCATGATGATCAAGGAATCGGTCAATCGGGCTTTCGAGTCCTCGCTGAACGAAGGCCTGCTCTTTGAGCGCCGAGTCTTCCACTCGGCCTTTGCCCTGGAAGACCAGAAGGAAGGCATGGCTGCCTTTGCCGAGAAACGCAAGGCGACGTTCAAAAACCGCTGAGTCAGCCCGTCCTCCCCATGGCAACGGGGAGGATTTTGGTGCATCGCTGCCTGATTTGCCGGGCAGATCCGAGGCTACACCCACTCCTGGCTCTGGGCGCGCAACACGGCGGCTTCAACAGTCTCTGATTCGAGCGGTCGACTCATCAGGTAGCCCTGAATTTCGTCGCACCCGACCTCGGCCAGAAAAGCCCGTTGTTCGTTGGTTTCCACCCCCTCGGCGATCACCTCGAGTTTCAATGAGTGGGCCATATGAACAATGGCGTCGACGATAGCGCTGCTTTCTTCATCACACGACATATCACGGACAAATGATTTGTCGATTTTCAGGCGGCTGACATGGAAGCGCCGCAAGTACGCCAAACTTGAATATCCCGTACCAAAATCATCAATCGCCAGCGAGACGCCAAGGCACCTGATATGGTCGAAGGTATTCAAAATCGCTTCAGTGTCCGCCATGATGGTTGTCTCGGTCAGCTCAACCTCGACCAGGGACGGGGCAACACCGGTATCGCGCAAGGCCTCCTCAAGGACCAGCGCAAAATTATCACGATAAATCTGCACCGCCGAAACATTCACCGCCATCCGCAATGGCATGCCGCGATCAGCCCATCGCTTGGCCTGCATCAGCGCCTCGCGCAATACCCACTGGCCAATCGAGACGATAAGCCCGGTTTCCTCGGCAATCGGTATGAACTGATCCGGTGGAATTTCACCAAACGGCTCCGAACGCCAACGCAACAGGGCCTCGACCCCGATAATTTTGTGATCGCGCAGTGAATATTGGGGCTGGTAGACGAGGCGGAGTTCATTTTTACGCAACGCGGTACGCAAGCGCTGCGAGAGGTCAAGACGGGTTGCCGTATCCCTGTTCATGCGTGCATCGAAAAAGCTGAAGGTCGCCCGCCCACTATTCTTGGCGTGGTACATGGCGGTGTCCGCCTTTTGCATCAGCGCATCGAAATCATTGCCGTCGTTCGGAAAAACGGCAATGCCGATCGACGCCGAACTGGTGTACAAATGCCCGTCAAGCTCGATAGGTTCCTCAAGAGCACGCTGAATTTTTTGCGCTACGCTGGCAAAGTGAGTCGGGGATTGCTGGCCCTCAAGCAAAATGATGAACTCGTCGCCCCCCAGCCGTGCAACCGTATCCGACTGGCGCAAACAACTGGAAATACGCTGCGCCATCTCGACGATCAACTGATCTCCAGCACTGTGACCATAGGTGTCATTGACCCGTTTGAAATGGTCGAGATCGAGGAAACAGAGACCAAGCGTACCGCCATCGCGCGAGATCCGCATATGCAATTGATCGAAACGATCACGGAGCAAAACACGGTTTGGCAAGCCGGTCAGGCTGTCATGATGCGCCATGTAACGGATCTTTTCCTCAGCCGACTTGCGATCGGTAATATCGGAAAATGAGGCCACATAGTTGGTAATTTCGCCCTGGCCATCCCTGACCACGCTGATCGTCAGCCATTTTGGGTAAATCTCGCCATCTTTGCGCCGGTCAAAAATTTCGCCGGACCAATGCCCGCTTTCCAGCAACTGCTTCCACATCGCCTGGTAGAAGGCCGGTGTATGAGCCCCCGATTTGGTAATCGTCGGAGAGTGACCAACCGCCTCCTCGACCGAATAGCCGGTCAGCGTAGTGAAAGCACGATTGACGCTGACAATTCGATTATTGGCATCGGTTACCACCAAGCCTTCATTGCTGTTTTCAAAAAGAATCTCGCTCAGGCGTAATTGCTCTTCACTGAGTTTCTTTTCCGTAATATCGGAAAAGACCCAGATCGAACCATCGTGAGGAAACGCCGGGTCTACCGGGCGCCCGGTACGGTGAAGCCAGATCGGCACCCCATCCCGACGTTGCAACAGAACCTCGCGGTCACTGGCTCCACGCTCAGCAAGATCACCGTAGCAGGCTGCGCCATCGGACTCCCAAAACTCCTTCGACGGGTAAATAATCTCTGTCGTCTGACCGATCAGGTCAGCAATATTTTCATAGCCAAAGAGTTCGGCCATGCGTTGATTGCAGGAAATAATGCGGCGTTGGCGCAGAAAGACAATACCGACGTGGGCATTGTTGAAAATCACCTGCTGATGATCAAGCAGTTCGCGCACTTGGCGCTCGATCCGACGAGCTTCGGTCACATCACTAGCGGTAATGACAAAACCACCATCCGGCATCGGCGAGCGGCAGAGTTCGATGACCAGTCCGGAAGGCAGGTCGCGCTCAAACCGTTCAACGCCTGCGAGCTGAAGCAGTGTCGTCTCTACTGAAAATTCCGTCGCCGATACCAAACCGGCATCGGCTGCCAGAAAGTCATCAAGTGGCGTCTGTACGCAAGCCAAGTTTTCCGGCAAGGCGTGCAGGGTGAAGAAATTGCGATTCCAGGCCACCAACTCGCGGGCATGATCGAAAACCGCAATACCTTGCACAATGGCATCAAGGGTAGATTGCAGCAGTTGCGACTTGGCCGCCAGTTGCAGTTGGTGTAGTCGCGCTTCTTGCGCCTTGATGTCCGTAACGTCAGCGTAAATGCCGACAGTGTAGCCATCAGCCGTGCGCCGCTCACGCACCTGGAGATGAGTCAGATTCGGCAATCTATATTCATCGCGCCCGGTTCCATCGCGATGCGCGGCAAAACGCTTCTCTAGCCAGCTATCCGCCTGGTCACCGAGGGCGGCCGCACTTGAGGTAAGCAGTTCTTCAAAGCAGCAGCCAATGACTTCGCCGCTCAAGCCCAAAAGCTGCCGGAAGGCGTCATTGCACATCAGCAGCCGATCCGCCGGATCGAATAAAACAAAGCCTTCGAAGATGCATTCAACCGCTGTCTCGAGACGGCGCCGTGCCGCCTCGGCATCACCGCGGGCAACGACAAGTTCGTCCAGGGTATGGGTCAGTTCATCGGTACGCCCCCTGACCTGCTCCTCAAGGACGAAGGTGTTTTGCAACAAACCATAGTCAGTATCGAGTGCATTAAGGTTGTGCTCAACCTGATGCATCAACGCGCGGATAATCTTGTCGCGCCGCAGAATTTCCCGCCCCAAGCCCGCGGCATCCTCCGGTGAACAGCGCAGATCAAACAATGATCCAGTCAATTTCGCCTCCCGTTACCAATGGCCACACCGGTAAAGGTCTGATTGATATGCATGCCACCGTATTGTTCACCGTAAGTACTGAAGCCAACCACATTGCAGCCGGCGAGAATTGCCCCAATGCGCTCACGAATGCCGCGCTGCTTCGACTCCAACTGGCGCAGGATGCAATCACAGCCAAGGATCAGCGATGGCTGGCCAATCCGCTGGATAACGTTTTCCAGTGCGGCCTCCAGATTGTCGATCATGTCGACGCCCTTCGCCACTTTGAAAACGATGCCTTCATCGATGGCGCAATAAAAAGTCAGCGATCCATCGGGATTCATCCGCTGTATCGAACGCACGAACTCGGCATTACCGATCCGCACCGTCACCGGGTAAGCCGCGAAGATCATCGGATCAAGCCGCTCGAGCTGGTTGATTTCGATACCAACGGCACGCGCATACTCCTCTGCCGCCGGACAGCCATTGATCTCGGTGACGATCCGTTGTTGCGGAATCGCACCGGTAACGACCAAGCGTTCGTTTCCGCTAACGAAATGCTGGGTTTTGAATACCATGAAGGGGAAAGGGGTGCTTGCCACGAGGAGCAAAGCGGCATCCCGGATAAAGCGGCCGCCAAAGAGCACGCGCGTTTCCTTGAACGCCAGACTGTCGCCGGCCGAACCGCCGACCAGAGGAATTCCGCCCAAACCATCGTAAAAGGCCCGAGCAACCGCTTCTTCACGCACGCAAAGACCGTCAATCAGCATGAATGCGAAGGCATTGTTCGATGCCAGATCAGGAATTCGCTGGCGCAGACTTTCTTTTAAATTGTGCGCAAATTTCTGGCCGGCACGAAAATCAAAGTGCGAGAGCTGCTCAATAACCGCAACTTCAAACCTTAAATCGTCGCGATGAATACTGACTGCCGAGAGACTATTATCCAGATAGCCAGCCGGGCCGATCTCACCCGCCGTGGTGCAACCGATCACGGTCGTTGAACCCAGTCGGGCGGCAAGTAGCAACGCCAATCGATCAAGGTCAAAGCTGCTTGAGGCAAAAACAACGACCAACCCAATATTGGGCTGCTCTATGCCCTGGAGTAATTCCTGAACTGCAGCCTCGGGTTCAGTTTGGCAACTGGATCCTGCCCGCACCCGCAGTCCGCCTGCTACAAGCTCAGTTGCCATCATCAGTTCCCTACTCAAGAAAGCGCAGCAACGTGACCGATCATGAAAAGCGGCCAACCCATAAGCGAATAAAACAGTCTCTTATTACTTAAGTATAGCTATCGACTATTTTCAATGTCCATTTTTCTGCAATGCGCGATGGCCGGCGACTCAGGCCAGCGCCGGGTCATGCAGTAAAATGTGCCATGCACCTGTTCGTCGATATTTCCAGCCATGGCTTCGGCCATCTTGCGATCACCGCACCGGTGCTCAATACCCTGGCAAAAATCAGCCCGAATTTGCGGTTGACCGTAAGAAGTGCGCTACCTGCCAGCAAACTGCAACAACGGATCACGACGCCCTATACCCTGATCGCTGCCGCCAGCGATTTTGGCTATGTAATGAGAGACGCTACCCGCATCAATCTTGAAGCCAGCGCCACCGCCTATCGTCAGGCCCATACCGACTGGCCGACCCGTGTTGCCGACGAAGCACGTTTTCTGAGCAATCTCAGGCCTGATCTGGTTTTGACCAACGTCAGCTATTTGCCACTGGCCGGGGCCGCCGCAGCCGGCATTCCGGCGTTCAGTCTGTGCTCACTGAACTGGGCGGATCTGTTCGCGCATTTTTTCGGCAGTTCCGATTGGGCCAAGCCCATCCACGCCGAAATGCTTGCGGCCTACCGCTCGGCTCAGGCGTTTTTACGAGTCACTCCGGGCATGGCGATGGAAACGCTGGGCAACGTACAAACCGTCGGCACTATCTCCGCCTTTGGCGCCAGACACGAGCTTGGGCTGAATGCTGAGAAGGCCATCCTGATCGCCATGGGCGGTATCGCTCATCGCCTGCCGCTGGAACACTGGCCGCGCCTGCCGAACGTTCGCTGGCTGGTTCCGGCTGACTGGAACTGCCAGCACCCGGATGCGCTAACCATTGAATCCTTTGGCCTGAGTTTTACCGACTTGCTGTGCTCGGTCGACGCGGTAATCACCAAACCCGGCTATGGCACTTTCACTGAAGCCGCCGGCAATGGCACCCCGGTCATTTACCAGAGGCGCGAAGACTGGCCCGAGCAGGATTGCCTGATTGAGTGGCTGCAAATCAATGGCAGTTGCCGGGAAATTGAAGCGCAAGCATTGGCGAACGGAACAATTGCGCCGGCACTTGCCGCCCTTCTAAAACTGCAGCCAAAGCCGCTCCCCCTTGCAAATGGCATCTCGCAGGCCGCACAAGCCTTGCTTCGCCATGCTGGCGCACAAATTTTTACCTGACACGCCCCCTTAACGGCCCTACTTGACGCGGGATTTGGCACAATTCGCCATGCCTGAAATTTGTCCCCAGCCCAACCCGACCAGCCGCCTCTGTGGCTCAGATTCACCCGACCTGATTCGTCATGAAGTATTGGCCGATATTTTCGAGGCCACCGCTGCACGAATACCTGAAGAAATTGCGCTGATTTTCGACGATTGCGAACTTAGCTACGCTGAGCTGAACGCCGCTGCCGACCGGGTTGCCTCGCGTCTGATCGCCGATGGTGTACGACCCGGGCAGATCGTCGGCCTCTGGCTGCCACGCGGCATCGACCTGCTCATCATGCAACTGGGCATTGCCAAGACCGGCGCCGCCTGGCTGCCTTTTGATGCCGACACCCCGGTTGACCGCATCAAAGTCTGCCTTGATGACGCCGACAGCGCCGGCCTTGTCTGCGTCGCCAACATCGACGCTCTTGGCCGCCGTTGCTGGCTGGCCGATACCTTGCAAGCCGCCCACCCTGGCCCGCTCAATCACCGCCACGATGCGCGTCCGGACGACCCGGCCTACGTCATCTACACCTCCGGCTCGACCGGCAAGCCCAAGGGCATCCTGATCAATCAGGGTGCCATCTGCCATTTTCTGCGCAGCGAAAACGCCATTCTCGGCATCCGCGAACACGACCGCGTTTATCAGGGCTTCTCGGTCGCCTTCGACATGTCGTTCGAGGAAATCTGGATCAGCTACCTGGTTGGCGCCACGCTCTGGCTGGCCCCCAAGGATGTCGCGACCGATCCCGAAGCGCTACCGATTGCCCTGATCGACAACCGTGTCACTGTCCTGCACGCGGTACCGACGTTGCTCGCCCTGTTCACCTGCGACGTTCCCGGCCTGCGCCTGATCAACCTCGGCGGCGAAGCCTGCCCACAAGCCATCGTCGACCGCTGGGCCCGCCCCGGCCGCCAGGTCTTCAATATCTACGGGCCGACCGAAGCCACCGTCTCCGCCAGCCTGGCCGAACTGCACCCCGGCCAGCCGGTCACCATCGGCCGCCCACTGCCCAACTACGGCCTGCTGGTCATCGATGCCGCCGTCGAAAACGGCCTGCGCCTGTTGGCGCAAGGTGAAACCGGTGAGCTGTGCATCACCGGCCCCGGTGTCGCCGCCGGCTATCTCGGTCGACCGGACCTGACGGCCGAAAAATTCCTCGACAATCCGTGGGCCGCCAATGCCCATGAAGGCCGCCTCTATCGTACCGGCGACCTCGCCCGCATTGACGAAAGCGGGCAGATTCACTGCCTCGGCCGCACCGACGATCAGGTCAAGATTCGCGGCTTCCGCGTCGAACTGGGCGAGATTGAAGCCGCCCTGACCCGCCAGCCCGGCGTCGGCACCGCAGCCGTCATCCTGCGTCAGGATGACGGCATCGAACGCCTGGTCGCCTACCTCATCGTCGAAGACGCCAAAACCACCACCGGCGCCACGCTACGCACCGTTCTGTCCACAATTTTGCCGCCCTACATGGTGCCCTCGCACCTCGAGATGCTGGCCGAAATGCCCCGCCTGACTTCGGGCAAGATCGACCGCAAAGCCCTGCGCGCCTGCCCGCTGGACCTCCCAGCCAGCGCCCCCGGCGACTCGGATACGCCGGAAACCCCAGCCGAAGAAATCCTCTTCGCCGCCCTCGCCCGGCTCTTCCCCGGCCAGGCGATCAAGCGCGAAGCCGATTTCTTCGCCGATCTCGGCGGCCATTCGCTGTTCGCCGCCCGCCTTGCCTCCACGCTGCGCCAGGAGGCCCGCTTCGCCGGCTTTTCAGTGCGCGACATTTACGTCCACCGCCGTATCGGCCTGATTGCCGATGCCCTGACCGCCACCGTCGAAGTCGCCATCGACGCCAGCGCTACCGAATGGACGCCGCCCCCAGCCAGCCGGCGCTGGCTGTGCGCCATGGCTCAGGCCTGCGTCCTGCCGCCGCTGGTCGGCCTGCGCATGGGGCAGTGGCTGGCGCCCTTCTTTACCTACCACTATTTCACCGGCGATCCCGGCGACTCGATTGCCCGTGCCGTGGCCATCTCGGTCGGCGTTTTTCTGTTTGCCACCGTCCTCAGCTTCGCCATCGCCATCATCGGCAAATGGCTGATCGCCGGCCGCCTGAAGGCCGGTAGCTACCCGCTCTGGGGCCTGACCTATTTCCGCTGGTGGTGTGCCAACCGGCTGATTGAAGGCGCCCCGGTCTACATGCTGAGCAGCTCGCCGCTCAATATCTGGTGGCTACGCGCACTGGGCGCCCGAATTGGCAACGAGGCAATCATCGGCAACGTCACCCTGCGGGCTCACGATCTGCTCAAGGTCGGCAACGGCGTCAGCATCGGCAATGCGGCCAACCTGGAAAATGCACGGGTTGAACGCGGCCAGCTTCACCTCGGTCCGATCACCCTGGAGGATAACGTCTGTATCGGCTCCTATGCGGTCGTCGAGGGCAACACAAAAATTGGCAGTTACGGGCACCTGGAAGCTCAGTCGGCCCTGAGCGAGGGGCAAGCCATCCCGCCCAGGCGGATCTGGCTCGGCTCTCCGGCCCACGACATCGGCGAGTTCGACCCCGAGTCACTACCGCCCCGTCCCGAAGTCTCCGAAGTGCGGCTGGCGCGCGAAGGCTTGTTCTACGTGCTCGGCATGGTGGCCACTGCCGCGCTGTTCTTCATGCCGGTGTTCCCCAGTTTCATGCTGGTCGACTGGCTGGATAGCGACCCGACCCCTGATCAGCGGGATATCCCGATTCTCTTTCAGCTACTCAAATATTTCGCCCTCGCCTTCCCCGGTACGGCCGTCCTGATCGTCGGCACCATCCTCAGCTCCGCCGTCCTGCGCTGGACGCTGATGCCCAGACTGCAGGCGGGCAGCTGGCCGATCCACAGCCGCGTTTATTGCAGCCGCTGGCTGGTCAACCAGATCCAGGAATCCAGCCTGAACATCCTGCACGGCATCTATGCCACGGTTTATGCCCCATTCTGGTATCGCCTGCTCGGCGCCAAGGTCGGCCGCGATGCGGAGATTTCCACGGCGCAAGGCCTGGTTCCCGACCTGCTGACGCTCGGTGACGAGACCTTCATCGCTGACGCCGTGATGCTCGGCGATGAAGAGGTCGATGGCGGCTGGATGACGCTGAAACCCACCGTCATCTCACGGCGCAGCTTTGTCGGCAACGGCGCCTACATTCCCGACGGCACGATCCTGCCAGAAAATGTGCTGATCGGCGTCCAGTCGCGCGCCCCGGCCAATGAACGGATGCAGCCCGGCGACACCTGGCTCGGCTCGCCACCAATCAACCTGCCCGCCCGCGAGCAGACGGCCGGCTACCCGGAGGCACTCACCTTCCGCCCCTCCACCATACGGCGGCTCGGCCGCGCCTTGGTTGAAGCCTTCCGCATCATTTCACCGCACGCGCTGGTCATTGCCGTCGGCTATACCGTCGTCCTCAACGTCATGCCGCTTGCCGGAGCTGGTCGCTGGCGCGAGGTGTTTGCCGCCCTGACCGTCGCCGGGGTATTTTTCGGCATCAGCACCATTCTTTTCGTCGCCATCCTCAAGTGGCTGTGCATCCGCCGCTACCAAAAGCACTCGGTGCCAATGTGGACGCCTTTCGTCTGGACTTCCGAAGCCATCACCAGCCTTTATGTCGGGATGGCCGTCCCCAACCTGATGAACTACCTGCGCGGCACCCCTTGGCTGCCTATGGCCCTCAATCTGCTCGGCTGCCGTATCGGTCGCGGGGTCTATCTCGACACCACCGACGTCACGGAATTCGATTGTGTCGAGATCGGTGATTACAGCGAACTGAATGGCCTGGCCTGCCCGCAAACCCACCTCTTCGAGGACCGCGTCATGAAGATTGACGTGGTCAGCATTGGCAAGCGGGTTTACATCGGCCCGCGGACCACGGTTTTGTATGGTGCGGTGGTTGGCGACAACGTGCGCCTCGGTGCTCTTTCACTGGTCATGAAGGGCGAAAGCCTGCCGGCCGGTTCAAGCTGGCGCGGCTGCCCGGCCGCCCCGGCCAATCGCTGAAATGCACGATGAGTTGCTGCCGGTCGTGCAGTGGCCGGCAGCCCTCAATAGCGCACAAGAACTGCTGATTGTTGCGGTCGACACGCCAAAATCGCCAATTCGTGATGCAGCCCGCCAGCTGGTTCGTGCGGCACTGAGCGAAATACTTGGCGATGCCGAACTCCTCTGCGAGCCTGGCCAAGCGATACGCCTCGCCCAGCCGGATAGCCCGCTCGGTATTTCAGTCAGTCATGAAAACGGGCTTTCACTGCTTGCTGTTCACTATGCCGGCCCGGTCGGCATCGATTTGCTGCGAATACCGGAAAGCCCGGACTGGCTGGAACAAATTCCGCTGCTGGCCAACGACTGGCTGGGCCCGAAAATAGCCCGCCAAATCGCCGAGCTGCCCCCACAACGGCAAATGTTGCAGTTCGCACTCGCCTGGACGCAGCACGAAGCCCGCCTCAAATGCCGGGGTTTGGCTTTGGAAGAATGGCATGGCAAGTTGGATGAATATTTGGCGCCCTGTTACGTAGCGCAGCTGGCCTTGCCCGCCGGCTATGTCGGCGCGGTGGCCACGCTTAAAGCAGGCGAA
>ERZ724524.2422-NODE-2422-length-12158-cov-12.766669_pt1 | contig 12158 bp, 9 predicted proteins | sample MGYA00376057_ERZ724524 | MGnify/ENA primary metagenome ERZ724524 (study PRJEB28724, sample SAMN07190888) | wastewater metagenome | isolation source: influent of sewage treatment plant in Hong Hong | place: USA: Christiansburg, Virginia | collected 2016-03-01 ...
GGTTCATGCAAAAAGCACCGCTGGATGGCGGTGCTTTTTGTTTGGGGCAGCCAGGCGGTCAGAGGAGAATGCCAGGATGCAGTGTTTAGGGAAAGGCTAAAAAATCGTCATTCCTGCGAAGGCGGTAATCCAATGATTGGATTTTACTGGGTTTTGCTTGTTACAATTTGCTTGTTACATATCGTTAGGTTTCGGGTGGTGTCGGCTTAACAAAAAACAAAAAGGACCAGTCGAAATGACTAGCCTTTTTATTTGGTGCGCGGACCATTTTATTCAAATATTAATCAGATCAATGATCTTCCACATGAATACAAGGAGAAGGATCGCCATCGGCCCGTAAAAATTTCTCAAGGTCTTTGAGAAAAACACTTTACAGAGGCACTCTACTTCGCTTTTGTATTTGTAAGCATTCATCAAAAACTGTGTGCTTGGCTCTGTGTCATCGGCTACCTTTTCGTATAGCTTCCGATAGAGCCGTTCTTGGTGCAGAAAGAATGCGTCAAGCCACCAGAAGAATATTAGTGGGAAGAGTGCGACATACGCGAACTTCACATTTGCTTTCTCTGCTGATAAGGCAAAGATTGCGGCAACCAATGTGACAACCCATCCCTTAATTAGAAAGGAGTTGTTGCCCATTCTGTTGATAACACCTTGAATGAATCCGAGGTGTGCTATTTTTGCCTCAGTTGACATTTTATCTTCTCTTCATTTCATAGAGTAAATCTAAAGGATACTTGCTTCTTTTTGATTTCTCAATCTCTTTCCATTGGTTTAAATCGTGTGTGCTCAATTGGGTGAGGTGGAATAACTCAGCAGGATATGAAATTCGTAACTGTCTTGGCTCTGTCGAGTGTTCAAGTGCGTGGCTTAAAGAATCCATGGTTATCGTCGGGCGATGCGCTTCTGGAGTTCTTTGCCGAATCATGCGAGTCATGGCGATTTCTGAATAAATCCAAGGTGACTCAGTTCGCCCTTCGTCATTTAGGTAGTCAACAGGTGTAAAAGAATTTTTAGTATTTACGAAAATAACACACTCGCATCGATCTATCATCTCTGTGAGTGCTGTTGAAAGCATCATATGAACATGACTGGTCGAGCGATTTCGAAGATTGTAATTATAAGTTTTCTCAAATTTGTTCTTGCAGTAGTTATCGTCAATAACTTTTAGCAGATTGTCGGCATAGCCCCAAACCTCTGAGTCAATAAATGATTTTAATCCAAATGTCGTCTGCAGCCAGCCTGCGAGTCCGATGATTAGATTTTCATCTTTATGGGAATGTGAAAGGAAGACGTCTGCTTTTATCTTTGGAAACCAATTTTCAATTATGTCTTCGGCCTGTATAACATCACGGGCATTTTTAAACTTGTCTAGCTCGCACTCAACGATTGCCTTATTGTTATTATGAATGCTTTGTCCAATGCTCAGGTATTTCGACCAGCTTTCCTGCTTTGGATCTAAGTTAAAGCTTGCGTGCATAATCAATTTTCTCCTTGTGATTTTTGTGAAAACTTCTTCTGGAATTTTTGCATCAGTTTTTTATTATTGGCATAGTTCTTCAAGTTTTCTGCCAATGAGAGCATAGCTGTAGCTCGTTCTTCCAAAGATTGAGCAAAGGCACGAAGCACGAAAATATGTGATAGGTCTTGAATTGGTAGCTTAGCTTTGCTCGGTTTCTGCTTGACGATTGGGGTAGTTGCTTCCTGCGAGGCTTCCTTGGAAGGTGTTGTCTCACCATTCAACAGGAAGTCAGCAACATCATAGATTGAGTAATACTAACCTTTCAACAAGTAGCGTCACCCGAGAATATGGCGGCATTTTAGACGGCTTGCTGCCGCATCGTTTGCAAGGCGTGATGATCAAGGGCGCGCCCATCGGAAGGTCGTTTGCATTCTATGGGGCGTATTGTCGCGCACATGACGCTACTTATTAGGAAAGTTAGTAGTTTGGCAGTTTACAAAACTTCCGCTGTTCCTGCAAACACCATTTACCTGAATTACATTTCTCCCTACCCACCCCGCAACCGATTCACCGCCAGCGTCGCCGCTGCCGTTCTGGTCTCCACCCCCAGCTTTTCAAAAATATGCTCCAGGTGTTTGTTCACCGTGCGTGGGCTGCCGCCCAGAATCTCGGCGATATCGCGGTTGGTTTTGCCCAGGGTCAGCCAGTGCAGCACTTCGGCTTCGCGCCGGGTCAGGCGGAAGGCGCTGATCAGCGCTTCCAGAGTGCTGTCGTCATTTTCTTCGCGCAGCACCACCAGCCATTCTTCGTCGCCGGTCTGGTCGTGGAATGACGCCAGCAGGCGGCAGCCTTGGTGGGTGTGTACCAGCGCCGGGCTGTCCTGGCCAGCGCGGCGGGCGCGTTCGGCTTCGGTGGTCCAACTGAGCAGACGCGGCGGGGTGTGGTCGCCCACTTCGCCAAAGTGGCGCTGCAGCAGCTGGCGGGCCAGCGGGGTTTGCCATACCAGCTTGCCGCTGGCGGCGGCAATGGCGAGGGTGGCCTGGCCAAAGGCGTCCAGCGCGGTGCGTGCCTGTTTCATCTGCCGGGCGTTGTGCATGTGGGCGGCGATGCGGGCCAGCACTTCTTGCGGGCGCAGGGGTTTGGTCACGTAGTCAGCGCCACCGGCGGCAAAGGCGGCCACCACATGCTCGGTTTCGGTCAAGCCGGTCATAAACACCACCGGAATGTGCTGGGTGGCAAAGTCGGCTTTCAGCTGGCGGGCCACTTCAAAGCCATCCAGGCCAGGCATGACGGCGTCGAGCAAAATCACGTCGGGCAGCGACAGGCGGGCGCGGCTGAGCGCGGATTCGCCGTCGGTGGCCACCAGCACGGTGTAGCCGGCTTCGTCCAGCGCGTCGTAGAGCAGGGCAAGATTCTCTGGGAAGTCGTCCACCACCAGAACAATTTCTTTGCCAGTGCCGTCATTCAGGGTCATGCGGGGCAGTCCTTTCCAGGCCGTGGCGCAGCATGGCTTTCAGCGCATCCAGCCGGAAATGGCGGACATGCTCGCTGGCAACACGGATGAATTCTTCACAATGCGGGGCTTCGCTGGCCAGTTCGTCCAGGGTGCGGCGGATGCCGCGCATATAGCCCAGCGTCACCCCTTCGTTCAGTTGGCGCAGCCAGTGGGCCGGCGGGTAGCGCAGCGGGGCGGCGGGCGGCGGCGGTTCGCTGCGCGGGCGCGGGGCACTCACCCATTCCAGCTGCAGCGCGCGGCCAATCCAGTCGAGCAGTTCTTCCACCAGAATCGGCTTGAGGATAAAGTCTTCGGGTGGAATGTCCACGTCGTTGTCCTGGCCGCGTTCAAAGGCGTTGGCGGAAATAATGGCAATCCGCGCGTCGCTCAGGCGCTGTGCGCGGATGCGGCGGATGGTTTCCCAGCCGTCCAGGCCAGGCATGGCCAGGTCCATGAACACCAGGTGCGGGCGCAGATGCGGCAGCACGGCCAGGCATTCCATGCCGGATTCAACTTGTTCCAGCTCAAAGCCCAGCGGGGCCAGTACGCTGACCAGCAGCTCACGGTCCACTTTTTCGTTATCGACAATCAGGATGCGCCGGCGCACGCCAATATAGCCGATGCGCTGCTCAAGCAAAATGGGCCGGCCTGGGCTGGCTTCGCGCAGCTCGGGCAGATAGAGCCGGGCGCAGAAGGTGCTGCCCACGCCGGGGGTGCTGCTGACGGTGAGTTCGCCGCCCATCAGGTCGGTGAGCATCTTGCTGATGGTCAGCCCCAGCCCGGAGCCGCTGCCGCGCGCCAGCCGGCCACGCTCGAATGGTTCGAACAGGCGGGTGAGTTCGTCGGCAGCAATGCCGGGGCCGGTGTCGCTGATATCAAAAATGGCCATTTCGCGCCGGTAGCTCAGGCCAAAGCGCACGTCACCGTGGTCGGTGAATTTCACCGCATTGCCCAGCAGGTTGAGCAGAATCTGGCGCAGGCGCTTTTCGTCGGTGCGCACCACGCCGGGCAGCTCGCCGCTGGGCTGGTAGCTGAAGCGCAGGCCCTTGTTGCGCGCTTGCAGCTCGACCATGCTGACAATCTGGCTGATGAAATCCGGAAACGCCAGCGGGCGGATGTCCAGAGTGAGCTTGCCGCTTTCGATGCGCGCCACGTCGATGGTGCTGTCGATGATCGACAGCAGATGGTCGCCGCTGCGGCGGATCACCTGCACCGCCTGCCGCCGGCTGGGCGGAATGCTTTCGTCGGCGTCCAGAATCTGTGCATAGCCCAGAATGCTGTTCAGCGGCGTGCGCAGTTCGTGGCTGATGGCCGAGATGTAGCGGCTTTTGGCCTGATTGGCCTGTTCGGCGGCGTGGCGGGCTTTTTGCAGTTGCTCGTCAGTGCGCTGATGCGATTCGATTTCCTGCAGCAGCAGGCCGGTTTGCCGGTTGGATTCTTCCTGTGCCACCTGGCGGCTTTTATGGGTGAGCACCATCCACCAGCCGATCATGCCGCCCACCAGCCACAGCGCGGCAAAAATCCGTGCAAAGCTGGCTTGCAGCAGGCGGGCGTCGCTGCCGGGCGGCAGGTTATGCCACTCCAGGTAGTAGAGCATGCCCATCAGCAGGGCGAGAAACAGACCAATGCCGCTCATCAGCAGCAGATAATGCCCTACCCCGCGCGACAGCATCGGCAGCAGGCGGTTGGGCAGCAGGCGGTGCAGCAGCGCCTGCCACTGGCTGGACAGCCGGGCGTGTGGCTTGCACAGGTCGTCGCAGCGCACATCCAGCGAGCAGCACAGCGAGCAGATTGGCCCCTGATAGGCCGGGCAGTGGCTCATTTCTTCTGGCTCATAGCGCCGTTCGCACACCACGCAATACTGGCGGCCACGCCGCGGGCTGGTTTCTGGCCGCGCCAGGTAATAGCGGCCCTGGGTACGCCAGGCAATCAGTGGTGCCGCCAGCAGCGCCACCAGCAAGGCCACCAGCGGGGCAAAGGGCTGCAAATCCGCACCAAACAGCCCGAGAAAGCAGCTGACCGACAACAGGGACGCCAGCCCCATTGCGCCAATGCCCACCGGGTTGATGTCGTACAGATGGGCGCGGCGAAACTCGATACCCGCCGGGCTCAGCCCCAGCGGTTTGTTGATCACCAGGTCGGCCACCACGGCGGCAAACCAGGAAATGGCAATATTGGAATACAGCCCCAGCACCTGGCTGATGGCCTGAAACACCTCCAGCTCCATCAGCAACAGGGCAATCAGGATATTGAACACCATCCACACCACCCGCCCCGGGTGGCTGTGGGTCAGCCGGGCAAAAAAGTTGGACCAGGCCAGCGAGCCGGCGTAGGCGTTGGTGACGTTGATTTTCAGCTGGGACACCATGACAAACAGCGCAGTGACCCACACCGCCAGCCAGGGCGTGCTGAACACCTGGGAAAACCCAATCAGATACATCTGGTTGGGGTCCACCGCTTTGTCTGCCGCCACGCCGCTGCCCAGCGCCAGCCAGGCCAGCAGCGCCCCGCCCAGCATTTTGGCAATGCCGGGCAGCACCCAGCCCGGCCCGCCCCACAGCACCGCCAGCCACCAGCGCCGCCGCTGGGCTTCGGTGCGCGCCGGCATAAAGCGCAGATAGTCGGCCTGTTCGCCCATCTGGGTAATCAGCGCCACGCCCACAGTGAGTGCCGCACCAAAGCGGCTGAGGTCAAAACCCGCCGGATACCCGCCCTCACCGCCATAGGCCCACAGGCCGCGCAGCACATCGGGCTGATGGTAAAACACCACCAGATACGGCAGCAGCAGCAGGCCCAGCCACAGCGGCTGGGTCCATAGCTGCAGACGGCTGATGGTGGTGATGCCGTGCATCACCAGCGGAATCACCACCAGCGCGCACAGCAGATAGCCCCACGATGGCGGCAGGCCCAGGCTCATTTCCAGCGCATAGGCCATGATGGCGGCTTCCAGCGCAAAGAAAATAAAGGTGAACGACGCGTAAATCAGCGAGGTGATGGTAGAACCGATATAGCCAAATCCGGCCCCTCGGGTCAGCAAGTCCATGTCCACGCCAAAGCGCGCGGCGTACACGCTGATAGGCAACCCGACCAGCGCGATGATCAAGCCGGTGGCCAGAATCGCCCAGAAGGCATTGATAAAGCCGGCCTGCACCAGCATGGTGGCACCGATGGCTTCCAGCACCAGAAACGACGACGCGCCACCAAACGCGGTATTGGCCACCCGCCACACCGACCATTTGCGAAAGCTGCGCGGGGTAAAGCGCAGCGCGTAGTCCTCCAGGGTTTCCCTGGCCACCCAGCTGTTGTAGTCACGGCGCACCTTGACAATGCGCTGGGTAGGCGGGCTGGGCGGGGAAGAATCAGCGGGCGGCATGGCGATGACCTGGTAGCGGGTGGCAAGGGGACAAGGCGAAACGCTCGCTCGCCCCCATCAGGAGCCCCTGAAAAAACCGTGATCCCCGCGCAGGCGGGGATCCAGCGTAGACGTTTTGCCGGGAGTAGAGGCCGTCAGGGTAAAACCGGCTACTGGCTGTTGGCCCCATCCGACGGTGGGCTGGCTTTCTGCCCGATCCGCCCTTCATGGCCGGTGAGCAGATTGAGAATGTTTTTTTTGTGGCGCTGAATCAGCAGCAGGGCAATCACCACCGTGGCACCAAAGTACACCCCCGGCCCGCACAGCCAGAAGGCCAGAAACGGCGAAAAGAACGCCGCAACAATCGCCGCCAGCGAGGAAATCTTGGTGGTATACGCCACCAGCGCCCAGATCAGCACCGCTCCCAACGCCAGCAGTGGGTGAAACGCGGCCAGAATGCCCACCCCGGTGGCCACGCCCTTGCCGCCATTAAAGCCAAAGAACAGCGGCCAGATATGGCCAAACAGCACCGCCAGCGCCACCATGCCCACTTCGGGCTCGGCCAGGCCAAAACGCGGCCCCAGCCATTGTGCCAGCATCACCGCCACCCAGCCTTTCAGGCCATCGCCCAGCAGGGTGAGCACCGCAGCGGTTTTTTTACCGGTGCGCAGCACATTGGTGGCCCCCGGATTGCCGGAGCCAAAGGTGCGCGGATCGGCCAGGCCCATCGCCCGGCTGACAATCACCGCAAACGACAGCGAACCAATCAGGTAGGCTGCAACAATAAAGGCTATCGTGGTCATGGTGGATTCAATACAATGTGAAGTTTCGGATTCTACGGCATCCTTGGCTTGCCGCGAAACCGCTATACAGAACCAGCATGGACATCATCTTTTTGCGCGAAGTGCGCGTCGAAACCGTGATTGGCGTTTACGAATGGGAACGCCGCGCACCGCAAACCATCGAGCTCGACCTGGAAATCGGCATTCCCAGCGAGCAACCCTGCCACAGCGACAACATCGGCGATACCATCCACTATGGCGTGGTGGTAGAGCGGGTGCGCGCCCTGCTGGCCGCCGAACATTTCTTGCTGATCGAGGCGCTGGCCGAGCGCATTGCCAAGCTGATCCGCGAGGAATTTGGTGCGCCCTGGGTGAAAGTGGCCGTCACCAAACTGGGCATCCTGCCTGGGGTCAAGCGGGTAGGCGTGATGATCGAACGCGGACACCGGCCACGCTAGAAAATGCGCTGACAAATGCAGGGCCCCCTCTGTACAGGGAAGCTAATTTTGTCAGTGCAGGCCATGCGGTGGATCAACGGACGGTTTCCGCCTGTCTGCACATGAAAGGCTCAACATGCGCATCGACCAGCTCAAGGTAGAAAATTTCGCCGGGTTTACCCGGCAACAGTTTGTTTTTTCACCCAGGTTCAACCTGCTGGTCGGTGCCAATGGCTGCGGTAAAACCTCGCTGCTGAAAGCGCTGGCAGCTGGGTTGGCACCCGTGATGGACAGTGTTAGCGGTAGTGCAAACATTTTGCTGGCGGATGAAGCGCGCTGGGTTCAACACGAAATCTCTGGCCGGGTACGCTATGAACGAAGCTATCCGGTGACCCTGGAGCTTGAGGGTTGGCTGTGTGGGGAGGCCATGGCATGGCAGGCTAGGGCTAAGGCTGCGGCAGGATCTGACCAGGCTGATTTTATGGCCGGTTTGACAGAAGGGTTTGACCCATCCAATTCATTCTCAGCCCACGTAGCAATAGTCAACGCTGCACGGCAAAACCATACCTTGCCCCTGCTCGCATTTTATTCTGCAGAACGGCGTTGGCCACTGAGCCATGTCACGGTAGAACATGCGGTGCGCCAGCAGGAATCCAGACTGGCGGGCTACGTACACTGGCAGCATGCGGCCGCCGATGTGGCCGGACTAGAAAGCTGGATCATCGCCAAATCTCTGGAGCGGCTGGAGCGGTTGGCCGAGCATGGCCCAATACTCGGAGGCGGGCCGCTGGATGAGCTGGATTTGGTCAATCAGGTGATTCAGTTGGCAATTCCAGAGGCGAAAGGGCTACGCTATGACATCAAATACCGGCAACTGATGCTGGAATGGCTACCAGGATCAGCCAATGCCCCAACCACCCCGTTTGATACCTTGAGTGACGGTCAGCGCGGCATGGTAGCGCTATTGGCCGACATGGCCCGGCGCATGTGCCTGCTTAATCCACAATTGGGCAACAGCGTACTACGCGATACCCCTGGTGTGGTGCTTATCGACGAATTAGACATGCACCTGCACCCAGCCTGGCAACGCCGGCTGCCTGGAGTCCTCAAACAAGCGTTTCCACAGGTGCAGTTTATTGCGGCTTCACATTCTCCGCAGATTATTGGTGAGTTGCCACTGGAGGAAATCTGGCTGATGCGTGACAACCAAGTCATTGGTCATCCGGAGCATGCGCTGGGACTGAGCAGCAGTGAAGTACTGGAAGAATTGATGGACAGCAAGGCGCGTAATCCGGCAATCCATCAGCAGTTGCAGGCCATTGAGCGGCTGATTGAGGATGATCAACTGGAAATCGCCCAGGACAGACTGACACAGTTGGAAACCCAGATTGGCCAAATTCCTGACGTGGTGCGCGCCCGCAGTGCAATCACCGCCTTGAGCTGGCAGGTGGATGATATAGAATGAAAAGCATCAAGAAAGGCCCGGAACCCAGGGCGCTACGGCAGTGGAAAGCCGACAATGCCAATACGCCAGATAATTTGCGTTATGGTGGTGGAGGATTTCCTGCCGAAGCATTGCGTCAAGCACTGTTGCTGGAGCAACAGCATCTATGCGCTTATACCCTGAAAGCCTTACCCACTCTGGCCGATTGTGCTGCTACCGGCCAGGATAGCCGGCACGCTTGCCATATTGAGCATATTCTGCCCCAAGCACGTAAAATTCCAGCGGAAACCATCGATTATGGAAATATGGTAGCTTGCTACCCACCCAGCCAGTCGACAATCTATTGTGATTACGGGGCCAAAAAGAAAGCAGACTACGACCCCAGTGAATGCGCATTTGTATCGCCGCTGTCAGCGCAGGTTGAGCGGCATTTTGCATTTCACCGGAATGGTCAGGTAGAAGGATTAAGTCCGGAAGGAAATGCCAGCATTGCCGTGCTCAATCTGAATCACCCAACGCTAGTCGACGAGCGCCGAGCGTCAATTGAAGGATTCTTGCACCCAAAAGGCAAAAAAGGCAAACCACTGTCTGCTGCTGCTGCCCGTTCACTCGCTGCGCGGGTGATGCAAGCCGATGGTCAGCAATGCCTACCAGCGTATTGTGTGGCGATTGCTCAAGCAGCATTGAAATATGCAGAGCGGGAGGAACGCCGGGCCACCCGGCTCAAAAGCAAGCCACGCAGCTAAGGAATTCAGAAAAATCGTGTTTGCCAAAAGCAAAACCCAGCAAAATCAACACCCTGGATTCCCGCCTTCGCGGGAATGACGATTTTTTCAGCGTATCCCTAAGTAAGGGATTGCTTCAGCACAATCGTCCCCCCAGGCCTGACAATCCAGCAAAATCACGTGGTGGAATCTCTGCCTATCCCAGAATGAGCATGTTGTCTGCGCCGGTGCCTGCCCTCCAGGTGCCGGCGCAGCGCCTGCTTACGCCCGCCGCCAGCTGGTGCCGGCTGCGCTGTCTTCCAGCACCACGCCCGCTGCCGCCAGGGCGTCGCGAATGCGGTCGCTTTCCGCCCAGTTCTTGCTGGCGCGGGCGGCGCGACGGGCGTCAATCAGCGCATCGATGGCCTCATTCGACAAACCATCGGCGCTGGCTTCGCCTTGCAGGAAGCTGGCCGGGTCGCGTTGCAGCAGACCGAGCACGCCGCCCAGGGTTTTCAGCAGGCCAGCCAGCTGCGCCGACTGGGTGCGGTTGGTTTCTGCCGCCAGCTCAAACAGCACGGCCATGGCTTCCACGGTGTTGAAATCGTCGTCCATGGCGGCCTGGAAACGCGCAGCATAGGGGTCAGCCCAGTCCAGCGCCACGCTGGCCGGGGCAACATTCTTCAGCGCGGTGTACAGCCGGGTCAGCGCATTGCGGGCGTCGCCCAGATGCACGTCGGAGTAGTTAAGCGGGCTGCGGTAGTGGGCGCGCAGGATGAAAAAGCGCACCACTTCGGCGTCAAACTTTTCCAGCACTTCGCGAATGGTGAAGAAATTGCCCAGCGATTTGGACATTTTTTCGTCATCCACGCGGATAAAACCGTTGTGCATCCAGTAGTTGACGTAGGCGTGGCCATGCGCGCCCTCGCTTTGGGCAATTTCGTTTTCGTGGTGGGGAAACTGCAAGTCAGCACCGCCGCCATGGATGTCAAAATGGGCACCCAGATGCTGGCAGCTCATCGCCGAGCACTCGATATGCCAGCCCGGACGGCCTTCGCCCCACGGCGAGGTCCACGCTGGCTCGCCCGCTTTGGAGGCTTTCCACAGCACAAAGTCCAGCGGGTCGCGTTTGTACGGGTCCACGTCCACCCGCTCGCCGGCGCGCAGGTCTTCCAGTGATTTGCCGGACAACTTGCCGTAGCCGTCAAATTCGCGCACGGCGTAGTACACATCCCCATTGGCTGCCGGGTAAGCCTTGCCGTTGGCAATCAGCTGGGCAATCAGCGCCAGCATGCCGGGAATATGCTCGGTGGCGCGCGGTTCGATGTCGGGACGGATAATCCCCAGCGCGTCGGCGTCCTGATTCATGGCGTCGATAAAGCGCTGGGTCAGCTGGCCGATGGATTCGCCGTTTTCTGCTGCCCGCTTGATGATCTTGTCGTCAATATCAGTGATGTTGCGCACATACGTCACCTCCAGCCCGGCAGCGCGCAGCCAGCGGCTGACCATGTCAAACACCACCATCACCCTGGCGTGGCCCAGATGGCAGTAGTCATACACGGTCATCCCGCACACATACATGCGGACCTTGCCGGGTTCGATGGGGGTAAACACCTCTTTCTGGCGCGTGAGCGTGTTGTAAAGCGAGAGCATGGACAGTCCTGCGGGCGAGTGCGTAAAAGCGGGCATTGTACCATCAGGCTTGGCGATGATCAGGCGCTGGGGACACACTCACGCCGGCGCGAGGGCAGGTGGCCTGATGGCAGGGTGTTATCATGACGGCTTTTCCAATCTGGCTGCCAAGCATGACGTCCCTGCCCACCCCACCCCTGCTGAACCTGATTGGCCCCGGTAAGGTGGGCCTGAGCCTGGCCCAGGCCTGGCTGGGCTGTGGCGCGATCCGGCTGGGGTCGGTGCTGGCCAGCCAGCCGGCGCATGCCCAGGCGGCGGTGGCCCGGCTGGGTGCGGGTCAGGCGGTCAGTACGCTCGCCGAGCTGGGCGCTGCCGAGCTGACGCTGATTGCCAGCCCGGATGGCCGGATTGCCGACCTGGCCGGGCAGTTGGCCGCCGCTCAAGTGCTGCGCCCCGGCAGCGGCGTCTGGCATGCCAGCGGAGCCCTGGCGGCTGAGCAGCTGGCACCGCTGGCCGAGCAAGGCATCCGGCTGGCCAGCGCCCACCCGGTGATGAGCTTTGCCAACCCAGAGCGAGCCCAGGCCAGCTTGCCGGGCATGCCGGTGGCGCTGGAAGGCGACGCCACGCTGTGCCAGCACCTGGCGCAGCTGTTTGCCCAGCTGGGTGCCCGGCCTTTTACCCTGGCCCCCGGCGCCAAGGCCGGCTACCACGCCGCCTTGTCGATGGCATCCAACTATCTGATCACCCTGGTGGCGTTGGCCAGCCAAACCCTGCAGCAAGCTGGCGTGGCGGCAGCAGCCTGCCCGGATTTGCTGGCCCCGTTGATGCGTCATTCGCTGGATAATGCACTGGC
>ERZ724524.2425-NODE-2425-length-12155-cov-4.498347_pt1 | contig 12155 bp, 14 predicted proteins | sample MGYA00376057_ERZ724524 | MGnify/ENA primary metagenome ERZ724524 (study PRJEB28724, sample SAMN07190888) | wastewater metagenome | isolation source: influent of sewage treatment plant in Hong Hong | place: USA: Christiansburg, Virginia | collected 2016-03-01 ...
CCTTGACGAGCGTGAATTCAGGGAGTTCCGGCCTGAAATAATACGGTTCTGGAACAGAAAGTGGACTCTCTACGCGTTAAAGGAGGGGGACCTTGTCATTTCCGCCCGCGGAACGATTATAAAGACGATGGTGATCCAGCCCGAACACCTGCCCGCGCTCGTCTCTTCGAATGTTCTGTGCGTGCGTTTGAAAGAAGGAGCGATCGATCCGTACTATCTTAAGGCCTTTTTGGACAGCCCTCGCGGTCAACTGATACTGAATAGCGTGCAAACAGGAAGGACCATCAAAGCGATAAACCCGAAAAGCTTGGAAACCGTTCAGATCCCCTGCCCTGGCCCTGATCGGCAAAAGCAAATCGGCGACGCTTACCGGAAAGCTCAGGAGGATTTCCGCCGCGGGCGGGAACGTTACGAAAACCAGTTAAGGGAGGTCTTCGCGACATTTGAAGAGTGATTCCGAAGCTTGTGTGACTTAACCAACGAAAAATAGGATTACTTTGGCAGATGCGGAAGCGAACTGAGAATAACGGGTAGCGACACTAAACCCCGTATTGCCTCCAAAAAATGAATTCCGGCGGAAAAGTTCGGGAAGAACCAATGACTAATGCCTAAGGAGCCGATTCGGGGCGTATCGAGAAACTGTTGTTAGGCGACAGGTTAGTGTGGGTCAAGCTATGGGGCGCAATCAAGAAACATGGCCAGATTCGACCGCGCGATTTTTAATCCGCGTAGTCACCGCGGCGTAAGCGCCACTTCTTTACGCGGGGCCGACTTCCAGTCGGCCTGCCTCTCTGGGAACGCCAACTTTCTAGTTGGCATATTTTGAAAAAGAAAGACAGCAGAGCGTATCGCGTGACTTTGAGGGCTTCCGAAGTCAGCCCGCTGGTTACGCCGCGATGAACCTCTTAGTTATTTCACCCCATAACTTGACCCACACGGCAGGCTAGAGCCGTTGCTTCGGGCGGAGTGCGGAGAGCGCGAGTGTAAAACAGAATGTTTTCCTGATTTTTAGCTACACCATCTACCAAATTCCCGGAACAAGTTTCCTCTTTCGGGAAACATCGTGATTTAAAAGCCCTACCTGCGATGATTCTCGGGTTAACATATGAAGGTTTAGGGGTTCGCGAAGAAATGACCGCTTCTGACGCGTTTTTGAACACGGTACGCAACGTGAAATCCTTTGTGCTCCTTTCGCGGCTCCTGTTTCCGAAAAATCCTCTTCCCCGGTGAAAAGAAAGCTGAACCTTATCTTTCGCTCGGCGTTCACGACGACACTCAAGACACGGCTTTTAGGACGGATTATTTCGTAAGTAGTTAGGTATTTTATTACCTAATATCACTACTCAACTATAGAATTCTATTCCATATTGGTTGACAAAAATCGAATCGTATGGTATACTCTGGTTATCGATACGTTCGGAGACGTCTTATACTCCGTATTTCTGCGAGACGACTCTCGAAAGGGATCGACTTCGGATTTCTGCGCCATACAGATCGTTTTGAATACTGTCGTTTATCCTTGAATATCGCGAAAAAGGAGGGTTTGATGGAAGAACTCGAACTGACGCCCGCGCAAGCCAAAGAAGCCATACGTTTTTTCTTTGACCGAATGCCGTATTTGCCCATCCTTCTTTGCGGCCCGTCGGGCATCGGAAAAACCGATATCACCCGACAGATCGCCTCAGAAAACCAGTGGGAATATCTGGATATTCGACTGGCGGGGATGCTTCCGGAAGACCTGAGGGGATATCCGAAAGCCGAAACGTGGACCGATGTCGCAGCCAGAAGCAACTTGGGCATTCGAGGGGTCAGACGGCCGCAGATCGAGTATGTGCTGGTGGACAAACTCACCAGAGTCTTCGAAACGGAGGGGCCGGGGATTCTGGATTTTGAAGAACTCAACAGAGCTCATCCCGACACGCATCAACCCATTTTCCAGTTGATTGGTGACCGCGCGATGGATGGCCGCGTTATGGGAGGACAGTGGAGGATCATCGGTTCCATCAACCCCGAAGATGACAGGAACTATATGGTGAACGCCATGGATATGGCTTTCACCAGGAGATGGTTGACCATTCGTGTCAAGCCGGACGTCAACAGCTGGCTGGAATACGCCAAACAGAATTTCTTTCATCCCGCGGTGATTGAATACGTGAAAGCCAACCCATCGATGCTTTTTAAACCTTTAACCGAGCGCCTGACCCTTATGCCTGCCGTTTGGGAAAGAGCCAGCAAGCTCCTGTACTCGTTCAAAAGCTCGCAAGAGATTATGACCAAAGGCCTGATTCCCATCCAGTTGACTCTGGGCGTGTCGGTCGGCCTCGAAGTGCTGGATATGGCCTCTAAAAACGTTTGCGTTTCCATTACTCCGATGGATATTATTCGACATTACGCCTCAGACAAGGCTTTGCAAGGCGCCATCCGAGAAAAGGTCGAAGCCGGCCATATGAGCGAACTGGCTCGATTGGCCGATGCCCTGTCCCTTACGATGGAGGAGTGGAATATCAACACGATCCTATTCGCCCTGGACCTTCCCAATGACACCTGCCAAATGCTGATCAGTAGGCTTCGTTCAGAAGTTGTGGACTTTTCTGACCCCGAAATGAAACAGGCGCTGGCTAAGCTTTACCTTAAGATGGACACCTTCGAGATGGATGAGGCGATCTAATGGACCGACAGAATCTCACGCCATATCCCGCTGGAAAAGAACTTGAAACGGCGATTCAGAATGGCATTAAGTCAGGCTGTTTTTACAGCTACATTCTCTCTTCGGTCGACCGCAGGATCGATGAAACGGCAGAAGTCGTCGCCCACGTCTCCTTGTGCCCGCATCGAGCGGAATGGACACTGGTGGTCAACCCCATCCTCTTCACCGAAATCCTGGAAGCCCATCCTGATATAGATCGGGAAAGCATATTAAGAGCGATTTTGCTTCACGAGTACCTACATATTGCGCACGACCATTTTGAACGCGGTTTCGCCTTACAGGAAAAATACTCTCTCATCGAGCGCAACATCGCGGCCGATCTGGCTGTGAACAGCACGCTAGAGGAATCGGATAAGAATGCGCTGAAAGAAATCGGGGGTCTTTTTCCGGCTCAGCCTCCTTTCAATTTCCCTGAGGGGTTGTCGATGGAGCAATACCTGGCCTTGCTGTCTTTAGGAAGCTTTGACGCCAAGATTTCGGATTCGAAGCTGGCGGGTTACGCAAAAACGATGAAAGAGCTCCAAGCCTTCTCCGATGCGCTTACCCAAACCGCGGGGAGCGAAAGTGTCTCTCTGAAGGATTTGGAAGCGTTTGCATCGCAAAAACTAAAAGCGCGGGTCAGAGCGTCCGTCAAGAACTTGAAAGAAAAACCGTTACCAGGCCTATGCCTGCCGCCGGGTATTGGAGCGGGACAAATGAATTGGATGGTCGAGTGGGCTTATCCTAAAGCGAAGATTTCGTGGAAACACCTCTTGAAAGACCATTTGGAACATTCTGGGGCGAGCGGCGCGCGCGTTCGAACCTATCTCCGTTCTCATCCCCGCGAAGGCGGGGGCATCCTCCTAAAAGGAAAAACCCCTTTAAAAATGGAACAGATCCTCATCTTGCTTGACACCTCCAGCTCGATGCGTAAAGAGGACTACAACCAGTTCATAGGCGTGATCAAATCGCTTCGTAGCGAACGGCGAAGCTTCTCGATTATGCAGTGGGATACGGCTCGTCAGTCAGAGCCTGTTCCTGTCGAGCGGTTCATGCGGTTGGAAAAGCCTCGATTACGTGGCGGAGGAGGCACGAACATGCGCGCGGGAGTGCTAGAAGCGTCGAAACGGTACCCACAGTTCAAAAGGATCATTGTGGTCACGGATGGACATACGCCATACTTCACAAAAATGAACCCTTCGCCTGTCCCAGTGATCTGGGCGCTCACTTCGAATGCGCGGTTTGCAAACGCCGATGGAGCGGTGATCCGCTTGTATTCGAAGTGACATCGACTGCGCTACGAATGTGAGAAAGAGCGATGACGGGGATTGCGCCCTACGAAGAACTGGTATACTCGACTTTTTACATCCGTACGAAAACTTCAGCGAATCGTTCTCGCGACGCGGAATCCGCGAGTGGAAGATACGCTATCCGGGAAGCTTGCGCCACGGTAAGCGACCCTGCAATGCTCGTTCAAGTGGTAAAAGGAACCGCCGCGATGGATTCTGGCGTTGCCACGGGTCGCGCCGATAGGGTTCACCTGAGACTCGGGCAGGTACTTCCCCATTCGATCAGAGCAACATTCCCACACGTTGCCGCTCATATCATAAATACCCAGCTCGTTGGGTTTCTTCTTCCCAACCGGGAAGGGGGACAAGCTACGCTGGCGTGATGATGAGTTTCGATCATACCATCCCACTTCATTAAGATTATCGCTTCCGGAATACTTGTACCTCTTCGTTTTCTTATGACCGCCCCTTGCGGCATACTCCCATTCCGCTTCTGTAGGCAACCGGTAGCCTTCCACTACGCTGATGTCCTCTGTCCTCTCTCCTTCCGGATCCAGAAGATTCCCGATCTCGTCATAAGCGCGCGGTAGTCCCTCTCTCAGGCTCAACCAATTACAAAAGACGATCACATCGTACCACCAAGAAACGCCGGTCACAGGGCGCGGTCCGCTCTCCTCCATTTCTTCTTTCGATCTTTTATGGCTCGTCGCGAGACAGAAGCGGTTAAATTCCCAGACGGTCACAGGATACATGCCCAACCAGAAATCGTAGGTCAAGGTGACGTCGTGGGCCGGTTTTTCATCGGGGTGCCCTTTACGATCGTTTTCGAAATTCCCCATTATAAATTGGCCTGCTTTGACGCGCGTCATCACGGAAGTTGGGGACAAAACGTATTGATGCATCGCGATCGCTTTTTCTAACTGTTTTTCATCGACCTGTTCTTTATTCAGAACGAAGCCCCTGATGAGATAGTCTATTTCCTTGAAAGAGCTCTTAGCTACCCGATCCTGTGAGTCCGCGGGAATCCAATAGGTTTCGGTCTCATCCGGGCTGGCAAGTGCCCCAATATCGTCGTAGTCGATCATACGGACCTCCTTTTCGAGACAAGAACCAAAAAGCGAGTAGTCTTGTGAAAGTCCATCCTTCTCCCTTGCTCACGTTTCAAAAGCCTGGCGCATTTTCCAATAATTACGCTTTTGAGCGTGAAGGATAACTGCCCCTATATCCCCGACTGACGCGGAGAAACGAGTTCAGCCTCGTTGTGAGAAAATATCCTATGAAGACTTGCGATGGGTCAAAGTCACTAGGGCTGTCAACGGTCTTTCGGGCGCTTTCGTCCGTTGGCAAAACCGGTAATCTGGCCCTTATCTACGCGCCGCTTTGCCTATTGAGAGTGTTGTGTGAATCAGCTTCCTTCATGCACCCAGGGTACTTGTACTTGTATGATGCCATCCGGCGTATTGATTCTCGGGACATTCGCGTGCAGATAGGTACGATACTGAAAAAAGTTCAAATGCCACCACTCCTTTTCAACGGTATCGTGGACACTATACATCTCGCCTTTGTAGGGAAATTGCGCTCCTCGATTGAAATCGATGTGGAAGTGTATGCCCTGCTCATTTTGCTCTACCTCGCGGATGTACCACGGATCCGCTATTCCTAGCAGTTTTTCGAAAAAGTCCTGAAATTCCTTGTCCATTTCTATTTCCATATCCGAATCCTCCTAAAGGGCATTATTCATAGGTAATTCTATCACACTCATTCAATATCGGATATATTAGCGTGGGCCAAGTTATGAGGTTACATAACTAAGAGGTTCATCGCGGGGTAACCAACGGGACCCCGCGATCTGCTCTTTCCCCTTCTCAAACGCGCATAGTGCCGTCGCGAAAGAAAAAGCGCTTACACCTCGATCACCATGTGGGATCATCGCGGGGTAACCAATGGGACCCCGCGATCTGTTCTTTCTCCTTCTCAAGCGCATAAAGCGCCATCGCATTAAGAAAAAACGCTTACGCCACGATCACCTTATGGGATCATCGCGGGGTAACCAACGGGACCCCGCGATACTGATGTAGCCCCGTGAAAGGCCCGTACGAAAGCGTATCGCGCCGCCGCGAAAAGAAGGGACGCTTTCGCCACGATCACCGTGTGGGATCATCGCGGGGTAACCAACGGGACCCCGCGATAGGCCCGTATGAAAGCGTATCGCGCCGTCGCAAAAAAAGCGCTTAAAGAGCGATGCGGCATAGAAAGATGCTCTCAAGAAAAATAAAACCCTGCCAAACTTAAGTTTGGCGTTCCCAGGCGTTACCGGAGAGACAGGCCGACTGGAAGTCAGCCCCGCGAACTTTCTTCAGTCTCTTCTCTGTGTTCTCGGTGCCCTCTGTGCGAACTCTGTCTTTTTAGGCATACCAACTTAAAAGTTGGCGTTCCCAGGCGTTTCGCGCCGTCGCGAAAAGAAGGGGCGCTTACGCCACGATCACCGTGTGGGATCATCGCGGGGTAACCAACGGGACCCCGCGATCTGCTCTTTCTCCTTCTCAAACGCGCAAAGCGCCGTCGTAAAAGAAAAAGCGCTTACAGCGCGATGCCACGCTTGGGAATACCTCCCTTCTCTGTGTCCTCTGTGCTAACTAAATCTTTTGTTTTTAATCCAGGCTTTTTTTCCTCTGTGCCCTCTCTGTGCTCTCTGTGTTCTCTGTGCGAAACCATCTTTTTTGTTGTGAAACATGCCAACTTAAAAGTTGGCGTTCCCAGGCGTTCCCAGAGAGGAAGGCCGACTGGAAGTCAGCTCCACGTAGTGAAGAAGCGCTTACACCGCGATGACCACACGTACGAAAAACCGGGCGATCGATTCTGGTCTTGTTTCTTGAGTACACCCCATAACTTGACTCACATACATCCCAGACATCCGAAAAGAGCTTCATCAAGAGATGGGGAGGACGAGTTACGAGAAAGGGAAGTTCGGAGAATTTCTCGTGAGGGAACGGCTGAAGAAACCATTCAATCTGAAAGATATCGCTGAAAACGGGATAGACCTCACCATCAAACCGAAAACGATCTTAGAACGGGTAACAATCAAGGTTGGACTAAAAGACAGAGAGATCGACTTGATCGTGAAAGGCAACGTCGAACTTTGGATCGATGTGAAAGAAACGAAAGGAAAGTACGGGAAACGGGAAGCGGAATGATGGGTGGAGATCAAACAAGCAGTCGTGGAAGAAAAAAAGAAAGTCTTGTTCGCGACTTACTCTCAGAATGGATACACCGCTTCAGCGAAAGAGCTACTCCTATCGAGTGGGGTATACGCGTTAAAAATACCGGAAAACAGATAAACGCGCAGGGCGTCTCGGTTCTTGTTTACTAACGCGAACCTTCTATGCTTTTCCCACATCTTTGGGATACGAGTCCCTGAAAGCGGATAAGCCCAGCTGAAGTCCCACTAACGATAAAGCCATAACCGTGCCCTTCTCGATTCCTGTGTCTTAAACCATCGCGAGGAACAGGTGAATTGGAATGATTTTGATTTCATGTTCTACGTTCAGAGTTTGTTTCGATACGATGATTCCTCTTTTAAATGTTTTCGAAATCACCGACAGGTCACTCCTTTGAATATGATTCTGGTACTTCAATTCAATCGGCACAGAATCGATCAATAGATCCACTTCAGAACCTTGTTTCGAGTACCAATAGCCGACGCCACTGATCGCGTCCAACCCGTTTTCTAAAAAGCGGCCGAATGCATATACGCAGTTGACAACGAATTGCTGCTCGATCAATGCGGGTTCACCGATCAGATTCCCCATTTTTTGCCGCAGAACTTCGAGGAAAAAACGGTCAGCGAAATACAATTTCTTTTGTTTCTTTTCAGAAGGCTGCCCCGTATTGGTATCAAGCGCTTTCAACGTCAAAAGTACGAAATTCGCGCCTAAAGCTTCAACGTATTTCTGGAAGGTTTTCGTGTCCACTTCGATTTCAGAAGCGGCGGCATTCCACGAGAAGCGGGTCGATATCCTTTTCATTGTATAGTCAAGAACTTTCACGAGTTTTGCCCGCGAGAGCCCGAGCCTTTCAATATCGCCGATGAGAATATCCCAGAAATCGTTAACAAGCGCGAGCGCGCTCTTTCCAGAAATATGTGACTCGATAACCGAAGGGATACCTCCGGTTTGTCGAAAGCATTCCCATTCGACAAGGAGTTTCTCTCCAAATAACGACCATTCCAAGGCGTCTCGTTCCGCTAGCGCGAGGATTTCCTGCAGATTTCTCCGGTGAGGTAAGTCCGGAATCCGTTGGGTCAAATACTCTCGAAAAGTTACGGGAAGCAGAACATGATCGGATTGTACGTTGCCTTTCCTTCCCGGCAAACGTTCCGAATCCCTTTTCAAATCCCACGCCGACGACCCTGAAAGGACAAACACGTCTTCGCTCATAGCCGTATTGTCGCGTAGTTCCTTAATCGCTCTTTGCCATTGATTCACCATACTGATCTCGTCGATGAAGAGGTAACGCTTCTTTTCTGTTTCCGCAAACTGTAGATACCGTATTAAAAGCTCACGCAGTTGCTCGAAAGAGGACACCGTGTCCAATGGCAAATATAGAACCGATCTGCGTTGATTTTGTTGGATTAACGACGCGATCAGGGTTTTCATCAGTGTGGATTTACCGATCTGCCTCATACCCCGGACGACATAAACCCCGTTCCCGCTCAAATCCAAGCGACCGGCGTACTCCCTTTTATACATTTTATCTTCGAATCCTTTCAACAAGGAATCACATAACTCTTCAGCGCCTTTATCAGCGCGCCACCACGGATTGTAAATCGCTAAGGTCGAGAAATTCATACTTCCACCTCCCAGCGAGTTAGTATAGCATAATTCTCCTTTTTATGGAGTGTGGCTCCATAAAAATACAGAATTTTATGGACTATACTTCCACAAAAAGCTGGGATTATAAGGAGTGGAAGGCTCGATGAGTTTATTTCTAGTCAGGTTATAGTGGAGGGTACGAGTGGTCGTTTTTGAAAGGTAACAAAAAAAACAGGGGTCGCTACTCGTGCGTAAGGGGTCAAAAGGAAATAGACCTTTACAAACTGTCTCTCCAAAAGGAGGTGAAACGTACAAGAAAAATCCGTACTCGTGTTCCTGTGCGCCTGACCCAAACAGAACTCCCCGGCTTGTGTTGTCGGCTAGTATCGTCGATGTTGTTGTGAGGAAACGGAAGCTCCAGTTATTCTTTTTGATCAATGACTCCACCCGCCTTGGTAACCTTGTTCGATTTCTCTATCCCTGGGTATCTGGTGCAATCCGTTCTCGAACACGCGATTGCTCTCTATTCCCGCCCAAGGGTCTTTCGTACCGACAATGGCCTGGAATTCGTAAAGAACGCTTTCGAGTGCCTCCTTTCCCGTTGAAGGATCAAACGCGCGCGCATCTCCAACCGGGCGGACCTTATCAAAACGGATTCAGCGAATCCTTCAACGCTAGATTGAATGAGGCATGCCTTCTAACAATGGATATGAATCTGTTCCCTTTTAAGGATATTCAAAAGCGATAATGTCTGGTTCTCTTCCAAATCAAATGGGGAAGAAAATAGTTATGTCAACCTTGGTACATCGAACTTGAGTTTCCCGAAGACCAAAGAGATCATCAGTCGCAGGTATCTGAGTGTCTTGAACCCATAGGAGCGCTTTGTAATCGTTCTCAGCTTGGAATTGTTCCCTTCCATCACGGCGTTGGTCACCCGGTAGGTGAAATAGGCCATAATGCCTTTCAGATGAGTCATAATCGCTTGAGCCTCCTTCAGCATTTCGGGGACTTTCTATTGTTGGCAGAGCTTGATCCAATGATGGAAAAATCTACCTGCCCAGGATGGCTTTTTGTATTTGTACCCTTTTTTGTACATTTGGATCAAGTTGTACGCCTTTACTGTATCCAGGTTAGCCTGGGTGAAGAATTCATCCAGTCGTTCTCTTTGACTCTTTTTGAGCTTTTTGGGGTCTTTCAAAAGTAGATAGCGAATTTTGTTGAACCTCGGGATGTTTTCTTTGTGTTCTCTGCGTCGAATACTATCCAGTACGTCGTTGAGAAGCTTCACAACGTGGACCACCTTGGCTCGTTCTAAGTCCATGAAGCCGGTCAGGTAAACATGCCCTTTTTTTGTGCGCCACTTCATCTATGGAGAGTGTGGTAACCGGTTCTTCTGAGAAATCCTGAAAGTCAACTTCTTTCTCTATGTAGTGCTCTAACACCCTCCAAATACGGTTTTCGCTTACGTCGTATAACTGATGGATCTGCGCTACGCTGGTTACTTGAGCCAAAGAAAGGAGCAGCGCTTCGAAGAAAAGTGTGAATCCGCTTCCTTCCCGAGCCCAGGGTACTTGTACTTGTTTGACACCATCCGGCGTATAGATTCTCGGGACACGCGCGTGCAGATAGGTCTTATACTGAAACAGGTTCATATGCCGCCATTCTCGGATAACCGTATCGTGGACACTACACAGCTCGCCTTTATAGATGAATTTCGCTCCCCGTTTGAAGTCAACGTGGATGTGTATTTCCAGCCCTTTTTGTTCTACATCGCTAATGTACCACGGTTCCACTAATCCAAGCAGTTGCTCGAAAAAAAACGGAAGTCTCTATTCCACTTTTATTTCCTACCAACGGATAGTATTCATTTGGGACTCTATCATAGTCCTTCAGCATCCAATTCCTTATTGTCTGCAACTTTGTTCTTGTCCATATAAAGTGTGGGAGAACTTGTAAACTATTAGGCCAGATTCAATTTGACACAGTATCACGGTGCGCCTTTCGGCCGTTTTATCAATTTCCATAAATAATTTAAAAAAACATAATACCATGTTTTTTCATAAGAAGAATAGTCCCAGAAAGTTTTCGGGGGACTTTTCATTATTTTTCGGAATTCAGAAAGCGATATTTCCATTTTCGAGCAGAAGAACCTGATATCATTCTCCAATTCCTCAGGGGGGTAAGCGGGGTGTTTTAGCTCTTCTAATGCTTGTTCGCGTGTTATTTGGCCGGAGATAATTAAGCTGGATAAATGTGCTTTTCTTTTATCAAATCCGAATTTTACTGGAAGAATATAACCCTGCCAAAACTTCGTTATAATAGATTCGTAATGCTTTCCGCCATAGTCTTGCCATCCGAGCTCTTTCGTGATTAGTTCTTTAGCTTCACTTTTATTGTAGTTTAGATAATTCAAAATGTGGAGCCATTTAATCTTTCGAATCTTTCGGTAGAATATAGTGCTAGTAAAAGAGGTGTGGGGGAAAGCTTTCAAAGTACATCTTGAGTACGTTTTATTAACTGACTTAATGTATTTCCAATCATAATGCCCGCGAGACCAACTTGGAGGCAAAATAGACTCCGTTGAAGAGTTTAAGCCGCTAATAATGAAAGACAGGTTGTTTTTTGCTGCTTGCTGGTTTAGTAAGGAGACGATTCCGTGATCTGAAGTGATTTCTAAGTCAGGAGTAGAAGCTTTCAAAAAAGCTAGTTCCAGGTTTCTAAACTCATTCCATTCTACTTTATAGCGGAAAAGGTCAATATGTAATTTACTACAGATATTGTCGATATTTGCTTCGGCAATGGTTGAATTCCAGGTATTGTCGAAATGGATAGCTAAAGGCCTTAAGCCTAATTCTACGACTTTGTACGCCACGTAAGTGCTATCAACACCACCACTTAGTCCAATAATGCAGTCATATTTCTTACTACTACTTTCCGTTTTTATGTTATGTATAATCGAAAGAAGCTCTGCCTCTTTCTCCATCGGAGAAAGACTTAATGGGGGCCTGTTCAGTGCCTGTTCAGCTGTTTTACAATGATTACAAATACCTCTTTCATCGAATTTTATTTCGGGATCCGTCGTATCCATAACGCATCGTTGGCAAATTTGCAGGTTTTCCACTTTAACCTCCCAAATGCATTCCGGTTATCGAAATTCTAATGGGTTATGATTAAGCCATACAGACGTGTAAAAAAAGGTGAAGTCATTGTCAAATATTGTAAAAAAACGTTAAATCGAGCGTATCCTCCATCAATCCGTTAAACGACAACGTTTTCCATTCTTGAACCGTTGAAATATGGCATCCCTACCAGAACATATCGAATCTCTTTGAATCCTCGCAGTTTGCGCCACCCCTTCTCGACCTGCTG
>ERZ724524.2430-NODE-2430-length-12129-cov-4.566507_pt1 | contig 12129 bp, 8 predicted proteins | sample MGYA00376057_ERZ724524 | MGnify/ENA primary metagenome ERZ724524 (study PRJEB28724, sample SAMN07190888) | wastewater metagenome | isolation source: influent of sewage treatment plant in Hong Hong | place: USA: Christiansburg, Virginia | collected 2016-03-01 ...
CTGCGCAGCCGCCCGGCGGGAGGCAATCGCCCCGGCCACCCCGGTGTCATCCAGCCCATCCAGCGGGCTGGCCATCATGTTCTTCAGCCCGTACTTGCGCTCCAGGCGCTGGCTGGACTTCCGTTCTTCCGGGTGGTCACCTTGCAGATCGATCAGCTCCACACCCTTCTTCTGCCCCAGGCGGTGGATACGAGCGTTGCGCTGGCTGTGCGTCTTCGCGGTCTGGCTGATGTCGTGCTGGATGAGAAACTGGCCGGATTGCAGGTTCATGCCCACCGCCCCTGCGTCCGAGGCAATCAGCACATCGGCCTGGGCCTCGCCTTGCTCGGGGTTGAACATCCGGCGCTTGCGGTCTTTTTCCTTGGCGCTGTCGCTGCCCGTGATGGTCACCACGCGGCGGCCAGCCTTCTCCATCGCAGCCTGGTACTGAGCCACGGCCTCGCGGTTGCGGGCAAAAATCACGCCTTGCTTGCCGGGCCGGGCCTGCACCAGCTCCACGGCACGCTGCACCTTCGCATTGTCGGGGTGGGTGTTGATGATCCGGTTCACCGCTGACGACTTCAGCACGCCCACGGCCTTCTGGAGCTTCGCGGCCACAGCCTCGTGCTCATCCTCTGGCACACCATCAAACGACCCCGGCGAGATGTGGCGCACGGCCTCCACGTCCACCTTGCCCGCACGCTGGGCCAGCCGGGCGCGTGCCAGGTGCTTGTCAAGCTCGCCCAGGGCCTGCTGCTGGCCCTTGGACAGCTTCACGGTCTCCGTGCTGCGGCTGACGGCCACGTCGGGTGTGATGGAGGTCGGGAACACGTACCGGGCCATTTCACGTTGCAGCGCGTCCTTGCTGGCGATGGTGTCGGCCCCGTAGCGGCGCATGAATGCCGCCCGGTCGCCGTACCGCTCTGGGTCCATCTTCTGGAGCATGGAATGCACCTCGGATGCGTCATTCTTCACCGGGTCACCGGACGACAATACATGGTACGGGGTGTGGTGGCCAACGGCCTCAATCACGTTCGCCAGGCTGGAATTTTCCTTGCCAGCCCGGTTCAGGGTGTCGTGGGACTCGTCCACGAAGGATGCGTCGAAGTTGATCCCCTCCTTGGCCATCACCCCGGCCACCCATTCCTTGCGCTGCGCAGTGGTCATGCCTTGCAGCTTCTCGGTCATGGCAGCCTCGTCCACCCCGGCGTGCTGGGCACCCAGGTGGATCATGTCATCGCGGAACGACTGGTGGGTCATCACGCAGATATGCGTGTCCGGGTCTTTGTAGGCGGCAATCCGCTCGGCCTGCGATGCGCCGGGCTGAATGTGGGCCTTGAACTTGCCGGGCTCCAGCAGGCGCAGTGCCTCACCGGAGAATTGGCCCTGCACGATGCTGGGGACGACGTGGATAGATCGCTTAATTTTCCCAAGGCCAGCCAAATGCGCATGCGCTCCCAACATCATGTTGGTTTTCCCGCTGTTGTGATGGACAAGCCCGTTGGCGACATAGTTGTTTGTTACCGGAACATGGATATCAAATGTGATAAAGCGCCCAGCATCATCAACGGACAAAACAGGACTAAATTTGTATGAACCATCGAAAACCGGAGACCCTGGCGCTTGTTCTTCGCACATATCAGCAGCACGCAACTGTTGCGCAAACTGCCGCAACCCTTGGTCTTTCCCAGAAGACAGTAAGGCGGCATCTTCGCGCTCAAGGGGTTGAGCCAGTAACTCAAACTTGGCGAGTTTACCCACCAAATCACCCCGTCCAAAGTAAAGACATTCTTCACGCGCTTTTTGAAGAACAACAGATGAAAGTTGCCGATATAGCAATCCAGCTTGAGTGTGACGAGCAAGCTGTCCGCCGGAGCCTTCGGCTGTTTGGCTTTCAATTGAGAGGTCGGTCAATTGAGCAAATTGGCCGCAAAAACCACGCATGGAAGGGAGGGACGTACACAACGAGTCTTGGTTATGTAATGCAAAGAGCCACCGGCCATCCCCATGCTTACGCGGATGGCTATTACCCGCAGCACAGGCTGGTTCTTGAGCAAAAAATTGGCCGCTACCTTCTTCCAGAAGAAGTGGCTCATCACATTGATGAGAATCCCGCCAATAACGACCCAAGCAATCTCGAACTGTTTTCCTCAAAAACAGACCACCTTCAGCATCACTGGAACTCCGGGCTTCGGTCACTCCGAAAGAGGATGTCTCTATTAAGCAGTCGGATTGCGAAAGATTGCGAGCAAAAACCCAACCTCGATCCGTGAGAAATAAGTGGTTTTCCGAGACGACAATTGCCGCCGAAGGCGTGCTCACCTTCAACATTTTGGAGAACCCCTTCACAAACACAGGGGATGCAGACATGTGCTCAAGAACGCCCGACTCGGACATTGACTCGACAACCGGGGCCTCGCCTGAAATCCACCACTCGTAGAAAGTCTTTCCTAAGCGTTTTGCATCATGGAGGACGGTGTCGCCACGCACGCACCCCGCCCCCGCCGCCAGCATCACCCGCTTATTGGCCTCAATCAGCTTGATGGCGCGTTGCTGTGCCGCGTACTTGCCCGACATGGAAATTCCCCAGAGCTTTGTCGGCTGGCCCGCTTTGAAGTTCTGCCCGATGTGGCCCATCATGGCCGCAATCTGCCGCTCGGCGGCGTGCCCCAGGGTGTGGCGCTCGTCGGCACCCAGCGGGGCAGCCTGCGGGGTTTTGTCGTCCGCGCCGTCGCCGCCAAACAAGTCCTCCGACGAGAAGAACCCCATCTGGGCCTGCTCAAACGCGGCCTGCTCCTGTTTGGCTGCGTCGATCTTGTCGGCCACCGACCCGCTGGCGTACTTGCCCCCAACCCGGTTGCGCAGCCGATCCACCAGCTCCTTGTCCTTCGCCAGCCGGGCCTCGCGGGCATCCGGGTCCACGGCATCCAAGTGGTCGAGGTTGTTGCGGATGGTGCGCTTACCCAGCTTCAGGGGCGCGTCCGGGTTGAGCTTGTTGTGGGTGTCCACAAACGAGCTGGCCACCTTGGAGCGGATCACGTCCTGAACGGCCTCGTAGGCTCGCTCGTTGCCACCCATGGTCTTGAGGTACTTGCCCCAGGTCAGGCTGCTGGCGTTCAGCTTCGCTGCCAGGCCGTCGCGGTGGTTCTTCCAGTCTGTCCACTCCGGGTTCGGCACGGTGTCGCCGAACATGTCCGTGGTTTCCTTCTCTGGCTCGCTGGCGATGTGCGCTTCCAGCTCCTTGCGCATGGCCCCAGCCTGGGCATCCTCGCGGGCAATGTGCTGGTAGAAGTGCTCGCGCAGGGCGGCCTGATCCTTGTTGGTCAGCTCGCCGATTTGCTTGTACGCAGCCGTGGCCTCGGGCGTTTCGGCCAGGGCGCGGTGGAGCGCGTCCACGGAATGCTGGTCAACCATGAACTTCTGGCGGTTCAGCGTGGTGCGCTCGCCGCCCAGGGCGGCCACATGGTCGTCGGCGTACTTGTCGAACGTGTCCGCCAGCGCATCGGCCCGCTGCTGTTTGCCATCGGCACCTTTCAGCGGGGCCACGGCATCGAGCGCGGCGCGGTATTCCTCCGTGCGCCCGGCCCCCACTTTCTGGAAGAAGTCAGCCGACTGCACATCGGACAAGATGTCCGCCGGGGCATCGCCGTCAGCGGCACGAGCCCCAATGTAGGTGCGCAGCGAAGCCTCCAGATCAGCACCTGGCTGGAACGGCTGCGCCAGGCGCTCGGCCACACCTGGCTTCACGTCCATGAGCATGTCGGGGCGATTGGCCACGCCCTGCGGCAGCCAGCCGTCCTCGTCGTGGTCGCCGCGCATGATGGCCAGGTTTCGCTGCACCTGGGCAATGTCTTCACGGGCAACGGGCTTCGCCAGCCGGGCCATGCCCGCAGGCTTGACGGTCAGGAAGGTGTTGCCACCCGTGCGCTCCAGGGCGTAATCGCCGGGCTGCAACCCGATGGCCCGCACCTGGGTAATCGCGGCCTCGGGTGACGTGGTGCCCAGCGATACCTGAAAGTCACCCGTGCCCGGCCCCTTCATGGCCAGCACCAGGGCGGCATTCGCCTCCATCTCGCCCAGGGCTTGCCCCAGGATGCGCTGGGCATCACCCACGGCTGCACGGCGGCGCTGGTTCAGCTCTTGGGCTACGGCCAAGTCGGCCCCGGTCTTGGCCTCTTCGGATAGATCAATGGCGGCCGCCGCGTCGGTCAGCTCGCGGGCCTGCTTCAGTGCCTTGGTGCTGGCGGCCATGTAGTGGTTGACGTGCCAGTCTTGCACCCCGTCGGCCACATGCTGCACTTCTTCCGGCGTGAGGTCGGCGTGCAGGCGGCGGGCCAGCACCTGGGCGGCCCCGGCCACGCCCAGCACATCCACCACGGAGCGATCGACCAGGGCGTCACCGCCAACGGCCATCGCCAGGGAGTTGATGCTGTTGTAGGCACCCACGCCCATGTGGCCACCCAGCGTCTCATCGGGCTTGCCGCCCGCGATCTTGCCCACCTCGGACAAAAAGGCGCGTGTCTGCATGGTGCGCAGGTCGTTGGCCAGGTCTTCCTGCACAGCTGCATCCACGTCGTCGGTGGTTTCCAGCACAAACGCTTTGGGCTCCACGGATGACTTATCCACATCGAAATTGGCCTCGCGGGCGGCTTTTTCGATCAGGGCCAGTTTTTTGCCTTCCTTGACCAGCTCCAGGGCATCCTTTGCCGACAACAGGCTGGCATCCGCCTTGGGTGCGGCGGGCTCCTTGATGCCTTCCAGCTCCTGCTGGATGAGTTTGGCGGCCTCGCCCTTGGCCAGGGCCTTCTGGCGCTGCTCGGGCGTGAGGTTGGCGGTCTTCACCGCAGTAGCCTCGGCGGCCAGCGCGTCCTTGGTCAGCCCGGCGGCCTCGGCCCGCCCACCGTAATCAGCCTGGAACCCCAGCCCGGCCCCGATGGCGCGCACGGGGTCCAGGTCGGCGGCGGCCACCTCGTCGGGCGAATCGGAGTGCAGCGGCACCTCGCCCACGCCAGCGTCGGCACGGGCAGCGGGGCTGAGCACCAGCATCTGGCGGCTTTGCTGGATGACCTCTTTGGCCTTTTTAAGCAGGTCGCGGTGGAACTTGTCGCGCACCTTGTTCCGAGCTGCCTCGGACAGGTGGGCGTAATCGTCCTCCGGGAATTCCAGATCTTCAGTCTCCCACCCTGCCTTTTTGGCCACAGCCTGAATGACGGATTGCTCGGCCTTTTTCCGCTGATCGGCAATGTCCTTGCGGGCCTGTTCTTTGGCCCCGTGAATCCCGGATGCCTTGTCGGCGGCAATCTGTTCCTTGCGTGCCGCGCGCTTTTCAGCGGCCTTTTTCCCGGCCTCGGCCTGGTAGTCGGAATGCGACTTAACGCCGCGCAGCTTGAGGTAGTTGAGGCTGCCGCCGGCGCCACCGATGACGCGCGCGGAGCCGTCCGGGTGTGGCTGAATCAGGACGGCCTGCCCCTTGGAACCGGAGCCGTTGGGGTGAACCGTGATCCACCGCGCGTCAGCGGGGATGGCATCCGCCTTGAGGAAAAGTCGTGGGATTTGCCGCATCTTGAAAGGATACGGTCACGACAGGGGTACAACTTTCGACTGAATGACTCGCGGGGGCTTGCATGTCATTTGTGCGGCGCACAAGAAGAAGGGCCGCAAGGAATGAAATACATCAAGAATGCCCAGCAAATACGCCGGGCACAGGCGTACATTGCGCAGAACCACACGAGAAACATTGCAATCAACGACTTGGCCGATCTGGCCCGCATGAGCCGGTTTCATTTTGCGCGGGTGTTCAGGGCCGCCACGGGCATCACCCCCATGCAGGCCGTGGTGCGCGCACGGGTGGAGTGCGTGAAGCTGAAGCTGATCACGGGGCGCGACAGCATCGCCGCCATTGCCCACACCTGCGGGTTCGCCAGCCAGTCCCACATGGGGCGCGTGTTCAGGCAGGCCACCGGGGAGACCCCGGCAGGCTACCGGGCGCGGGTGTTCACCCGGCCAGAATAGCCTTCAATTGAGCAGCAAACTCAGGATCATCCCCCGGTTCATCCTGGATGGTGGGCACCCAGCGTCCCCGGCAGTGCGGATGCGCCAGCCCGGCTGGTATCTGCCACATTTCATCTGGCTCCCGATCCACCAGCACATCGCCCACGCGCTTCTTTGGCGAGGCGCTGCGCCCCACGTTGTTCTTGCCCGGCCAGATCATGGTGTCGGGGTTTTTCTCGGGCTGGTCGGCGGCCACCACGGTGACCACACGGCCATCGATGGAGCGGCAGAATGCACACGCCCCCTCGTACCGCTCCAGGCGCTGCACCTTTGTGCCCGGCTTCAGGCTGGCGACGTAGCCCTGCAACTGCGCCTCCCCGGCCTCGGTGACGGCAATTCGCCGCCAGTCCCGATTCAGCGTGGCGAACTCGTCGGCCAGCTTGGTTTCCAGGCTGCTGGTGCCCGGCGGCACGCCGCCCAGGGCGCGCTGTTCCAGGTCGGCAGCCACCACGCTGCGCATTCTGTGCCGGGCGTTGTCAGACAGGGCGGTTACATGCTCAGCCGCCCGCTGGCGGGCAAACGTGAGCACCGACTTGGTGGCCCCGGCCAGCGACACACCCGACGATGCCGACGACGGCAGGGCCGCCAGCACTGCGTCGGCCTGCTTCGCAGTGAGTGACTTGCCCTCCAGGTTTGCCTGCACCTTGCCCATCATCGTGGCCTTGGTGGCCAGCCAGTCGGCCTCGGCCACCAGCTCGTCGGCGGGCAGGTGGCGCTGCACCACGTAGTCGATGGCCAGCATGTGGTCTTCCAGCGTCCATTTTTCAGGAGGCAGGCTCTCCAGGTACAGGCGCGCCAGCGACAGCTCAGCCTCGTTCCAGCGGGCGAGTGAGCCGGGGGGCGTGGGCGGGATGGATGAGGTGGGGATGTGGTTGGCACCAGACTGCCAGTCCAGCAGCTGCTGGTGGACGGCATCCAGCCGGGCCAACCCGCGTTCTGTGAACAGCTCAATCAGCCGGCGCACCAGCATGGAATCGTGTGGTTTCCAGATGCCGTCAGGCCCGTGGTCGTGGCCGTCGGAGAGAGATTTATAAAGCCCGTCCAACATGTCGTTGGTGGCGCGGATTGGCACATGGAGTAGGTCGAGGAATAAGCCCATGAGCGCAGTATGGGGTCACGACAGTGGAGCGGGTGGGCCACAGAAGGTCGGCACGCATACCGCACGAGGATGAACCCTGCTGCGGCGGCATGGCATGCCTGAAATGGTCGGTGTGGCAAGAATCGAACTTGCGACCCTCTGCTCCCAAAGCAGATGCGCTACCAGGCTGCGCTACACACCGCTTGCATGGTTCCGCGAGTTTCAACCTGCCATGCCAAGTTCTCATAACCGATCAGCGGATTTCGTGATGACGGTGGCGGACATGCCGCATCGACTGACTGGTGGAGAGTCGATTGCCCCTGGTGGCGAGTTGCACCAATCACAGAGCCCTATTGCCAGCGCAGACACCATTTCTGGAACACCATCATCGAAGCGGGCCAGGCTTGATACTGGCTGTGACTGAAACAGACAGAACCCGTGGCGTGGGGATGAGTCTGCCTACTGCACTGCAATCACCTATGGCTACTTGCGCGTTTTCGCCATTGGCCTGCCACAATTTCAATTGCTGCGTTTCCTTCAACGCCGCCGCTTCGATGATGGCCCCAGCGCTTTCAGCCGGGATGCTTGTCGTGGCTTGCACACGCACCAGTCAGGAACCCCCAACCTCGCGGGCTATTCCCCCGCTGGCAATCAAACCTCACGGTGATTGATTTGCCACCTGATAAAAATTGGCGGAGGTGCCAGGCTTCATCGCGCTGCCCAACCCCTCCCACGCATTGCGCTGCGTTTCTGACCGTTTCCGGCCCGCTCTGGAAGCAGGAACCCGACTCGAACGGGTGACCTTCAGGTTATGAGCCTGACGAGATACCGACTTCTCCATCCTGCTATCAAGTGTGATCACTTTGGAACGAAACATCAACCTGCGCACAGGCTGCTTTTGGGCTCCAAAATGACCACGCTTCATAGCGCCCGTTCTTTCCGGGCTGTCAAAAAACCGTAATCCCTTACATGATACTCACCGCTCAATCATACATCAAATTTAAGAAATCCCAGTCCCTGCCCCTGGGTGGTTTGTCGTGGCTCCGCACGCACGCCGGTTACGCTATCCGGCATCTTGGCTGGCAATTGAACTACCAGCGGATCGGCGGTGGCAATTGTACCGCAAAAACAAAGATGGCGGTGCGCTACCAACACACCGCCATCCTGGCAGCCATTCGACTACGGGTTACCCCGCTGGCCACTGCGTTCTCAGCGCATCTGCCCGGCACTGTCACCAGTGCGGGAACCCGGCTGCGCGGGTCGAAAGTTCTGCCGGTTGTTTCGCCCCAACCGGGCCTGCCAGACTTCAGGCGTTCCGGGCGGTCGGTTTCTTGCTTGGTGCGCCGTCTGCAAACTTCAGGCGTTCACCACGGGCCTCTGGCGGTATGCCGACAAACCGCCGCTTACCCATTGAATCTTCCACGATCATACCGTCTGCACCCTCGTCCACCACGCGGTAACGCTGGACGGCGCGCTTTTTGTGCCCGGCGACGTGTTCCCACTTGACCTTGTGCTGGGCACCCTCGTGCTCCACGGTGCAGCCGTGCTTGCCAGCGCAGAGCACCTTGCCAGCCACGGGTGTCCCAGACTTGTGAAAATAGACCTCATCGCCCGCGTAGGCGTGCGACACGGCTGGTGCGCGGGCTGGGTTCTTCATGGCACCACAGTGAACACGGGCAGGCCGAAAGATTTAGCCATGTCCTGACCGCCGTCGGGCTGGTCGCCTTCATCCGGTTTGTCGCCGCCGTCAAACATGCCGTCCTCGGCGGTATCACCGCCGCCATCCTGGCTGCCATCGCCCCCACCACCAGCGTCCGGCGAGCCGTAGTCCTCCTGCTGGGCTTGGTTCTCAGCCTGCCAGGCAGACATCAGCGCGGGGTTCAGGGGGGCATTGCCCCATTCACCCTTGACCTCTTCCATTCCCTGGGCCTTGCGGGCCTCGTTCAGCGTGAGGATGGTCTTGTCCTTGTCCCAGCGCATCTGGGGGTCTTCTTCATCGAGGCCCGTCCAGCGGAAGACGTACTTGTCGCCGAACTCGGACACGATGTAATCACTGAACAGGTCTTCAAAGTGGGACAGCAGCGGGCGCAGGCCCTTGTCCTTGCTGTTGATCAGCTTTTCTTCGGTGTCCGACCCCGACAGCGAAGACGTGCCAGCGGTGAAGCTCTCGAAGTTGATCTCATCCGGCGCGATGCCGTAGATCGCGCAGATGATGGACGTGAGAAACGTCATCCACTTGGCGAACATGATTTCATTCACGTCCACGCCGAAGTTCTCAAACGCGGCCTTGGATTCCTGATTTTTGGACACCAGCACCGGCAGCGTCCAGGCGTTGTTGATACCCTTGACCATGGCGTTCCAGTACCGCTTGAACGCGGCCATGTCCTGATCGCTGTACTCGCCGGTCAGGTGCAGCAAGCCCTTGGGGATGGCGTTGCTGTCGAAATACTTGGTGTTGTAGCTGAAGGCATTCAGGAAGCCCGTGACCACGCGCACCAGAAGCTCTGTCTCCGACAGGCCGTAGCCGCCCACCATCACGTCGGTGCGCGGGTTGCGGGGCACGTAGATCAGGTCGTCGTGGGTGTAGGCGGCGCGGATGTTGCCGTCCACCACCTGGAGCGCAAAAATCTCGTCCTCGTCACGATAGCCGACCTCGTTGGCCAGCCGGATCGTGGCCCCATCCACGGCGTACATGCCGTCGATACCCAGGCGCTTGTCGCGCTTGTACTCGGTTTCGATGGGGGCGCTGTCCAGCGTGAGGCTGTCGCGCACCAGCTTGGCCATCAGGCCGGAAAAGTTGTCGCGCTTCAGGCGGGCACGCTGGCGCGGGTTGCGCTCCCAGCCCGAGTGGGTGAAGAATTCTTGGAGCAGCGCAATGGACTGCTGTTCATCAGTGCCAAGTTTGGCGTTCGGGTCTTTCAGGCGCACCTGAAACCCCGGCCCCTTGCCGCCATCGGGCACGCGGCAGAACCGTTTCACCTGCCGGATGCGGGTGAAGATCACTGCCGACAGGATGGGGGTCTGGTCAACCATGCCGCGCAACATGTCGAACGACATCCCGCTCCACCGCTCGCGCCACTCGCCCATGGCGTTCCCGTAGGTGTCATTCACCCAGACCGACTGCATGCCGGGCTTGCCGTCGGACACGGCGCGGCTGGGGAAAGGTATGACCTGTGCCCGCGACAAAGATTTAGAGAATTCCTGTTCCTCGTGTTGCCGCTGAATAAACTCGACAACAGGGAGCATATCAACAACCGACGACGGCAGCGCCGACGACTGAGCATCCCGAAGGGCGTGCTCACGCTCATCCGATGGGGCGGCTTGGTTGTACGCCGTTTCGAGAGCTTTTTGTGTGATCATGTCAAAGTCGCTCGTAAACCGGCATATCTGGCCAGTGCTTGTTATGTTTGGAGATATTCTTCAGGCTGTCCATTATCGCAAGGTTTTCGTGCGACTGAAGCCCTTGAACCAGCGGTATCAAAGGCCCGACAAAACGGGATTTTGGCTGAAAGTTTCCGTCAAGGCTCTGAGCCTTGGGCTGGGTTATCGGTATCACATGATCAACCGCAACCCGCATCCCGGTCGAGCGCATTTCGATTGCCCGAGCATAGATTGCATCAACCGCAGCCCGGTCATACCAGGCAACCACCGATCCCATTTTTGACGCACGCCTGGCGGATTCGTGAGCTGCCACACGCTGACGGTTTGCGGCCTTCCACCTTGACATCCTTTTGGCTTGGGCTTGCTTGTTCGCGTCGGCGTAAGCCTTCTTTTTTACCGCAAGCTCATCCGCGTTTTTTTGCCGGTATTCAATCATGTACTCCCGACGCTGCTCTTTATTCTTCTGGTAGCGAAGCCTCATTTCGCTCACGAGTTGATCTCGTTTGGCGTAATGGCGCGACAGCATCCTGGCCGCATGGCACTCGCGGCATACCCAGTGGGTGCCGCGCTTTCGGACATAAAAAGCCGAAAGTGGCAAGACTTTTTTGCAGTCGCGGCAAGCGTGCGTGTCAGCGTTTGCGGTAGAAAGTGCAGTTTCGGGCATGGCCGAAGTGTGCCATCACGACAATAAAAAGCAGTGCGACGCACTGCGGCAACATTTTTGAGGCAGAATAAAGCCGCCAACAAGGAGCTGAAATGAACAGATTTACACCGCGCCAAATTGAGGCACTGAAGGGCTACATGCTGGCCTCAGCCGTATCACTGGGTTTTGTTTGGCTCCTGGTTGATACCCTCACCAAGTAACCAAGGAACATCATGGCCACTGCCAAACGTATTTATCACACAGAAGACAAACACGGCGCGCGAAAGCTGATCAGCGCAGCAACCCCCCATCAAGCCGTGTCGCACCACGCGAAAAGCGTGATCACCGCCCGCGTGGCCACGCCCGAAGACCTCATTACCCTGACGAAAGCCGGGGTCGAGGTCGAGGATGCTGGTGCCACCCCCACCACGGAAGGCGGTGCAGCATGACCGAACCCGTTTACATGGAACTCCCGCCAGAACTGCGCGGAAACCCCAACGAGGACGAAATGTGGATCAAGCGCGAGCTGGATCGCATTGACCCAGACCGGAACGAAATGGGCAACGCTGGCGACGGGGAAGCACTGCGCAAGCTGGTTCTGGAGATGCGCGGCGGGGCGCATGCCGTAGCGTGCGCAGCCAACGTGCTCCAGTCCGCGTGCCACACGGCCTCCATGACCGCCGGATGGTGGATCAACCCCCAAACCGGCATAGACACCCGCGACAACCCCATGTGCTTCAGCCAAAAGCTGATGCTCACCGTCAGCGAATTGGCCGAAGCAATGGAAGGTGACCGCAAGTCGCTCATGGACGACAAGCTGCCGCACCGCCCCATGCGCGAGGTGGAGCTGGCTGACGCCGTGATCCGCATCTTTGACTTGGCCGGGGCCTACGGTATGGACTTGGGCGGGGCCATCGCAGAAAAACTCGCCTACAACGCCCAGCGGCCAGATCACAAACTGGCGGCCCGCATGGCTGACGGCGGCAAGGCGTACTGA
>ERZ724524.2448-NODE-2448-length-12069-cov-6.211254_pt1 | contig 12069 bp, 19 predicted proteins | sample MGYA00376057_ERZ724524 | MGnify/ENA primary metagenome ERZ724524 (study PRJEB28724, sample SAMN07190888) | wastewater metagenome | isolation source: influent of sewage treatment plant in Hong Hong | place: USA: Christiansburg, Virginia | collected 2016-03-01 ...
AATCGTAGAAGTTTCTTCGTTCATAATTAACTCCAAGTACCACCATCTATGGTGTCTATATATTCAAATGTTGTACCACTAGAATTAACTGCTACTAATTTACTTCCGTTACCAGAAGTAGGTATAACAGATTGTTCAAGATTAATAGTATCCCAAGTAATACTACCTGATGTAGTTTTAAGAACAAGTCCTGCTCTTGCTACGCCAATAGATAGGTTTTTCCATTCAGAACCAGAAAAATAAAGTATATCACCAGCAGTTAATGTGCTAACATTAAATTTATTAATATCATTAAGTTCTAATTGAGACCACTCTAAATTAGTTGTACCTTTTCTTAATACTTTAGAAGAACTATCTGGACCAGCTAGATTAACCCATTTAGTACCATTATGATAGAGTATATGATTAAGTGCTGGGTTAGTTAATGTAACATCAGATAAAGTAGCTAAGGCTTGAGCGCCTGCACCACTGAATTGTGTCCAAATACATTTTTTTTCAACAGGATTAACCTGTGATATAACCCATCCTGTATTCTGATTAATAGTTCCCTGTTCAACAAAAACAAATATACCAGCATCTAACGAATCAAAGCTTTCTACTTGTTTCAATTGAGCTGGATTTTCAGCATCACCTATTATTTCAACAGTATAAATATTATTATATAAATCACCAGGGCTATTCTTAACTAAGACTCGCATATCTCGAGTAAAAGTTATACCATCTATAGAGCCTACTTTAGTATGTGGAGCAGTTAGAGCACCTTCAGAATAAGTCCAATCAGATAATGTTTCAGATGGTGTAGTAGCACAAACTACAGATTCTCTTATATCTAAACCTTGTATATAAGTCTGTATTTGATTGTCTACATATTGTTTATTAGTAACATCATTACCATTATTAGGACTAGTAGTTATTGTTACAGTATTAGTAAAATTGACTGGACCATTAAATCTCTGAGTTTTATCAAAGGCAAATTCATTATCTTCATCAGTAAATACAGGATTCTGTCCTGCAATAACTCTAATTGTACCATTATCATTAATGTAAAGTTTTTTACCATCAGTAGACCAACCTAAACTGTAACTATCTAGGTTGCTAGTAGTGGGAACGCCAGTACCACGCCGTATGATTATTTTGTTATAAGGCATTATATTCTCCTAAATTTATTTACCAGATTCCACCATTGATTTCAGATTGTTGAATATATTCTTGGATATATTCAATTAATTCATCTTGGTTTATCTCGGCATCTATTTTAATTCTATTCATATAGTATTTTACTATAGCACTTACATCAGTCTTTTGTTTAGGTGTAAGTGATTCATTAGGTTTAATATTTATCTTATTCATTTAGTTACTATCTTGATTAACTGAGGATAATCAGGTGGATAATCAAGTTTAGTTTTCTTATATTGAGCGTGAGTATGAACTTTAAGGCGGTGCTTATAGTCTAAATCAAAGTAATCATTAAGGTATTCTATAAGCCAGAGTAGAGAATCTATCTGCTCATTAGTTAGTTTCTCCCAGTATTCAAAGCCTCTAAAAGGTTTACATCTTACGACATTATCCCAGGGTATCTTTCTATTAGTCCAGGTATATAAAGCGTTATCCTTACGAGTTAGATGACCCCAACATTCCATCTCTATACCAATGAATCTTCTATCGTTCTTAGCACCAGAACCTGTATGATATGCCCAATACATAGGGCTGATGTAATTATGTATATTCCCATTCTTTAATATCTGATAATGTACATTAACATAGTCTTTTATCTTAAGTGTCTCTTCAGAACCTGGATATAAACCAGCAGTATAATGTAAGATAATAGTATCTTTCTTAGTTACTTCAGGATAGTAGTCTGTACCTATCTTATTGATTATATTCATTTTACAAGTCCTATAATATTCTTAATTTGATTTAGATTAATAAATAAGTATATAATCAGTCCAGTACCTAAGATAGAGAATACAAGTTTAAAGAAGTTTAACCATTTAGTTGTATTATCTCGTTTATTAACTACTATATCATCAAATATAAGTTTGATTAAGTCTTTAGCTTTATTAGTACGAATGAAAGATTCTATAGATTGATTTAATCTATTTCCAATATTAGGATTATTAAGGGCATTAATTATTTCGTTATTAAAGTCTTTTTTACATACCCAGCGCACATCACCTTGTTCAATAAAGGTGTGATCTCGTATCTCCATTGCGTGAGTAAGAGCTATGATATTATTATTTATCTCAGTTAAGCACTTATTAATGTTAGCTATCTGAACCTTAATTTTATTGATTTCTTCTCTAGTGACATTAGTTTCTGTCATTAAAAGTCAACTCCAAATCTTAATCCAGCTTGTTTTTCATTATTCACATAAGCTGATATTGAGTATTTATCTACAATCTTAATTCCAGCAGACACATCAATATTAGGTTTTGTTATATCAGGTTCAGTAATATCTGTACCAATACCAATAGCACCAGTAAATCTTAAGGTCTTAGGCTGAGTAGGATACTGAGTTATAACAGAATCTAAATCAAAGGTATTAGCATATTCATCATATTTAACATTCAAGTCTACTTTTACTTTCTTATCATTAGAGGTTAAAGTAGTATCTAAAGTAGCTATTTCATTATTCACATAAGATTCTGTTTCAGAATCATAATGTTTAATAGACATAATCTTTGCGGGCTTATTTCGTATAGTTATATCAGTAGTAGTATTAGGCTCAATTACTTCTATCTTAGTTTTAGGTTTACAGGTATTTAATATTACTAGACTTACGAAGATTATAGCTATAACTATGATTAAAGAAGTAATGTTTTTATTCATCTTGAGGTCCTAATTTACTTATAGCGTTACCAATATTATAAGCTCCAACGATAGTAGTTACCATATAAAACCAATTATCATTAGAGATTATATGATGATAGTTCATAATAGATAGGATGACGATTACTATAATAGTCAATAGAAATACATTATCTATCAGTTGTTTAAGTTGGTCTATGATTTGAATAGGTTTATTAAATATCTTAGACCTTATAGTATGACTAGAACCAGTTACAGATTGAGTAGCATTTGCAGTAATATAAGATATGATAGTAGCCATTAATACCCAAGTATATTGATTACCAGTACATAGTTTTAATTCATCTGGTAAATCTTTAGACCAGACTACAAAAAGTGTAGCGATAATAATAAGTAATATACTCAGGGTAAATTTTCTTGATAGTATCTTCATATGTTATCTCCTATAATGTATACCAATTTATAGCTTGATATTTATATTCTTCGTGTTCTAAATCTTCAATAGCTTTAATAGCTTTATCAACATCATATTCTTGAGGACTATAAGCATTCTCAAGAGCTAAGTATAGACTATCAATAGTGTCGTCGTGTTCTCTCGTTTCAGTATTAAAGCATTCTAACTGATTAAGTAAGACATTAATATTCCGTGTAGACGGTAAATAACTAATAAGTCCTTGATTGATATAAGGCTCTAAACCAGATAACCACTTATTATTTTTATTAACATTAGTCTTAAATTCTTTGATAGCATAGTAATTACCACGTCTTCTCATCTCAGTTCTAAGTAATTCTATATAAGCCTGTCTACCTCCTTGAACTTCAAAGGTGATAAGCTTAGGCTTATATATATCACAGATATTGACTATCTCAGTTACTACTTTAGAAGGATTAGCTTTTAAGGTTTGAATATCTAAGATAACTATTTTCTTAAGCTCTGTTCTAGGATTCTTAGCTGGTAATACACCGATTACAGTTATACAGGTATCATCTGCAGCTTCATTAGCACTATCTGCAGGGTCTACACCAATATAGACATTAAGTGGTATCTTATTAACATCAGACTGAAGATAACTAATACCTTTAGTTTGTCTATACTGATATGGTAACATATGTATCATCTCAGTATTAAAAGCTGCTCTACCACCAGAATGTGGTATATTATACATCTCCTGTAGGAATAACGGTAGCTTACCGTGAGCTGCATAACTAGCTTTTTCTTTCTCTATCCATTCAAGTGAGAATTTACTGGGCCAGGCTGGTATTCCATTCTTTTCAACTGGTATCTCTAAGTAGTAACCATTAGGCTCTTTAAACATAGGCATATCCTTAGCGTGAGCTAAGAATGCGTCTGGATGTACTATAGTGCCCATAAACTGAAACTGTGTTTCACCAGGCATACCAGCACGTAATACATTAGTGAATATCCAATCAGAAAATAGTTTACGTTGTCTTTCAGTGTTAGTATTAGCCTCTGATTCTACATCATCAAGCTTAATCTTAGTAGGTCTTTGATTTTTCCATTTAAGACCACGTATCTTAGAACCAGTACCTCTACACATAACATAGCAACCATTAGCTGCTTCCATACTCTCTTTATTCCAGATATTACCACTTAGATTACCATATAGCATATGAATAAGTTCGTTAGCTGCTAATTCGTCTTGAACACTAATTAAGTCTGCACTAGCTTGGTCTAAGGTCTCAGAAATAAAGATAGTAAATGGTGATGTAGCATTACATATATCGTGTGTAGTATCTATAGTATGACCTATAGTAGATTTACCAGAACCACGAAAGGCTATAACAGCTAAATTCTGATAGCCTTTATTTAATACTTGATACAATTCGTGTTGATACGGAGGTATCTCTGTTACTATATGAGACATAACAACTTTAGCAAATAGTTCTTTATCTTGGCGTAAGCCTACATAGAGAGTATATATCTGCTCAGGTGTCATATTAGTTATATCTTGTTTATCAATCATTTAATAGATTATACTTAGTTTTCTTTTCTTCTACTATGATTTCTTCTGGTTTATTAGGTATTTGTTCTATTAAGTCTTGAGTATATTCAATAGCCTGAGCATAAGCCTTCTGTAGATTTACCTGTTGACGTCTTTGGTCTTGTATAGATAAGACATTAATATTAGCAAATAGTGGTTGACTATTTGTATTAGTAGGCATAGGACTTCCTATTTCTACACCCATAATTCTAGCTAGTATCTTAATAGCTTCAAGTCTTTCAAAGCCTTTATTTTTATCATTACGAGCTTCTTCATAAAGACGAGATATAATCCATTTATCATCTATCTTATAGCGTTCACACTGTTCTTGTAGTTTTTCTTGCGTAATCATAAGTTCTCTCTTCGATAATTGACCCTTAAATTGATTATTAAAGAACGCTTCAACTCTTTGATACTCATAGTTAGAAGGAGGCACAACCGCTAAGTGTTGGTCTGAGCGATATAATCCAGAGTATTGAGTACCTCTGAGTCTTACTACAGATATAGTACATAAGTCTCGTCTATTGAAACAGCCGATGTCAGTACGGACGGTATTACCCTTGAAAGCAATGATAGGAGTATACCACTCTGACCCATCATCAAGTTCAAGTAGTTTCCCGACATCATTCCAGGTGACATCGTGTAAGTTAACTATTTCTCTACCATTTATATCCCATTTATTCAGGACTTGTACTAGCTGAGTCTGATTCTTGTATTTGACTTTTAAGGTTGTCATATTCATTCATAAAGGCATTATATCTAGCTTTAAGTAGTTTATGTAGTGAACTACAGAGTAAATCTACGTTTCTATGTGCTAGTTTACTGCGTTCTTTAGCGTTAATATCAGGTACACCAAAGAATGCAAGTCTAATTAATACTTCACTTGAGAAGTTAACTAGAGTTTCAATATCGTTTAAATCAAGTGTTATAGTATTTGTAGCTTCTGTTAATTCTTCTGTATTCATAATTCTTCACTCTTAGACCCATTCTGCATTAGGGTTAGTAGGGTTAATTTGTTGATAAGGTTCAAAGTTTTCATTCTCTTCTGGTTCAACATAGGCTATAATCTCTCGTTTAGGTATGAATAATAGTTTCTGATAACGAGTATCAACATCGTAACCTACGTGAGCGGGAAATAAAACAAACTTACCTTTGTCTTCACCAATCATTATCTTACCTATAGCGTGAGGACTAAGTCCTTGTACGCCAGGTATAATGATACCAGTCTTAGGCACTACCATATACTTTTCTACAAGTAAGTAGCCTAAATTAATAGTATCTTCTAATACACGCATTATTTACCTCATTTACCTATATTATCAAGATTATTTAATATTGCAGCTCTTTTTGCATTAAGTGAATCACTTACATTATTATTGCCACCACCACTACCAGTGCCTTTACCGCTAGTACCCTTACTACCAGTGTTACCACTACCAGTGTTACTACTAGTACTATCTGCTTTAGTAGGAACTGTAATAGTAGGAGTATTAACTTCAAATAGATTATGAAATTCAGGTATAAACTCATCAATATCAGATAGATTATAAAAGTCTTTAATATCCATTATCTTAGTTGTTAATTGATTATTACTAGAACCTTCTATTTTATTAAATATATCATTGACTATTTGAGGAGTAGTATTAACAAAAGCTATAGGTAATGCACCTTTGCTCATATTACCAGTAGGAGTAAAGTAGTATATATATTTCCCTTTCGTATCATCTCTAGCTACTTGGATATTGTTACCTACAATCTTTTGAATACTATTCTTATCATAAAGAGAAATATAACGAGAAAATCTACCAGTAGGAGTAATTTTACCATCTTTATATACTAATTCAGGAAGAAATAGATATGGTCTACCATTATAATCAGTAGTCATAACAACTACACCTTTCTTAGCATAGGGAGAAAATACATTAGGGTCAAACAATCTATCTACTGGAAAATCACGAGGATTATGAGCTGCTGCATATCCTACACCATAAGCTGTACCACCAGCGATAGCACCACTAGCTAAATTAAGAGGATGCCAAAATCCAGTAATGGCAGTACCAACAGGTACACTATATTGAGCTATATTTTTCCATATAGTTTGAGACTTTGTAGGTTCTGGATTAATTACTGGACCAAAATCACCAGATGATTTAGCAAATTGGTCAAAAGTTTTCATATGCGAATACACATCTGAAGAATACAAAGTACGATAAAGGTCATTAGCGGCTGAAGCATTAGGCGAATTAAAAGAGAATATTTGTTTAGATAATTCAGGATTTACATTACTATAGTCTGGAGCGTTCTTTCCTGAAGATTTATTAACCCCAAAACTTATAGCACCAGATACGATAGCAGGACCAAATAGTTGTAACATCTTTAAACCAGTTCCTAAAAGAGCTCCCTTACCAGCTGTTTTAGCTCCTTTAGTAACTAAATTATCTGGAACTGGAAAATCTATTATTTTAGTTCCAGCTAGAGATGAGTATATAAGACTTGATACAGTAGGAGTTTCTAAATTACCAAATCTTCTATATAATTGCATAAAAGTAGGAGGTGGTGCATCTGGAAGTTGTTCTGCTGGAGTTTTAGGTGGTAATAGCTGAGGAGTAGTAGGAGTTTCTGTTGCAGCTTTAATAGTTTCTATAGGTGTTTTAGTATCAATAGTAGGAGAAGTTAATATACCTTCTTTTAATTGTATATTTGATGGAATATTATTACCTACACGATTCATAACGTTATTGATAATCTCATCTTGTGTAGGAGTCATAACTGGTTGTTTAGTAGTTGTTGCTACATAAGTAGCACTAGCAGGAGCATAATTGTATCTATTAACATTTCCAAATAGATTCACTGAAGCTTGATTATTATTTAAATCTGATAATTGAGCCTGTAAGGTATCTCTATATTTAACTAACTCATTAAAAGCGTTAGGACCATAAGGATATTGACTAGCCGCAAGATTATAATTACCATTAGCTTTATTAAGATAGTAGTTTATAGTCTTCTGAACATCGTCATATTGACGATGAGTATATAAGACTTGATATGGAGAAGCCATAATATTATTCCTTAATCTACCATCTTCTAGTGATTGTATCACGAGATATTCTTGTGATGTTAGGATTGACATAGTAATCTACATATCTTGTATCTAGGCGAGGTCTTATAACATCAGCTGATAACTGTTTACTTAATTCTAACATATCTTCGTGAGTTCTAAACATAACGCTTTTGTTATTTATTGGAGTAGTAGATGTCATAGTGGGAGTTGTTTGAGGCTGGACTTGTTGTTCTTTAATATTATTAGTTATTATTTTTTGTTTAGTATCGTCTACAATCTTAGTAATCTTCTGATATTGCTCATCTGATACTGGATACTTAGGCGCTTTATCAGGATTCTTTTGTAAGTAGTTTCTATATGCTACTAATTGATTAAAAGCATCTGGACCACCAGTAAAACTTATAGCTGCACCTTCATAAGTACCATTTCCTTTCTGAAAATAGTAGTTGATTATATCTTGTATTTCTTTTAACGTATAAGTTTCAAGCGGTTTAGTTGGTTTTCTAAATTGAGCTGGTTCAGGCTCTTCTTCTGGGTGAGCTTTATAATAATCTCGTTGTCTGACTAGCTCATTAAAGGCACTAATATTAGTGTTATTCTCTTGTGCATAAGCTTGAGCTGCACCACTATATGTACCACCACCTTTACGATAGTAATAGTTTATAAGCTGTTGTATCTCGTGTTTTGGTCTTGGCTTTGTATCAAATAAGTAAGTAGGCATAGATTCTCCTGATAATAGACATTATCTGTATCTATTAAAGATTGTATTATCTAAATCGTAATATGGATTATAACCAGGCGTTTGAGTTGCATTTATTTGTTCTTTAAGTTGGTTAAGTTCTCTTTCAGAAATATCTCTAACTCTATTCTCTTTTTGCTCTATTAATTTTTGATTAGCTTCTCTTAATTTTTGACTAGCTTCTCTTTCACTCGCTTTTTTAATTTCTTGATTATGTCGTGCCCTATAAATATCAGGATTTTCAGGAGAAGGTCTAAGAGGAAAATCAAAAACTTCTTTAGGAACGTAACCTTCGTATTCTTTTATTCCACCACCAGTAATCCAGGGTCCAGTACCGAATGTGCCTATTTTATTAGCATAATAATTTATTGTTTCCCTTAAATTTCTTTCGTCTTTATTAAGATAATGATATCTAGGATCATTAGTCATATAATCCCACATTCTTAGGTTAATATAGGGATGTGTTTTTAAATACTCTAAATAGTTTTCTAAGGATTCAATTTCTTCTTTATCAGCAAAATTATATCCTCTTTTTAATCCCCAATAATAAGAAAATATATGATCTTGTATTTCTTCTATTGGTGTAGCGGGATCCCATCTGTCAAATAATCTCATTTAAAACTCCTTTTAATAATATGCAGTAACATATTTACTTAATTCGTAATACTTATAGTATGGATATAAAGTCTTGATAAATTTGTTATAGTCTTCATAATTAACTACTTTATTGATACCTGTATGACTTATTACAGGTGTATGATAATCAGATAATTGACTGTAGTAGTTTTCTTTAATTATATTAGAAATATTTGAATTCATTAAAGATTTCTCTGAAGTCATAGATAAATTTGTAAGGACTATCATAGATATGATTTATATAGTTAACTTCATTGAAAGTATGATTAAGTATCTTGTCTATGTTGTCATTTATATCACAAGTATAATCAAGCTCAAAGAACTTTTCTAATAAGAAACAATTGATAAACTTACACTTGTTCTCGTAGTCTAACTTCTCAAACTTATCTACTAAGTCTTGTCTATTAGCTTCATATAACGTTGGATATACATAAATATAAAAGAAGTCATTAAGGTCTTGTGTTAATACATCTGTTTCACCACGCTTATGTATTTTATGTCTCTGGGTCCTTAAAATTTCTTCTCTCATTTTTTCTCCTCTATATATATATACTATCTACAGGGTCAAAACCCTGCACTTTTTTTTATTTTTTTTTATTTTATGTTTCCTTCCTTCCCCTTCTATGTATAACCCTATCTATCTTTCACTAAGTTATTACTTAGTCTTAGACTTCATATATTACTTACTATACTAAGTCTATATGTAGTCTACTAGATTACTATATTCTTTCTATAGACTAACTATAGTCTTACTATAGTCTTACTATAGACTTTATATAGTATACTAGTATAATAAGTTGTGTCATATAAATATGACACCTATCTATATTACTATCTATATAACTAACTTATCTAATACTACTAGACTATATATATTATATATTATATTATATATACTAGTATATACTAGTAATCTTAAACTAAGTCTATACGTATACTACTAGTAAGCTATACGTATACTACTAATAGTCTATATATAGTCTTATAATAACCTATATGTAATCTTATAGTAGTCTATATGTATACTACTAGTAGTCTATACGTATACTACTAGTAGTCTATACGTAAACCCTATAGACCTATAACTAATTTTCTAGGATAATAAGCTTGCTATTATACTAGTAAAAATTTTATAGGATAATGAACCACTAATACTAACCCCTATTGTACTAATAAGCGACAACTTAATTTCTGAGACAGAAATAAGAATGCTTATTAGGTAGGGATAATCTATTGTGATTATCTAGATATATATTAGAGAGGTGAAAGATGTGTTATAATTCTCTGAGAGGTCTAATAGACTTAGTAAATGTTCAGGTAGAGCTTAGTGTTCTGCCAGAACTTACGTCATTGAGAAAGTCTCAAGTAGCTAGCCAGGCGTCACTGGCAAAAGCTACTGAAAAAATAACTGAAAACCTGGTTCAGTCAATGACTGGACCAGAAGCAGAAAAAGCAGCAGATATAAAGTCTGCTGCTGATCTAGTATCTCTAGCGGAATCTATGAAAATAGATACCGCTAACGCTAAAACTAAACTAGCTAATCTAATTAATAATCAATTACAATCAATCCTTAAGAAGTATAGTTAATCTATACTTCTTTTAATCTATATATAGCTAACTTATTATTAGCTGTATATAGAATTAAGGGTAGAATAACTTAAAAAAGGAGATATAAAATGTCAGCAAAGAGAGTGATTGAAACTTTGTTAAAACTAAAGCAGCTTTTTGGTTCAGCAGCTGATTTAGCAGAAGTTGTAGAAGAGTTTGGTCTCTTCACAGGTAAAGCCCAGTTATACGAGGATGGATGGTATATCCATTCTGATGATGAAAGGTTCGACGAGCCCTCTAGTTGGGCTACATATGGCTGGGCATTTCCAGCCTTTGTAACAAAGGTTAATGGCAGAATTTGGTTCTGCCGTTTGGGTTTTGGGGTACACCATCTGATTCTCGGATTCAGGGAAAAAGATGGTGAACTGGTTCATATTGAACCAGATGAATATCCCTCTAGAAGATGCTGGAAAAGTGAAGATTTTGAGGGGCGGATTGATGAAGTCTTGAATCTTCTGGGTATAATTTGGTTTCCCTACAAATTTAAACCAGAGGAGTTAAAATACTATAGAACGAGACCATTTTAGTCTCAATCCCCTCAAACGGGTCAATTCAATTCTTACAGTAACCATAAAGAGAGTAGGTTGCCTCCGCCTACTCTCTTTTTTTGAAAAAGTAATGAAGGCGATATAACTTTTAAAGGAGAATAAAATGAATGAATTCACACTTTCGGAATCAAACAAAAAAATGAGACCCTGCGATGAATGCGGGGAAATGGATTATTTGCAACCCTTCAAAGCAAAAAAAGGCAAAAAGGTATATCACTTATGCAGGTTATGTGTTTGGGATTATAAAATTGCGGATGATTTAGTCAAAGTAGAAATTGTCGATACGACAAAAGAGCTATAAGGAGGTCAAAATGAAAAAGCAAGTAACATTCAATGAAGTTCTCGAGCAATTAGGATGCGATTCATCCGATAGCTTCTATGAACTTATGGAAGAGCATTGGGGAAATGGCTTGGATGCCATATTAACATTTAATCCCAAGAATGGGAAAGCAGAAATTGCAAGTATTTATAGTAATGATATGTTCAATCTTAATTCAGGGAAAATTCTATTAGCAAGATTGAACCTTCCCAATAAAGAGAAATTTAATCAAGAATGGTATTCAATCATTTATGATGCTGAAAAAGCGCTTGAGAGAGCGCAGGAAAATCAATGAACATATGCCTCTCACGGGAAAAACTCGTGAGGGGCTTATTTATTATGGAGGT
>ERZ724524.2453-NODE-2453-length-12049-cov-22.827247_pt1 | contig 12049 bp, 4 predicted proteins | sample MGYA00376057_ERZ724524 | MGnify/ENA primary metagenome ERZ724524 (study PRJEB28724, sample SAMN07190888) | wastewater metagenome | isolation source: influent of sewage treatment plant in Hong Hong | place: USA: Christiansburg, Virginia | collected 2016-03-01 ...
GCGTAGTTACCAGGCGAGATAATACAGATTCTGCACCCCTATAAAAAAGAGTTGCCTCGCGTGCGCGCGCGTATATCTCCGCTTTTAGTGCTTAAAAAGTCATTCGATGCAGCCGCAAGGACTCGAACTAATGCGCCTAAGCCTTGATATTATTGAGTTTGTAAAAAAGAGATAAAAAACTTCTACCAGTTTCTCTACCTTTTTTGACCTAAAAAACAAAAGTCAAAACTCAAAACAGCCCTTTTTATGGTTCGTCAAAATTATTGAACACTTGGCGCATGATGGGGGGGGAGTATCAAAACTTTGCGCGAACACTGGCCAAGACCGCGCCCAAGTCATTTTTTTATGGCCGCAAAATAGAGATTTTGGTTTAGTTAAAATCTTAGTGTAATCTTGATGCAGCAAAATGAACAAAACGGACAAAAATATAAAGGTTTTGCCAACAGATAAAACTCTATTGTCTAAGCAAAAGTAAATTCTATGTGTTGGCAGTCTTGCCGTAATCTTGCCCCGATTGCCTAAAATAATAGGCTTTATTGATTCCAACAAAATCAACAGCAAATAAGGCGTAGAACTTATCGCATAACCACCATTATGTTAAATACACCTATTTTGACCATTCAAAACACTAAAAAAGAATTATCAAAAACTATATTTTGATTGTATGATTGAACCCTAAACTTTAGGAGCTTAGACCATGCAATTAGCCGTTATTGATGACCTTATCACACAGTATAAAGCCGTTATCAACAAATACCCCGATAATGCGCCCAAAGCCATAGCCTACTTATCAGGATTTATTGATTGTGCAAGAAAAGCGCAAATAATCAGCGAAAAAGAATATCAAGCGTTCAAGGCGCAAGTGTTGGAGCTGCAAACAACATGATAACCGCCCCAGTAGCCAAAGCCTTGCTAGAGCATGACCCAAAACTAATTCCAGTTATTCTAGGTTGTCTCAATCATTTTGAGATTGCTATAGATGATAAACCGATTGCACCTCAGCGCATGACGACACCACCACAGGCGCGACAGTTTAAAACATTGGGTGCAGCGTACTCTTACTTGAGAAACTTTTTAAACTATCGAGGCGATGTTCATATTCGCTTAGTTGATGAACCGCCCACAGGCACAGGCGATATTGTTTAATCGTTATTGATTGCGCCAAGCCGTCTAGTGATGTTCTCATGGTGTAGCGTAAGCAGTCTAAACGAGATTTTTAATAGATTTAAAATCAATACACCATGAAAAGCCTGTCAAGACTAAAAATCTGATATATTTTTTTACATTAGCTTACTCAAAGTTGTCACTAAGTGATAATCAGGTAACACCTTGAATCCCTTGTTTTCTTGGTCTGTTTAGCCTGCTCAATGCGTTAATTTGTCTAAAAATGCCCTCTTGCATCTTATAAAAAAACCTAGCATTATTAGCGTAGAAAGCAAAAACGGCCTGTTTAACATCTTGTTAAATAGACCGTTTTTTTATTAACCGAGAGAAGATTTAAGTTTTAGCGAGCCTTCATCTTTTCTCATTTCATAAACTGGAGTAATCCATGATGTTTATCTAGCAGATAACAAGCGTCCTTTTTTTATTACCTACTAAGCGCGAAGATTATCGCATCTACGATATTTTTCAATAGTAAATTAGGCCAATATTTTTTGTATCGCGTTAATTGCTTATAAAAACATCATGAGATTGCTCAGAAAATGAGTCAATTTTATGTTAAAAAATCTCAGTCCGTTTCTCTCAGTCCGTGAGGTTGTCACACTCACCAGTTTGCCACGCTCAACCGTCATCAAACATTCAAAAACAGGTCAATTCCCTGCTCAAGTGCGTTTATGTGGTAATCGCATTGCATTTGTCCGCGCTGATGTTCAAAACTGGATTGATAGCCGCGTAACCTCTGCCAAAGGAGTTGCGTAATGACTTCTACAATAGATAATCTTAAAAGGAAGGGGGGCGACCAGTTAAGCGACTGGACAGCCCCTAGAACAACCGAAGCAAGCAAACCAATTATAGCACATCGTTTTAATAGTTTTGATGTTCTAAACGACAGCTTTAACGAGTTTAACGCACTTGCCGCAAGTGTTGGCATTGATGGCCAAGCACTCAAAAACAAGATTGATTCATTCAATGGCCAAAAGATTAACAAACACATTGCATTGATTAAGGGTGACCCTGTTTATGCTTTTGTTCGTGAAAAGGTTTTTTATTGGAACAAACAACCCGTCGGTTATTACCCTGTTATCACGCTAAACACATCTAAACATGGTGGGCATGGTGAAAAATTTAGCGGATTAGAAGCAGCAACAGCGCGTTATAGACGTGCTTTAGGCTTAGATGATGCAAAGGTATCAAGCCGAACAAATACCGCACCTAAGCGCGATTTTGAGGCCGAAGCAAAGGCAAGAAAGGCAAAGGCAGACCAAGCCGAAGCAAAACAAGCAGCTTACAAAGCTAAACGCCTAAATGATTTTCACGAACTTTTCAAAACCTTACCGCGTGAAGTTGGCACTCATGCCTACCTTATTAAAAAATTCGGACACCTTGCACCACAGGCCGCGTTATCCATTGACCTTAGACGCGGTAATGATGGACTAGGGGATTTTATCGCCTACGCTTTACACGGGCAAAGTGGGCGCGTCGTTGGCTATCAGCGCATTTATGCCGAAATACCCAAAGGCCGCAATGATAATAAGGATTTTATCGGTTCAATGGGGGGCGCATTTACTATTGTTGGTGATGCCGAAGCTGTTACAGGCCGCGCTTATATAGCCGAAGGTTTAGCCAACGCCATAACCTACCACCTAGCAACAGAAACCCCATGTTTTGTTGCATTAAATGCAGGAAACCTAAAGCGCGTCGTGCCGTTTGTTCGTGGTACATACGCTGAAAATATCACGATACTGGCAGACAACGACAGAAAGAACCTTGCACAAAATGGCAATACAGGCATAAACGCGGCACTTAACGCCATTACATACGGGGGCAAGCAGTCCGATTACTTAATTATTGCGCCTTGTGATGATGCCGTAAATTGGGATTTAAACGACGTTTTAGTGAGTGATGGCTACAATATCGAAGCCGTTCAAGCCGTCGTTAATAATAAAGAAAACCGTCGAAAGGTGAACATCGACAAACTAGGGCAACGCTTGGAAAGTATCAAGTTGCTACCCTATAACCAACGAGAAAAGGCCGTTTACGCGCTGTTAGCTTATGCCGTAGATTGCGCCCCAATACGCTCACTAGAACTCAGTTTAGCGCGTATCAAGCGCGTTTTAGGGCATGAGTGGAGCGCGTTTCTTGAGTCTAAAGCATTATGGATAAGCCAAAAATATAACGCCAAAATTGAAGCCGTGAAGCCGTTATTTAGTTTTAAAGATAATATCGCCATTCACTTTGCACCAAAAACAATGGCTAAACATACAGCCGATACGTTGCTTAAAAATGGTGGGCTATACATCGACAATCGCGGGACAGGTGAAGGCAAAACGCTAAACATGGCCGAAGTGGTTAAACTGGCAAGACTTTACGAATCGCAAGGCTTGCGAGTTGGTTATATATCGCATCGAGTAAGCCTATCCGCGAACAGCTCAGCAAGACTCGGACTAGAAAACTATCAAGACCTAAAACCCCATGATATGCGCGATGTTCAATACATGGCCATTGTTGCAAACTCATTGGCTAGATGGCACTTTGCCGTGTTTTATGAAGATTGCGACGTGCTTTTTATTGACGAAATAAAGCAAGTTTTGGAGCATATAGCCGTCGGTACTTTTGACAATCGAGACCGCGCCAAGGTATTGGCAACGATTAAAAAAGCCATTCAAAACGCAAAATTGATTATTTGTGCTGATGCCGACCTAGACCAAACGACCTTAGACTTTCTCAAGTCATGCGGCAAACCAATTAGACGCATAGCAAGCGATATAAGCGGCAACGCGCCAAAGGTTGATAAACCAGTGATTCACTCAGACACAAACACTATCAGAGATGAAGCCATACGCTCAGCTATTGCAGGGAATAAACTACTGATTCATTGCGACACTAAAAACGAAACCGAAAGCCTTAGGTTGGTATTGATTAGCTCGGGACTAAGTGCCGACGATATTTTAGTAGTGAACAGCGACACCAAAGCAGAACCAAACGAGGCGTTATTTTTAAAAGCCCCTGATGCCTACCTAGCCAAATATCAACCGCGTGTCGTGTTGGCTAGTCCTACCATTGGCAGTGGATTTAGCATTGAACAAAATTACTTTGATGATGTTTATATGCTTTTGACAGGCATTTTAACGCCTACCGATATAATGCAAATGTCGGCACGTTATCGCCCTGCTAAACGCTTATTTATTGGTTTTGAGGATAAGAACAACCGACCAGAGGCAACGTCGGACGCAACAAAGCTATTAGGCGATATGCTTATAAATAGACGCTTAAAACTAGCAATTGACCCAATGACCGACAAATTAACGATTGATGTTAAAGCCTCAGAACTCGACACCTTGCGCTATAAGATACTTATGCAACAGGAAGAAAGCCGCAAAGACTACGCCAATAAAACGCTACTTTGCTTTATTGCTAAAGGCCATGAAGTGCAAAAACTTGGCATTGTTGAAGATGCCGACGATTCAACCAGTTATAAAAAAGCATCTAAGGAAGCCAAAAAAGCCGTTAAAGAACGTCGTATTGTTGCAATCATTCATGCCGACGTAATCGACGAACAGCAAGCAAAGCAGCACGAAAAGAACGCGAACACCACCACGTTAAAAGAAAAGTTAGAACTGGCACGTTTTAAAATAACAGACCAGTTAGCAATTAATGACCCTAGCCCCGAAGATGTTAAATTTTGGGAAGGCAAAGGGTTAAAGAAAATTCATTTATTCGAGACCTTACAGGCAGACGAAAAAACCTGTATTGACTTTGATAAGCAACAGGCAATGACTCAAGAAAACTTATCATTGCGAACAAAAGCACTCGAAAAGCATCGAATTTACACGATGATTTTTGACACACTGGGGATTGATAAGCAAACGGGCAAAGGTTCGTTTAGCTTTACTCAGGCATTAGACGCGCTCAAAAGGTTACAGATTCATCATAACGAACTAGCCGCGCTTGGTTTTGGTAATTTTGAGAAAATAAATGAACGGTACGCCATTCGCTCAATTACAAACCTGATTAAACGACTCGGACTAGAGACCGAAGCAAAACAAACCCGACAAGGCCGCATTTATTCAATTAAAGAAGGAAGTTGGCAATGTATGGTTATTCATTCAGGCAATCGCAAAAAACAAAATATTCACGCTTTAGATATAAACAAAGCCGCGAAAGTATTTACCTTTGCAGAGATGACCGATGACGAAATACTAAAGAACTGGGGGCAAAAAACAGCATAATGCCAACAGATAAAATACTATTGTCTAAGCAAAAGTAAATTCTATGTGTTGGCAAACAGCATAAACCCACTAATAAACGTCGTTTTGTTGGTGGGCTTATGCGACACAATAAAGGCGCATAACTAGAACCTTAGTCATTTTGCTGCACCTATGTTTTATGTTTTAGCGATGAAACAATAAGAGATTCCGAAGTATAAAAGGCGTGGTACTGTTCAAAAGCGGATAGATACGCGTGCGCGTACTGGGTAGATTTTGCTTTTTATAGCTTGTACAAAATGTTCATTTTCTCAGTGTTGCGTAGTTACCAGGCGAGATAATACAGATTCTGCACCCCTATAAAAAAGAGTTGCCTCGCGTGCGCGCGCGTATATCTCCGCTTTTAGTGCTTAAAAAGTCATTCGATGCAGCCGCAAGGACTCGAACTAATGCGCCTAAGCCTTGATATTATTGAGTTTGTAAAAAAGAGATAAAAAACTTCTACCAGTTTCTCTACCTTTTTTGACCTAAAAAACAAAAGTCAAAACTCAAAACAGCCCTTTTTATGGTTCGTCAAAATTATTGAACACTTGGCGCATGATGGGGGGGGAGTATCAAAACTTTGCGCGAACACTGGCCAAGACCGCGCCCAAGTCATTTTTTTATGGCCGCAAAATAGAGATTTTGGTTTAGTTAAAATCTTAGTGTAATCTTGATGCAGCAAAATGAACAAAACGGACAAAAATATAAAGGTTTTGCCAACAGATAAAACTCTATTGTCTAAGCAAAAGTAAATTCTATGTGTTGGCAGTCTTGCCGTAATCTTGCCCCGATTGCCTAAAATAATAGGCTTTATTGATTCCAACAAAATCAACAGCAAATAAGGCGTAGAACTTATCGCATAACCACCATTATGTTAAATACACCTATTTTGACCATTCAAAACACTAAAAAAGAATTATCAAAAACTATATTTTGATTGTATGATTGAACCCTAAACTTTAGGAGCTTAGACCATGCAATTAGCCGTTATTGATGACCTTATCACACAGTATAAAGCCGTTATCAACAAATACCCCGATAATGCGCCCAAAGCCATAGCCTACTTATCAGGATTTATTGATTGTGCAAGAAAAGCGCAAATAATCAGCGAAAAAGAATATCAAGCGTTCAAGGCGCAAGTGTTGGAGCTGCAAACAACATGATAACCGCCCCAGTAGCCAAAGCCTTGCTAGAGCATGACCCAAAACTAATTCCAGTTATTCTAGGTTGTCTCAATCATTTTGAGATTGCTATAGATGATAAACCGATTGCACCTCAGCGCATGACGACACCACCACAGGCGCGACAGTTTAAAACATTGGGTGCAGCGTACTCTTACTTGAGAAACTTTTTAAACTATCGAGGCGATGTTCATATTCGCTTAGTTGATGAACCGCCCACAGGCACAGGCGATATTGTTTAATCGTTATTGATTGCGCCAAGCCGTCTAGTGATGTTCTCATGGTGTAGCGTAAGCAGTCTAAACGAGATTTTTAATAGATTTAAAATCAATACACCATGAAAAGCCTGTCAAGACTAAAAATCTGATATATTTTTTTACATTAGCTTACTCAAAGTTGTCACTAAGTGATAATCAGGTAACACCTTGAATCCCTTGTTTTCTTGGTCTGTTTAGCCTGCTCAATGCGTTAATTTGTCTAAAAATGCCCTCTTGCATCTTATAAAAAAACCTAGCATTATTAGCGTAGAAAGCAAAAACGGCCTGTTTAACATCTTGTTAAATAGACCGTTTTTTTATTAACCGAGAGAAGATTTAAGTTTTAGCGAGCCTTCATCTTTTCTCATTTCATAAACTGGAGTAATCCATGATGTTTATCTAGCAGATAACAAGCGTCCTTTTTTTATTACCTACTAAGCGCGAAGATTATCGCATCTACGATATTTTTCAATAGTAAATTAGGCCAATATTTTTTGTATCGCGTTAATTGCTTATAAAAACATCATGAGATTGCTCAGAAAATGAGTCAATTTTATGTTAAAAAATCTCAGTCCGTTTCTCTCAGTCCGTGAGGTTGTCACACTCACCAGTTTGCCACGCTCAACCGTCATCAAACATTCAAAAACAGGTCAATTCCCTGCTCAAGTGCGTTTATGTGGTAATCGCATTGCATTTGTCCGCGCTGATGTTCAAAACTGGATTGATAGCCGCGTAACCTCTGCCAAAGGAGTTGCGTAATGACTTCTACAATAGATAATCTTAAAAGGAAGGGGGGCGACCAGTTAAGCGACTGGACAGCCCCTAGAACAACCGAAGCAAGCAAACCAATTATAGCACATCGTTTTAATAGTTTTGATGTTCTAAACGACAGCTTTAACGAGTTTAACGCACTTGCCGCAAGTGTTGGCATTGATGGCCAAGCACTCAAAAACAAGATTGATTCATTCAATGGCCAAAAGATTAACAAACACATTGCATTGATTAAGGGTGACCCTGTTTATGCTTTTGTTCGTGAAAAGGTTTTTTATTGGAACAAACAACCCGTCGGTTATTACCCTGTTATCACGCTAAACACATCTAAACATGGTGGGCATGGTGAAAAATTTAGCGGATTAGAAGCAGCAACAGCGCGTTATAGACGTGCTTTAGGCTTAGATGATGCAAAGGTATCAAGCCGAACAAATACCGCACCTAAGCGCGATTTTGAGGCCGAAGCAAAGGCAAGAAAGGCAAAGGCAGACCAAGCCGAAGCAAAACAAGCAGCTTACAAAGCTAAACGCCTAAATGATTTTCACGAACTTTTCAAAACCTTACCGCGTGAAGTTGGCACTCATGCCTACCTTATTAAAAAATTCGGACACCTTGCACCACAGGCCGCGTTATCCATTGACCTTAGACGCGGTAATGATGGACTAGGGGATTTTATCGCCTACGCTTTACACGGGCAAAGTGGGCGCGTCGTTGGCTATCAGCGCATTTATGCCGAAATACCCAAAGGCCGCAATGATAATAAGGATTTTATCGGTTCAATGGGGGGCGCATTTACTATTGTTGGTGATGCCGAAGCTGTTACAGGCCGCGCTTATATAGCCGAAGGTTTAGCCAACGCCATAACCTACCACCTAGCAACAGAAACCCCATGTTTTGTTGCATTAAATGCAGGAAACCTAAAGCGCGTCGTGCCGTTTGTTCGTGGTACATACGCTGAAAATATCACGATACTGGCAGACAACGACAGAAAGAACCTTGCACAAAATGGCAATACAGGCATAAACGCGGCACTTAACGCCATTACATACGGGGGCAAGCAGTCCGATTACTTAATTATTGCGCCTTGTGATGATGCCGTAAATTGGGATTTAAACGACGTTTTAGTGAGTGATGGCTACAATATCGAAGCCGTTCAAGCCGTCGTTAATAATAAAGAAAACCGTCGAAAGGTGAACATCGACAAACTAGGGCAACGCTTGGAAAGTATCAAGTTGCTACCCTATAACCAACGAGAAAAGGCCGTTTACGCGCTGTTAGCTTATGCCGTAGATTGCGCCCCAATACGCTCACTAGAACTCAGTTTAGCGCGTATCAAGCGCGTTTTAGGGCATGAGTGGAGCGCGTTTCTTGAGTCTAAAGCATTATGGATAAGCCAAAAATATAACGCCAAAATTGAAGCCGTGAAGCCGTTATTTAGTTTTAAAGATAATATCGCCATTCACTTTGCACCAAAAACAATGGCTAAACATACAGCCGATACGTTGCTTAAAAATGGTGGGCTATACATCGACAATCGCGGGACAGGTGAAGGCAAAACGCTAAACATGGCCGAAGTGGTTAAACTGGCAAGACTTTACGAATCGCAAGGCTTGCGAGTTGGTTATATATCGCATCGAGTAAGCCTATCCGCGAACAGCTCAGCAAGACTCGGACTAGAAAACTATCAAGACCTAAAACCCCATGATATGCGCGATGTTCAATACATGGCCATTGTTGCAAACTCATTGGCTAGATGGCACTTTGCCGTGTTTTATGAAGATTGCGACGTGCTTTTTATTGACGAAATAAAGCAAGTTTTGGAGCATATAGCCGTCGGTACTTTTGACAATCGAGACCGCGCCAAGGTATTGGCAACGATTAAAAAAGCCATTCAAAACGCAAAATTGATTATTTGTGCTGATGCCGACCTAGACCAAACGACCTTAGACTTTCTCAAGTCATGCGGCAAACCAATTAGACGCATAGCAAGCGATATAAGCGGCAACGCGCCAAAGGTTGATAAACCAGTGATTCACTCAGACACAAACACTATCAGAGATGAAGCCATACGCTCAGCTATTGCAGGGAATAAACTACTGATTCATTGCGACACTAAAAACGAAACCGAAAGCCTTAGGTTGGTATTGATTAGCTCGGGACTAAGTGCCGACGATATTTTAGTAGTGAACAGCGACACCAAAGCAGAACCAAACGAGGCGTTATTTTTAAAAGCCCCTGATGCCTACCTAGCCAAATATCAACCGCGTGTCGTGTTGGCTAGTCCTACCATTGGCAGTGGATTTAGCATTGAACAAAATTACTTTGATGATGTTTATATGCTTTTGACAGGCATTTTAACGCCTACCGATATAATGCAAATGTCGGCACGTTATCGCCCTGCTAAACGCTTATTTATTGGTTTTGAGGATAAGAACAACCGACCAGAGGCAACGTCGGACGCAACAAAGCTATTAGGCGATATGCTTATAAATAGACGCTTAAAACTAGCAATTGACCCAATGACCGACAAATTAACGATTGATGTTAAAGCCTCAGAACTCGACACCTTGCGCTATAAGATACTTATGCAACAGGAAGAAAGCCGCAAAGACTACGCCAATAAAACGCTACTTTGCTTTATTGCTAAAGGCCATGAAGTGCAAAAACTTGGCATTGTTGAAGATGCCGACGATTCAACCAGTTATAAAAAAGCATCTAAGGAAGCCAAAAAAGCCGTTAAAGAACGTCGTATTGTTGCAATCATTCATGCCGACGTAATCGACGAACAGCAAGCAAAGCAGCACGAAAAGAACGCGAACACCACCACGTTAAAAGAAAAGTTAGAACTGGCACGTTTTAAAATAACAGACCAGTTAGCAATTAATGACCCTAGCCCCGAAGATGTTAAATTTTGGGAAGGCAAAGGGTTAAAGAAAATTCATTTATTCGAGACCTTACAGGCAGACGAAAAAACCTGTATTGACTTTGATAAGCAACAGGCAATGACTCAAGAAAACTTATCATTGCGAACAAAAGCACTCGAAAAGCATCGAATTTACACGATGATTTTTGACACACTGGGGATTGATAAGCAAACGGGCAAAGGTTCGTTTAGCTTTACTCAGGCATTAGACGCGCTCAAAAGGTTACAGATTCATCATAACGAACTAGCCGCGCTTGGTTTTGGTAATTTTGAGAAAATAAATGAACGGTACGCCATTCGCTCAATTACAAACCTGATTAAACGACTCGGACTAGAGACCGAAGCAAAACAAACCCGACAAGGCCGCATTTATTCAATTAAAGAAGGAAGTTGGCAATGTATGGTTATTCATTCAGGCAATCGCAAAAAACAAAATATTCACGCTTTAGATATAAACAAAGCCGCGAAAGTATTTACCTTTGCAGAGATGACCGATGACGAAATACTAAAGAACTGGGGGCAAAAAACAGCATAATGCCAACAGATAAAATACTATTGTCTAAGCAAAAGTAAATTCTATGTGTTGGCAAACAGCATAAACCCACTAATAAACGTCGTTTTGTTGGTGGGCTTATGCGACACAATAAAGGCGCATAACTAGAACCTTAGTCATTTTGCTGCACCTATGTTTTATGTTTTAGCGATGAAACAATAAGAGATTCCGAAGTATAAAAGGCGTGGTACTGTTCAAAAGCGGATAGATACGCGTGCGCGTACTGGGTAGATTTTGCTTTTTATAGCTTGTACAAAATGTTCATTTTCTCAGTGTTGCGTAGTTACCAGGCGAGATAATACAGATTCTGCACCCCTATAAAAAAGAGTTGCCTCGCGTGCGCGCGCGTATATCTCCGCTTTTAGTGCTTAAAAAGTCATTCGATGCAGCCGCAAGGACTCGAACTAATGCGCCTAAGCCTTGATATTATTGAGTTTGTAAAAAAGAGATAAAAAACTTCTACCAGTTTCTCTACCTTTTTTGACCTAAAAAACAAAAGTCAAAACTCAAAACAGCCCTTTTTATGGTTCGTCAAAATTATTGAACACTTGGCGCATGATGGGGGGGGAGTATCAAAACTTTGCGCGAACACTGGCCAAGACCGCGCCCAAGTCATTTTTTTATGGCCGCAAAATAGAGATTTTGGTTTAGTTAAAATCTTAGTGTAATCTTGATGCAGCAAAATGAACAAAACGGACAAAAATATAAAGGTTTTGCCAACAGATAAAACTCTATTGTCTAAGCAAAAGTAAATTCTATGTGTTGGCAGTCTTGCCGTAATCTTGCCCCGATTGCCTAAAATAATAGGCTTTATTGATTCCAACAAAATCAACAGCAAATAAGGCGTAGAACTTATCGCATAACCACCATTATGTTAAATACACCTATTTTGACCATTCAAAACACTAAAAAAGAATTATCAAAAACTATATTTTGATTGTATGATTGAACCCTAA
>ERZ724524.2456-NODE-2456-length-12038-cov-7.570725_pt1 | contig 12038 bp, 13 predicted proteins | sample MGYA00376057_ERZ724524 | MGnify/ENA primary metagenome ERZ724524 (study PRJEB28724, sample SAMN07190888) | wastewater metagenome | isolation source: influent of sewage treatment plant in Hong Hong | place: USA: Christiansburg, Virginia | collected 2016-03-01 ...
TGAGGTCGGTCGGCAAGCGTGGAGTCCAAACGTTCAAGCCGTCATCTGTTGCGTGTAGTACTGCTGCCGGAAGGATGCCGGTGACAGGTAGCCCAGCCGAGCCTGCTTTCGCTGCCGGTTGTAGAAGATTTCGATGTACTCGGTGATCTCCTGGCGGGCCTGCTCGCGGCTGGCAAATCGCCGGTGATACACGAGTTCGGTCTTCAGTCTTTCCATCGGGGCGTTGTCCCAGCAATTGGCCTTGCGGCTCATCGAAGCCTGCATGCCGAACTGCTCGAGCAAGCTACTGGTAGTCGCGCGAGCAGTACTGGGCGGATTCAACCGGTCGTCGCAACACCTTCTAACTGGAGGTTTGTATGGGGCGACCCACAGGGTGGCAAAAGCAGGTGACAGGTCGAGAGACAATGCGCTCGCCTGGCGCACCATCGCTTTGCCGTGAGGTTGAGCGGCGGTTCTGGGCGCAGATCGCAACCGGCATCACAAGCGAGAAGGCGGCAGAAGCAGTTGGCGCATCACAGGCTGTAGGCTCGCGCTGGTTTCGTCATCGTGGAGGCATGCCCTTGTTCATGTCGAATCCTGTGTCCGGGCGGTACTTGTCATTTGCCGAGCGTGAAGAGATAGGGATGCTCCGCGCCCAGGGCGTTGGCGTACGGGAGATTGCTCGGCAAACCGGGCGAAGCCCATCGACGGTGTCGCGGGAGCTGGTTCGCAACGTCGCCACGCGCGGCGGCCAACTCGAGTATCGGGCATCGGTTGCGCAGTGGAAGGCGGAACTGGCGGCCCGGAGACCGAAGTCCGCTAAGTTGGTGACTCACCCGCGACTTCGGTGCTACGTTCAAGACCGGTTAGAGGGCAAGATGCATGACGCCGATGGCCATGAGATTGTCGGACCTGCGCACGCGCCCTTCAAAGGCCGGAACAAGCCACATCGGGGTGACCGCAAATGGGTCAATGGCTGGTCTCCTGAGCAGATAGCCCATCGGCTGCGCGTCGACTTTCCGGAAGATGAATCCATGCGCATCTCTCATGAAGCCATTTACCAGGCCCTTTACATTCAAGGTCGGGGTGCACTCAAGCGGGAGCTGGTCAGCTGCCTGCGTACCGGGCGGGCATTGCGCGTGCCTCGGGCGAGGTCTCAGGCCAGGTCGTGGGCCCACGTCAGCGAGGAGGTGATGATCTCCAACCGCCCCGCAGAAGTACAAGATCGCGCCGTTCCAGGCCATTGGGAAGGAGACCTGATCATTGGGCTGAACCGATCTGCGATAGGGACGCTGGTGGAGCGGTCCAGTCGCTTTACCGTACTTGTTCACCTGCCTCGGGAGAAGGGCTATGGGCAGGCTCCGCGAACCAAGAACGGTCCTGCCTTGGCCGGCTACGGCGCCATCACGATGGCCAATGCACTCAAACGAACGGTAGCGACCTTGCCTGCCCGGCTCTGGCAATCATTGACCTGGGATCGCGGCAAAGAGCTATCGGATCACGCCCGCTTCACCATCGAGTCCGGGGTGCGTGTCTTCTTCGCTGACCCGCATAGTCCGTGGCAGCGCGGCACGAACGAGAGCACGAATGGACTTCTACGGCAGTACTTCCCAAAGGGAACAGACTTGTCCCGCTGGAGCGCCCAGGAGATTCAGTCCGTAGCCAACACGCTCAACGCACGGCCACGGAAGACGCTCGGATGGAAGACTCCCGCAGAAGCTTTGAACGACTATCTAAAATCCGCACAGCAATCCGGTGTTGCGACGACCGGTTGAATCCGCCTCTCGTGCGATGGTCAGAACTTGGGACAACAGGGGTAAGCACATTCCGCTGCCTACCTCGGGCGGGGCAAACCGCCGTCGTCATCGAGACTTTGCCAGATCAGGTCAGTCCCCGGTACTGCTAAGTTGTTTCCGGTACGCGTTTGAATACTTGGACGGTGTAGTGGGACTCATCAAACTGGTCTTCCCCCAAACTGAAATGGAGCGTCCGTCCATCGGTCAGTTTGAAAAGCATGTTTATCGCATTATTCGGCGACGAACAAACGCTGTCTAGGGCGTCCAGCTGAAAGGCATCCGAGCCATTCACATCGCCCGGTGAAAGGAGGAAAACACGTTTCAAAACACCAGCATCGGAAGTGCCAGCGTGATCACGTAGCACGTTGATGTTGGATGTCATTCTGTGGGTGACAAAGTCACCATCCTCCGTTTGGGATGCGATCTCCAGCATGAAGAAAGGTGCATCGACACCGAGCTCTACCCAATTCCAAAGGCTGACGTTGGGATCGTACTGTACGGGAAAGATTGCCGAGCGATGAGTTTGGAACATGAGAAGTAAATCTACAGGTGAAAAATGTAGATTATATTCCGTGGATTGGTAGTCTCACCACCGGCATTGTTTGTTGGTGGCCAAATCCTTTGACGACCTTCGTGCTGAACTTGCCAACGAGATCAAACAGACTCGTCGGCGGCTTGGGTTATCTCAGGAAGCGTTGGCTTTGCAGGCTGATGTGGATCGGACCTACGTCTCCCAGCTGGAACGAGGGATCGCCAATCCTTCAATTCTGATTCTTCATCGAATATTCACAGTGCTGGGCATGGACTTGTCAATAAGCCTGCAGGGGAGTGGTGATGTGTAAAGCCCCCGCTACCCCACTTTCACCAAAAACTCAAACTCTTCAGTTTCCCTGACAGGGCGCTGGCAGATCTCAAACGCGGCTCTGGTGCTAGGCAGGTCGGTGAGGATGTTCTTGAATGCGCATCATGCCGGATTGCGTGATCACGCAATCCGGGCTAGTTGAGTGCCTTGACGGACAGGCTGATCACCAGTAGCCCGGGTCTGAAGGGCCGTTACGACGTAGAGGAGGGCTTCAGGCTGCTCCTGCAAGGGAGCGGCCACACAATCGGACGGACACCGACCGGTTATGTGCTGGTTCCACTGCACAGTAGCGAGGCTTCCGAAAACTGCTGGCCGGTGTAGCGGAAGCGGCTACCCGTGGTCACATTCGGCTCGTGTCCCTTGGCGGACAGCCATCGCCTGGAAGGACATTTCGTCGAAATTCGAAGTGATCCGAGCTCTCAAGGAGTCCGTCAAGGAAATTGCTTCAAAAATCGGAATCCGGTCGACGTAGCCCTTCCCATGACAGGCGGGGCACCCAACAACCTGAGGAAGTTGCTCTGGGGGGTTGGCCAGGCAAAGCACATCTGCGATACACGAACAGGTCAGGCGCTTCACGCTGTTAGCTCTCTGTTGCCCGGGTAGTCTTCAAGCGCTGTGGCAAGGAGCTTACTCCAGGTGATGCCCGCACCGCCGCCGCCGTTTGCGAGCATCCGCATCGCGGCATGCCATGCCGCACGCCCATTTCCTGCGGCTGACAGCGCCGAGACATCGCCTCCTGAGCGAGACCAGATTTCATCGTGATTTGGGCCGGTTGGGTAGAGCTGAACCATGATTTTCTCAAACCAGCGCCAATCGATCGTGCGCGTATCGGGACGAGCCGGTCGTGGATCGACGGAGACTGGCTCGCCGATGGTGTCACCCTTGAACCAACCGCCCTTTCTCAGAGCGAGGGGAAAGTTGTTCTCTACGCGCGTTCGCATCACTGGGTGCTGAACATTGCCGTTAACAGGGTTCGCTGGAACTTGCTCTGCGAGATAGGTGAACAGGTCCAGCACTCGAATCGTTCCGTCATCGGGCCCCGGGACATCTCCGCGCAGCCCCTCCAGCAGGAAATGCGTGAACAGACTGTTGCCACGCCACGCGGACGTCCAGGAAGTTTCGGTCTCCCGACAGGACGCGATTACGACCCGCCCCTTGCCAGTGGCCAGCTTCTCAAGTGCCGGCTCCCGAAATCCTGCCAGCATGCCTTTTGACTCTCCTCCTTCCGCCTTCATGTGCGCAGCTGACTCTGCGTGGCAAGCGTCCAGAAGAAGGACGACCCGCGCCGCAGGAATGGCATGAACCAACGAAGTCAGCTCGTCGGTGCCAAGGCCGGTTCCATCCGGATTACCCAGAACATAGTCCGCGGGGCAGAGATACCCCGAAGAGTCTGGCGCGCTGTCCTTGCGGCCACCATGCCCAGAGAAGAAGATGATGATCGTGTCGTCTGGCTTCGACAGCGTGGCAAGTTCCTGAAGCGCAGTAACGATGTGGCTTTTGGTCGCGTCCTCGTCCAGCAGCAACCGGACCTGCGAGCTCGGATAGCCGCAGATTGCCGGATCGCACAGTACGTTCCCGACGGCCTCCGCATCCTGGCGAACCATGCGCGACAACTGAAGCGATGGGCAGTAGCCCTCACCGATGCCAATGAGCAGGGCTCGCCCGCCGTCAAACGTCTTCTTCTGCTGACTCATCGCCAAAACCTTTGCCGCTGAAGCTGCTGCAGCGTGTCGTTGTAGTAATACTGCTCGGCCATCACGTGCAAGACCGCTTCCGCGCCCGGCGGCATGCCATTGCGCAAGCTCCGCACGCATCGGTGCCAGCTTGCACGGCCAGTGCCTTCATTGACCAGGTCTTCGTTCTTGCCCCCGCTGCGGCTCCACAGCTCGTCATGCCAAGGCCCCATTGGGTAGAGCTCGACGGCTTCGGCTTCGAATGCCTCCCAGGCCTCTTCCACCGTCAATGCGGGCGGCAATCCGAGCTTGCAGCTGATCAACAGCCGGTCCACAGGCCCTAGCTGCCGGTAGCACTCGCGATACATGGGGAACAGGTCCAGCCTCGAGTTGAGCAGGCTCTTCGCATCTTTTGCGGCCTGGGTCCACTGATTCGCATGGATCGCCTGACCCAGTGCTTTGGCCGCGGCCTCGCCGAGGCGCAGGTCACTGTTACTAAGGTCCATGAGGAACTGATATACCTCTCGATCAGATGCGAAGCTGAAGCTCTCTAGGTAGAACGGCAGCGATGCTGGCGCGCGGCGAAGTGCATCGATCAGGTAGCCAGGGCGATTAACTATCGCCAACACTGTGGCGGCCAGGCGTGGCTCAGTGGAGGCCCGCCGCTGCTGACCGAGCTCGAACCGGACCAACCATCCGCGCGCAGTGGCATCCAGGATCGTTTCAACGTGGGGCTTGGGGATCAGATCCCATGCGCGGGCCCGCTCATGGACATCTACGATGTCGGCCAGCGGCGTACTGGCAACGACAGCCCAGAGCGACTCGACAGCCATCTGAGCCGCGATGGTCTGGCTGAGGCCCACAGCCCTGTCGGGCAGTGCGTCGATCACGCCAGGCGAGATCGCGAAGGCCTCCCTGAATAGAAGAAACCACTCAAAGCGCTTCCAGTCGAAGCGCGTCAGCACTTCTGGGCAGCGGACACAGGCCTGGGCGGCCATCTCCGTCACCACCGCTTCTTGAACCGCTATGGCGACGTCTACCAGTTCGATCTCAGTTGCTTGACTGAGCGCACCGGCGAGCAATGCCTGCCGCGATGCCTTGACGCTCGGCGCAGCCGCCAGCGCAGCAACGACGGCATCCCTTGGAGAGCGGGATCGGCCGAGCAGCGTGCCTGCCAACTGCCACCACCCCTTCGCGCACAGATCCGGTAAAAGCGCGTCGACGCGATCAACCGGAAACTGATCACCGGCAGCGTCCAGCATGTCTTTTTCGTGGCTGGCATCATCTAGCAGTGACAGCAGCCGTGGCGCACGTGCGGGGTCCGTGTTCATCAGCAACTGCCAGACGGCACCGAACCCGGCATTTTGGATCATTTTGGCATCACCTGCAGCCCGGAATCCTGCCTCCGCCCCCGCGAGCCAAACAGGTTTGGGCTTCTCGGACACCCACGCCGTCAGAACCTCTCGCAGGCCATTAGGCTGTGAACTGCTCGACTTGTCCTTGACCCACCCGCGCAACGCGTTGGACAACGCCGGCGCCTCACCCAGGCCTGAAAAATCCAGGTTACGCATCGCCAGCACGTCGTCCACACTCCAGCTGGTTGCCGACGTCAGGACGCGCTTGGCGGCTGCCGACTTCGCCGCTTCGGCGCAGGGGGAATTGCCAGCCCTCTCTACCAGCGTGCGCAGTAACAGAAGATCGCCGTCGGGCGTGCTTTCGTGGTGCCAAAGCTCAGCCGCTTGAACGGCAATGGCGATGGATGTAGGCGAGTCTAGGCGCAGGCTTGTCTGCTTCGCAAAGTCCCGCGCCGAAACGTCGATGGGGGCGTCCAGAATCGTGGCCGCATGCTCCCCTGTTTCGACCGCCGTATCCAGATCGACGACCTGCGCCTGGTTCCAGCGAGAGAGTAGCGCTTCAGGCGTGCAGACGACGGATAGATCGTTCACATCGTCAGGTCCGAAGCTGAGGCCAAAGGTCAGCGTGATGCGGAACTCCGGCGGAGCTCGCCTCCAAAGGTCGAACATCGCTTCTTCGAGCCCGTGCTCTTGGCGGGTGACGATCGGCCGCCGCCCGGCGTGGCTGAGAAGTGCGGCGAGAGCTGCAGCCCCTTTGGACGGCATCAATGCGCTCGCGGCGCCAATGGAGACGTCGAGTTCAATGGGCTCGAGCGGCTCGCCCTCGGCCCACGGTGACGCGAGGACGGCGGCAATGGGGAGCAAATCGCCAAGCACTTCGACATCATCGAGCCGGATGAACGCCGCACGAGAAAACACCATGCCCCCGCGCCCGGCCGTTTCGTCCTTGCGCGTGTGGATGAGCATCATCCAGCCAGCCTCTTTGATCAAGCGGAAAAAGGGCGCCCAAGTGACGCCATTCGGGCAGGTCTGCGGAAGATCCGTTCGCCAAGCCAGGTCCTTGAATTCGCTGGCAAGCTTGGCATCGCTGGTCTTGAGAAGCGCATGGCCTGCAGCCGCGCCGTATACCGCTTGGTGGACAAACATCAGTAGCCCGGCATATCAGCCAGCCGCATGATGGGAATGGTCAGATCCGTGTCCAACCTGCCGTCGGATTCGATGACGAAACCGGAATTTTCCGGACCGCGATCAATGAAGGCCTCGTTGGCATCCTTCATGTCGAGCTCCACCCCCAGCGCCGAAAGGCCCAGGACCGATGCGCGTGCGCCCCAATTGCACCTGACAAAGGATGCTAGCAGAGGCATCTGTGCGTCCAGCAGGTCGCCCGGCTTGCCACCTTCCGGGAGCTGTAACTCATCCCAGCAGGAGAGTAGGACAACGAGAGGCGGGATCGAGCCCCGGTCGTGAAGTCTTCGCGCATGGAGCAACATCTGGAGCAACTCAACTAACCGGGCCTGGATAGACCGACGCGGTTTCACCTCACCACTTTCCGGCGCACGTCCAACGTGGCTCAAGGGCTTGCTGAAGATGTCGTCATCGGTCTTAGCCAATTTGGGGCGGACGATCAAGATCCAGCCGTGGGCTGCTTGGGTTCGGTCCAGCCACTCTTGCTTCATCGCGCGGTTATCGATCAGTTGCCTCACCTGCTCGCCGGCGTAGTCGGGCCAGGTCAGGTCCATCGCCCGGCCAGCTACGTCGACAACAGGCAGGATGACATCCTGGTAAATCCCGGAAGGCGTGTGTTCGGCTAGCAGGCCGGCACCCAGGCGCTTTCGGACCTCATCGAATGCGGACACGTCAGGCGCGGCCACCCGCAGCTTGATCCCGCATTTCTCGGCCTCGATGCGCTCCAGCAACTGCGCGCCATAGTGACTCTTGCCGTTGTCCGACTCGCCGAAGAGTGCGATGCGCACGCTGCCGTTGATGTTGCTCATACGAAGGCTCCAAAGGTACGAAGTAACCCCCGCCCAGCGTCGTCGTCCGCCGTCGGCGCGATGGTGGCCGGCTTCGCAGCTAAGATCCACTGCAACAGTTCAACGATTCCCTGCCCGCGATTCCGTGCCTCGTCACCCTTAAGCGGAAACATGCTGACCTGAAACTCGTCGAAAGCCTTCAGGCTGCGCTGGGCAGCTTCCCTGATCCGCGTCTGCATTTCCAGGGGCATCTCAACGTCGCATTTCGTCCACACGAGGGCAACCGGCCGCCCAGCGGCTTCGGCACCAACCCGGCGAAGGAGGTTGACCAAAGCGACACGTGCCTCGCCGCGGCCGGCGCCGGCCAGCGCCTGAGAATCGGCGACCACGAGGAAGACGTCGGTACGCTCGGACAGCCAGCGAGCCCCTTCGGCATGCGGATTCGTCTGGTTGGAAGCCCAGATGTTGAACCACTCACCAGGTGCGTCAGCTGCCACAAGCTCGCAGCGCGCCTGCGGTGTATCCAGCGACAGGTGGAGCATGCCCGGAGACCGCCCGCTGCCGCTGGAGGTGTGGAGTGGAAAAGTGGGCCGGCTCGTCGCGCTCCACCGCAAGCTGCCAGCGATGTTCTCCCAGCCCTCTAGCGTGACCGAACCCGCAAACTCGACACCAGCGGGCCGGATGCCGCGCGCGATCAGCAAATAGAAGGAGGCCAGCAACGAGGTCTTGCCAGCGTCTGAGGGACCGGCCAGCGTCAACAGCTTGACCTTGGATGCGCCTGCTAGATACGGGAGGTCAGCGGGGCCCATTGCGTTGCCGGTCCACGGGAACCGAAGCAGCTTTCCAGCGGCATCGTCATCTCTAGCCGACTCTGCCCAATCTGCAGTCGCGGGGGGCTTCTGCCAATGAGGGCAGTCTTCGAGCTCTTCCCCACACGCGCAGCTCATTGCCGGCGCATGACACCCTTTGTGGGTGCATGAGTTATTCATAGGCCGGATCCTGTACTTCGGCCGACCTCTGGATCTCCTCCACGGCACGGATGGCCATCAACTCCCGCAGGAGCCACACGGCCCACTCCTCGGGCGGTAAGGAGGGTGTGCAGACAAGCCCAGCGTCAGTCTTGTGAAGCACCGCAGCTGTGACCAACCCCGTGGGGCTCTGGAACGTGAGGCCATGGGTGAGCGCCGAAATAGCGGTCGACGAGGCACCTCGGAACAGGCTGGTGTCACGCACTTCACTACCGAGCCCGAGCGCCAGGATGGCCTCGGCAAGGAATGAGTCAACCGCGCGCTCGTAGGTATCGGGTAAGAGGCTGGAGAGGTCGGCCACCGCGTGGACGATTGCGTCGGCAGCTTCAAGCCGCCGATACGATGTCTCGGCCGACTCTGAGTAAAGCGCCTGCCGCCACCAGAGCAGCGACGTGGAGCGTTTGACGGCGGGGTCGATTGTCGCCAGCGCAGCGATGCTGTTTGCGACGGCCTGGTGGTTCTTGGCGTCCAGCTTTGCGGCCTCAGCCATAGCCCCATCGACGTAGTCCGCGAGGATCGCGGTCATTCGGTCCGAGAATTCGTGACTCCAGACGTTCCCTTGACTGGGCCAATTCGGGTTGGGATTCTCGCCAGCTTGCCCAGCGCGGTCATGCGGGCCGACCGCGGCGTCAATCCGCTTGGTGAGTTTCGTGCGATCAAACTTGATCGACGTCGCTGCTGCCGGCAAAGGTACGGCTGCAGCAGGCGGAGCTGTGCCTTCACGCTCTGCCTTAAAGGCTCCCTCCGCTGCGTCGATCAAGAGTTGGATCGAAGGGTTCAACTTCCCTAACTCGATAGCGTGGCGGAAGTTGCGCATCAACAGCGCAATGGCCGTGCCAAGCGGCGGATGGTCGTTGATGGACTCGACCAAGGCCTGAAGCGCGACCGCCCGGTACAAGGTGAGCGCGTTGCCATCGCGAAAGACGCTGTGGTACGTGCTCCAGTGCTTCTCGATCGCGCGAGACGTGGCATCGAACGCGTCGCTGGGATTCTGGGCGTCATCGCGCAGGACTGACAGCAGCACCGGAATAGCCATCTTGATTGGCTTGGCCCCGAACTCAGAGGCCAGCGCCGTAGCCGCTTCCTTTAGCTTTTCCAGACGAGTGTCTTCACCCTCAAGATCAATCAAATTCGCCCGCATGAAGGCCTGAAGCACTGTAGTAGCCATCTATTTTTCCTCTCCCACCTCTGGAACGATCCTGCTGGAACCCGGCTACCGCAATTTCGTAGTCGCTATTCTTGCGTTGCTAGTTTTCGGACAGGTTTGTAACACGGACTGACCACAGCATATAGTTGCGATCAATTCCGGAAACTGGAGCTGCCCCCATCCCTTGGGCTGGTAGCCGTCTGAAACTCAAACACATAGATCGTACTCGATTGTCGTATTGGGTGCATTATCCTTATCAAGTTGTCGCTGCTCGAAGTTGATCGGGGACAGGGAACCCTGTGTCGAATGGCAGCGGCGCGGGCTGTACTAGCCTTCTATCTAGGTAAAGACTGCCAGATGGGCCTTGGTTGGGTGCCAACTCGACGTGCGCTTCGCAGAAATGAGGATCAGCAACGTACACCAGTTGCGGGACGCACCGCCGGCGTGGAAGGGGGACGGTTTTCGGTGGTGCCGGAACGGACCGTGCGGGAGTTGCGGGGTGTGCTGTGCTCGGACCTTGAAGACATCACCCCTGCCAAGCAACAGATCATGGCAAGCCAGTCACTTGGATCATCCGTCTTCGATCTGGCCTCGCAAGCCACTGACGTTCGCGGCCTTTCAAGGCTTAACGGCAGGTTTGAGGCGAATTGTTGTCCGATTGGGCGCCTCAGGCCAACGTTTGATACGGCCGAGGAAGCACCTGTCGGATCAGCGGCAGGACCTTGGTGCGGATGCAACACTGAGCGCCTAGACCGTGCCAACGCAGCAACGCCTGAAGACGTGGGCGACGTACCGGGCTACGCCGACTGCCTGGAGGCCATCCTCGACCCCAACCACCCCGAGCATCACACCATGTGGGAGTCCCCCTGCGTCAGACTAGTTGTCGCCCCGATAGAATCGAAACTTGGGAGCGATGATGAGAGAGCAACGTGGCGAGATACGGACAAGCATTCAAAGACAGAGCGGCGGCCCGGTTCGACGCCGTACTGACGACGGCTTTGCTGGACGAAGCCGGCAAGAGCGCCTGGTGCCGCGAGCATGGGGTCTATCCGCAGACGTTGGCCGAGTGGCGTCAGGCTGCGACCCAGGCCTTGGCCGAACCGGAGGAAAGCCGTGCCAGCCCGCAGCAAACCAAGCAGGACCGACGGCGCTCAAGGAGCTCGAACGTGAGCTGCGCCGCAAGGACAAAGCCCTGGCCGAGACGGCCGCCCTGCTGGTCCTCCCAAAAAAAGTGGCGGCGATCTTCAATCGGGACGAGGACGAATGATCGCCCTCGAAGATCGCCAGGCCCTGGCCCGCGACATTCATCTGGCGAACCGGCGTGGCGCACGGCTGCACCTGGCGTGCAAAACCGCCGGTATCGATGTGCGTACGCTGCAGCGCTGGAAGGCTCACGCGGGGCTGCTCACCGGCGATGGCCGACCGGGGGCACAGCGCCCATCGGTGCCCCATGCCCTGAGCCCGGAAGAACGGGCTGAAATCCTGCGCATCGCCAACGAACCCCGCTTTGCCGACGTCCCGCCGGCGCGCATCGTGCCCACGCTGGCCGACGAAGGCGTGTATCTGGCCAGCGAGTCCTCCTTCTCCCGCGTCCTGCGGACGCACGGTCAGAGCACGCACCGGGGCCGCGCCAAGGCGCCCAAAGCCACCCGGCTGCCAACCACCCATATCGCCACGGCCCCTCGTCAGGTCTGGTGTTGGGACATGACCTACCTGCCCGCGTGCGTTGTGGGTCGGTGGTTCCACCTGTACCTGATCCTGGATCTCTACAGTCGCAAGATCGTGGGCTGGGAGGTGCATGACCGCGACGACGCCCAGCATGCCGCGCACCTCGTGCGACGTACGGCGCTCTCAGAGGTAAGCCCCCGGCCATCCCCTCTTGACCGAGCCTCAGGTTGACTCCGGCCTCCACCGATGCGGCAACAGCTCCCCGATCCGACTCTGCGGCTGAGTCGGCAGGCGGGTGAGGACATCCTTCAGATAGGCGAAGGGCTCGTGCCCGTTGAGGCGCGCCGACTGGATCAGGCTCATGATCGCCGCGGCCCGCTTGCCGGCGCGTAGCGAACCCGCAAAGAGCCAGTTCTTGCGGCCGATGGCAATCGGCCGGATCTGGTTCTCGATCCAGTTGTTGTCGATGGGCACGCGGCCATCCGTCAGGTAATGGGTCAGCGCCGCCCAGCGCTTGAGGGTGTAGTCGATGGCCTTGGCACTGGATGAGCCGTTGG
>ERZ724524.2461-NODE-2461-length-12006-cov-11.221739_pt1 | contig 12006 bp, 5 predicted proteins | sample MGYA00376057_ERZ724524 | MGnify/ENA primary metagenome ERZ724524 (study PRJEB28724, sample SAMN07190888) | wastewater metagenome | isolation source: influent of sewage treatment plant in Hong Hong | place: USA: Christiansburg, Virginia | collected 2016-03-01 ...
GGCGAGGAAGACTTTGACTCACTCTGGAAGTCGCTGTAGATTCCGGGCACTTCCATTTGTCGCCTTTTAGCGCCCGTTCGGCGCAACTCCCAGCACCTGAGCACCAATAGCATCCGCAGCACTCAGGCCAGGTGAGCAGAGGCGAAGATGCGTCATCAATGGCTGGCCGCACGCGCCTTCAGGACGTGCTACAACCAACCTGCAGGCGCACAGCAGCTATTCAAAGGTTTTAAGCACACGCCATGGCCATCGAAAAAAAAACCATCCGCCTCCTGATTCTCGAAGACTCGCAGAACGAGGCCGAGCGCCTGGTCAGCCTGTTTCGCAACTCCGGACGAGCCACCCGCGTACATCGCCTGGTTTCCAGCGATGACCTGACGCAAGCCCTGCAACAAAGCTGGGATCTGCTGATCGCCGCTCCCGGCAGCGAACACCTCGATCCCAACGAAGCCATCACCGCCATCCGCCGTCAGGCCAAGGATATTCCCTTTATCCAGCTCGTCGACGGCAACGACTCCGACGCCATTACCGAGGCCCTGGCCCTCGGCGCCCAGGATGCATTGCCGCAAGGTGAGGATGAACGCCTGATTTTGGTGGCCAATCGCGAGCTGGCCAACCTCGACGAACGCCGCGCCCGGCGGGTGGCCGAAGTGGCCCTGCGCGAGGCCGAGAAACGCTGCCAGCTGCTGCTGGAGAGTTCGGTAGACGCCATCACCTACGTGCATGACGGCATGCACATCTACGCCAACCGCGCCTACCTCGACATGTTCAGCTACGAAGACGGCGACGAGCTGGAAGGCATGCCGATGATTGACCTGATCGCCAGCTGCGACCAGGCCAGCTTCAAGGATTTCCTGAAGAACTACCAAAGCGCCGAAGGCCATGCCGAACTGGCCTGCACCGGGGTCAAGGCCAACGGCCAGACCTTTGCCGCACGGATGAGCTTTTCCCCGGCCACCTACGACGCCGAACCCTGCATCCAGGTGGTGATCCGCGCCGAGACCGGCAATGCCGAACTGGAAGAAAAACTGCGCGAGATCAGCAGCCAGGACCTGGTCACCGGCCTCTACAACCGCACCCACTTCCTCGAGCTGATGGACGCCGCCGCCGAGCGCGCAGTCAACGCCGGGCAAACCGCCAGCCTGGCCTACATCCGCCTCGACCGCTACGCCAGCCTGCTGGCGGAAACCGGGCTGGCCGGCATCGACCTGCTGCTGACCGACCTGGCCAACCTGCTGCGCGCCCACTTTGCCGGTAGCGCCCAACTGGCCCGCTTCGGTGACGACGTGTTCAGCGCCCTGCTGATCGGCCAGAGCGCCGAGCAGAGCCAGCACAGCCTTCAGGAACTGCTGAAAAAGGTCGAAGGCCACCTGTTCGACGTCAACGGCCGCACCCTGCAAACCACCTTGTCGATCGGCGTGGCCGGTCTCAACGAGAAAACCCCGCGCGCTCAGGACGTGGTCGACCGCGCCCACCGCTGCGCCGATGAACTGGCCAGCGGCAACGCCCTCAAGCTGTTCAATCCGGCCGACGAACTGGCGGCCGCCGCCAGCCGTGGCAGCATTGTCGCCATGCTCCAGCAGGCCCTGGAGAACAACAGCTTCCGCCTGCTGTTCCAGCCCATCATCAGCCTGCGCGGCGACAGCCACGAACACTACGAAGTGCTGCTGCGCCTGCTCAGCCCGCAGGGCGAAGAAGTACCGCCGGAGGACTTCCTGAAAGCGGCCAAAGACGCCGGAATGGGCGAGAAGATCGATCGCTGGGTGATCCTCAACTCCATCAAGCTGCTCTCCGAGCACCGCAGCAAAGGCCACAGCACGCGCCTGTTCGTCCACCTGTCGAGCGCCAGCCTGCAGGATCAGACCCTGCTGCCGTGGCTCAGCGTGGCCCTCAAGGCCGCACGCCTGCCCTCCGACGCCCTGGTTTTCCAACTCAGCGAAACGGATGCCATCGCCTACCTGAAGCAGGCCAAGACCCTGACCCAGGGCCTGGCGGAGCTGCACTGCAAGATCGCCCTGAGCCAGTTCGGCTGCTCGCTGAATCCGTTCAATACGCTCAAGCACCTGAACGTCGATTTCGTCAAAGTCGACGGTTCCTTCACCCAGGACCTGTCCAGCGCCGAACATCAGGAAAGCCTGAAAACCCTGCTCGCCAGCCTGCATGCCCAGGCCAAGCTGACCATCGTGCCCTACGTCGAGAGCGCCAGCGTGCTGGCCACCTTGTGGCAGGCCGGGGTCAACTACATTCAGGGTTACTACCTGCAAGGGCCGACCCAGTCGATGGATTACGACTTCTCCGCCGGCGACGAGTAATTTTCGCAGCAATAAAAAAACCGCCGAAAGGCGGTTTTTTTATTGGCAATGCACGTGGCTCAATCGTGGCCGTCGCGGTCGCGAAAGCCCAGCAGATAGAGAATACCGTCCAGGCCCAGGGTGGAAATCGCCTGCTTGGCCGACTGTTTGACCAGCGGCTTGGCGCGGAACGCCACACCCAAGCCCGCCAATCCCAGCATCGGCAAGTCATTGGCACCATCGCCAACGGCAATTGTCTGCTCCAGGCGCAGGCCTTCCTTGTGCGCCAGTTCGCGCAGCAGGTCAGCCTTGCGCTGGGCATCGACGATCGGCTCCACCGCCACGCCAGTCAGCGCGCCATCGACGATCTGCAGCTCGTTGGCGAACACATAATCGATGCCCAATTTGGCCTGCAGCTGGTGAGCGAAGTAGCTGAAGCCGCCGGACAGAATGGCGGTCTTGTAGCCCAGACGCTTGAGTTCGGCAAACAGGGTTTCGGCACCCTCGGTCAGGCGCAGGCTGGCGCCGACTTCTTCCAGCGCCGACTCCGGCAAGCCTTTAAGCAGGGCCAGACGCTCCTTGAAGCTGGCGCGAAAATCCAGCTCGCCACGCATCGCCCGCTCGGTGATCTCCGCCACCTGCTCGCCGACCCCGGCGGCCTTGGCCAGCTCGTCGATAACTTCCGCCTCGATCAGCGTCGAGTCCATGTCGAACACCGCCAGGCGCCGGTTACGACGGAACAGCGAGTCGCGCTGGAAGGCGATGTCGACATTCAGCTCCTGGGCCACGCTGAGGAACTCCGCACGCAGGGCCGCCGGATCGGCCGGCTCGCCGCGCACCGAGAACTCGATACAGCCCTTGCCCTGGCTCTCCGGGGTGTCCAGCGGCATACGCCCGGACAGCCGATCGATATGGTCGATATTCAACCCGTAGCGCGCGGTGATGGTGCTCACCCGCTGCAACTGCTCGGCCGTGACCTTGCGCGTCAGCAGGGTGACGATATGCCGGGGCTTGCCCTGGGCACCGACCCATTGCTGGTAATCGGCCTCGGCCACCGGCGTGAAGCGCACCTGCTGGTCCAGCTTGTAGGCGGTGAACAGCACATCCTTGAGCACCGAGGACGCCGCCTCGGTATCCGGAATTTCCACCAGAATGCCGAACGACAGGGTGTCATGGATGACCGCCTGGCCGATGTCGAGGATATTCACCCCGCCTTGGGCCAGCACACCGGTAATCGCGGCAGTCAGACCGGGACGGTCTTCACCGGTGATGTTAATCAGGACGATTTCGCGCAAGGTAGGCTCCCCGCAGAGGAAAAGGCGCACATTCTAACCATTTTCCGCGGCCGCCGGGCATGCCCGGTGCTTTGCCCTCCCCCCTCGGCTCGCTATACTGCGCGGCAATTTCCTCAATAAGAGCCGAGCCCCGTGAACCGGCCCGCATCCGTCAAACCCGATAACTTCTTCCTGCTGATCTTCCACGCCCTGCGCCAGCGGCGCGTGCCCCTGGCCCTGCGCATCGCCAGCCACAGCTTGCTGCTGGTAGCGCTGGCGCTGGTGATCTACGCCTGGGTGATGGGCATGCAGTTCAAGCAGGCCATGCAGCAGCAGGCTGACGCCCTCGGCCAGAGCCTGATTGTGCAGACAGCCGCCTCGGCCACCGAACTGCTGGTGTCCAACGACATCCTCAGCCTCAACATCCTGCTCAACAACCTGGAAAAAAATCCGCTGGTGGCCCACGCCGCCATCTACAGCGTCGACAACCGCATCCTCGCCGAAGCCGGCTCGCGCCCCAAACAAGGCCTGCTGGGCGAAACCGAAGGGCTGTACTCGACGCCGATCACCTTTCAGGAAGTGATCGCCGGGCACCTGCGCATCAGCCTCGACACCGAGCAATTCCAGCAGCCGATGACCATCAGCCTGCAAAGCATGGGCCTGCTCAGCCTGATTCTGCTGGCCTTGACCATGTCGCTGTCGCTGCGTCTGGGCCGGCATATTTCCACCCCGCTGCTGCAACTGCGCGTCTGGCTACGCGACCCCGATGACCCGGCTCCCGGCGCTGGCCGCCAGGACGAAATCGGTGATCTGGCGCGCCAGCTACAAGCGCGCCTGGTGCCGATCAAGATCGAAACCCAGGCTACGCCGGCCTATCGCGACCGCGACGACGAGGAAGACGAACACGAGATCAGCTTCGACGACCACGAGGATGAGCACGAAGAGTTTGCCGTACGCGACCTGCACGACCCGCAATTCGACAGCCACGAGCCGCATCGCGACGACTTCAGTGCCGCGCCGCTGGATGACGAAGAAGACGACCCGTTTGCCGACCTGCGCGACCACAGCAGCGCCGAAGCCCCCTTGCTGCCGGCCGCCAAAACGCCGCGCCCAAGCGCCGTATTGGCCATGCAACTGGGTGCCCAGGAGCAATTGCGCCGCCTGCCGCGCTCACGCCTGATGGACCTGCTGCAACGCTACCGTGACTGCCTGGACCAGGCCGCCAGCCTGTATCAGGGCCAGCTGCACACCCTCAGCGACGGCAGCAGCCTGATGCTGTTTCACCAGCGCGACAGCGGTGATGATTACCTGACCCATGCGATTTGCTGCGGTGAGCTGATGCGCGCCCTGGGCCACGCCCTGCAAATCCAGGTGGCCGACAGCGGCATCACCCTGCAACTGCAGTTCGGCCTGACCCTTGGCACAGACCTGGAAGACCTCAGCCAGGGCGAACTGTTACTCAGCGACAGCGCCCAGGATGCCCTGGCCCTGTCCCAGCACAGCCGCAACCTGCTGCTGGTGGCGCGGGAGATTGGTGACGATCCGCTGCTGCGCCAGCGCGTACGTATCCGCTCCATCGCCAGCCCGGAAGGGGCCAGCTGCGTGGAGCGGCTGCTCGATCCGTATCCGGCCCTGCTGGAGCGCCAACTGGCGCGCATGCACGACGCCAGCTCCCACGCCTGAGCCGTCCTTAGAAACGAAAAACTTCCACACCGTGGGCCGGCGCCACGGGCGGTGCCGGCGGCAACGGGGTGGTTTTACGCGCTGGAGCCACGCGCTTGTTGGTCGGATTGGCTACCGCGGGCACCTTCAAGGCCGTCACCGCCGCCGTCGCCAATTGCTCGGCCAACTGCTGCAATAACCGACTCTGCGCCTGCACCTGACTGGCCAGACTGCCCTGGTGCGCCTGCTCCAGCTGCAACAAACGACTGCCCTGCAGCTGACCAGCCTTGTCCAGCAGGCGCCATTGCGCATGCAGCACCGCCGGCATCTGCGGCCCGGAATCCAGGCGACTGATGCTGACCTGTACCTGCAAGTCGGCACTCACCCCAGGCCCAGCCGGGGCCAGGAGGATATTCGGCGTTTGCAGGCGCCCAGCCAGCTGGCGCAACAACAACTGCTCGACATCCGCATTCAGGCTGCCGGCCCATTGCGCCTCACTGGCCACACTGAGGCTGCCATCGGCCTGACGCTGCAACAGTTCGCCGCGCTGCAGGTAGTCGGCCAGGGTCAGCGGCCCCAGCAGCACCAGCGCGCCGTCGGTGGCCGTCGGCACCTGTGGCTGGCCGCCATCCAGCTGATACAGCGCCACCGGCGGGTGCACGCTGCAACCAGCCATGGCCAGCACCAGGGTCATCAACAGCAAAGTCCAGCTACGCAACATCATCGGCCTCACACGCCCCAAAACAGCGGCCTATCATCCGTCAATCCGTGACCTGGCTCCAGCCCTGAACTTTTTCCACACGTGACAGTTACACTCGCTGCGTCGCCCGGCGGCCGAGTGCTGCAGCGCCAGCAACGGGTGACACCCACAACCTGAACAGGGAGGTCAGCCGCATGCAGTGGCTCGCACAGGACGTTGAACACTTAGTCAGCCTCAGCCAGGCCGCGGATAACCCCTACTGCCCCGACGTGGTGGTGGTTGGCTCTGGCTATGGCGGCGCAGTGGCGGCCCTGCGCTTTGCCGAGCACGGTCAGAGCGTGGCCCTGCTGGAGCGCGGCAACGAATACCTGGCCGGCGAGTTTCCCAGCGACCTCAGCCAGACCGGCGGTTTTATCCGCGCCGAGCTGCACGCCAAGCAAGGCGCCAATGCCGTCGGTAATGAAGACGCCCTGTTCGACTTCCGCCTCGGCCAGCGCGCCTCGGCCCTGGTCGGCAATGGCCTGGGCGGCGGCAGCCTGATCAACGCTGCCGTGGCCCTGCGCCCCGACCCACGGGTGTTCGCCCACAGCCCCTGGCCCGAGACCATCCGCCAGGCCGATCTGGATGAGGACTTCCAGCGCGCCGGCGCCGGCCTGCAGGTGCAGACACCGGCTACCCAGGCCGCCAGCAGCACGTGCGTGCCGCAACGCACGGCCAAGTACCAGCGCCTGCAGCAAATCGGCCGCGCCGCCGCCAGCGCCAGTGCCAATCCGCTGTTAAGTGTCAGCTGCGAAGACGTGCCGCTGGCCATCGAGTTCAGCGACCAGCCATCCCAGGCCCAAGGCCCGCGCGCCGCCTGCGTAGGCTGCGGCAACTGCGTATCCGGCTGTAACCACCAGGCCAAGCTGAGCCTGGACAAGACCTACCTGCCGCGCGCCTGTCAGGCCGGCGCGCAGCTGTTCACCCGAGTCAGCGTGCTGTCCGTCGAGCACGTGCCCAGCGACGTCCGCCACCCCTGGCGCGTGCATTGCGTGCGCACCAGCGAGCGCGCGCAGTGGGGCGCCCTGCAGCGCAACGGGGCCGCCGAGATCGAGCACTACGGCTTCAGCATCCGCACCGCGCGGGTGATCCTCAGCGCCGGCACCTTCGGCTCCAGCGAAATCCTCCTACGCTCCCAACGCCAGGGCCTGGATGTGGCCAGCGCCTGGCTTGGCCAGGGGATTTCCGCCAACGGCGACGACCTCTGCGCCGCCTACGCCCTGCCCGACATAGCCGACGGCATTGGCCGCAGCAGCGTAGCGGGCGCCGCCAACAGCAGCGGGCCGACCATCAGCGCGGTGATCCGCTTCCACGATCATGCCGACCACCGCCGCAGCACCATCATCGAAGACGGCGGCATTCCTGGCCTGCTCGCGCCACTGGCCAACGAGCTGCTCAGCACCCTTGGCGTGCTGCCGCAACTTAACCGCTTCGGCCTGCGCAGCCGCCCAGGCCACGACCCGCTGGCGGTTGACCCGCAGCTGATCCAGCGCAGCCTGGCCCTGCTCGGCATGGGCCACGACTCGGCCGCCGGCCAGGCCACCCTCAACGACTCCGGCGCACGCCTGAACTGGAGCTGGCCGGCCCAGGCCGCCGACCCGGCGCCGCAGCTGCATCGCCAGCGCATGGCCTGCATCCAGCAGCTCGGCGGCGAGTTCCTGCCCAACCCGGCCTCCGGCGTACTGCCCGACGACATCGCCCAGGTGCTCAGCGGCCCCGCGCCAGAAGCCGGCTGGGTCACCGTGCACCCGCTGGGTGGCTGCCGGATGGCCGATGGGGTGCAAGACGGCGTGGTCAATGCGCGCGGCCAGGTGTTTCGTCAGGACGGCAGCGTGCACGCCAGCCTGCAGGTGCTGGACGGTTCGATCATCCCCAGTTCCCTGGGGGTCAACCCGCTGCTGACCATCACCGCCCTGGCCGAACGCGCCTGTCGCCTGACCCTGGCCGAACTGCCCGCGCGCAGCCCCAGCGTAGTCAGCCTGCCGACCTACCCGCAGGTGCCGCCGCCGTTCGAACGCGCCCAGCCGGTCAGCAGCGGCGCAGTTCTCGCCGAGGTGCTGCGCGGCCCGCTGACCTGGCAGGAGCAACCCGACAGCGCCCCCCAGCAGCTGGACGGTGCGCTGTTTCTGCAGATGGACGTACCGGACTGGCAACGCCTGTGGGCCAGCCCCGCGCACCGGGTGGCGGCCATTGCCTTCAGCGCCGACCAACAGTTGACCGCTTCGCGCCTGGTCATCGACCGTCCCGACCAGGCCGCGCTGATCCTGCAGGTGCGCAGTGGCCACGTCGAGCTGTTCCGCGCCCTGGCCGACAGCCCCACGGCGCGCCTCAGCCGCTTTGCCCGCGCCGGCCTGACCTACCTGATCAACCGCTGGCTGCCCGACCGCCACCGGGCCAAGCCGGCCAACGCTCCGGGCCTGTGGCACAACCTGTTGAGCGGGGCACGGCTGCTCTGGCACGCCAGCGCGGCGCGCAGCTTCGACTATCAATTGCAGCTCAGCGACGGCCAGCAGGACTACCAGCTGCGCGGCAGCAAACTGATCCAGCCAGCCGCCGAGTGGGCCGAACTGGGCCGCTGGCTGCTGGGTAAATGGCGCCACGGCGGCTGGCCGGTGCTGCCGCGCCGCAGCGTCTGGGCGCAACTGACCGAGCTGGACATTCAGCTGTACCGCCAGGGTGAACCCCAGCCCTTGGCCAGCGGCCGCCTGGCCATGGACATCCCCGAGATGGTGCGGCGCATCGCCCCGCAACTGCGGGACGGCACCGACACCTTCAACGCCCTGGCGGCCATGGCCAGCTACCCGCTGCTGATCGCCCGCTACCTGATCAGCAGCCGGATGCTCGACTTCCGCCTGCCGGACTACCGTAACGACCTGCCCATCACTGACCCGGCCCTGGCCGCCGACACCGGCGTGTTCGAGTTGCAGCAGGATTTTTATCCGTCCCTGCCGCTGGCCGACGGCCGGCAGATCGCGCCGCAACCACCGGTGTGTTTACACGTACCGCTGCATGCCGAGCAGCCGGCCGGCGAGCAGATCCGCGTCGGCCTGGTGCGCTATGCCCAGACCCAGGTCGAGTCCCAGCTGGTCGACGGCCAACGCCGTTACAAGTCGATCATGCTGCTCAACGGTTTTGCCCAGAACACCCTGCCCTTTGTCGCAGAAGAGCTCGGCCCGCGCAGCCTGGCGGCCATGCTCTACGCCCAGGGCTGGGACGTGTGGCTGCTGGAATACCGGGTCAGCCCGTGGCTGCGCGCCTCGGCGCAGTTCTCCAGCATGGACGATATCGCCGCCGGGGAAATCCCTGCCGCCATCGAGCATATCCTCGGCCAGTTGCAGGCCGAACAGGGTGAACAACCGGCCCTGCCCGGCAGTCTGTTCTGCTTCAGCCACTGCGTCGGCTCGGCCTCCCTGGGCATGTCCCTGCTCGGCGGCCATCTGACCCATGCCAATGGCCGCGCCAAGCTGGACGGCGTGCTGTTCTCGCAGTTCCAGCCGTTCGTGATCGGCTCCAGCACTGCGCAGATGCGCCTACAAGTGGCCGCCCTGCTGGTCAACGGCCTGAACCGCGAGCTGCTGGAGTTCTCCGCCGGCACGGTGCAGGCCGATGCCCTGCATGCGCTGATGGACCGCCTGTTCGCCAGCTTCGACTACAGCGCCGCCGAGCGCTGCCCCGGCGAGCACGACCTGCGCCATGAGCACCCCGACAGCACCTCGTGCAAACGCATGGCCGGCGCCCTCAGCCGCCTGTTTCGCCACGACCAGTTGCTGCCAGTGACCCACGCCAAGCTCGACCAGTACTTCGGCCGCACCAACCTCGGCGTGTTTATGCACGGGGCCAAGTGCGTGGAGTACGAGCGCCTGGTGAATGCCAACGGGCAGAACGTCTACACCAGCGAAGACAACCTGCGCCGCTACCTGCCGATGCCGCTGATGCTCCTGCACGGCGCCGACAACGTGCTGTTTGACGCCGAATCCTGCAGCGAAAGCTGGCGCCAGCTGAGTCGCGGCTTCAGCCAGGAGCGCCTGGATCAGGGCCACGATCATCAGCTGATTGCCGCCGAACACGCGCACTTCGACTGCACCATTGGCAAGCGCGCGCCGGAAGTGATCTTTAGCGAGGTGGTCGGTTTCTTCAACACCGCCTACGTCAGCCGCGCCAGCAGCCAGGCCACGCCCAACCGCCTGCGTGCTCGCTTGCCGCGCACCGGGCCGATTGTTGGTTGGACTCGCCAGAACGGCGAGCACACCCTGTTGCGCGTGTGGATCGAGGTCGACAACACCCAGAGCGGCGAAGCCGTGGCCGCCATGACCCTGGTCTGCGCCGGCCCACAGCGTCGCGTGCAGGCCTGGCCGTTGCGCCAGCAGGCGCTGGCCGCGGCCCTGGGCAGCAAAACGGCGCCCGCCGCCGATGCCGGTATCAGCTACGCGCTGGCTGACATTGAGGTGCCCAATGCCTGGCTCGGCAGCCTGAGCATCGCCATGGTCAGCCTGCACCGCTACGCCGCCAACAGCGCCGCAGATGAACGCTGCGCGCATAACTGGCCCAGCGACTGGGGGCAGCCGTTGAGCGTCAGCGAGGCCCTGGCCAGTGGCGGTCGCACCCCGGCACGCAGTGCTACCCCGGTCAGCCTCTGCCCGCTGCCAACCGCCAGCGCCGAAGCCGCCGTCGCGCAGATCAACGCACTGCCCACCGCGCCCATCGATAAGCGCATCGAACCCCTGCCCCTGGCGCTCAACCTGGCGGACGCCCAGGCCCTGCTGCATCCGCTGGCGATCACCCTGCAACAGGGGCGCCAACTGGCCAGTAGCGCCCAGCCCGCCACCCTGTCGCGGCAACGGCGCAGCCTGCGCTGGATGCGCGAATGCGTGGTGCGCCTGCGCGCCGAGCAATGGCAGCCGGGGCCGAGCTTCAGCTTTCTCGCCGCCAGTTGCCGGCACCCAGGGCTGACCGAACTGGAAGCCCAGCGCAGCGACGCCAGCCTGGCCGCCTTGGCCCTGCGCCAGCGCCACCAACCGGCCGCCCTGATGCTGATGCTCGGCGACCAGATCTACGCCGACGCCCGCGCCGGCCTGCTCGACAGCAGCTCCTCGCTGGAACGCCTGCTGCCGCGCTACCGCGAGGCCTTTGGCTCGCCGGCCTTCGCCGCCCTGGCGCGCGGCACGCCGCTGCACATGCTGATGGACGACCACGAACTGGTCGACAACTGGAGCCGCGACCTGCTGCTGCGCGGCCCCGCCGAGCGCGAGCTGACCACCAATGCCCTGGCCGCCTATCAGGTGTTCCAACGTGCCCACGGCCCCGACGCCCTGGATGCTGACGGCCACGACGCTTGCTTCAGCCTTGGCGCTGCCGGCTTCTACTCCCTCAACACGCGCATCCAGCGCCAGCGTGCACCGCAACGGCGCCTGCTGACGGACAGTCAGTGGCAAGCGCTGGAAGACTGGCTGCTGGCCGAGCAGGCCCGTGGCCGTCAGCCCAAGTTCATTCTCAGTGGCTCGGTGCTGGCGCCGGGCCTGCGCGAGTACGCCGGCCAGCCGGCCCCGCGCGAGGCCGACAGCTGGCAACTGAGCGCGGACGAGCGCGCGCGCCTGCTGCGCTTTATCCGCGACCGTGGGATCAGCAACGTGGTGTTTGTGTCGGGCGACTATCACTGCTGCGCCGCCGCGCGCATCCGCTTCCCCGGCAGCACCGTGCAGGCCTACGCCCTGGTGGCGCCGCCGCTGCATGCGCCGCTGCGCTTCGCCAACGTCGCGACCAGCAGTGTATTGACCGATGAAGTGATCGACCTCGGCAACGGTTACGCCGAGGTCGAGGCCCAGGCCTGGGAAGGCGATGGCTGGCTGGAGTGCCAGCTGCAACCCGAAGACGACGGCTATCGGCTACGCGCCCTGTTCCGCTGCCTGCCGCTGGACAGCCAGCAGGTGCAGGAGCATCACTGCGACTGGCTACTGCGCTAGCTGGCGCACAAAGGCGCTCAGCTGCGCCTCGGGCAGCGGCTTGGCGTACAGGTAGCCCTGGGCTTCCAGGCAGCCCAGTT
>ERZ724524.2464-NODE-2464-length-11999-cov-4.145764_pt1 | contig 11999 bp, 5 predicted proteins | sample MGYA00376057_ERZ724524 | MGnify/ENA primary metagenome ERZ724524 (study PRJEB28724, sample SAMN07190888) | wastewater metagenome | isolation source: influent of sewage treatment plant in Hong Hong | place: USA: Christiansburg, Virginia | collected 2016-03-01 ...
TCGGCTGGCGTGCCTCTCCTTGGTTGAGGAGCGCGGGGCCGGAAGGCTTCCCCCCCGCTGTGCAACCAAGCCCCAACGACCACATTCACCTTGACCCACAGCCGCGCCAAATGTCAGGCTTCGTGAGTAATTCGTTGGATCGGGCAGAGCCTGTAGCAAGAGATGAAGACGATCCTCTAGGAACCCGAGAGATTCTTTTCAATATGATTATCGACAATCCACTGTCAGACGAAGCAAAAGCGCTGCTCACTCAACTCCAAGTCGGAGATAATATTGCGGACCCGAGATCCAGCATAGGAGCCTTTGCTTATAGCTTACATGCGCAAGCATTCTTTAGCAATGCCATCGCACTATGCAACTACGATGGAATGAGCGACTTCAGAGTGTACGGTGCTCTCTACTCGGTTCGCCAAGCGCTTGAACTCATGCTCAAATGTATCGTGCGGAACGAGATGATAGATAACACATTGCGATTGATAATGAAGCCCGGACAGTCGTTCGATGATGTGTGCGACGATCTCTATCGTGAGGACTCAAAGAATGGAAAGAAAGCAAAGAAGACGTTGCTAATGCATGCGATCTGTATGCTCAGAAATGTATTGGAAGACCAAATTATCTATCCAGACTGTCACAAAAAGAACATCAACCTGGATTTCGCCGAGCGAGCGCTCAATTACCTTAGAATGACACCCGACTTGCCTCGCGAACAATTCGCGACGGCATGGAGTTCTTCCGCTTTCGGTCATGTTTTAATCAATCTCTGGCGCGTTGCCGCCCCGACGATTGAAATGTTCGCGAGCGACGCGCGACGTCACGCCGTAGAGATCGGGTTTGAGCCCCCGCTCGCAAGTTTAGAACTCAAACCAATTATCGATTTACTCGGCGCGTTAGATGACGGGGGCGATGGCTTTCGGTATCCAAGTTCACTATCTGGGGCCTGGTACGTCGCTGTTCCCTCGCTTAGCCTAGAGGCATTGAAGGCGCTCGTTGGAAGGCTCCAATCGACGTGTACCGTCTTCCGGTTGGTTAGAGAATATCGCTATTCGATGGCAACCATTGGTCAGCCAACGCCTCAGTATTCCGAATAGCGTTTGGTCCAAGGATGAATCCAGCGGCATGCGCGGGAACGAGCAGCCTCAATCGAGTCGGTAACGCCCAGTTGGTCCGCCCAACTGGTCCCTTGCCTGGCAGCGGCTTCGCAAAGTGCGGCCAGCCTTCTGCTACGGTTTACCTGCATTACCGCTTCCTTCCGTCCCCGTTGTACCAAGCGACCCGATTACGGATTACTCTAGGCAGCGCGTCGAGTTGTGAAGCTTGCCGACATCCTGGCAAAGGGAAAATGCTGGGCGCTGCCGGTTCCGGTCTACTTGCCAGCTCAGAGCGCCTCGCTACCACAGCGGGCGGTTAATGGTTGGGTTGCCCAGCGATCCACGTAGGTCGAAGTGGAAGGAATCGTGCGAAGCGATCTACCATGGCCCATTGAGAGCGGCCTCGAGAGCCTGACAGGTTGCGGCGCTTTCAGTCCGTTCCCTACGCTACCGAGAGAAAGACCCGTCTGGGGAACAGAACCAAGCCGTTCCCCGACGGGGCTTGAATTTGTAGCGGCGGTCAAGCTTCGACTCAACCCTCCGCATGACCTAAGCAGCGCTTAGGCTTCGCGGTGATGGAATGGAAGACCCTCCGAGCCGTCGCCTCGGAATACGGATCGCACCACCCACGCTCACCTGTTCAATGGCGAGGTAGCGTCGCAAGCCGGAAACAGAGGCGGCGCAACGGTGAGCACGGACCTTCTCGACCTCCTGATACCTCAACGACGTACACATGACAAGAAGCAGCACGAATGAACGAGGAGTCAACCGCCTAGCTGCGGCGGATTCGCCGCATCATCTGCCCGCCAGGAAGCCGCACATCCATGACCCACTGTCCGTCTAAAGGTGGAGCTTTGGGCTCGTATCCAGCATCGCGAACGATTTCGATCTTGGGCGGGTCGCGAGGTCTCTTGGCTGCGGCTCGCCTGCTCTTGGTCGCTTGCTTTCGAAGCAACTTTTTATGAAGGTCGTGGGCACGACCGAAAGCATCAAGCCATTCAGGGCAGTAAGGCTCTGGGTCGAGGTGAGGGGGGGATGGGACGGCCGACGTGCACATCATCATCACCAGTCGGCAAGCGCCCAGTTGCTCCTCAGGAGGCTTCGTTGGGTCGTCGACGATTCTCATCAAGGCGCAGAATTGCTGGTACTCTTCTGGGGTAAATTTTCGCGACATGTGACCGAGCGTATCGCGGCAATTCGCACGAGGCGCGCATCAGCCAACTGATTTCTGCGGTCCCGTCAGTCGTTCGCCTCTTCCGCATGGGTATAGAGGAGCAGTTCCGAACCCATGCGCGTCTCCACATCAACCGTCCTTTTCACACTCGCGACCTGAGGCCGAGCCGGTGCCCCCCGCCCTCGCTCTAGCCGCCATAGTGCTGGTCAGCGGCTGCGGGCCCGCCGCTGGGCAGGTCACTCCCTCACCGGTTCCGAGCCGCGACGAGCTACACAACGAACTTGTCGGCCCTCCGCCAGTCCTCCGCACGCCACCGAAATTCCGTTCGGCATCGGGGAAGGGGTAGCCGGCGCGCTTCTTGATCGTCACCGCGGGCCTGCTCGGGCTGCCTGGACCTCGACGCTCTACAGGGCAGCGGGGCACGCCGTGCGGTGATGGATGACGGTGTGCCCATCGATGCCTTCGCCGACCTAGCGCTCATCCCCACGACCGCGTGCAAGTTGGGCCGGGGCACTCCTCTCACGGACCATGCGGTCTCGTGTCTTGCCACGCTGGCCATGACCGGCGACATCATGAACTCGTGCGGGTCGGGCTGGTCGCTGTGTGCATCGAGCCCGACGACACCAGAGGCGTGTGCGGACAGAAGGGATGCCCTCTGTTGTAGCCCGGTCTATTCAACGGGAAGCTCCCAGCGGTTTGGCCACATTCCATCCGATCTGCACGGCTGAAGGGATATCGGGCCACCTCTTCTCCATGCTCTGCCACGCCCCGCTGAGCAGTCCCAGCAGTGCCATTCCCATACATGGTTTCACATGAACAGCGCCGCGACTTCGTTCGATGTCTTGAGGTACCCTTGGTGCCCGCGTTGTACTTAAGATGGGGCTTGCATTTTTCTGCGGATCTGGCAGGCGCGCTGCCGATCAGGGCGCTTCGGTCGGCTTAGCTTGCCCCTCGCATCACGAGCGCGGCATGCAGCCGTCGAACTGCGCGGCGAAGCGACGCACGAGACCGTGCGGTCATGCGAATCAAGTTGCACAGCCACACGAGATGGTCCGCACTCGTCCATCCGACCGGGTACGACTGCACGGGCTCACTGTTCCGTTGGCCCTCCGTGCGCTGAGCTTATCCAACGCGGAGGGCAACACGTAGCAGTGCTGGGGGCGAGCGCGGTCTTACTCTGGTTGGGTGTAGTAACGGAAGAACTGGGCCTGGCTCATTCCGCTTTTGAGCCACAGGAAAAAGTCGCTGAATTCTTTTTCATCCTCTGGCCAAAAGGGATTCCCTGTAGGTTCTGGAGCAGAATAGCGAACCTGTACCAAGCACTGCACATTCTGTAGCAGTCTGAACTCGTTGGCGCCCGCGGCCTCGCTTACCTCGATCCTGTAGCCGGGTTTCTGCAGACAGAAGCACAGCTCATTGCAAAACAACACCGGTCCCTGGCTAGAAGCATGGACGCCGGTGAACTTGCCATCTGCCGCGACATAGAACCCGCGTGCCAGCTTGGTCCCTTCAGGACGCATGTCAGCGGGAATCTCGGCGAACCGGCCGGTATCCAGATCGTAGCGTAGAACGAGCCTGCCGGTGTCGTGGTTTTGGATGTAGAGCGGACTCATAGTAGTCTCCTACCGCGGCGCGGATGGTTGAGCGGTGAACCGGCTCCAGGGTTACTCGGACTTAAGGCGAATGTACTGCTGCCCGTTTTTCAAGCACCAGCTACGGAAGCCCTCAAGTAGGATATTGACATCCTTATTCGGTGTCGCAGCTTTGCGAATAATCTCCTTGAAGTCCCCGTGGTATTTGTTCATGAGCCAATCGAAGCTGGGACCCCACTTCGTATCGTACCGCGTCAAGTTGATTTCAAAAATAAAGTCCAAGAGTGGCTCTGGGGTCATGTCTTTATATTCTGCACTGATAGTAAGCCGCTTTTCAGCCATCTTTTGGGCCCCCTTCTCAAGCCTACCCAGATCATCTCCAGCTTCGATGATGATCCGTTCCCCCTCAGTGGCCAGCGCTTTTATTTTACTTTCGTATTCTTGACGGAGTGGGTGGCTTTTGTAGTCAGAGCCGATCAGATCCGCCAGCTCTTCAGGGCTCGTGGCATTCCTCCAGGCTTCCGTTCCATGCTCGCCGCCCGCGGCCGAGCCTTTACTAGACGTTCCTGAGCCGGGCTTCTTACGCAGGGACTTCAGGCGCTGCTCGACCACATCCAACTCATGCTGATTGAGAGGCGAGGAGCCATCGTGATGCGCCTGGACCACCTTTTCCAGGTCACTCAGATCCGTGCTCTTGGTAAGGCGCTCGACTTCGGGGCGCAGCACCATCTTACCGATGGCACGAATCTGCTTCAACTGCTTGGCCGTCCCCGCCATGGAAACCAGCAGCAGCCCCCCGTTGACGGCTGCCGCACCAAAGATCTGGTTCATTTGGGCGTCGCGCTCGCGCCGAATCGCCGCCTTTTCCTCCTCTGTCGTGGCCTTGCTCAGCCGGACTGCATAGTCGGCTTCCAGGTCAAGCAACTGCTGGCGTAGCTCACTGGTAAGCAGTACGCCCTGCACCAGATCGCTGGTTCCCAGTGCAATCAGATAGCGCGTCTGCGCCACCAGCCGGGCACCCTTCAAGGTCTGGGATAGCGCCCCAAGGCCAAGCAGCGTTCCGGCCAGCCCCACGATGTCCAGAAGAAGCCGGGTGTCCGCCTTGAGCGTCCCTTCTTTCGCGATACGATCTTCGATGTCGAGCGCCATCGCCGCAAGCCCTGTAACGGCGCTAGAGATCATGAGCACGCCGACTGCAGTAGAGGCACCACCGGTAAACGGCGTCGCGGCCAGCGCCAGGATGCCCAGTCCCATGCTGGTGTAAGCAAGACCCTTCTTGAGCGGCTTACGCCAGTTTCCCGTATCGATCCGGTGCTCCCAGACCTGTCCAGGAGACTCCTTCAACTGTACCGCCAACTGCACCGTTCCGCTGGGATAGTCGTTATGACGGTGCCAGTGGTCGGCCATATTATTGAGCGCCGCTCGCTCCGCTGTGACCGGATTCTTGGAGCTCAGGATGGTGTCCACGGCATCGCTGATCGATCCCAGGATCGATGTGCCAAGCTTTCCTGGATGATGCACGGGGTTTAGTGGGTCCAGCGTCGTGTCCAGCAGAAGCACTTCGTAGAGATACCCGCCCTCTTCAAGCGCGCGCTGCGTGCGGTGCATGTATAAGCTGAGCGGTGTATGCTGGCCGTCCTCCCGGCTGACGAAAGAGCCGCTCACCAGATAGGTTTCCTGACCTTGCCGACCTTGATCGATTTTCTGCAGCTCGGCCTTGGCCCGCTGCCGAAGTTCCCGCGCCCGCTCGCCCTGCTCTTTGTCCAGCTTTCCTTGCTTGACCAGCTCGTTGATGGCACCAATCTCGCGGTCGTACGCATCAATTGCCGCTTTGGGATCAGTCGGTTTCTGCCCCGGCTTTACCTGCAGCTGACCACCGGGCGCGCGCGTAAACTGCTTGCCCTCGCCGTCGCCAACGAAGGCCTGGTCAAACACCTCGGTCGAGCGCTCCCCCTCTGTGATGACCTCAATCGGTGCGGTCTGAAGCGACAAAGACGAGCCCGCGCGAAACGACTCGCTGGTGACCAATACTTCGATGACGCAGGTCTCACACTTGGTCAGACGCACATCGTACTCGCGAGCCCCGGTCTCGATCCAAGGTCCTCTATCTACCAGCTCGCGCTTCCCATCGGGACCGATGTTGAACACCGACCAGTCGAAGTGGGCGCGGTTTGGTAGGATATTCATGAGCCGATTGTAGGGTCCACCAGCCTCGTCAAAGACGACCTCCAGCGCGACCTTTGCCCCTTCGACCTGGCGCAATAATTTTGGCCTCAGCTCCAGGTGCCCTTTGGGCTCGAAGCGCGGAAGTCCGCCCCGGTCTTCGCCATAATCAGCTGGCTCAAAATCAGTTACGTGACTGCTGTCCGCGTTTTTGGTATTCAGATCCTTCCCGGCAGGGCTCTGGGAGGGCTTGGAGTCCTTGCGTTCTCCCTGACCGGAGCCCGTATTTACCGGAGTGTCTACTACAGGTTGCGCGCCGAGCGCGATGTTCACCGGCCGCGTCTCGGGATAATTCTTTGCCAGCCAGGCGGTTACCTGGCGGTGAAGCTGGACCCTGATAAAAGTGTGATACCCGCCGTTCCCACTGGCCTTGGCCCGCTCTTTGACCTCGGGAATGGACAGGCACTTATCGTCTGAGTTCTGGACACAGACTCCGGAAAATTCTTGTACTGTCGCCTCGAAGCCGGATCCGGACAGTCCGACAAAGGCGCGGTTCAGGTAGGCCTTGAACATGTACGCTGCCGGATTGGCCGCCGCTTCGATGTCGGCAGCGTTAAAGACCAGCTCGAATGTCTGGCCGGTCCAGGTGATGTGACAGCTTCCGCGCCCTGGGGCCGATGAAGAGCTCTGCTCTGCAGAGCTGGGCGGAGACTTTTTTTTCGTCTTGGATTTGCCACGGTCCGCTGCGATCTGAAAAGTGGCCGGCTTGACCTCGGGCCGCTCGCCCCGAGTCACTGCCGCGGCGGCGTCATCCGCCTCAGCTTCATAGTCAGCTTCATCGGTGCTTATCAGCTGCCGAGAGCCTGCTGAGTCAGCAAGCTGGCGCTGCGCGATGTGCGCGAACTCATGCGCTAGAGTCAGTCGGCCTTCTGCTGTGTCGGGAGCGAAGGCTCCCCGGGCAAAGCCTATCTCGTGACCATCCGTGTAGGCCTGGGCGCACAAGGCTCCAGCCCGCGCCGCAGCGCTTTCATCGGTCCGCAGCACCACCTTGGAAAAGCTGCGACCAAAGGCCGACTCCATCGTAGCAATCACGTGCGCCTGCACCGCCAGGGGGGGGTCGGTAAGATGTCCAAACAGCTCGGCGAACCCAGTCGGCGACCCAGCCAGAGCGTGGGAGACGCTCGCCGGTTGCCGATAGGACGAGGCAGCCGCGCCGTCCGCGTTGCCAGAAGGAGGTGGCGTGGCTATATGAGCGCCGCTCCCGCCGATTCCTAAGTCGCCAGTCGCGCGCCTGGCGGAAGTCGTGGAGCCCGACGTCTGGTTTGTCGTAGTCGCACTCGAGGTCGCCGGGTTTAAGGGAGGTCTCGCTGAGTCCATGCAGGATCCACTTCAGTAGGGTTGGTGTTCCCCTCCAGCAGAACTCATGCCAACTCACTACGCTGGTTTCGATCGAGCTGTTGCGAGCTGCGCACTCCCTACCGGACGGAGTCGCACAGCGACGATCGCAAAGCGCTTCTGTGCGTTCTCATTGCCTCGGGCGAACGCATCGATTTCATACTCACAGACCGAACAGGAAGCCGATTTGCAAACCGCATTTTGAAGTCGACTTTGCACCGGGCAGATAGTGGGCGGCAGTCAACGGTAGGTTCATCGCCCTTTCGCATGGGTAGACTGAGCGCCGTGGCAGACTCTTCTTGCAGCCGCTTGGCTGTCGCAAGACCTCCAGAGGCAATCTAGGGAAAGAGCGCAGGTGTCATCGCTGGATAGTGCGCTGGATGCCCTTCGTTCCGCTGGCTGTTGGTGCCGGAGGCCGCTGGCTCAGCAGCCCATTTCATAGCCGATGGAGCTATGCACCTGTTCAGCTAACTAGCTGGCCCATCTGCACCGCCACATCGCCCAGCTTTTCCAGGCTGATGGACAGGTCGCGTTGGGCCTGCGCGCTATCCGGTTGTCCTTGCAGCAGAGCTTCGCCAAGAAGCCGCGCCGCTTCGTATTCCCGATGGGTGGTAGCAAGGTTGTCGTGGGTCATAGCTACGTCACCACGCCGTCTATGGCCTTCTGCCCGTAGCAAGAGTAGCTTGGCGTTTTCTCCCGATGTTGACTCGGTGCGTAGTGAATCCAGCTCGAGCATCACCTCCGCAAGCAACTCCTTCCTAAGCTCTAAGGTTGCTGGTAGCGTTTCCAGTCGAGTAGTGACCCGCGCAACTAGCAGTACTGCGTCATCCACCTGCTGCGTTCGCTTGACCGGGCCTGGGGGCGGGTTTGAGGCGTGATTCGCGTCGGTGCTGGTGGGCATCGAGGTAGTCGAGGAGCCAGGGGCCCAGGGCGAAGGCGATCTGTTTGCGTAGCGTAAGGCTATGCATCTTGCTGCTCCTGGGTTAGATCGATGTTCAGGATGAGTCCGTCACGTAGCTGCTGCAGACGGTCGAAGGTGTCTGGGGTGTCAGGGAAAACGTAGCGACCGGTTTTGGGATCTCGGTCTAGCTTGATGTTGCCGCGGTAGATGTGGTGGTAAATCCACAGGCGCGAGATGCCGAGGCGTGCGGCGGTGGCGGTGACGTTGAGAAGCTGGCAGGAATCGGCGGCACCGGCTTCTGTTCTCTCGGCCTCGGTGCGGATTCGTGCCACGGTGCCGGCGAAGACGCGGTTGCTATTCACGGAACGGAAGCCTTGAGCGGTGAGCTTTTCGGCGATTTGTTCGTCGTTGAGTCCGCTGTCGACGAGCTGCAGTGCATACTTGACCAGCGTCGGGTACTCCTCTTTGGTCCGATACAACGGCGGCGCGACCATCACCTCTTTTTCGGTGTCTGCGCCTCCCTTCCAGACAATGCGGAGATGAAGCTTGGTGTGCATGGGATGCCGCCTGAGCACCACCTTGTCGATGAGACAGCGTAACAGATGCTTGCGGGTCGATGTCTCCAGCTTGGGCCACAATTCTGGTAACGCCTTCCCGACGCTGGCAAACTGCATCCGGAGTTCTTTGGGAATCTGCTTGTGCGCCTCCTGAATCATGCGCTGGCGGTCTTTTTCGTAGGTCTGCTCGGCTTGCGCGAGCGCTTGCAGCGCCGACTCCCAGCGCCGCTCCAGTTCCTGCGTGACGAGGCGGTTTTCGGGGTCTGCCTGGTCGTACTGCCGTCGAGCGCGATGGACCTCATACCGAAGCCTCTGCAGTTGCCGGTCTTGCGCAGCCAGGATGTGCTGCTGCTGCTCCACCGTGTGCTGGAAGGCGGCCTCGTAAAGGTCCATCTCCACCGGAGTCAACACAGCAAAGAAGGAATCCACCACACAGGGGTCCACCAAATCGCTTCGGAAGGACTCACAGTGAATCATGGGGTCACCCGGATCGCGAATGCAGCGACAGCGATAGTACCCCGAGGCAGAATAGGCCACAATCATCTGCCTGCCACAGTGGCCACAGTAGACAAGACCCGCGAGCAGATTGATTCCATCGCGTGCGATACCGGGGCCATTCCGTCGCTGATGATGCGCGTAGTTGCTGTGGATGATGGACTGAATGCGCTCGAAGATATCCCAATCGATGTAGCCGTCAAAATGCTGTTTGAGCACCACCTTCCACTCGCTTTGTGGGAGCTGCTGACTGTGATAGCCGGGTCGCTTGGCGTCGGTGCGCATCATCCAGCGCGACCGTCCGAAGACGTACGCTCCGGTATAGGTGGGATTCCGCAAGATGCGCAAAATCGGGCCGGTCGAAGGAGTCACAAAGCGCGTCCGGTGCTCACTCACGGCCCGAGCGGGAAGCAGCAGGCCATGTGCCTTCATATGCCGCACGACTTTTCCGGTCTGACGCAACTCCAGAAACAGACGGAAGACCAGCGCAAGGCTCTCTTGCACCTGCAGATCCGGGTCCTTGACCACCGTCCCATCATCGAGACGCATGAAGCCCACCGGCAGCTTCATCACGAGCTCTCCACGCTTGGCCTTGTTGTGCATGCCAGCATTGAGACGTCCGCGCAGTGTATGAAGCTCAAGCTCCGAGACAATTCCCTTCATTCCCAAAAGGAGTCTCCCGTTGGACGTAGAAGGATCGTAGACTCCGTCGCGGTCACCGATGAGGCACTGGTTCATCGCGCACAGATCGAGCAGAGGATACCAGTCACTGCAGTTGCGGGACAGACGCGTGCTCTCGTAACTAAGGACAATGCCCACTTCACCGAGCGCCAATTCCGATAGCAGGTTCTTGTATCCCGACCGACCGGCAGTCGTCTGCGCGGAGGTCCCGGTGTCGGACTCCACGATCTCGATGGCAGACTCCGGCCATCCGAGGCGCAGCGCGTGCAGCTTCATGTCGAGTTGCAGACGCTGACTCTCCTGATTGCTCATCACTTGATGGCCCGTGGACTGGCGAATGTAGATCACAGCCTTGCGGCGCAGATGGGATGGGAGAACTGGTGCGGAGTTCATGCAGAGCCTCACTCAGGAGCTGGACAAGCTCCCGCTTGATCTGGTTCTTCAGGGAGTTTGGGAGGGACGAAAACAGGACGCTTTCTTGGGTGGACATGACGCGGTTACGACTCCAAAAGTCGTGACCAGCTCAGTCATCGAAGCCAGCGTCAATCTCGTCGGAGGCCCTGGCGCTTCGCTTAAAGCAGAAACCGGAATCCGAATCAAAATTTCCGGAGTGAAAAAAACCACGACCGTCGGCTCTTTCCCCGGCTGATTTACCCGATGGTGAACCCGGAATCCCCTACCAACAAGCGGATGAGTCCGATTCCTAATGACGACCTCATCTGTGTCGTCATGAACACTTGCGAAGGGCGTGGCATCAAGTTCTGATGCCTTACTGATCGCGAAAATACACCGCGTTCAGGTGCGTTGCCGTCGCACAATGTGCATTGACTGGCAATCCGAACGTTCTCCAAGCAGCCTGCCCGTTCTAGCGTCCGCGTTCCAAGCAGACCACGGCGCGGTGACCGAGACCGGGTCAGTATGTTCACAAGCGGCGCGAGTTGGTGACGCAATTCTGACGCCAGACTTAGATCGTTAAGTCTTCAGACATACTGCTCTGCTGCCCCCGTTGCTTCCTGATAACCACTCCCAAGCAGCAGTGCTCCGATTTGATTGGAGAGCCTAGCCCTCGTCTAGACCAGAGTCTGTCGCACAGCAAGCTGCTTCCGATTCCGTCGCTGCTCATCGCTCAGCCGGTGAGCCGCCTTGTAGACCCCGAGCTTGTACCAGACATCGCACATCCCGCTTGTCTATCTTGAGCTTCTTAATACGCGTTGCATATATCGGCGCAAAGTTCGGATCTGAGACGATGACTTCCATTCCCATCGACTCAAAATGTCGCGCCACCCATTCATACTCACAGTTTTCAAGTTCATTTTTGAATTCTCTACCGCGCTGCGCACTGACGTTGCCATCAGACCCGCAACAGTACACAGCGAGGGCACCTGGCGCTGCTAGCTGAAGATGCCACCGCGGGGTAACCGTGGCATGGCACTTGCTTTTTCGGACAACTCGAATCCTTCGCCAAGGCGCAGCCGTTCCCTATGTCCAGCAAGGCATCCATGACCATACCTACAACCATCGGTTCCTATCAGATCATTCGCCAGATCGGCCAAGGTGGCATGGGCATCGTGTACGAGGGAATCCAGCCCGACATTGAGCGGCGGGTCGCGATCAAGATCCTACTGCCCGAATATGCCCACAACAAAGACATCGCTTCTCGGTTCCTGAACGAAGCCCGCGCGGCAAACCGGGTGAGCCACCCCGGAATGGTCAATATCTTCGAGACGGGTCAGACCGTTGACGGTATCGCATACATCGTTATGGATTACTTGGACGGCGAGTCGCTTGCGCACCGCATCCTGCGAAACCGGAGCAGCCTGGGCGGCGATGCGCTCCGTCTGGGACGACAGATCGCATCAGTGCTCTCCGCCGTGCATGTGCGGGGGATTGTCCACCGCGATATCAAGCCGTGAAATTTTTCGTCGCTGGGCTTACCGAAATTCTTGCGGGGGG
>ERZ724524.2467-NODE-2467-length-11984-cov-5.451505_pt1 | contig 11984 bp, 11 predicted proteins | sample MGYA00376057_ERZ724524 | MGnify/ENA primary metagenome ERZ724524 (study PRJEB28724, sample SAMN07190888) | wastewater metagenome | isolation source: influent of sewage treatment plant in Hong Hong | place: USA: Christiansburg, Virginia | collected 2016-03-01 ...
CCGCCTGCTGCACGGGATTGAGCGGTTCGAGCGACTGGTTCGAGCGCGGCTTCGTGACCTATTCCAACGCCGCCAAGACCGAGATGCTGGGCGTTGACCCCTTGCTGATCGACACCGTGGGCGCGGTGAGCGAACCCGTGGCGCGTGCGATGGCGGAAGGCGCGGTGCGTCCAGCCCCGCGTCACCACGCCAGCAGCGCGCCCACCCACATCAGCGTGGCAGTGACCGGCGTGGCCGGGCCGACAGGGGGCACGCCAGAAAAGCCGGTAGGCATGGTCTGGTTTGCATGGCATGTGGCCGGGCAAACCAGCACGGAAGCGCGCCTGTTCAATGGCAACCGCGCCGCCGTGCGCGAGCAAACCACCACACACGCGCTGGCGCATTTGGTGGAGTTGCTGCAACAAGCCTGAGCGCGGCGCGGTGGCGCGCCTCAGGTCAAGGCTGGGCACGGGCTTCGATGGCTGCGCGCAAGGGGGCCGCCAAGGTCAGCGCGCCCGGCACGCTCAGGTGCGCGCCATCCCGAAACAGCCAGACCCCGTCTTGATAGGCGTTGCACGCAGGCTGCGGGCACAGCACATCGGCCAGTTCCAAGCTGCTGCTGCGCGGGTGGCGGGCCACAGCGGCTTGCTGGCTGGCCACGGCGCGGGCGCGCCAGGCTTGCATCTCATCGCGCGGGGTGCTGCCGTCGCAGGCCAGCGGGTTCAGCGCCACTTTCCACGCGGCGCATTGGGTCAACGCCCAATGCCGAAAACGGGGCACGGGCTGCACCACCAGCACCGGTGCGGTCTGGTTCAAGCGCCCCAGTAACCGATCCAGCCCTTGTTGCCAGACTTGCGCTTTGTCTTGCGGCGAGGTCGCCAGCGCGCTGGTGGCAGCGGACTCATGGGCGCGCAAGCCGGTGCCGGGTTCTTCGATGTAGCCGTCTGCGGCGGTGGCCAGCATCACCAAACTGGGCCGCAGTTGGCTGATGGCCTGCACCGCATCGGCCACAAAATGTTGGCACTGCGTGTTGGGTTCGCCGTGGTTGTAGAGCTGCGCATCCACCAGCGGGCAACCCGCCAGCGTGGCCACGGTGGCGCTGTAGCCCGCGTCGTTGGCGGCCTTGACCACGGCTTCGGTGAAGTGCCCGGCGTTAGAGTCTCCCAGCAGTACCACATGGCCGCGTGCGTGAGGCACCGCCCACGTGCAACCCGGCTGCCCCCCCGCCAGCAAGGGGCGCACGCCCTCGCAGTGGCGCACTTCGTCGATGTGCAGCTCTAGCGCGGCTTGAATCGGCTGCGCACTGGGCCGGGTCACGATAAATTGGTGCGCCAGCAGCAAGCCGCCAAACGCCAGCAGCGGCCCCAGCACGCAGACTGCACCCAGCCGCAAAGTGGCCGCCGTGCTCGGCGTGCGGGCATGGCGAATCGGTGTCTCGATATAGCGGTAAGAAGCCCACGCTGGCACCAGCGACAGCGCCGAGGCCAGCACCAACACCCACGGCTGATCCGGCCACAGCGCACGGGCAAACACCACGAACGGCCAGTGCCACAGATACCAGCCGTAGGAGCGATCACCAATCCACTGCGCCAGCGGGGACGAGAGCCAGCGAGTCAACACGTTCTCGCCCGCTGCGCCGCCCACGATCAGCAGCGCGGTGCCCGCGACCGGCCCCCAAGCCACCCAACCGGGAAAAGGCACGCTGCCATCCAGCCCCCAAGCCGACCAGCCTAGCAGCGCCAAACCCACCCAGCCCGCACCCAGCGCCACCCCCGCAGGCAGGCGCAGCAACGAAGCGCTGCACAGCGCCAGCGCGGCACCGACGGCAAATTCCCAAGCCCGCGTCGGCGAGCCGTAAAACGCAAATTGCCGAGGTGCGCTCAGGCCCGGCATCGCCCCCCAGCCGTAAGACATGGCGCAAGCCAGCGCAAACGACACGCCCAGCAGCGCACCCAACACCGCCAGCACACCCCAGCGCCGAACAGCGGGCCGTGTGGAGCGCGCCGCCCAGCGCCACGCACCCGCCAGCACCAGCGGGTAGAACAGGTAGAACTGCTCCTCCACCGCCAGCGACCAGGTGTGCAGCATCGGGTTGAATTCAGCGCCGGGGCTGAAGTAGCCGGGCGCGGAGCGGTACAGGTGCGCGTTGGCCACAAACAGCGTCGCGGCAATGCCGGTTTGCGCGGCCATCACCTGCGTGCCGATGGGGTTGGCCAGCATTGCCACCAGCGCCACCACTACCGACAAGGTCGCCAAAGCGGGCAGCAAACGCCGAATGCGCCGCAGGTAAAACTGCGGCCAATCCAGCCGCCCGCGCTCAGCCAATTCCGAGCCCAACATGCGGGTGATGACAAAGCCCGAGATCACGAAAAACACATCCACCCCGGCAAAGCCACCCGGCACGGGCAGACCCGCATGGAAGATCACCACCAGCAGCACCGCCAGCGCACGCAAGCCCTGAATGTCAGTGCGGCGAGACAGCACAGCGGTATGAGACTCAGGCGTGGTGAAGGGCTGCATGACAAACTCCCGCAGAGATCAAGTTCAGCGGTAGCGTAGCTGACGACGCATCCGATTGCGCAACTTGCGCAGCAGCGCTACCACGCTCGCCACAGGCTGCACGCGGTCAAACCAAGGCAGCACATGGACATCCGTTTGCGAAGAGCGCTGGTAGCCCAATGGCTGGTTCGCAATGAAGGTGTCAGCGCTGGGATGGTGGGCACGAAACCAGCAGTACGCACCATCCACATGCATCGGGCCACCGGCCGGATCGCCCGCCGGACGCCGCAACATGGCTTCAAGGTAGTCGATCAAAGGCTGTAGCCACAAGCCATGCACGGCCACGCAAGCAGTCGTGCCCAGCGCCACACGGGGCTCGACCTGCGCACAAGCGCCCTCACTCAAGGCTGGGGGCTCGCCGTACAAGGTGTAGCTGCCGTAGAACATGCTCCACACGGAGCGGCTCAACTGGCGCTGCACTTGGGGCATCAAGGTCAGAAAGTCAGGGGAAAAATTGAAGTCGTCTTCCAAAATCAGCACCGACTTCAAGCCCCGGTCACGCGCATCACGCAGCACGCGCAAGTGGCTCATGAAGCAGCCATGCGTGCCGACGGACGTAAAGCCCGCCGCCTCAGCAGGCCGCGAGGCCTCCCACAACTGCACATTCGGGGAATTGAAACTCAAGCCAATGCGGGCCAGTTGATCGGCCATTTCCTCACGCCGATCTGCGCGTGACTTCAGGTTGATGATGTAAACCCGGTCAAAAAAACCCAGCGCTGATTCAACCATGTGCCGCCCTTTGTGACTTCAACGACTCACTGACCGCAGCACTTTTTGTACTTCTTACCGCTGCCACAAGAACACGGATCATTGCGCCCCGGCGTGGCGGTGCGGTGCACGGTGAGCACGCGCGGGCCAATGCTGCTCCAAATTTCACGCAGGTCGTACACAGCCCACAGGGCTTCGCCGTAGGTGTTCAGACGCGACTCGCTCACGCTGGGCGGGCCGTCTTCGCTCAAGGCCGACAGCGTGGGTTCGTCTTCGTCGTCTTCGGTCAGGGCGACGATGGCCTCCAAGGCAGAATCGTGCCACTTGGCGGTTTCTTTGTCCTTCGGCGCTTCCCACTCTTCAGGCCAGTTTTCGACGGCAAACATGAAACCCAGCGCCCAGACTTGGGCAAAGGCAGGCAGCACTTCACCGGCCAGTTCGGCGCGCTCTTCTTCGGGCAAGGTGGCGATGGCACCGCGCACGTCCATCACTTCGGGGGCGTAGGCGCGGTCGTCGTCCAGCGACTCAATCGGGGTTTTCAGCGCCTGCGCGACTTCGTTCCAGCGGCGCGTCCACAGCTCAGAAAAGCGAGCGGCTTGCGCGGCATCGGCGAACGAGGCGGCTTCGTTGTCAGCGCCGACTTCGGCCACGGCGACTGCGCCTTCTTCGTCCAAGCCCAGCAGCACGGGCATGTATTCGTCAGACGCAATGGCGCGGCGGCAGCACAGCAGCGCCACCATGAAGCCTTCACAAAACTCCCACTGCGGGGTTTCGTCGTAGCGGCTGCGCAGGTCGTCGAGGATGGCGTCCAGCTCGTCGAAGTCGTCGGCGCTCAAGGCGTTGGGGTCAACAGCAGCGTTGTCCAGCGGATCGGGCGAGGTGGTGAGAGAGGTGTCGGTCATGGGAATTCGGCCACAGTGAAAGAGATGAAACGCACCGACAGCATGACCCGCCGGAATGGTGAAGAAGTGTAACGCGGGCTCAAACCAAGGCCTGCGCGGCGCACACACCCAGCGGCAGCAAGCGCTTTTTCAGGCGCAGCACGGCGTGGTCTTTGCTCAGCAGCGCGCTGCGGTGGGCGACGGCCAGATCGATGAATTTCTGATCGTCCGGGTCTTTGCAGGTGAGGTGGGTTTTGGCGGCCACCGGCACCAGGTGGGCCAGCCGGTCAAAGGCGGCCAGCACGTCGGCGGCGGTGAGCTGGTAGTAGGTCAGGCGCGGCACCAAGTGCGTGTAGTCGAGCACGCGGCGCAGTTCTTCGCGCATCTCGGCAGTGGCGATCCAGTGCAGCGAGCCGTCTGCCAAGCCCGCACGCACCGGCGCGGCGGCCACGTCGCTGAAGATGAACACGTCCAGCACGACATTGGTGTCAAGCACGATGACGCGCGGCGCGTTCAGATCGACCGGCAGCGGCGGGCCAACTTGGAGCGACTGCGCCTGCATCACGCGGCCTGATCGGGCGCGGCGGGGCCGGGGCGGACTTTGCCCGCCACCATGTCGAAGCGGAACAGGCGGCATTCGATGGGGCCGTTCCACATCGGCACGCGGCGGCTTTCTTTCAGGCGCATGCGGCCCGGCAGCTTGAGGTCGGGGGTCAGCATCCAAGCGCTCCAGCCTGCGTAGTTCTTTTTCCAGTGGCTCGACAACTGCGGGAAGAAGTCGCCACCGTCGTCGGTGTGGGCGGTTTCGCGGCTGAGCTGCATGGTGGCGGGTTCGGGCGGTGCGCTGCGGGCACTGGCCAACGCGCCGGGGCGGAAGGCATCGCGCCCACGCCCGGCCACACCGGCGGCGGCAATGCGCTCGCCGTAGGGCGGGTTCAGCAGCATCACGCCGGGTTCTTCGCAGGGCGGCATGCGTTGCAGCGCGTCACCGCCGCGCAGTTGCAGCGCGCGCGACACGCCTGCGCGCTCGGCGTTGCGCTCGGCGAAATCGACCATGCGGTGCGACACGTCACTGCCAAAAATCGGCGCGGTGGGCGCGTGCTCGGCAGCTTGGGCTTGGGCCAGCAGCGCATCCCACACGTGAGGTTGAAACGGCAGCAGCTTTTCAAAGCCGAAGCGGCGGCGTGATCCGGCGGCAATGCCGCAAGCGATTTGCGCGGCTTCGATGGCGATGGTGCCGCTGCCGCAGCAGGGGTCGTACAGCGGGGTGGTGCCGTCCCAGCCGCTGGCGGCAATCATGGCGGCGGCCAAGGTTTCTTTGAGCGGCGCGTCGCCCTTGTCTTCACGCCAGCCGCGTTTGAACAGCGGTTCGCCCGAGGTGTCGATGTACAGCGTGGCGGTGTCGGTGGTCAAGTGGGCGTAGATGCGCACGTCGGGCCACTGGGTGTTCACGTCCGGGCGCACGCCGGTTTTGTGGCGGAAGCGGTCGGCAATCGCGTCTTTGATCTTGAGCGCGGCAAAGTTCAGGCTTTGCAGCGGACTGTGCTGGGCAGTGACTTCAATTTTGAAGCTCTGGCGGGTGGTGAACCAGATTTCCCAGGCCACGTTGCTGGCGGCTTCGTACAGATCGCGCTCGCTGCGGTACGGCGTGTACGACAGTTGCACCAGCACGCGCTGGGCGAGACGGCAGTGCAGATTGAGCAGCATGGCATCGCGCCACGAGGCCCGCGCCATCACGCCGCCCCGCGCCGTCAGCAGGTCTTGTCCTTGCAGGCCAGTGAGGCGGTGGACTTCGTCGGCCAGAAATTCTTCCACGCCAGCGGCGCAGGGCAAAAACAGTTGCAGTTGGTTCACAGATTCTCTTTTCTGGGGGCGCGGTGCGGCCCCCGGTGCAGCCTGTCGGCTGGCGCAGGCAACGCTTACAGTGCCTTGCGCAGGTTGGCGGGCGCAATTTTGAGCGCCTCGCGGTATTTGGCAACGGTGCGACGCGCGCATTCGATGCCCTGCTCTTTGAGCATTTCGGAAATTTGGCTGTCCGACAGCGGCTTGTTCGGGCTTTCCGACGCCACGAACTGCTTGATCAACGCCCGCACAGCCGTGCTGGACGCATTGCCGCCGGTTTCAGTGCCCAAGCCCGAGCCGAAAAAGTACTTCAACTCAAAGGTGCCGTAGGGCGTGGACATGTACTTGGCCGTGGTCACGCGGCTGATGGTCGACTCGTGCAGGCCCAGCTCGTCGGCAATTTCGCGCAGCACCAAGGGGCGCATCGCCAACTCGCCGTGAATGAAGAAGCTTTTTTGCCGCTCCACGATGGCGCTGGAGACGCGCAAGATGGTGTCAAAGCGCTGCTGAATGTTCTTGATGAACCAGCGCGCCTCTTGCAACCGCTGCTGCAAACCTTGGCTGCCTTCGCCCTTGTACTGGCGCAGCGCCCCGGCGTAGATGTCGTGTACGCGCAGTTTGGGCATGACATCGGGGTTCAAGCGCACCGTGAATTTTTGCTGCGTGCCGCGCCCCACTTTCACCACCAGCACATCGGGCACGACCACGTTGCGCTCCACATCCACAAAGCGGCGGCCGGGTTTGGGCTCTAAGCGGCCAATCAAGCCAATGGCGGCGCGGATGGTGGCTTCACCGCCTTGGCAGGTACACAACTGCGTCAGGCGTTTGATGTCGCGGCGGGCCAGCAGCTCCATCGGCTGCTTGCAAATGCTCAGCGCGGCGGCCAGCACGGGGGCTTGATCAGCGTCAGGCTCGTCTTCTTGCAAAGCTTGCAGCGCCCGCAGTTGCAGGCTCAGGCACTCGGCCAAATTGCGCGCGCCCACGCCGACCGGCTCCAGCGATTGCAGCAGGCCCAGCGCCACGGTAAAGCGGTGGACTAGCTCTTCTTGCTCGTCCAAATCATCAGCGGCCAGACCGGCGGCCAGCTCGGCCAGCGATTCTTCAAGGTAGCCGTCGTCGTTCAGCGACTCGATCAAAAAGCGCAACGCCGCTTGGTCGATCTCTGACAACCGCAAACCCAAGGCTTGACGATGCAAAAAGCTGGTCAGCGATTCTTGGCTGCGCGCCAGTTCGGTGGCATCGGCTTGCTCGTCGTCGCCCAAGTTGTTTTGACGTGCGGGGGCGTCGCCGCCCCATTCGCTGTCGTCGGGAGCCATGTCGGTGGTGCCGTCGCCGTCCCAGCTGTCGGGCAAGGCGGAGTCGCCCAATTCGGCGGTGTTGTCAGCGGCGGTGTCCACAACGACTTCGCTGCTGCTGCTGGACTCGCTGGGGGCGCTGCTTAAGCTGCCCTCCGCTTCCAAATCATCGCGGCGCACCGGGGTGTCGGACTGCGCCAGGCCGAATTCTTCGCGCGGGGCTTCGTCGGCATTGAGTTCGAGGAAGGGGTTTTCGTCCAACATCTGATCGACTTCTTGGCTCAGTTCCAGAGTCGAGAGTTGCAGCAACCGAATCGACTGTTGCAACTGCGGTGTCAGTGCCAGATGTTGGGAAACGCGAAGCGAGAGACCTTGTTTCATCACATGCGAAAGTGTTCACCCAGGTACACACGGCGTACCTCGGCGTTGGCCACGATGTCGTCCGGTGTGCCTTGGGCCAGCAATTGACCATCGCTGATGATGAAGGCGTGGTCGCAGATGCCCAAGGTTTCGCGCACGTTGTGGTCGGTGATGAGCACGCCGATGCCGCGTGACTTCAAAAAACCGATGATGCGTTGAATTTCAATCACCGCAATCGGGTCGATACCGGCAAAAGGCTCGTCCAGCAAGATAAAGCGTGGTTGCGTGGCCAAAGCGCGGGCAATTTCAACTCGGCGACGCTCGCCGCCAGACAGCGCCACGGCGGGCGCGTCGCGCAGCCCTTCGACGCGCAACTCGTGCAGCAAGTCGGTCAGGCGCTGCTCAATCACGTCATGGGTCAGCGGGCGGCCTTGCGCGTCGTGCTGCAATTCGAGCACAGCGCGCACGTTTTCAGCGACGGTGAGTTTGCGAAAAATAGAGGCTTCTTGCGGCAAGTACGACAGCCCCAAGCGCGCGCGGCGGTGGATGGGCATGTGCTCAACGCGCTGGCCGTCGATGGTGATTTGCCCCGCATCGGGCCGCACCAAGCCGACGATCATGTAAAACGAAGTGGTTTTGCCCGCGCCGTTGGGGCCGAGCAGCCCGACGACTTCGCCGTTGAGCACCGTCAGCGACACGTCTTTCACCACCTGACGCTTGCCGTAGGCTTTGCGCAGGTGCGACACCTCCAGCCGACTGGTGGACGCTTGCACCGGGGCCGCAGCCGCTGGTTCGAGGGGCGTCAGCACCTCGCTCACTTGCGGTCTCCGCTCAAAGCGGGGCTGGAACGCAGCTTGGGCACGTTGGCGGGAGCGGCTTCTTCGGTCGGACGTGGGGTCAGCATGGCACGCACGCGGCCTGGCTTGGCGGCGGAATTGGTGCTGGTGTTGGCGTTCGCCACGCCGTCGACGCTGAAGGCATCGGTTTTGTTGTCGTAGACGATCAAGCTGCCGGTGATCTCATCGCCCAATGTCGTACCGTGGTAACGGCGCAACTCGGCCCGGCGCAAAAAGCGCACGGTGTCGGCTTGGCCGTCGTATTCGATGCGCTCGGCTTCGCCTTCGATGTACTCGTCCACGCCATCACGCTTTTGGCGGAAGTAAGCGCGCTTGCCAGCTTCAGCGGTCAAGATGCCGAACTGATTGCCCTGCGGATCTTGCCGAGTTTCCAGCACGGCACCGCGCATCACGATGCTGCCTTTGGTCAGCACCACTTTGCCGGTGAAGGTGCTGGTCTGCTTTTGATCCGCATGGCGCAAGGTGTCAGCCTCGATGTTCATGGGCTTTTCGCGGTCAGAGCGCTCGGCCAATGCCGGGGTGCTGAACCAAGCGAGAGCGATCATCAACAGGGGGGCGTAGGTGTTTTTCATAAAGGCACGAATCTTGCTGATCATTGTAATTCTCCGTCCGGGCCATCTGTCGGAATAACCCAACAAAAAGCCCGCCGAAGCGGGCTGGTTCACGACAGGGGCAGGCCCTGCAAGCACGTGCTCAGTGCCCCTTACGCACTTCAGAGAGCAGGTACTCAGCGACTTGCAGCGCCTTGTTCACGTTGCCCGCCATCGTGCCGTCAGTGTAGTAGCGACCGGCCACACCCAGCGAGGGTACACCTTCCACCTTGAACGCTTCTTGCAACTGCGCAGCGCGCTTGAGCTTGCTGCCCACGCCGAAAGAGCGATAAGCCTCGGTGAACTTGGCTTTGTCCAGCCCTTGCTTTTCAGCCCAAGCGATGATGGCATCGTCTTTGTTCAGCGGTTGGTGCTCCACGTGTACAGCAGCGAAGACTTTGCGGTGCATGTCATCGAGCCTGCCCAAGGCTTCCAGCGCATAGAACAGGCGCTGTTGCGGCACGAAACTGTCTTGGAATGCGACAGGCACGCGCTTGACGACCACATCTTTGGGCACGGCCTTGGCCCAAGCGTCGAACGTGGGTTCAAAGGCGTTGCAATGCGGGCAGCTGTACCAAAAGAACTCGATCAGTTCAATCTTGCCCGGCCCCACATCGGTGTTCATGCGCTTGTCTAACACCAGATAGTCTTTGCCTTCTTTGGGCTGCGCGCCTTGCGCGTAGCTCACATTGGCACCCCACAGCGCGGGTAAAGCGACAGCCGCCGCAGCGGCAGAAAATTCACGACGTTTCATTCGATTGCTCTCCAGTTGGGCTTATGGAGCCACCAGCATGGTTAGAAGTTCCAACTCGCAGCACGCACGATCAGCGCTGCACGCGCAACAAAGTTGCCACATTACCGCTGCTGTCGAGGCGCTCCTTGACGCGATCGGCAGCATCTTTGCTGTCAAACGGCCCCACGCGCACCCGGTAAATGGTGCGTCCTGATTGATCGCGCTCGGTGATCTTGGACTCAATGCCGAGGATGGACAGTCTGGCGCGTTGTGCCTCCGCATCGCTCATCGAGTTGTAGGCACCCGCTTGCACCAAGTAGTTGTAAGGGTCAGCCGTGGTGGCAGCCGCCGCTGTAGCCACGGGAGCCACCGTGCGGGACTGCGCACGCTTCGCAGCCAAGTCGCCTAGCGGGTCATTAGAGGCAGGCTCCACGGGAGTAGATCGGGCCGCAGCAACTGGCGCAGGTCGCGCAGCCACAGGCACTGCCCGCTCAACCGCAGTTGCCGGTGCGGGCGCAGGTACAGCCGCCGCACGTGTCGCTGCTGCTGCACGTGCAGGGCGCGCAGGAGCGGCGTCGGGCGCAGCACCATCATCCAAAGGCGGCGGCGGCGTGGTGGGCAATGCAGGCTCTGGTGCAGGCGCAGTTGCCACAGCAGGAGCAGTTGTTGCAGCAGGGCGCGGCGCTGGCGTCTTGCCGTACAGAGCGGCGTTAGGATCCCAATCCTTGTTCTTGCGCACCTCAGCGGCATCTTGCTCGGCGTTGCGCGGCTGGTTCTTGTTCAAGAACGGGATGGGCACTTTGCTCACGTACATGGCCACGGCCAGCGCGACACCCAAACCCACCACCACGCCGCCAACGAAGCTCAAAAAGGTACCGCCGCGTTGCTTTTTGCCGTTGCTGCTGCCACTGCTACTACTGCGTTGCTCTGCCATCTTGATTTCTCACATTTTGGACGGTGCGGACACACCCAACACCAACAACCCATTGTGCAACACCTGTGCAGTTGCAGCAATCAAGGCCAGTCGGGCTAATTTGACGGCTTCATCGTCGACCAAGATGCGTTCGGCATCGTAGTAGCTGTGATATGTCGAAGCCAAATCACGCAAATAGAACGTCACATCGTGCGGCGCAAAGTCGTGCGCGGCTGCGGTGAGCATTTCGGGGTATTTGGCCAATTGCAGCATTAAGTTTTGCGCGGCGGGCGTGTCGAGTGCGGCCAAATCGACCTGCTTCAACGCTGCCTCATCGCCGCCCCAAGCACGCAGCACCGAGCAAATCCGGGCATGCGCGTACTGCACGTAATACACCGGGTTGTCGTTGTTTTTCGCGACGGCCAAATCCACATCAAAAGTGTATTCAGTGTCGGGTTTACGCGACAACAAGAAGAAGCGCACGGCATCTTTGCTCGTCCATTCGATCAAATCGCGCAGCGTGACATAGCTGCCTGCGCGCTTGCTGATCTTGACCTCTTGGCCGCCGCGCACCACGCGCACCATGGTGTGCAGCACGTAGTCCGGGTAGCCCTCGGGGATGCCCACGCCTGCCGCTTGCAACCCTGCGCGCACGCGGGCAATGGTGCCGTGGTGGTCGGTGCCCTGGATGTTGACCACCTTGCTAAAGCCGCGCTCCCACTTGGTGATGTGGTAAGCCACGTCCGGCACAAAGTAGGTGTAAGTGCCGTCGCCTTTGCGCATCACGCGGTCTTTGTCGTCACCGTAGTCGGTGGACTTGAGCCACAGCGCGCCGCCTTCTTCGTAGGTTTTGCCCGCGTCGATCAGCTTTTGCACCGCCTGCGCCACGCGGCCCGAGGTGTAGAGGCTCGATTCAAGGTAGTAATTGTCAAACTTGACATCAAACGCCTTCAAATCCAGATCTTGCTCATGGCGCAAATAGGCCACGGCAAATTGGCGAATCGACTCCAAATCATCCACATCGCCGCTGGCGGTGAACTCGCGGTCATCGGACTTGACTGTCTTTTTCGCCAAGAAGTCAGCGGCAATATCAGCGATGTAATCGCCGTTGTAGAACGCCTTGCTGGCGGGGTTTTCGGGGTCATTGGGCCAGCACTCGTCGCCGGGTTTGAAACCCTTGGCGCGCAATTGCGTGCTGTTGGCCAGCGTTTGAATTTGCACGCCCGCGTCGTTGTAATAAAACTCGCGGTGTACTTGCAAACCTTGG
>ERZ724524.2469-NODE-2469-length-11983-cov-5.067991_pt1 | contig 11983 bp, 15 predicted proteins | sample MGYA00376057_ERZ724524 | MGnify/ENA primary metagenome ERZ724524 (study PRJEB28724, sample SAMN07190888) | wastewater metagenome | isolation source: influent of sewage treatment plant in Hong Hong | place: USA: Christiansburg, Virginia | collected 2016-03-01 ...
CGCCCAGCGCCCAGACGACCCACACGTCCTTTTCGAGGAGAAGCGTCGGCCGCTGTGTCTTCTCGCGGACGATCTCCAGCACCTCGCGCTGGTCGTCTTGGCTGAGCCGCAGGAAGGCATCAGCCATGCGCTGCTTCCTCGCCAATCGCTCGCGCCATCCACGACGGCAGCGCCGCCCGCGAGGATTCCAGGATCTGCCATTCTGCCGGCGGAAGAGATTGGTGCAGGGTTGCCAGTGACTTGCTGGCATGCGTCGGTCCCAGCCAAGCCAGGGCGCGTACTGCGGCGCCGGCGGGTCCTGTGCCCAAAGCCAGCATCCAGCGGGGCACGTGCTTCACCACGATCTCGGAGCGGCCGAGCTTGAGTGTTCGGGTTCGCCCAGATGTCAGGTAGACCTCGCGAATGGGCACTTGCTGGGTCAGGCCCAGGGTATTCGCCGCGATGGCGCCGTGCGAAGCGATCACTTCACCGCTCTGGGCGGCCAGCGCTTCGACCACTTTCTCCGGCGCTGGTGCGCGCGTGCCGAAGCGGCTGGAGACTGGCGCGGCATACGCGCCACGCGCGACCCGCAGCAGCTTGCCCTCTTTGGTGAGCCTTGAGAGCGCCTGATCGATCGCGGCCCGTGTGCCCATGTGCAGAAACTCTTTGGGCGACACCAGACCTCCCTCGGGCAGGGATCGAGCGTGGATCAGGATGGCTTCAGGTAGCGTGTTCATGGGCACCTCTGTGTCAGAATAATACATAAGTTTCTGACATCCTGCACGGTCTCTCGCTCGTCGCCATGAGCGGCAACTCTCCTATATAATCAAAATTATCAAGGTGTTCGGCGCGTTCCGGGGCTCCAACCAACCCTGCAGCCCCTCGGCCCTGATCGCATTGATGACTGGCCTCTGATGGCTAGAGCAACCACCTCACAAGAGCGTTCGTTCTCTGACGGTAGATATGACGGTAGACGCTCTTATGGGCAAACACAAAGCTAGGTTTTATGCGGGTTTCCGGCCATCGGAAATAATCGAATGGGAATAAGCGAGGAAAAAATCGTCGTTTTAGGCGACGAGTTTTTCATGCGTGAGGCCATTTCGCTGGCGCGTGGAGCAGAGTGCCTCGGTGAAGTACCGGTTGGTGCGGTGGTGGTCAAGGATGGGGTGATCATTGGTCGTGGGTTTAACTCGCCGATAGGCCAGAGCGACCCGACTGCACATGCCGAAATCGCTGCTTTGCGCGACGCTGCGCAAAAGTTGGGTAATTACCGGCTGCCGGGTTGTGAATTGTTCGTCACGCTGGAGCCTTGTGCCATGTGCGCCGGAGCCATCATGCACGCGCGGATCAGCCGTGTGATTTACGGGGCACGCGATGCCAAAACTGGCGTGCATGGCAGCGTGGTTGATCTTTTCGGTGTCGAGCGCCTGAATCACCACGCGACTGTTCTTGGTGGTGTGCTAGCTGACGAATGCAGCAGCATGCTGTCGCAGTTTTTTGCCGACCGGCGCAAGAGGGCGCAATGAAACTGCTGATTTCGGTCGCTCGCCAAATGATGACCCTGTTTGATGATCAGGGTGAAACGCTGCGCGAATACTCGATTTCAACCGCCAAGGCGGGTGTTGGCGAAGTTTCCGGGAGTTATCAGACGCCGCGTGGTCAGCATCTGGTACGCGCCAAAATTGGCGCCGGAGCGCCGGAAAACGCGGTTTTTGTGCGTCGTCGGCCAACCGGAGAAATCTGGACCCCCGCGCTGGATGTCGAATTCCCTGGCCGTGACTGGATACTAACCCGCATCCTCTGGCTTTCCGGCTGTGAGCCGGGCGCCAACCGTCTGGGTTGTGTCGATACCATGCGCCGTTATATCTACATTCATGGCAGTCCGGAGCGTGCCGCAATGGGGCAACCGGGATCGCATGGCTGTATCCGCATGCGCAATTGCGACATCGTCGAATTGTTCGATCTGATTCCGGTTTATACGCCGGTTGAAATTATCGAAGACTGAATCGGCTGGCCGTTTGGCCCGAAGCTGCGTTCTTCAAAAAATAGCGATTTTTCTGCGTTGACCGTAACAAGTGTCGCGGCACGGGTTCCGTATTCCGCAGAGCGAACAAAAATGGCTGACAGTCGGCGTTCCCATTCAAGAGGTACGCCGGTATTGGGCAATTGATCATCGGGGACGATTTCATCGTCGCGGAGTATGTCGAAAAATGGCTGGCTAGCCGGAAGGTTATGCAAAGCTACGGAAAATCTTTGGCGTGCCGAAATTAGTTTGGGCCATGGGCTGTCCAGCAGATGGTTTGATAACCCATAGATGCCGGGCGCCAATGAGCGCGCCAGCGGGCCACGATTGCTTGCGTAGTGGAGCGAGTGACCATCGGAAAGGAGCAGGTTAAAGCCCGAGTAAGCAGCATAATCGAGGGCTGCTAAATATTGTTCTGGCGATTGCCGGCTCTCAAGAAAGTTGCGCGTCAATTCCCCACGTGACAACTCGCCTTTGGCTGCACCCGGTTCGCGAACATTGGTGACGGCTGCAAAACGCCCGTCTGCGGAAATCCCCAGCCAGGTTCCTCCCGCTTCCAGATCACGGCCGCCGATAATTTCCGGAGATTCCGGCCAACGGGCAGCTAGCGCAGTTGGCCGGGCATAGAACTCATCGCGATTGGCCGCAACAACCAGCGGAAATGCTGGATGTGCGCGCCAAGCGACGAGGATCAAGCACATTTTTTCCTGATTTTACGGGTTGACCGCAACAGCCTCGATCAGCGGGCCTTCACGTGAATCAAGATGAGCACTGGCAGCAAAATTAGACTGTACTACCGCCAGCGCGACAAACCCACCGTTAGGTGAGGCTGCGGCGCTGACCACCATGCCGCAAGCCTGATCCGGATAGTCCGGTGAATACAGATTGCTGCCGGCCTGCATCGGCGTATTGCTTTTCAGGCGGAAGAGATGACGTTTCACCTTGCCCAGATACTGGGTACGGGCAACGATTTCCTGGCCGGGATAACAACCTTTGTGAAAGCTGACGCCGCCCAGTTTCTCAAAATCAGCCATTTGCGGAACAAACTCTTCCTTGGTGGCGAGTGTGACCAGAGGGAATGCATTTTCGATATCGAGCCAGCGCCAGACCGGCAATCCTGCCGGGCGCGCCTTGTTCGACAGTTTTTGCCAAAGCGCCGGCATGGCGTCAAACGGTGCTGAAATGATGTAGCGGCCTGCCTCAATCGCCAAAATCTGAATACCATTCGTCGCAGCAGAGGTCATGCTTGCTGCAGGGCAGGGTAACCCGGCATTGGCCAATGCTTCGGCAGCTTGTGGCCCGGCAAGACCAAGCAGAACTTTACTTTCGTTCAAAGAGGTTAATTTAACCTTGGCTCGCAATACGAACATCTGCAAGCGCTTTTGGGTAGCTTCCTGCAAGTCGGCGGCTAGTGCCAGCTGGTAATTATCGCCATCGCGCCAGATCAGAAAACTTGCCTGCATGCGCCCCTTGGCCGTACACCAAGCTGAATGTTGAACCTGTTCAGCTCCTAAATGATTGATGTCGCTGGTAAATTGGGTGTGCAAAAAAGTCTTCGTATCATCGCCGGTGGCCAGAATTTGACCAAGATGGGTTAGTGGCACCAATACCGTCAAGGTCTGAGCGGCCTTGAGTTCAGCGGCGGCATCGCCAAAGTGAAGAATTTCGTTGGAGGCTCCATCGATGACGGCATCGGTGGATTCCAGAAAGCTGCGCCAGTTGGGGTTCATGGGGGCTCCTGTTGGGTTTGCGATATTATATAGCCCCTTCTGTTGGGCTCGTGGTACCAGCCCAAGACCCGCTTTCTACCTGCGAGTTCCCTTGCGTTTCCTGCTCCGTTCAATATTCCTGTTGATGCTCCTGCTAGCTGCTATCGGCGCAGCCGCTTGGTGGTGGGCCAACGCCCCTTTGGCCTTGCGCAGTTCGCCGGTTGAATTTCGTATTACCACAGGTTCTGGTTTACGTTCTGCGGCTACACAAATTCAGGCCGCCGGGGTTGATATCGAACCCAGCCTGATGGTCTTGCTGGCCCGAATTAAAGGTGCCGAAACTGTGATCAAGGCCGGCAGCTACTCGGTTGCTCAAGGCATTACGCCCTTGCAGTTATTGGCCAAGATGACGCGCGGAGAAGTTACACAAGGTGAATTGATGCTGCCTGAAGGCTGGGCCTTCCGTCAATGGCGCGCCCGGATAGATCAGCATCCCAATTTGCAGCACCTTACCACGGCGCTGAGCGAGGCCGAGTTGCTGGCCAAGCTTGGCATTCCGGCAAACAGCATCGAGGGCCTGTTGTTCCCAGATACCTACTTGTTCGACAAACAATCAACGGATCTAGAACTTTATGGCCGCGCTTATCGCGCCATGCAAATCAGGCTCGATGCCGCTTGGGTACAACGGGCCGCCGGATTACCCTACAAAACACCCTACGAAGCCTTGATCATGGCATCCATCGTTGAAAAAGAAACCGGACGTGAGTCCGATCGACCGATGATTGCTTCCGTTTTCACCAATCGCCTGCGCAGCGGTATGTTGCTGCAGACCGATCCAACTGTGATTTACGGCTTGGGAACATCTTTCGATGGCAATTTACGCAAACGTCACCTGCAAACCGACACACCGTACAATACCTATACACGTGCCGGTTTGCCGCCATCACCAATCGCCATGCCCGGCATGGCTTCAATCCAGGCTGCGTTGAACCCGGCGCAAAGTGAATCTCTGTATTTCGTGGCACGTGGCGACGGCACTAGTCAGTTTTCGCGAACCCTGGATGAACATAATCGGGCGGTCAACAAATACCAAAGGGGAGCGAAGTGAGAGGGAAATTCATTACCTTTGAGGGAATCGACGGGGCGGGCAAGAGCAGCCATGTCGAATGGCTGGCCGAACGGGTTCGCCAGCAGGGGCACGTCGTCCATGTCACCCGCGAACCGGGCGGCACGCCACTCGGTGAAAAACTGCGCGAATTGCTGTTGAATGAGGCCATGCATCTCGAAACCGAAACCTTGCTGATGTTTGCTGCCCGCCGCGAACATCTGGCGCAGGTAATCGCGCCGGCGCTAAGCCGGGGCGAATGGGTAGTCTGCGACCGCTTTACTGACGCCACCTTCGCTTATCAGGGCGGCGGGCGCGGCCTTGATCGCGGAAAATTGCAACAGTTGGAGCACTGGGTTCACGAGGATATTCAGCCTGACTTGACCCTGTTGTTTGACCTTCCGTTGGATGTCGCTCGTGAGCGAATCGCGCTGGCCAGTCGTGTGCTGGATCGCTTCGAACAGGAGCGCGCTGATTTCCACGAGCGGGTGCGCCAAGCCTATATTGATCGCGCCAACCATAATCCTGCGCGCATTCGTGTCATCAATGCGCAACGCAGCATGGAAGATATTCGTAAATCACTTGAACAAATTATTTCAAGCCTATGAATATTATTGATTTGCATGCGGATGTCTGGCGTGGGTTACAAGCTCAGCGCCAGCGCTTGCCGCATGCCTTGTTGCTGATCGGGCAGCGCGGGTTGGGCAAGTTTGATTTGGCCCGTGAGTTTGCCGCCGGTCTGCTTTGTGAAAAGACCAGTAATGGAAAAGCCTGTGGCCACTGCATGGCGTGCAATTGGTTTGAACAAGGCAATCACCCCGATTTTCGCCTGTTGCAACCCGATGCGCTGGGGGTTGATGCGGATACTGAGGAAAGCAAGAAGAAAGCCAGTCAGCAGATCACCATTGACCAGATTCGTGAACTGGATGAATTCTTTACGGTCGGCACGCACCGTGCCGGTTTGCGTATCGTGTTGGTCAATCCGACCGAAGCGATGAACCGAAATGCCGCCAACTCTCTTCTTAAAACACTTGAAGAGCCATCTGCAAATACCTTGTTTTTATTGGTTTCAAATGAACCACTGAAACTGTTGCCAACAATACGTAGTCGTTGCCAGCTTGTTCCGGTTGCAGTACCGCCAGTTAAGATGGCTGAAGCTTTTTTAGCGCAGGCTGGCGTCAGCGATTCGTCGCGCTGGCTGGCGCTGGCCGGTGGCTCGCCAACGCTGGCAATCGAATTGGCTGGTTCCAGCCAGGGTGGCTGGCTTGAGCTGCTGGTCAAGCGCTTGTCAATCAAACATGGGCCTGACCCAATTGCCTCGGCGGCAGAACTCGAAAAACTGGTCAAGGACAGCAAGGGCAAAGTGCAACTCAAGGCCATCGTCGAAGCCATGCAAAAATGGATAGTTGATTTGACGCTGGCCAACAATGCACTGCCAGTCCGTTATTTTCTGCCGCAGCAGGGCACAATATCCGGACTGGCTGATATGATTCCCCCTGCGCGACTATTACCGGCATACCGCGCTTTGCTACAGCGACGCCGGGAAGCGGAACAACCGCTCAATGCCCGTCTGTTTTTTGAGGGCCTGTTCATGGAATATCGAGCTCTGTTCAAAATTGATACAAAATGAGTGAAGTCAAACCCGCCCCGCAGCGACCTAGCGTTCTCTCGCTCAATATCAATTCTAAATCAGCGCTTTATGCGGCTTTTATGCCGCATCTGCGCAATGGTGGCATTTTCATTCCGACAACGCGTGGCTACACCATTGGCGACGAAGTTTTCATGTTGCTTTCCCTGATGGAAGATCCATCCAAGTTGCCGATTGCCGGTACCGTCGTTTGGGTGACCCCGGCTGGTGCACAAAATGGGCGCGCACAGGGGATAGGCGTTCATTTCAATAATGATGAAAGTGGACAGGAAGCGCGCCGCAAGATTGAAGGCCTGCTCGGTGGCGTCATGCAGTCTACCCGCCCGACACACACGCTCTGAGCCGTACCATGCTGGTCGACTCGCATTGCCATATCGATTTCCCGGATCTCGCGCAACGCCTGCCTGAAATTCTCGAACGCATGCAAAACAACGGCGTTGGCTGTGCCGTCTGTATTGGCGTAAATCTCGAAGATTTCCACCGCGTTCTGGCGCTGGCTGAAACCCACCCGCAGCTTTATGCCACGGTGGGTGTTCACCCTGAATACACCGATACAGAAGAGCCGGATCAGGAGCGTCTCTTAAGCCTGGCAAATCACCCCAAAGTCATCGCCATCGGTGAAACAGGCCTTGATTACTATTGGCAGAAGGATCGCCCTGAGTGGCAACGGGATCGTTTTCGCACGCATATTCGTACTGCCATTGCCTGCAATAAACCACTCGTCATTCATACCCGCGAATCCGCTGACGATACATTGCGCTTGCTGGAAGAAGAGGGCGCACAGGCGGTCGGTGGTGTTATGCACTGCTTTACCGAAAATTGGGATGTGGCAAAACGCGCGCTTGATCTTGGCTTTTATATTTCTTTCTCAGGTATTGTGACCTTCAAAAACGCGCTGGTGATCAAGGAAGTGGCCCAAAAGACGCCGCTGGACCGGATGCTGGTCGAGACAGACTCGCCATATCTGGCACCCGTACCCTATCGTGGCAAACAGAATCAACCGGCCTACGTGCTACACGTTGCGGAGGAAATCGCCCGATTGCGTGGTGAATCACTTGAGACGATCTCGACCAAAACAACAGAAAATTTCTTCCGATTATTCAAACAAGCCAACCGACCCCAATAAATGACCATGAAAACAAAACTAATTACCCTCGCCATCATCTCTCTGCTTTCGTTTTCGGCATCCGCGGCAACCTATGATGATCTGATTAACTCGGCAAAGATGGGCGATACACGTGATGTTGCCCAAATGGTGCAACGCGGCGCGTCGGTTGATTCAACAGATGCGGAAGGCAATACCTTGCTCATTCTGGCTGCACGTGATGGTCACATTGATCTGGTGGACTCCTTGATCAAAATGAAGGCCAAGGTCAATGCGCGTAATTCGGCTGGTGACACCGCCTTGCGCATGGCTGCTTTCCGTGGTCATTTGCCGGTCGTTGAACGATTGATTGCTGGTGGCGCCAACGTCAATATGCCGGGCTGGACGCCGCTCGCTTACGCTGCCTACAACGGTCATCTGGAAATTGCGAAGGTATTGGTCAAGGCCGGAGCTGACGTCAACGCCGCCAGCGAAAATGGTCACACACCATTGATCTCAGCTGCGCGTAGCGGCTCACTGGACATTGTCAAACTGCTTCTCACCAATAAAGCGGATCCCAACAAGCGCCTTGAATCCGGCGAAACCGCGCTGGATATCGCGTTGAAAAATCAAAATACCGACATTGGCGATCTGTTGTTGAAAAATGGCGGCAAATCTGGCAAAACGGCTACCATCGAACTCAAATAATTCGTTGGCAGGCGATGGCTTGCCAGAACAAAAAAATGAACGATTTTGAGGCGTTGACCGTAACACTTCGTGAATTTCGCGATGCCCGCGACTGGAAGCAATTCCACACGCTACGTAATTTGATCACCTCGCTCAATCTTGAGGCAGCAGAGTTGCTAGAGCTGACCCAGTGGAAATCCGATACGGAGGTAGCGGCATTGCCGGCTGATGCTGACAGCCATCAGGCATTAAGCGATGAATGCGCGGATATTTTGCTTTATTTGTTGTTGATTGCTGATACTGCAAGTATTGATCTGGCTGAAGCGGCTCGAGACAAGCTGCTGAAAAATGCGCAAAAGTATCCGGTGGAGAAGGCCTATGGTTCATGCGCAAAATATACGGAATTGATGAACAGCAACAAGGAATAGCGCGTTACCGACACACTGTTTCAATGGGTTAAGTTTTGTGTTAACCACCGGCATGGGTGATGTTCTTGGGCATAATCAAACGCTGAATTAGCCGGAATGGAAGGCTGATCGTCAGATTTTTCCAGTATTTATTTCGGATTTTTTCGTTTCCATGCGCCTTTTTGCCTTTCTTTCCTTACGTCAGTGGCTGACGCTGCCTTACATCGCCTTGATTTTCGGTGTTGCCGTTTTGATTGGAACGCTTTCCTATCAAACTGGCAGCAAGGCGGTTGATACCGTTGCCAATCACCTGTTGCTGGAAACCGTCGCCCGGATTGGTCAGGCAGTTGATCGCCATGTCGTCGGCTCCGCTGCTGTGCTTGAAGCTGCGTTTCCGAACGGCATGGCCGGGCCTGATACGATCAACACGGAACTGCTGACCCTCCGTACAAGGTTCTGGATCGCTACGTCGCTGCATATGGATCCCAACAACTACGTCTATTACGGTAATCGGCGCGGTGAGTTTTTTGGTTTGTGGCGCTTTAATCAGCAGGATGCTGAGCTCAGACTGAAACAGGTGCCCAGCCTGCCACGGCAAATTTACCGTTTTAGCGGTATCAATGGCGAACTTTCCAAACCAGCGCCAGAAGAAAAAATGTTCGAGCCAAGAATGCGCCCTTGGTACAAAGCCGGTGAGAGCAACAACTCTCATACCTGGACCTCGATCTATATTGATTTTCGAAATGAAGAACTGGTGGCGACTCGTGCCCGCCGTGTTCTCGACGCAGCTGGCAATTTTCAGGGTGTGGTTGCCACCGATATTTCGCTGAAGCGGCTGAATGAATTCGTCAGTCGCCTGGCGATCAGCAGCAATGCGGTTGCCTTTATTATCGAACCGGATGGCAAGTTGATCGCTTCATCGCGTAGTCCAAACATTCTCCTGCAGGATGATGGCACCAGTTCGCGTATCAATGCAGCGGATAGCCAGAGCGAACTGCAACGTAGTGCTTACGCGCAGGTGCGCATGCAGTTGGCCACCAGCGACAAAATTGAAAAGGCGATCACCACCCGTTTTTCCGGACCGGATGATGAGGCGGTGGAACTTGCTTTTGATCGCGTCCGCGATGATGCCGGGCTGGACTGGATCATCGCTGTAGCAGTGCCGCGCAGTGATTTCATGCAAGGAGTGACTGCCAATGTGCAGCGTACGGTACTGATTGGACTCTTCGGTGCCTTCGCGGCTGTCTTGCTTGGTCTGGGTGTGCTTGAGTGGGTAGGTCGCGATATTCGCCGCCTGACCCAGGCTGCCATCGAAGTGGGTGAGGGTCGCCTGGAGACCATTCTGGATATTCACCGCAATGATGAAATTGGGGTGCTGGCCAATACCTTCCGACAAATGCAGAAGCGCTTGCGCTCCGATGCGCTGACCGGCCTTGATAACCGCGATGTGATGGTGCGTAATATATCGAATCGCATTGAAAATGCCAGACGCCCGGGGGATGCCATCCCGTTTGCTGTTCTCTTCGTTGATCTGAATAACTTCAAATTGATAAATGACCGTTTGGGCCACGATGCCGGTGACCGGGCCTTGATTGAGATCAGCCAGCGCCTGCGCGATACCACCCGCTCCAATGACCGCGTCGCACGCTACGCCGGGGATGAGTTCGTTTTAATGATCAATGATGTGGCGACGACTGACGTAGCCGAACAGGTCAGGCTAAATCTGGAAAAGGTGCTGAGCGCCCCACTGCAATCGGTCGATCTGACACGTTTACCGGCAGGCATGGTGGGTGGTGGCGCGGTGGGTCTGGCCTTTTTCCCTGGCGATGGTGATAGCGCAGATCAGTTGATAAAGCATGCTGATCGCGACATGTATGAACGCAAGGGCTATCGTTCGAACAGAACAAAAGCCAAGCCGGACTGATCCGGCGCTTTGCCGGATTCAAATCCGGTGCTTCAAGCCGACTCGCTCTCCAGCGTGAATTTTGCTCCCGGCCCCTGAGCCATCAATTCGGTCAGTTTGGGCATGGTTTGATGCAAAATTTTCTCAAGCGTCCATGGCGGGTTGATGATGAACATGCCGCTGCCGTTCATCCCAAAACCGTCATTGCTTGGTGCCTTTACTTCAAGCGTGGCATGCAGCCAGTTACTGGCCCCCAGATTTTTAAGCTTATTGGGCAACTGGCGTGATTCCGGTTTGGCCAGCATCGGGTACCACAGGGCGTAAGTGCCGGTGGCAAATCGGCTTAGACTGTCTTTCAGCGCTTTGACAACGTTGGTGTAATCACTTTTTGTTTCATACGACGGGTCAATTAGCACCAGCGCTCTGCGTGGTGGTGGCGGGATCAGTGCTTTCAGGCCGACAAAGCCATCGCCCGCAGTAATGTTGACCTGACGACCGGCCCCCTTGAAACATTCCTGCAATAACTTGACGTCTGTGGAGTGCAATTCGTAGAGGCGGAGTCGGTCGCTTTCGCGCAGTACCTGGCTGGCTAGCCAGGGTGAACCGGGGTAATGGCGCAAGTTGCCATCTGGATTGAACTGTTTGATGAAATCAAGGTAATCGAGAGCGGCTCCAGGCAAGCCTTTGGCATCCCAAAGGCGGCCAACGCCATCACGGTATTCGCCCAGTTTGGTGGCATGTGCCGACTCCAGTGCGTAGCGGCCAGCGCCGGCGTGGGTGTCGATGATCCAGAAGGGTGCCGCTTTCTCGCCCATATATTGGGCAATTTGTAGCAGTATCAGGTGTTTCAGTACGTCGGCGTGGTTGCCGGCGTGAAAGGCGTGGCGGTAGCTAAGCATGGCGGGCAATCAATCAGGGAGCGGGGTGAGGGCGACGAATTCTAGTCCTTCGTTGGCTTCTATGCATTTCCCGATTTGACGCTGAAGAAAGTGGTCGGCAGTTTTGAATACAATTTGTTGCCTGGTTTTTAATTGCCCAGGCTTGGCGATAATGCCTGGGCATTTGCCGTGGGCGGGCAGATTGTGCAGAAAAATGGCTCGTCGGTTGCCGAGATTTTCTGTTGCTAGCTCAATGATGCTGACTTTAGGTGAGAGCAATTGCAGGCCAAGTTCCAAGTGGCCTCTGGTGCTGGACACCCGGCGAACAAGGCATACGTGGACTTTGCTGGATTCCCTTGGTTGAATGGCAACGACATCACCGGCGCTGGCTTGCCATTTGTTTCCTTTCAAAAAACGGATGAGAAAACCATTGGCACTTTCGTCGATCATTGACCATTCACTGCTAATAACAGGCCTGTCATCGCGAATGATTGCGTCTACGGAGCGCCTAGCAGCCTGTCGGGCTTAAGCCGGCCAAGCCGATGAAATGGAGGCTGAGC
>ERZ724524.2470-NODE-2470-length-11983-cov-3.502431_pt1 | contig 11983 bp, 10 predicted proteins | sample MGYA00376057_ERZ724524 | MGnify/ENA primary metagenome ERZ724524 (study PRJEB28724, sample SAMN07190888) | wastewater metagenome | isolation source: influent of sewage treatment plant in Hong Hong | place: USA: Christiansburg, Virginia | collected 2016-03-01 ...
TTACGCCCCCAATTATCCTCATCTACCAAAAAAGAAAAAGAGGGTCCCACCCCCAGGAACAGGTCAAAATTGTCTGATATGCCCATCTCCCATTTCAGCTCAATAGGGATGTCAATACTTTGCGTTTTTACATCGGTACTTGCACCGTTGGCAGTATTGGTAAGTTTCACACCGCGCTGCACATACAATAAGGAAAAGTCAAGAGCAAGACCATAAAAGCCGGTCTGATATTGCAACATGGGACCTACCTGAAAACCGGTCTGATTCTCTTCCTTGATCTGACTACTCATTCCGTGAATATCCGCCTTGTTGCCAAGCACACCTGCTTTCAAGCCGAAATGCAAGCCTTGCGCCATGCCGGTAACCGGAAATAAACATGCCAATAGCGACAATAAACAAATTACTTTTTTCATTATCATTTACAAAATAGAATTATGGGAACAAAGGTATGGATTTCCGTCCGTAGTCCAAATTCTCGTACAGTTAACATTGCTCTTTTTGTTCTTTTTTAGCTGTATACAGTAAGATTAATATTGATATTTTCAGCAAAAGTATTCACTTTTTCCGATTAGCAGTCGATGAATGTTTTTTATACCATTTTTTATTTTCCAAACAATAAATATATTGCTACCTTCGTTTCTGCATTCGGACAAGGTTTTGTTTTTTTGGTTGAAAACATTAGGCAGAACCATGTACCGTACAATAAAATTATTAAACTAAAAAACGACTGTGCAAAGCCCGCATACAAATTTATCCGTAATGAAACTCTATATATTGATACAGCGATTTTTAGGGAGAAAGTATGTACATTATTTCGTACTTTTCTTTATCCTTATCTCCATTGCAGCAATCATCGGAAGTTCGTATGAGGAAATGGCCGCATACAGGTTGCCTCTATTCGGAGTGACCTATGTATCCTCTTTCGTATTTTTAGTGGAGTATATAGCCCGTATCTTATCCGCACCGGCACTTTATCCCGGCAGAAAGGCTGTGAAAGCACGTCTGAAATACACATTCTCTTTCTATGGATTTGTAGATTTCGTAGCTGTGCTACCTTGTATCCTTACCTATATATATTGGGATACGGAAGTGGTGCATGTCATCATCCTGCCTTATATTTTTATCATTTTCAAACTGATACGGCACTCTCGTTCTTTCCGGATTATCGGCCGGGCGCTCTCAGCCGTAAAAGAGGAACTTGAAACTGCATATACTGCAAGTTTCATCACTATCTGCTTTTCAGCCATCCTCATGTATTATATCGAAAGAGGTGCTCAGCCCGAAGTTTTCAAAAATATCGGAGACGGAATATGGTGGGCTATCATCACGTTTGCCACCGTAGGTTACGGAGACATTTATCCGGTTACGCCTTTAGGGAAGTTGCTGGGATGTATCATCTGCCTGGTAGGCGTGGCGATGGTAGCCATTCCTACCGGTATCATCAGTTCTTCTTTTATCAACATTATACAAAAAAAAGAAAAGGAAATTTCAAAATAACAACCTAACTGATTTTAAACTTATAATTATGATGAAAAAAAGTGTTTTAACCGTTTTATTTGCGCTGTTTTGCACGATGAGTTTTGCGCAATTGTCTTTCAATGTAAAAGCCGGTCTTAACCTCAGCAGCTATATCGGCGACAACTCGGATCACTCCAAATTCAAACCCGGAGTACGTCTTGGTGTCGGAATGGAATATCAGTTCACCGACATCATTTCCTTGCAACCTTCACTGTTTTTCTCGCAGAAAGGTGCAAAGTATTCGGAAGGATACGAAGGTATCGTGGATGCTGATGCAGATGTAAAAATCAACCAGCTTTATCTGGAACTCCCCATCAATGTACAATTCCGCTTCAACATTGCAAACAACACCAACTTAGTGGTTGCGACAGGACCATATCTTGCCTGTGGCGTAGGTGGAAAAGCTAAATTCGACGGCGAGGCCTCCATTGGCAATGTCGGTATAAATGCTGACGAGAAAATTGACACATTCGGTGATGACGGACTTGGATACAACCGATTTGATGCAGGATGGAACATCGGACTAGGCGTAGAATTCGGACAAATTCTGGTAGGGCTCGACACCCAACTCGGATTTTGCAAGATCATGGATGGAAATGCCCCACACAATGCGAATATAGGCATTACCGTAGGATACAAATTTTAAAACTACTCTCTTTACATATTTCCTGTATAAAAAAGAGTCTGCTGTTAAAAAATGGCAGGCTCTTTGTCGTATATAATTATTAGCATCTTACCCGAATACTATTTTTTGTGCATATAGAATACATTCATGCTCAATTCTCATTAAATGCCTTTTAATAGCCATTCAAACAGCATTAAAAATGAATAACAAAATTGCCGTTATTCTTGTATTAGCAGATGTAAAATACTCACTAAACGATTTGGAAAAGCATTACAAGACGTTTTGCGGTTTATAAAAAATCGCATTTCGTTTTGTGTTAATGGCTGCTAAACCATCACAAAACGTTTTGTAGAAGTATCACGGAACGTTTTGCGGTTTATATACGGTTTACTGGTTTACGTTGACCCCCCGTTTACATCTTGGTTTACATCAAAGCCGTCAAATCGCAGTATATACAAAAGAAAAAAGCAGCTATCTTTTTAGATAACTGCTTGATTTTCAAGTGATCCGCTTGGGGCTCGAACCCAAGACCCCAACATTAAAAGTGTTGTGCTCTACCTGCTGAGCTAGCGAATCAATCCTTATTGCTGTTAAGCGGGTGCAAAGATATGGACTTTATATTTAATATGCAAGACTTATAACGAAAAAAGTTTGCATTATTTTAGTTGTTTATTTCTTTTGTTTGATTATCAGTTGATTCTGTCTTATGAATATTTTCTCTGTTGATAATGAAACGTTGATAGTAGGAGAGCATCAGCGTTGTGAGCGGTAGTGCGATAATCATTCCCAACATTCCCATTAATGAACCCCATATGGAAAGTGATAATAGAATGATAGCAGGATTTAGTCCGGTAATTTTCCCCATAACACGTGGCACGATGAATCCGTCTTGGATAGTTTGCACTACAATGAATACTGCCATGGCTGAGGCGATGATTATCCAAAAATTCTCGCCTGTGTCGGAGGCTTTCAGGATTGCCAGTATGATAGTAGGAACCAAACCGATGATTTGAAGATAAGGCACCATATTCAATGCCCCGATGAACAAACCGAGACCTATGGCTAATGGGAAGTCTATGATAAGAAAGCCTATGCTGAATAAAATGCCGACACATAAGGCTACGAATGCCTGTCCGCGGAAGTATCTGTTCATACCTACTTTTACGTCATTTAGTATGCCTACCACGAAAGAACGGTATTTCATAGGCACGAGATGCGTCCAACCTTCTGCGATGCTTTCGTAGTCTAATAAAATGAAGATAACGTATAGTAAGATAATGAATATGGTGAATACGCTGAATAATAAGTCAACGGAGTCCGATAATAAAGACCATAGGCGGGGAACTGCTTCTTTGAGCGCATCCAACAGGTTCTCTTTATTGAATAGTTCGGTTATAAATTTAACATCGATATTATCTCGTAAAAAATCGGAAAGAGAGGTGGGCACATTACTATTATATGTTCCGTGCGAAAAGTATTGGACCAATAAAGTCTGTACTCTGCCGCACTCTTGTATCATAGGGGGTACTAACAGATAAAAAGCTCCGGCACCCACAATCAGAAGTGTGAGTAATGCGCAGAATATGGAAACAATCCTATTTCTTAATTTTAGCTTGTATTGGAAAAATGTGACCAAAGGATATACCAGATAGGCAATAAGCCAAGCGATAAAGAAAGGTAATAGAACGCTGCTTAAACGCTTCAGAAGCATCAATATGCCGATAATGATAACTCCTAAAATGACACCGCGGATAAAACTGTCGAATGTAATCTTTTTACGTTCCATAGAATCCTGTATTAAATTTATTAATCGCTTGCAGTTTGCTGGTCTTCCTTTATCGCCCGTAAATAACACTCCCGGCACAAGGGTTCGTATTCGGCTGTTTCACCCAACAGAACTTGTTTGTCATTTTTTACAGTACGGTGAGAGAATGAAGCAAGCTGTCCGCATTTTACACAGATGGCATGCACCTTGGAAACTTCATCTGCAATGGCGCACAGCCCCGGCATGGGGCCGAAAGGATTACCGCGGAAATCCATATCCAATCCGGCTACTATTACACGTATACCATTGTTGGCAAGCTGGTTGCATACATCAATCAGACCTTCGTCAAAGAATTGCGCTTCGTCGATGCCCACTACGTCTATTTCGGAAGTGAATAGCAGTATGCTTGCCGATGAGTCTATCGGTGTAGAGGATATGATGTTGCTGTCATGCGATACGACATCTGCTTCTGAGTAACGCGTGTCTATTGCCGGCTTATATATTTCTACACGTTGCTTGGCAAATTTGGCACGTTTCAAACGGCGTATCAGTTCCTCTGTCTTGCCGGAGAACATGGATCCGCATATAACTTCAATTCTTCCTCTACGTTTGGTTTCTTGTATGTGGTCTTCCGAAAATAATACCATATCTTTGAGTGTTATATTCAGTCGCAAAAGTAATGATTTTGTTCGCTTCCGGATATTTTTTCATTATTTATTTCTACATTTGTACCATTAATACGGACAGGAAAAGGATATGCAAGCATTATTGAATGATATAGAACTGGATGTTCAGGAATTGAAATGTTTGATACAGTCGATGCTCACTGATACAAATCCTGTGTTGAGAATAGTTGCCAAAAGAAATATTCATCAGATGCAGGAGCGGTTGTATGCGCTGACAAAACTGTTGGATGACACTTTTGTGATAACTCCGGCGGAACATGTTGCTTCTGACATTGTGGAGAAAACAACTGAATCGGAAGTGATTTCCGAATCAGTTGCTGATGTTCCGGTTGAGGCAACTCACGTTTCGGATATTGCAGTACCTGCTTCTCAGATTCTTGCTGAACGTATTAAGCCGGCTACGGACTTGCAACATGCCATCAGTCTGAATGATTCGTTTCGTTTTACCCGTGAATTGTTTGCCGGAGATGCGACACGTATGAATGAGGTGGTGCGCCTTTGCGGTGGGGCTTCCTCTTTGGATGAGGCTATGTCTGTATTTATGTCAACTGTACAACCGGATGAGGAAAATGAGGCGGCTGCTGATTTTATAGAACTTCTCAAGAAGTATTTCAGTTAAAAAAGTTGCGGATATGGGAAAACTTTATGTAGTGCCTACGCCAGTAGGAAATTTGGAAGATATGACTTTTCGCGCTATCCGCATATTGAAGGAAGCGGATTTGGTGCTGGCAGAAGACACGCGTACTTCCGGAATATTGCTGAAGCATTTTGAGATAAAGAATGCGATGCAGTCTCACCATAAATTTAATGAACATAAAACAGTAGAAAGTGTTGTAAATAGAATAAAGGGTGGTGAGACTGTGGCGTTGATTTCAGATGCCGGTACTCCAGGTATTTCCGATCCGGGTTTTCTGGTGGTTCGCGAGTGTGTCCGCAACGGTATCGAAGTACAGTGCCTGCCGGGGGCTACTGCTTTTGTTCCGGCATTGGTGGCTTCCGGATTGCCCAACGAGAAGTTCTGCTTTGAGGGTTTTCTTCCTCAGAAGAAAGGTAGGATGACACGTCTGAAAGGTTTGGCGGAAGAACGCCGGACAATGGTTTTTTATGAATCTCCCCACCGTTTGGTAAAAGCACTGACGCAGTTTGCAGAATATTTCGGTTCGGAACGGCAGGCGTCCGTTTCCCGTGAAATATCCAAGATACATGAGGAGACGGTACGTGGTACTCTTACCGAATTGATAGAACATTTCACAGCCAACGAACCGCGTGGTGAGATAGTGATTGTAGTAGCAGGAATAGACGATTAAATAACTTCATTAACAAAACGTAAAACAAAAGCGTATGAAAAAGTTAGCAGTTTTGATTGTATGTACAGCCGTTATGGCTTCATGTGACAGCTTTTCAGGTGGTAGCAAAGATCAGTTGAAAGCTGAGAATGATTCTCTTTTAATGGAACTGACTCAGCGTAATGCTGAACTGGATGAAATGATGGGCACTTTCAATGATATTTCGGAAGGATTTCGTCAAATCAATGCGGCAGAAAGCCGTGTAGACTTGCAGCGTGGTGCAGTTGCAGAGGGTTCTCTGAATGCTAAACAGCAGATAGCCTCTGATATTGAATTCATCCGTAAGCAAATGGAAGAGAACAAAGAGCAGATTGCCAAGCTGCAATCTATGTTGAAAAACAGCAAGACCAACTCTTCTCAGTGAAAAAGAGCCGTTGAGACTTGCACACAGGAACTGAATGCGAAAACCCAGCGTATCGAAGAGTTACAGGCCGAACTGGCTTCTAAGAATATCCGTATCCAGGAGTTGGATGCCGCCGTTACGGATTTGAATGCTGTCAAGAGTGAATTGACTGCTGAGAATGAGGCAAAAGCCAAGACAGTGGCAGAACAGGATAAAGCGCTTAATACTGCATGGTTTGTATTCGGAACGAAGAAAGAACTGAAAGACCAGAAAATTCTGAGCGGTTCCGGATTATTTAAAAAAGGTTCGGTCTTGAAAGATGGTGATGTCAATAAGGATTATTTTACCCAGGTTGATATTCGTACTACCAAAGAAATCAAACTGTATTCCAAAGATGCCGATATTCTGACTACCCATCCTACCGGTTCTTATGCCTTGGAAAAAGATGATAAAGATCAGTTGACATTGAAGATTACTAATCCGAAAGAATTCTGGAGCGTTTCCAAGTATCTGGTAATTCAAGTGAAATAGTTACTTGATTGATAATTGATAGGGCTGTTTCAAAAGTGCGTTTCGTTTGTAGGCCTGCTTTTGAAACAGCCTTTTTAGTATTCTTTTTTATGCTTTATAAAAATCTTTTTTTTGATTTGGACGATACGCTTTGGGCGTTCTCTCTCAATGCTCGTGATACCTATGAAGAAATGTACTGGAAGTATGGATACGATCGCTATTTCGATTCGTTCGAGCATTATTATTCACTTTATCAGCGTCGCAATCTGGATTTATGGGCAGAGTATGCCGATGGTAAAGTCACGAAAGAAGAGTTAAACCGTCAACGTTATCTTTATCCTTTGGAGGCTGTAGGAGCAGGTGACTCCACTTTGGCAAAGGCTTACGAAAGAGATGCTCTTACAATGATTCCTACCAAAAGCAAATTGATGCCACATGCGCGTGAAGTGCTGGAATATCTTTCGGGAAAATACAATTTGTACATTCTTTCAAATGGATTTAAAGAACTCCAAAGTCATAAAATGCGTTCGTCGGGCATTGATGAATATTTCAAAAAAGTGGTTCTTTCCGATGATATCGGAATCCTGAAGCCTTGGCCTGAGATTTTTCATTTTGCTCTTTCGACAACCCAGTCCGAGTTGAATAATTCGCTGATGATCGGAGATAGTTGGGAAAATGATATAGTCGGAGCGGCGGGAGTAGGCATGCACCAGGTGTTTTACAACTTGTCCGGTCGTACCGACTTGCCTTTTGCTCCTACCTATCAGATTACTGATTTGAAAGATTTATTTAATTTTTTGTGACATTGACAGATTAGTTGTACTTTTGTTTCCAATGATGAACATCTAAAAATACTATTATGGAAACTCTCATTCCTTTTGCATTGTTGTGTTTCACATCTTTCTTTACGTTGACTAATCCGTTGGGCACAATGCCGGTTTTTCTGACTATGACGCAGGGTATGACCGATAAAGAACGTTGTTCTATCGTAAAGCGCGCAACATTAGTCTCGTTTATCACATTGATGGTCTTTGTCTTTGCCGGGCAATTCCTCTTCAAGTTTTTCGGTATTTCGACAAACGGTTTCCGAATAGCGGGTGGCGTTATCATTTTCAAGATTGGTTTTGATATGCTGCAGGCACGCTATACACCGATGAAATTGAAAGATGAAGAAATCAAGACCTATGCGGATGATATTTCGATTACTCCTTTAGGTATTCCGATGTTATGTGGTCCGGGCGCTATTGCCAATGCAATCGTACTGATGCAAGATGCACATTCCTTTGAGATGAAAGGGGTGCTTATAGGCACTATTGCCCTTATTTATTTTCTTACATTTTTGATATTGAAGGCTTCCACCCGTTTGGTCAATTTATTAGGGGAAACCGGTAATAATGTGATGATGCGCCTTATGGGGCTCATCTTGATGGTGATTGCCGTAGAATGTTTCGTTAGCGGAGTGAAGCCGATATTGACGGATATTGTAAAGGAAGGTTGCTTGATGTAATTAAATAAGAGAACCGGAATTTGGCAGTAATGAAAAAAGGTTGCAAACAGGAAAAAAGTCTTCCGTTTGCAACCTTTTTTATAGCTGGCATGAAATACCATATCATGCTTTATGTTTTATCATCAGAAAGCTTAACTACCGGTTTGTCTTTTCTGCTATTACGACAAACCGGTACTGGTTAGGCTTTGTTTAATAACCCGGATTCTGCTGTGCTTTCAAAGTCGGGTTGGCATTGGTTTCACTTACAGGAATAGGCAACAATGCTTTTGTATACGTACGGTCGAAACTTTGTGATTCTTTAAGTAATGAGTAGTGCCAGCCTTGGTTTTCCTCACTGCTATAGCGTACAATCGTTTCGTTATTGCGCATGGCATCGAAAAAGCGTTGCCCTTCGCCAACCAGTTCCTTACGGCGTTCAATCAAAACTTTGCTCAGGAATTCGTCATCAGCAATGGCATCGGATACTTTGGCTATTGGAGTTTTGGTACGTTTTTCCAATAAATCGTTCAGATATTTTATACCTTCTGCTTTGGCTGCTCCGCCCAGTTTGGCAGCAGCTTCGGCTGCGTTCAGGTAAACTTCGGACAAACGTAAAATCGGTAAGTTGGCAAGGCGCATATCTCCCAGTGCTCCCAGCGGGAACTTATTGATGAAAATTGGATTTTCCCCATAGGTTTTCTTCAAGTCTTTGTCGTACATTGCTGGTAGTACAACTTCGTTACGGACATCTGCAGGATCGGTTTGCAGCATATCAACAAATGATTTTGTACAGATAGCATCGGCATATCCTTGTTCATTCAGCAAGTAGCCTATGCCTTCACGGTCGGCCCAGTCATCAGAACCATTGTTTATCAATTCAAAAATCATTTCTTTTGTATGGTTCGGATCTTGCTTGTCCCATGCCTCAGCGTATTGTTCGGGAGTCCATAATTCATAAGGAGAGTCGTTGATGATTTCTTTTGCTAAATCGAAGGCTTCCTGGTTTTTGTTCATGTATAGATACACTCGGCACAGCAAAGCTTTAGCTGCCCATAAATCGATATAGCCTTGTTTTTCACCTGCTTTTTTGGATACGGTCAGTGCTTCTGAGTCGATGGCATTATTCAGGTCTGCAACAACTTTGGCATAAACATCGGCTACCTTGTCACGTCCGGGTTGTGCATCACGATCCAGTGGTTTGTCAACGAAAGGTACTCCAAGCGAAGCACCTTCATCGTATGTATAGGGCATGCCGTACACTTTTACCAAATCAAAATGTACTAAGGCGCGTATTACTTTGGCCTGATTGTAGATATTTGCCAATTCAGCCTGAAAATTTTCCGCATCGGTAATTGTCTTGTTATCTACAGCCTCAATCAAGCGATTGGCGCGTCTTATCACATTGTACTGTATATTCCACATGTTTGGGGCATCATCTGCGGTATAGCGCATTTCATAGCAAGAAGAGGTGCGCATACCTTGAGTGCGTGCCTGCATGTCGTCCCCCCGGACATCTCCATAGTAGAACATGCGAGCTGCATAGTACTGGGTGTAAGTGGAATTGCCTTGCAGGCCATCATACATACCATACATTGCTGTGCGGGCATCATTATAATTGGTAATGGCGGAACTTGTTGGCGTTCCGTTGGAAGGAGTTTGGTCCAGCCAGTTATTCACACAGGACGAAAGCCCTGTCGTGACTGCTGCTAATGCTAGGATATTATATATTTTCTTCATAATGTATATGCTAAGTAAAGATTTTAATTAGAAACCAAGTTCGATACCAAATGTAATTGTTCTTAATGCAGGTGTCTCGAAGTAACACAGTCCGTCAACAGGGGTTTCTGGATCTACATACAAGTCTTTGGATTTCCAGGTAAGCAGATTATTACCCGAAATGTAAGCTCTTAATTTGCTTATTCCGGCCTTTTTGGACAAGTTGCTTGGAAGAGTGAAACCTATGGTCAGGTTTTTCAAACGTAAGTGATCGGTAGGCATCATCCAACGTGAAGAAACCGTATTTTTATTGCCATAGGCAAATAGGGGCAATTTAGCGTTGTCGCCCGGTTGCTTCCAAGTATCTTCAATCTTATAGTATGCCGGAACATTACCTACATAGTTGTAAGTACCGCCATTAGACTGTAACCAAGTTGCAGCATCGTATGCATGACCGCCCAAAGAGTAAGTCAGAGTAAAGTTTAAATCTATGAATTTCCAACTTACAAAGTTAGTCAGACCACCGGTCAGTTTCGGGTCGGGCGAACCGATAATCACCTTATTGGCCTCATTCGAATGTATGGTGGTTTCACGACTTCCATCTTCTCCGTTAATGTAGAACATTTCCGATCCGGTTTCCGGATCAACACCTGCGTATTCGTAAGCATAGAATGATTGATAAGCCTCTCCGATACGATGAATGGCTATGCCGTCAATCATTTCGTTCTGTTCGCCGTCCAGTTTTAACAAGGTGTTTTTGTTGTGTCCGAAGTTCAAGGATGTGCTCCAATACCAGTCTTTGTTTTGGATATTGGTGGATTTAATTTCAAATTCAACACCGCGGTTTCTCATAGAGCCGACATTCATCAGCATAGTGGCTCCACCGCTACTATTGATTACACCCGGCACGGCTGAAATATTCTTGCTCATCAACAAATCCTTAGTGTCTCGGTTATACCATTCTGCAGTAATCGACAATCTGTTCCACAGCGTAACGTCCAAACCTACGTTGGTTGCGTAATTCTTTTCCCATTTCATATTGGGATTGTCAAAACGAGCTTCAGCCGAACCGCCATTTCCTGCATAGTTATAACCAAATTCATATACGCCCAAATAGCCGTACAAATCTGTGGGTTGTGTACCGTTCACACCGTAAGATACACGTAATTTGGCATCGGTCAGCACATGCTTGATATCCTGCATGAAAGCTTCTTCACTCAGTCTCCAAGAACCGGATATAGACCAGAAATCTCCCCAACGGCTTTCTCTTGACAAGCGGGAACTACCATCCCGGCGATAACTTGCACTAAAATAATACTTGTTATTGTAGTCATAATTGATACGTCCCAGGAAAGAAGTCATTCTGTATCGTTCTACATGGCTTGAAGCACGGCTATCGCCTGCATTTTCTATTTCCGGCAGGTAAGAAGGGTATTGGTTTCCGTTGGCATATAAATAATCATATTTATAATCTTCGGTTTCAAAGCCTACCAAAGCATCCAGATTGTGTAATCCGAAGGATTTGTTGTAAGATAATTGTGTTTGTGTATTTAACTGCCCTCTGTTGCCCATAACGCGCTGATAAACACCGTTTGATGAACGACCGTCGTTGCTGCGAGGATCCCACCATATACGTTCATTGTTTTGGTTGAAGTCATAGCTGATGGCTTCTTTCAATTTCAGATTATCCCAAATAGTCCAGGTAGCGGCCATTGAACCGAGGAAGCGGTTTATGGTAGCCCTGTTGTAATTATATGTTTCAGTTTGTATAGGGTTGGCACCATTCAGTGCAGGGAAATTACTGCTGAATGAACCGTCTTCATTATATGGATATGTAGAGGGAGAGGCAGTCATTGCATAGCACATGATAGGGCTTGCAAAGCTGGTCCCTTCATTATTTACGTTTTGGGTTGAATTGGTATACATGGCGTTGGCTTCCAATAACACTTTGTCGGTTTGGTGTGTAACATTGGCGCGACCGGTGAAAC
>ERZ724524.2487-NODE-2487-length-11959-cov-5.965894_pt1 | contig 11959 bp, 10 predicted proteins | sample MGYA00376057_ERZ724524 | MGnify/ENA primary metagenome ERZ724524 (study PRJEB28724, sample SAMN07190888) | wastewater metagenome | isolation source: influent of sewage treatment plant in Hong Hong | place: USA: Christiansburg, Virginia | collected 2016-03-01 ...
TCGTCGCCCGCGCCATCGACCATGAGATGAAGCGCCTGGGGATCGACTGCGTGTATTTGGACATCAGCCACAAGCCGGCCGAGTTCGTGAAGTCGCACTTCCCAACCGTGTATGAGCGCTGCCTGACCTACGGCATCGACATCACCCGCGAGCCCATCCCAGTGGTGCCAGCGGCGCACTACACCTGCGGCGGCGTGGTCGTCGACCAAGCTGGGCACACCGACATCCCCGGCCTGTATGCGATTGGCGAAACCAGCTTCACCGGCCTGCACGGCGCTAACCGCATGGCCAGCAACTCGCTACTAGAGTGCTTCGTGTACGCCCGCTCGGCAGCCACTGACATCTGCGCGCAACTCGCACAGGTCAACATGCCCAGCCTGCTGCCCGGCTGGGATGCCAGCCAGGTCACCGACTCAGATGAAGACGTGATCATTGCGCACAACTGGGACGAATTACGCCGTTTTATGTGGGACTACGTCGGCATCGTGCGCACCAACAAACGTCTACAGCGTGCCCAGCACCGGGTACGCTTGCTGCTGGATGAAATCGACGAGTTTTATAGCAATTACAAAGTCAGCCGCGACCTGATCGAGTTGCGCAACCTGGCCCAGGTGGCCGAATTAATCATCCGCTCCGCCATGCTCCGCCATGAAAGCCGCGGCCTGCATTACACCCTCGATTACCCGGAGCAACTGCCCGAAGCGCGCGACACTATTCTGGTGCCTGCCATCTACGGCGACTGAACTTCAGACACACGCGCAAACGCCGATGCACGTCGCGCGCCAGCGCATCGCGCGGGATGCACAGGCCACGCACACGACGTTCGCCAGACAGGCGAAAATGCAGCACCACCGCCCATGGCAGCGCTAAGCTATCCGGACGTAACTGCACCGCCTGCCAGCCTTGCGCCGCATTCCACAGCTGCCAACCACTGGTGTCATGGCGCAGTGCGGTAAAGGCGTTAGCCGAACTCAGCAAGATATGCCGCGGCAACGTCCACGCCGCATGGCCGAGCGCCAAGGCGCCAGCGAGCAGTTGTGCCCACCATGGAATCACCGCCAGACATACCGCCAGCAGCGCCAAGGCCAAACACAGCAGATAAAGCCACAACAGCAGGCGCGAAGCCTGCCAGCGACATTCGAAGGAATTACTTGGGCTGGACACGATCCAAAATCATCTTAACGATGCGCTTAAGATCGGGATCTTCCGGCACTTCGCGCTGCATAAACCAGCCGAACATATCTTGGTCTTCACACGTCAGCAGCTTGCGATAACGCTCCTGATCGTCTTCTTCCAGCGTGGCAAACACCTCGCGCACGAAAGGCACCAGCAGCACATCTAATTCCAGCATGCCGCGGCGGCTGTGCCAAAACAGGCGGTTGAGTTCAGTCGTATCGACCATGGAAGTCGCTCCTCGAAGTAGATCGGTATTATAGCGGGGCATGGCGCTTGCCTGCACCCGCTGACAAGCCCGCGACAGCACTCTATGATGACAACCCAGACTTTCCCATGGCGCTCAGTAATGACCGACCTCGCGTTGACCGACTCCGTTTTTTTCTGCCGCCTCAGCCACGAAGGCTTAATGGCCGTGCGCGGCCCGGACGCTAGCAAATTCCTGCAGGGCCAGCTGACCTGCAACCTTAATTACCTGAGCGCTGACACCTCCAGCCTCGGCGCCCGCTGCACACCTAAGGGCCGCATGCTGTCGAGTTTTCGCATCGTTCAGCAAGGCGATGGTTATCTCCTGGCGATGGCTAACGAGCTGCTCGACGGCCAACTAGCTGACCTGCAGAAGTACGCAGCCTTTAGCAAATCCAAGCTCAGCGACGAGAGCGCTGCATGGCTGCGCATTGGCCTGCAAGGCGGCGAGGCTGTACTGATCGGCCTCGGCCTGAATCTACCGGCCAGCGCAGATAGCGTGGCGCACGCCGCAGACCTACTGGCCATCCGCCTCAGCGATGGCCGTAGCGAGCTTTGGGCGCCGGCCAGTCAAGCCACAGCCGTGCTCGCGGCGCTAAGCGCACAACTGCCTGAAGCGCCGCTCAACGACTGGCTGCTGGCGCAGGTACGCGCAGGCATTGGCCAGGTATTTGCGGCCACCCGCGAACAGCTGATCCCACAGATGATCAACCTGCAAGCCTTGGGCGGCGTCAGCTTTAAAAAAGGCTGCTACACCGGCCAGGAAATCGTCGCGCGCATGCAGTACCTGGGCAAACTCAAACGCCGTATGCACCGCCTGAGCATGATCGGCGACGTCGTGCCGGACGTCGCGACGCCGCTGTTTTCCCCGGTGCATGGCAGCAGCGTTGGTGACGTGGTACTGGCCGCCCGCAGCAACGATGGGATTGAGTTGCTGGCCGTAGTGCAGGAGGACGCCTTGCTAGATGGCCGCCTGCACCTTGACAGCTTAGATGGCCCGGCACTGCAACACCTCGACCTACCCTATACTCTTGACGTTGACCGCGAAATTCAGCGTTAGAACCCTTTGGTCCGCACAGCAACCTGTGCGAGCAACCGCCAGAACATGAGAACCGAGATGAGCAAGCTTGCCGATAAAGTCCAACAGGAACTGATCCAGGCCATCGATAATGATGACCTGGTCCTGCCTACTCTGCCGGAAGTAGCCCTAAAGGTGCGCGAAGCTGCCGAAGATCCGAACATCGGCACCCCGCAACTAAGCAAAGTAATCGGTAACGACGCGGCCCTCACCGCCCGCATCATCAAGGTGGTCAACAGCCCACTGCTGCGCACCAACAAAGAAATCACCGACCTGTCGATGGCCATCAACCGTCTGGGCATCAACTACACATGCAACTTGGCCACCGGCCTGGCCATGGAGCAAATGTTCCAGGCCACTTCGGATGTGGTCGATCGTAAAATGCGCGAAGTGTGGAACAAAAGCACTGAGATCGCCGGCATCTGCCACGTGCTATGCAAGCAATTCACCCGCCTGTTGCCCGACCAGGCCACTCTCGCCGGCCTAGTACATATGATTGGCGCTCTGCCGATTCTTACCTACGCCGAAGACCACAACGAGCTGCTGTCTGACTCAATCAGCCTTAATCATGTGATTGAGCAAATTCATCCGATCATCGGCGAAAAAATTCTGCGCACCTGGGAGTTCCCTGAACAGATTGCCATGGTGCCGAGCCAATACTTAGACTTCACCCGCGACTCGGCCAAGGTCGACTACGTCGATATCGTCCAGGTTGCCACTCTACAGAGCTACATCGGCAGCGAGCACCCTTACACCAAGTTGGACTGGAGCCAGATTCCAGCGTTCGCCAAGCTCGGTCTAGATCCAAGTAAAGACATGCACGAAGACGAAGACCTCAGCGCCGCTATGGAAGCGGCCATGAGCATGCTGCAGTAAGATTTACACCTCGACTGGCAAACGCCAGTCGATCGGCGTCAGGCCGTGCTGCAAGAGAAACTTGTTAGTACGGCTGAAGTGCCCATTACCGATAAAGCCGCGATGCGCCGACAACGGTGACGGATGCACCGACTTCAAGATCAAGTGCTTAGTGCCGTCGATCAGCCTCTCTTTGCCCTGTGCATGGGCACCCCAAAGAATAAACACCAGGTGCTCGCAACTCTCGCTGGCCACCTCAATCACCCGATCCGTAAAGTGTTGCCAGCCGATTTTGGCGTGGGAGCCGGCGATGCCATGCTCAACGGTCAATGAGGTGTTGAGCAGCAGCACGCCCTGCTCCGCCCAATGCTGCAGGTTGCCGTGGCTGGGGATGTCAATATTCAGGTCGCGTTTGAGCTCTTTATAGATATTCACCAGCGACGGCGGGGGTTTTACCCCTGGCTGCACCGAGAAGCACAGGCCATGGGCCTGACCCGGCCCGTGGTAAGGGTCCTGACCAATCACCACCACCTTAACCTCGGCCAGCGGCGTGGAATTGAGCGCATTGAAGATCAGCGCACCCGGCGGATAAATCTCTTTGCCGGCGGCCTTCTCGCTGCGCAAAAAGTCGCCCAGCTCACGCATGTAGGATTTTTCGAACTCATCATGCAGCGCGGCTTTCCAGCCGGCTTCGAGTTTGACGTTATCTGCAGCGCTCATGCCTGTTTCCTGCCTGGACCAACGGAGACGGCACGCTAAGGAAGCCTCAACGGCAAGTCAAGCAGGCAGGCATGCCCCACCTAACACGATCTAAAGCGGTTTAATCCCGTAGCGGGCAAATAATGCGGCCCAGGCAGGGTCAGCTTTAGCCCGCTCAAGCACGTCGCGCAAATCTGGCCGGCTTATGGGAATCATTGCCTGCAACGTAAACTGGTTGAATGGCTGCCTGGCAACGTAGAAATCAGCCGCAACTGACATCAACTGCGGATCGTTCTGCAGGTAATAGTTGAAGGCCAAGCGACGAATAATGGTCACCCCGGCCCGCCGTAAGTGGACACGCATCAGCGAGGCGCGCACATCATTTCCGTCTTCGCGGTTAATTTTGCCTTGCAGCATCAGCTCTTCAACGCCCATCGGGTAGTGATGCCCGCGCAACGCGGCGAAGCGTTCGCCGATCAGCGAGTTAGCGTTGCGGTAGGGAACCTTATACTGCTGCGTTGAAACCACCAGGTCTTCATCTTTGAACAGATCAACCCAAAAAAATCGCTGCTCGGCCCCCTCGCCCCAGCCCCAGGCTGGAATCACCCAAAGCAGCATCCAGTTGTCATCACAACCTGGCGCTCCTGCCCCGGCACAACTGCCGTCTAGCCAGCCCGCCAATGCTTGGTTCAAGCGTGCGCGCGGCAACACACGGGCATCATAGGCATGCTGAGCGTCGGCTTGCTGATTCAGCAACGCCGCCACCTCAAACATAAGGTCCGTGCGCTGCTCTAACTCCAGAACGAAGGGGGGGCTGGCGATGGTAGGTGTAAAGACTGACAGGCGCGGCCGATACCGTGAAGGGCAACAACAGAAGCAGCATCCAAGCTAGGCGTTTCAATATCACCTCGTACTAACAGTGTCCCTACCGACCGTTGTGGGCCAGCGTAATGACTTCATTAGTGTGCCGGGGCCTTCGGCAGCCATTCAGGTATAAGGCAGAACGTTGGCAAACACCACCTGCTGCAAGGCTTATTTACGCAACCGCGCGAGACAACATCATCAGCCCTGATGCAACGCCCGATAATGACTGGGCGCCATGCCCACCACTTTGCGAAACAGCCGCGAGAAGTAATACACATCGTCATAGCCCAGCTGCTCGGCGACCTGGCGGATACCCTGCTCGCCCTCGTCGAGCAGGCGACAAGCGTGGGCCATTTTCAGCTGAATAAACTCTTGAATCGGCGCATGACCGGTCAGCGCCCGGTAGGTCTTGGCGAAGTGAAAGCGCGACAATTTGAACTGCGCCGCCAGCTCATCGAGGTTCAGCGAACCATGCAGGTGAGCGCGCATCACCGCATGCACCGCATCCACATCCAGCACCCGCCCGGATTTCAGCGTGGTGCGCGCCGGCAGCACGGCCAGAGAAGTCAGCAGCACCTGTAATTGGTGCGCCGCATGAACGAAATGCGCCAGGTTCAAGCCCTGTTTACGCAGATTCAGCAGCGCATCGAATTCGGCCAGCAAACGCGGCTGCACACCAATACGCCACAACGGCCCCTGGCCCAACGGCTGCAGAAAGTCCGCCACCAGCTCGCCATCGAAATGCACCCAGTACAGGGTCCAGGGTTTGCCTATGTCCGAGCCATAGGTGTGAGCCACGCCTTTTGGCAGCAGCAACAAATCGCCGCCACTGACAGCTAATCGTCCATCCGGTGTATCCAACCAACCTTGCCCGGCGCGGCAATAGATCAGCAGATGATCCTCCGGCTGCGGGCGGTGCATGCGGTGCCCCTGCGCTTGCGGATAAAAGCCCAGCGCCAAGGGATAGCAGCTTTGCGTCAGTGGATGCTTAACCAACTGACGGCGCAGACGCGGCGGCGTGATAAAGCGCACACCGTTGGCGGGCAAGGGCCAATTGGAGGTCTCAACATCGGCAGACATGCGGTTACCCGAGCACAGTTCAAGCCCAAGATAGTCCATCTCACCACCAAGATCGTCAATCCACAAAACTGCGTCATGCCGCTATAACAGCGGGAAAACAACAAGCGAGTCGCACTCAAGACTCACCCGGAGGAGCAATGGCCAAGGCAATCCCACAGCTGATCGACGGTGAATGGCGCGAAAGTCGCGCCCGCGAATTTATCGAAGTCACTGATCCGGCGACTCAGGAAGTCTTGGCCCTAGCGCCCAAAGCGACCGCCGAAGAGATCGAAGCGGCGATTGCCAGTGCCAAGGCGGCCTTTCTGACCTGGCGCGAAGTACCAGTGTCTGACCGTGCGCGGGTGATGTTGCGTTATCAGCACCTGCTCAAAGAACACCATGACGAGCTGGCAGAAATTCTCGCGGCAGAAACCGGCAAGACCCTAGCCGACGCCAAGGGCGATGTCTGGCGCGGCATCGAGGTGGTCGAACAGGCCTGCAATATCGCCAGCCTGATGATGGGCGAGACCATGGAGAACGTCGCGCGCGACATCGACACCGCCAGTTGGATCCAGCCGCTAGGCGTGTGTGTGGGCATTACCCCGTTCAATTTCCCAGCGATGATCCCGCTGTGGATGTTTCCGCTGGCCATCGCCGCAGGCAATACCTTCATTCTCAAACCGTCCGAGCAAGACCCGCTAACCCCTAACCGCTTAGCCGAACTGTTTATCCAAGCCGGTGCACCCAAGGGCGTGCTGCAAGTGCTGCACGGCGCCCGCGAGGTAGTCGACAGCCTGCTGACGCACCCGGATATTCGCGCGATTTCCTTCGTCGGCTCAGTGCCGGTCGGCCAGCACATTTACCGCACCGGCACCGCGCACCTGAAACGCGTGCAGGCGTTTGCAGGGGCGAAGAACCATATGGTGATCATGCCCGACGCCAACAAGCAGCAGGTGCTGAGTAACTTGGTCGGCGCCAGTTGCGGCGCGGCCGGGCAACGCTGCATGGCGATCAGCGTGGCCATCTTCGTCGGCGAGTCGAAGCAGTGGATCGACGAGTTACAAGCGCAAATGGCTGACCTGCTGCCCGGTTACTGGACTGATGGCCATGCGGCCTTCGGCCCACTGATCAGCCAACAGGCCAAACAGCGGGTGATTCGCATCATCGCCGAGGGCAAGGCCGAAGGGGCTGAATGCCTACTCGATGGCTCGCGCTGCTCAGTCGAAGGTTATCCCAACGGCAACTGGGTTGGCCCCACCCTGTTTCGCGGGGTGACCAGCAAGATGGGCCTGTACCGCGAGGAAATCTTCGGCCCAGTGTTGGTGTGCATGGAGGTCGACACGCTGGAGCAAGCCATCGAGCTGGTCAACGCCAGCCCCTATGGCAACGGCACCTCGATCTTCACCCGCTCCGGTGGTGCGGCGCGGCGTTATCAACATGCGGTGGAAGTCGGCCAAGTCGGCATCAACGTGCCAGTGCCCGTGCCGCTGCCGTTCTTCTCTTTTACCGGCTGGAAGGGTTCGTTCTACGGCGACCTACACGCCTACGGCAAACAAGGTGTGCGTTTTTTTACCGAAACCAAAACCGTCACCAGCCGCTGGTTTGATGAAGACGCTGTGGCCGCCGGAGCGCCGGTCGGCCCGAACATGACCATTCAATTAAAATGAGAACCTGTCGTCGCATTGACTCACTGCAATACCCGGTTCTTTAGACCAAAAGACAATGCCTCCTCGCGCGCCAGAGCCTCACAGTGCTCTGTCATAACAAAAACATGGAGGACTGCAATGAAACAACTGACTGCCACCCTGGCTCTATGGGCAGGACTTAGCGCCTGTGCGCAGGCCGCTGAGCCGATCACCCTCGGCCTCAACTACCCGCACAGCGGCAGCTACAAGGAGGAAGGTTTGGCGCAAAAACGCGGCGCACTGCTGGCCATTGAAGAGCTCAACGCCAAAGGCGGTGTGCTTGGCCGACCGCTGCGCCTGTCCAGCCTAGACAGCGCATCGCGCCCAGAAAAAGCCGTACGCAACGTCGACAAGCTGGCCGACGAGGGCGCCGTGATGCTGTTTGGCGGTGCCTCCAGCGCCGTGGCGATTGCCGCCGGCAAGCGTGCGCGCGAGCGAGGCTTGCTGTATTTCGGCACCCTCACTTACTCCAACGACACCACCGGCAAGGACGGTCAGCGCTACATGTTCCGTGAGTGCAATAGTGCCTGGATGAGCGCCCGCGCCCTAGGCCAAGAGCTGAGCAAGAACCTGCCTGGCAAACGCTATTTCTACGTGACGGCTGATTACACCTGGGGCACCACCAGCGAAAGCTCGCTGCGCGAGACCACCGGCACCCAGGATGCCAGTCAGCACCCGGGCCTCAAAGTGCCCTTCCCTGGCGCGCGCGTAAGCGACTACCGCGCGGCCTTAAAGCAAGCCGCTGACAGCCAGGCCGAGGTCTTGGTTCTGGTGCTGTTCGGCGAAGACTTGGTGCGCGCCATGGGTATCGCCGACCAACTGGGCTTGAACAAGCGCATGCAGATCGTCGCGCCGAACCTGACCCAGAGCGTCGTTGAGCAGGCCGGTCCGAGCTTGATGCAAGGCGTGATCGGCACTGAGCCCTGGACCTGGCAAGTACCAGAGCGCGAAGGCTCGGAACGCGGCAAGGCATTCGTCAGCGCCTTCAGCCAGCACTATGACGTCTACCCGTCCAGTTCAGCGGCCTCGGCGTACAGCATCGTTTATCAATGGGCTGATGCCGTTACGCGCAGCAAAAGTCTGGACAGCGAAGCGCTAATCAAGGCGCTTGAAGGGCACCGTTACAGCCTATTAAAAGGTGAACAACAATGGCGCGCCTTCGATCACCAGAACGTGCAAAGTGTCTACGTGGTCAAAGTTAAACCACGAGACCAGGTCATGAAGGGCGCCCAACGCCAGGACTACTTTGACATCATCCACCAACTGGATGGCCAGCACGCCGCCCCCAGCCTTGCCGAATGGCAAGCGGAGCGCCGGGCCACGGGCCAACCCACAACCCTGCAATGAGGACCTATGGATTTTGACCTGAGCGAAGAACAACGCCTGCTGGTGGACAGCGCCCGCGCATTTGCTGCCCACGAGCTGAGCCCCCACGCCGCCGACTGGGACCGTGATCATCACTTCCCCACGGACGTGATCCGCCGCGCCGCCGAACAGGGCTACCTGGCCCTGTACCTACCCGAAGCCGATGGCGGCTTGGGCCTGTCGCGGCTGTCGGCCTCGTTGATCTTCGAACAGTTGTCGGCCGGGTGCGTGGCCACCACCGCGTTCCTGACCATCCATAACATGGCCAGCTGGATGCTCGCCTCATTCGCCGACCAGGCCTTGAAGGACCAGTGGCTGCCGCGCCTGACCAGCGGCGAGCTGCTGGCGTCCTACTGCCTGACCGAGCCGGACGCCGGCTCCGATGCCGCCCACCTGCGCACCCGTGCCCGCCGCGAAGGCGACGAGTACGTACTGGATGGCAGCAAGTGCTTTATCTCCGGCGCCGGTTCCACCGAGGTGCTGATCGTCATGGCCCGTACCGGGGCAGACGGCGCCAAAGGCATCTCCTGTTTTCTGGTACCGGGCGACGCCGAAGGGGTCAGCTACGGACGCAATGAGCTGAAAATGGGCTGGCGCGCCCAACCGACCCGTTCGATCACCTTCAGCGGCGTGCGCATTCCCGCCGGCAACCGCATCGGCCCGGAAGGCCAGGGCTTCGTCTACGCCATGAAGGGCCTCGACGGCGGGCGCCTGAACATCGCCAGCTGCTCCCTGGGCGCGGCGCAGGCGGCGCTGGAGCAATCGCTGCGCTACGTCGAGGAACGCAAGCAGTTCGGCAAGCCGCTGGCCGAGTTTCAGGCCCTGCAGTTCAAGCTGGCCGACATGCTCACCGCCCTCACCGCCAGCCGGCAGATGGTCCGCCTGGCCGCCCACAAGCTCGACCACCAGCACCCGGAAGCCAGCCTCTACTGCGCCATGGGCAAGCGCTTTGCCACCGACCAGTGTTTCGAGCTGTGCAACGAGGCCCTGCAACTGCATGGCGGCTACGGTTATCTAAACGACTATCCGCTGGAGCGCTGGGTGCGCGACAGCCGCGTGCATCAGATTCTCGAAGGCACCAACGAGATCATGCGCGTGATCATCGCCCGCCGCCTGCTGGAACAAGGTGGCATGCTCGATCAACTGCTGTAGGTTCTTAGTCCTCTCGCCTAGGTAAGGGCGCGAGGCATTCAATCGAGACGAGGACGCATCATGAGCAATGCCCTGGAAGCTTATCAAAGCCATCCGTTCGATCTGACCCATAAGCTGACCGTGGAAAAACACGGCCACACTGCGCTGGTGACCATCAACAATCCGCCGGCCAACACCTGGGACCGCGACTCGCTGATCGGCCTCAAGCAACTGGTCGAGCACCTGAATCGCGACAACGATATCTACGCCTTGGTGATCACCGGCCAGGGGCCAAAATTCTTCAGCGCCGGCGCCGACCTCAAGCTGTTTGCTGACGGCGATAAGGCCCGCGCCCGCGAGCTGGCGCGACGCTTCGGTGAAGCATTCGAGGCACTGCGCGATTTTCGCGGCGTGTCGATTGCCGCCATCAACGGCTACGCCATGGGCGGTGGCCTGGAATGCGCTCTGGCTTGTGACATCCGCATCGCCGAACGTCAGGTGCAGTTGGCGCTGCCGGAAGCAGCGGTGGGTCTACTGCCCTGCGCCGGTGGCACCCAGCACCTGAGCTGGCTGGTCGGCGAAGGCTGGGCCAAGCGCATGATTCTCTGCGGCGAGCGGGTGGATGCGGAAACCGCCCTGCGCATCGGCCTGGTCGAACAGGTGGTGGACAGCGGCGAGGCCCGTGGCACCGCCCTGCTGCTGGCGGCCAAGGTGGCGCGGCAGAGCCCGGTGGCGGTGCGCACCATCAAGCCGCTGATCCAGGGCGCCCGCGAGCGTGCTCCGAGCACCTGGCTGGCCGCCGAGCGCGAAGGCTTTGTCGACCTGTTCGACGCCGACGACACCCGCGAAGGGGTCAACGCCTTCCTGGAAAAACGCGAGCCACAGTGGCGCAATCAATAACCCGTAGGGTGGATGGCGTTTTTTACATCCTCCCTGACCTCATACGGTGGATGGGCAAAACGCCCGCCACCCTTCGCTGGAAGCGCTGATGAACGTCCATTTCGAAGAGCGCCACGCCCAACACGGTTACCGCATCGGCATCGCTAGCCTGGACGCGGAGAAAAGCCTAAACGCCCTGTCATTGCCGATGATCGAAGCCTTAGCCGGCAAACTGGCTGAGTGGGCCGACGACCCGAGCATCGCCTGTGTGCTGCTGCGCGGCAACGGGCCAAAAGCTTTTTGTGCCGGTGGCGATGTGCTGCAACTGGTGCAGGCGTGCCGTGAACAACCCGGACAGATCCCCGAGCTGGCGCGGCGCTTCTTCGCCGACGAATACCGCCTCGACTACCGCCTGCACACCTATCCAAAACCGCTGATCTGCTGGGCTCACGGCTATGTCATGGGCGGCGGCATGGGCCTGATGCAAGGTGCGTCAATCCGCATCGTCACGCCGTCCAGCCGCCTGGCCATGCCGGAAATCAGCATCGGTCTGTTCCCCGACGTTGGGGCCAGCTGGTTCCTCGCCCGCCTACCCGGCAAGCTCGGTCTGTTTCTCGGCCTAACCGGTGCACAGGTCAATGCCCGCGATGCTCTAGACCTCAACCTGGCTGACCGCTGCCTGCGCGATGACCAGCAAGCGGCTCTGCTCAGCGGCCTGGAACAACTGAACTGGCAAGAACAACCGACCCTGCAACTCAACAGCCTGCTCAAGGCTTTGGAACACGAGGCCCGCGAGCAACTGCCCGCAGCCCAATGGCTGCCGCGCCGCGCGCAACTGGATGCGCTGTTGGATGTCGCCGACCTACCCGCCGCGTGGCAGGCCATCAGTGAGCTACAGAACGATCAAGACCCATTGCTGGCGCGT
>ERZ724524.2490-NODE-2490-length-11953-cov-7.122037_pt1 | contig 11953 bp, 10 predicted proteins | sample MGYA00376057_ERZ724524 | MGnify/ENA primary metagenome ERZ724524 (study PRJEB28724, sample SAMN07190888) | wastewater metagenome | isolation source: influent of sewage treatment plant in Hong Hong | place: USA: Christiansburg, Virginia | collected 2016-03-01 ...
AGACGCGGTCGATTTCAGCGCCGACAGCAGCGCGCCAAAAAACAGCACCTGCATCGCAAACGGCATCTTCTCCATCACCAGCGTGGGGATGACTTTTTGCGGGTCTTCTTTGATCAGCTTTTCAGCCACGTCCGGCATGATGATCAGCGCGCTGGTGACGATGAACATCGGCACAAACGCAAACAAAATGTAGCAAACGCCACCAATCACCGGGCCGCGCGTGGCGGCGTATTCGTTCTTGGCCGACATCACGCGCTGGAACACGTCCTGCTGCGGAATCGAGCCCAGCATCATGGTGATGGCTGCCGCAATGAAGCCCAGCACCTGCGCGTAATTGGGCTCGGGCAAGAACTTGAACAGCTCTTTGCGCTGCGCCAGTGCAATCACTTTGCCTGCGCCCCCAGCTTGATCAGCCGCGAACACGGCGATGACGGACAAGCCCACCACCAAGATAATCATCTGGATAAAGTCGGTCACCGCCACCGACCACATGCCGCCAAACAGCGTGTAAGCCAAGATCGAGGCCGTGCCCAACACCATGCCCATCGGCACGCTGATGCTGCCTTGCGACAGCAAATTGAACACCAAGCCCAGCGCCGTGACCTGCGCCGACACCCAGCCCAAGTAGCTCAGGATGATGATCAGGCTGCACACCACCTCAACCACGCGGCCATAGCGTTCGCGGTAGTAGTCGCTGATGGTCAGCAGTGACTTTTTGTAGAGCTTGCTCGCAAAAAACAGCCCCACCAAAATCAAGCAAGTGCCCGCGCCAAACGGGTCTTCCACCACGCCGTTCAGGCCGCTTTGCACGAACTTGGCCGGAATGCCCAGCACCGTTTCCGAGCCAAACCAGGTGGCAAAAGTGGTGGTGATGATCATCGCCAGCGGCAAATGCCGCCCGGCAATGGCAAAGTCAGCCGTGTTCTTCACCCGCTTGGCCGCCCACAGACCAATCGCGATGGTGACCAGCAAATAAGCGATGACCAAGGTCAACAGCATGTTGGACTCCTTCAACCCTTAAAACAGACGAATGCGCAGCACGAATTGCATGGCCAGCAAGCCGCAAGCAAAGCCAATGCCACCGTAGATCAGCTTTTGCAGCAGTTGGTTGGTGCGGCGTTGCTCTTGCAGCAACTGCGTCATGAGCTGGTTGTCAGCGCCACCGCGATGGCGCAAAAAGTCGTCCAGCAAGCGCGGCAGCTCGGGCAGCAACTTGGCATAGCGCGGGGCTTGAGCCTTGAGTTCATTGAACAGCTTGCGCGGGCCGATTTGGTCAATCATCCATTTCTCTAAGAACGGCTTGGCGGTGTTCCACAAGTCCAGATCGGGGTCAAGGTCGCGCCCCAGCCCTTCGATGTTGAGCAGGGTTTTTTGCAGCAGCACCAATTGCGGCTGAATCTCCACCTGAAAGCGGCGCGAGGTTTGGAACAAGCGCATCAACACCAGCCCGAGGGAAATCTCCTTCAAAGGCCGGTCAAACATCGGTTCGCAGCAGGCGCGGATGGCGGCTTCCAGTTCGTCCACTCGCGTGGCAGGCGGCACCCAGCCGGACTCGATGTGCAGCTCGGCCACGCGCTTGTAGTCACGTCGGAAAAACGCCGTGAAGTTCTGCGCTAGGTATTCTTTGTCGTACTCGGTCAGCGTGCCGACAATGCCAAAGTCCAGCGAGATATAGCGCCCGAAGGTTTTCGGATCCAAGCTGACTTGAATGTTGCCCGGATGCATGTCGGCGTGGAAAAACCCATCGCGAAACACCTGCGTGAAGAAAATGGTCACGCCATCGCGGGCCAGCTTTTTGATGTCCACCCCGGCGGCGCGCAGGCGCTCGGTTTGGCTGATGGGCACGCCCTTCATGCGCTCCATCACCATCACCTCAGGGTGGCAGTAATCCCAGTGCATTTCCGGGATCAGCACCAGCTCCAGCCCGGCCATGTTGCGACGCAGTTGGGCGGCGCTGGAGGCTTCGCGCACCAAGTCCAGCTCGTCGTGCAGGTACTTGTCGAACTCGGCCACCACCTCGCGCGGCTTCAGGCGCTTGCCGTCGGCGCTCAGACCTTCAACCCAAGCGGCCATCATGCGCATCAGGCCCAAGTCTTTGTCGATCACCGGCAGCATGCCGGGGCGCAGCACTTTGACGGCCACTTCGCGCTCTTTCCCATCGCGGCCTTTGAGGGTGGCGAAGTGGACTTGCGCAATCGAGGCGCTGGCCACCGGCTCGCGTTCAAAGCTGCTGAAAATCTCGTCCACCGGGCGCTGGAAGGCACGCTCAATGGTCGCCACCGCCACCGCCGAGCTGAATGGCGGCACCCGGTCTTGCAAATGCGCCAGCTCATCGGCGATGTCGGCGGGCAGCAAATCACGCCGGGTCGACAGCACCTGCCCAAATTTGACAAAGATTGGCCCCAGCCGCTCCAGCGCCTCGCGCAGGCGCTGACCACGCGGCGCAGACAAATCGCGCCCCACCGTCAACACGCGCGTCAGCACGCGCAAGCTGGGGTGGCGAAAATTGCTGAGCACCAGCTCGTCGAGCCCGTAGCGCAGGGCAATCCAGACGATGAAAACGCCCCGGTACAACCGTGTCATGAAGCGGCCTTGTCGCCGCCAGCGCCACGGCCTGGACGGTTGAGCACGAACTGTTGCAGCGCTTGCGCAGCGCTGCGGGCGGCGCGGCCCAGCGCCTGTGCAGGCACGTCGCCCAGCACGCGGGCCAAGTCTTCTTCGGCATCCCAGCGCACGTGGTCGGCCAGCCAGTTGACCTCGGCGGCCAGTTGCACATCGCCTTCAATGCGAACGCCGGGTTTGTCGCCGCGCAAGGCCGTTTGCACCAAGCCAAACGGCGAAGTGTCGGTGATGGTGAGCTGCAAAGCGGGTTCGGCGCTGCCGTCAGACAGCTCCAGCAAACCCGCCGGAGTGGCGCTCAGTTGCAGCGCAAAGTTGCGCCATTGCAGCCGAATTTGCTGGCCTTTTTGGCGCACCAGCCGCGCTTGGGCCTCGGGCTCTTGCATCAGCACATGGTTGAGGAACAGCACCAGCCGGTGCTGGAGCTCGCTGATCAGCCAAGCCGGGGGTTGCAGACCAGCGCCAACCTGTTCGACCAGACCAGCGACCAAAGAAAAAGGGGACTGTGTTGCCATAGTCCCCGATTATTCCCCGAAAGGCCGAGCGCGCTGCTCGGCAAGGTCTGCCGCTTATTGCAGGGCTTGCACGCCCGCCACCAGCCAGCCGCCGCCGCTCTTGGACTTGGTCATGTTCCACACTTCGCGGAACGGGCTGGGGCCAGCCGAGGGCTCTTCGCGGATCATGCCGTTGAACTCGACGCTGGCCATGTAGGCTTGCGGCAGGTCTTCAATGCCCAGCAGTTGGGCTTCCAGCATCACCACATCGGTTTTGTTCGGTTGGCCGGGCGTGTGGTTTTCGCGCTCCGCCAATTGGGCTTTGATCTCTGTCAGCATGCCATCGGTCATCATGGCGCGCAGCGCCGGAATGTCGGAGCGATCCCATGCATCTTGCAAGGTCACGAAATTGCGCTTGGCGGCGGTGATGAAGCCGTCGGTGTCAAAGTCGGCGGGCACGCCCCAGCTTTGCGCGCCACTCAATGCCGAGCCGATCATGGAGCCGCCCGATTGCTGCGCCAACTGGCGCGCATCAAACGACGTGGTGTTGCGCTCCCACGGGCGGGCTGAGGCATCGTTGCCCACATGATCGGCGCTGTACTGCGGCGGCGTGGCGGCCACGGCGGGCGAGCTGCCCACGCCTTCAAACGCCAGCGGGCGACCGCCCATGCTGCCCGCTCCCGCAGCAGAAGCCTTGCTAGCGCGAGCGCGCATCACCATGCCAACCACCAGCATCACGCCAGCAGCCAACAAGCCGAACATCAGCATCTGACCCAAAGCGCCGCCCAAGCCCAGCGAGCTGGCCAACCAAGCCAAACCCAGACCAGCGGCCAAACCGCCGAGCATCGCGCCCCACGGCTTTTTCGGAGCCACCGCCGGAGCGGCAGCGGGCATGTTGGGTGTGCTGTTTTGCGTGGCGTTTTGTGTGCCGCCGGGTGCCGTCGGGCTGGCGTTACGCTGCGTCACGTTGCTCGATTGCTGACCGATGGACTTGCCACCGCCCAGCCGCCGTGCGGCCTCCGCATCCATGCTGCCTACCAGCATCGCCACCACCAGCATCAGGGAAAATAAGTACTTCATATTGCCTCCAGTTATTCGGGAAAAAGCATCTTCAGCACTTGATTCCAACATGCAATGCCACCATCCCGCCTGTGAGGTTGTGATAGTCCACATGGCCAAAACCGCTTTGCTTCATAAGGGTTTTGAGTTCTTCTTGGCTCGGATGCATGCGAATGGACTCGGCCAAATAGCGGTAACTGGCATCGTCACCGGCAACCAGCTTGCCTAGGCGCGGCAGCACCTTGAACGAATACCAGTCGTAAGGCTTTTCCAGCGGCTTGGCGACTTTGGAGAACTCCAGCACCATCAGCTTGCCGCCGGGCTTGAGCACACGGCACATCTCGGCCAGCGCCACATCTTTGTGCGTCATGTTGCGCAGGCCAAAGGCCACGCTCACAATGTCGAAATGGTTGTCAGGGAAAGGCAGCTTTTCTGCATCACAAACCAGCGTGGGCAACACCACGCCCGCGTCCAGCAGACGGTCGCGCCCGGTGCGCAGCATGGCTTCGTTGATGTCGGTGTGAACCACGCGCCCGGTTTTGCCGACTTTCTTGGCAAACGCCAATGACAAATCACCCGTGCCGCCCGCAATGTCCAGCACCTGATAGCCCTCGCGCGGATTCGCCACCGTGATGGTGTACGCCTTCCACAGGCGGTGCAGACCGGCTGACATCAGATCGTTCATCACGTCGTACTTGGCCGCCACCGAGTCGAACACCTGACGCACATGGCGCGCTTTGTCTTTTTCATCGACCGACTGGAAACCGAAGTGGGTGGTGCTCATGATCTGCGGGCCTTGGAGAAGTAACGACAAAACAAATGCACCGCCTTGGGCCTCACGACCGGGGGCGGCGCATCAAAAACAGGCAGAAATTATGCCCCAGCACCCAACAGTGCCGGGTTAACGCCGATCAGCACCAAGGCGATGCAGCGACGGCTTGGGTGGCACGTCAGCGTGCGCCCGCCTCAATGGCTGGCGCAGGAGTGGCCGCCTTTTTCGGGCATGGGTGCATCGCGCTCAACGCCCGCCGCTTGCAAGCGGGCCTCGTAGTCCGCCCAGATTTGCGCCTGCTGCGAGCCCAAGAAGTACAGGTAGTCCCACGTATAGATGCCGGTGTTGTGCCCATCAGAAAACGTCGGCTGCACCGCGTAATTGCCCACCTGCTCCAGCGCGGTGATGCCCACATCGCGCTTGCCGGTTTGCAGCACCTCTTGGCCCGGCCCGTGGCCCTGCACCTCGGCAGACGGCGAACAAATGCGCAGCAGCTCAAACGGAATGCGGAACTCCGCGCCGTCAGAAAAACCCACCTCCAACACCCGCGACTGGCTGTGTACCGTCAGGGCTTGGGGTGTGGGTGAGTTGGATGTCAAACCAGCCATGAGATCACCTGTTTTCTCAAAATCACACTAACACGCGCTCAATACCGCCGGTGTTGGCAGCGCTGACGTACTCGGGCAGCCAGTTGTCGCCCAAAATCTGGTTCGCCATTTCGACCACGATGTAGTCGGCTTCGAGCAGGCCGTTGGGCAAGTCATTGCCGTAGCGGGTCAAGCCTTGCAGGCAGCTTGGGCAGCTGGTCAAAATTTTGACATCGCCTTGCGGGGCGCTGGCCGCAGCCGGGCTGGTGGCCGCGTTCAAGGCTTGCAGGGTGACGACGTTCTTTTGCAGCTCCTCTTCCTTACGGAAGCGCACTTGCGTCGAGATGTCGGGCCGGGTCACGCCCAGCGTGCCCGATTCGCCGCAGCAGCGGTCGCTCTTGACCACGTTGTTGCCGATCAGCGCCTTCACCGTTTTCATCGGGTCTTGCAGCTTCATCGGGGTGTGGCAAGGGTCGTGGTACAGGTAGCCGCCCGCACTGGCGTTCAGCGTGATGCCCTTTTCCAGCAGATATTCGTGGATGTCGATGATGCGGCAGCCGGGGAAGATCTTGTCAAACTCGTAGCCTTGCAACTGGTCGTAGCAGGTGCCACAGCTCACCACCACGGTTTTGATGTCCAGGTAGTTCAGCGTGTTGGCCACGCGGTGGAACAGCACCCGGTTGTCGGTGATCATCTTCTCGGCCTTGTCGAACTGGCCGCTGCCGCGCTGCGGGTAGCCACAGCACAGGTAGCCCGGCGGCAGCACGGTTTGCACGCCCGCATGCCACAGCATGGCCTGCGTGGCCAGGCCCACCTGGCTGAACAGCCGCTCGGAGCCGCAGCCGGGGAAGTAAAACACCGCCTCCGTCTCCGCCGTGGTGGCCTGCGGGTTGCGGATGATGGGCACGTAGTTGCGGTCTTCAATGTCCAGCAGCGCGCGCGCGGTTTGCTTGGGCAGGCCACCGGGCAGCTTCTTGTTGATGAAGTGGATCACCTGCTCCTTGATGGGCGGTGTGCCCACCGTGGCCGGTGGCTTGGCGGTTTGCTTGCGGCCCACTTTGCGCAACAAATCCACGGCCAGGCGCTGGGCCTTGAAGCCCACGCCCACCATGGCCGAGCGCAGCAGCTTGATGGTGTCGGGGTTGGTGGCGTTGAGCATGGTCATGGCCAGCGCATTGCCAGGGCGGAAGGTCTTTTTGCCCATCTTGCGCAGCAGGTTGCGCATGTTCATGGTCACGTCGCCAAAGTCGATCTTCACCGGGCACGGCGACAGGCACTTGTGGCAAATGGTGCAGTGGTCGGCCACGTCTTCAAACTCTTGCCAGTGCTTGATGCTGATGCCGCGCCGCGTCTGCTCTTCATAAAGGAAGGCTTCAACCAGCAGCGAGGTCGCCAAAATTTTGTTGCGCGGGCTGTACAGCAAATTGGCGCGCGGCACGTGGGTGGAGCACACCGGCTTGCACTTGCCGCAGCGCAGGCAGTCTTTGACGCTGGCGGCAATCGCACCAATGTCGCTTTGCTGCATGATCAGCGACTCGTGGCCCATCAGCCCAAAGCTGGGCGTGTAGGCGTGGGCCAAATCGGCGGAATACACCGGCGCGCCGGGCTGGCCCGACACAGCTTGGCGCAGCAGCTTGCCTTTGTTGAAGCGGCCTTCGGGGTCAATGCGCGCTTTGTAGTCGGCAAAAGGCTGCAACTCAGCGTCGGTCAAAAACTCCAGCTTGGTGATGCCAATGCCGTGTTCGCCTGAGATCACGCCGTCCAAACTGCGCGCCAGCACCATGATGCGCGCCACCGCTTCGTGGGCGGTTTGCAGCATCTGGTAGTTGTCAGAGTTGACCGGGATGTTGGTGTGAACGTTGCCGTCGCCCGCGTGCATGTGCAGCGCCACCCACACGCGGCCCTTGAGCACGCGCTGGTGAATCGCCACGCACTGCGCCATGATGGGCTGGAACGCGCCACCCATGAACAGGCTTTGCAGCGGCTCGCGGATTTGCGTTTTCCAGCTGGCGCGCAGGCTGTGGTCTTGCAGCTGCGCAAACAGCGGATCAACCTGCTGCAACCAACCTTGCCACAGCGCACGGACATCGCTGACCAGCGTCAGCGCCTGCGCCACGCGCTCGGCCAGCAGTTCGGGCGAGACCATTTCGCCGTCGCCTTGGGTGCCCAGCGGCAAATCGCCTTGGCTCAGGAAGGTGTGCAGCTCGTCGCACAGCTGAATCTTGTTGCGCAGGCTCAGCTCGATGTTGATGCGCTCGATGCCGTCGGTGTACTCGGCCATGCGCGGCAGCGGAATCACCACGTCTTCGTTGACTTTGAAGGCGTTGGTGTGGCGGCTGATGGCCGCCGTGCGCTTGCGATCGAGCCAGAACTTCTTGCGCGCTTCCGGGTTGATGGCGATGAAGCCTTCACCGGCGCGGCTGTTGGCGATGCGCACCACCTCGCTGGTGACGCGGGCTACCGCGTCGGCATCGTCACCGGCGATGTCGCCAAACAACACCATCTTGGGCAAGCCGCCGCGCTTGGATTTGGTGGCGTAGCCCACCGCCTTCAGGTAGCGGTCGTCCAAGTGCTCCAAGCCCGCCAGCACCACGCCGCTGCGCTTTTGCTCGGCGAACATGAAGTCTTTGATTTCAACGATGCTGGGCACCGCGTCTTTGGCATTGCCGAAGAACTCCAAGCACACCGTGCGGGTGTGGCTGGGCATGCGGTGTACCACCCAGCGCGCGCTGGTGATCAAACCATCGCAACCTTCTTTTTGGATGCCGGGCAAGCCCGCCAAGAACTTGTCGGTCACGTCCTTGCCCAGGCCTTCTTTGCGGAAGGTGCTGCCGGGAATGTCGAGCCGCTCGGTTTTGAGCAGGTTTTTGCCGCTGGCATCAAACGTCTTCAGCTCAAAGCTGGCGACTTCCACGTCGTGAATCTTGCCCAGGTTGTGGTTCAACCGCGTCACTTCCAGCCACTGCGACTGCGGCGTGACCATGCGCCACGAAGCCAAGTTGTCCAGCGCCGTGCCCCACAGCACCGCTTTTTTGCCGCCCGCGTTCATGGCGATGTTGCCGCCGATGCACGAGGCTTCAGCCGATGTCGGATCAACCGCGAACACAAAGCCGCCGCGCTCCGCTGCATCAGCCACGCGCTGCGTGACCACGCCCGCTTCCGTCCAAATGGTGGCGACCGGCTGGCTCAGGCCGGGCAGGCTGACCATTTCGACCTCGGTCATGGCTTCGAGCTTTTCGGTGTTGATGACCGCCGACTTCCAGGTCAGCGGAATCGCGCCGCCGGTGTAGCCGGTGCCGCCGCCACGCGGCACGATGGTCAAGCCCAGTTCGATACAGCCTTTGACCATGCCGGCCATTTCGACTTCGGTGTCGGGCGTGAGCACCACGAACGGGTATTCGACGCGCCAGTCGGTGGCATCGGTGACGTGCGACACGCGCGACAGGCCGTCGAACTTGATGTTGTCTTTGGCCGTCAGGCGACCCAGTGCGCGCTGCGCTTGTTTGCGCAGGTCAGCCACTTCGTTGAAGCTGGCACCAAAAGCCTGCACCGCAGCGCGGGCGGCCTTCAACAGTTCAGCCACCAGCGCATCGCGGGCGGGATCGTCGTTGTTGCGGCGCTTTTCGATTTCGCCCAAACGGTGCTGCAACGCTTCGACCAGCGATTTGCGCCGGTCGGGGTTGTCGAGCAAGTCGTCTTGCAAATACGGGTTGCGCTGCACGACCCAGATATCGCCCAGCACTTCGTAGAGCATGCGGGCCGAGCGACCCGTGCGGCGCTCTTCGCGCAGCAAGTTGAGCAGTTCCCAAGCACGGGTGCCCAGCAGGCGATTGACGATCTCGCGGTCAGAGAACGAGGTGTAGTTGTAGGGAATTTCGCGCAGGCGCGGTGCGTCATCGACCGCAGCCATGAGGTGATTGAGCGTGGTAGGAGCGTTCATCTTGAAGAAAAAACACAGCCAGAACCAGACAAAACGTGACAACCCGGCTGAGTGGGGATGTTACCGCAGGGCACCATGCACGCGCCTGGGGTAGGGCTACAGGCCGTCAGCGGTTTCTACGTAACATCGCCATCTGTCATCGTTTTTTTCAATCTGTCAGCGTTTTTGTAACATGCACATCGAATTCAAAGTCACAGCAGCAAGCGAACCGGAACGTGTGCAGGCCAAGCTGCTAGAAGCCATGCGCAAGCCAGCGGTAGGTTGTTTTGTAGCAGGGACGCTGGTGCATACCAAAGATGGCCTGAAGCCGATTGAGCAAATCCAGGTGGGTGACTGGGTTCTTTCCCACCCGGAAAACCCAGACGATGGCACCGAAACCGCCTACAAACGCGTAAGCAAGACCTTCCGGTTCGAAGACAAGGAAGTGGTTCGGTTCTGGTGGGCACCTCACAGCAGCAGCTCTTTCGAGGAAACGGAATCGGTCTATGTCACGCCCAATCACCCGGTGTGGCTCAACCCCAACGGCTGGGTGGCTATGGGCCGTCTGCACCTGCCCGGCAAACTGCGTCCAGACACGATTCACCGGGGGGATGACGAATGGCTGGGACGTGAACTGGTTCTCGCCAATGGAAATACCGGTGCCATGCTGGATGTGTCCGATCTGTATCGTACTGATCAGCCAGACATCGCATTTGCAGAGGAAGATGATTGGGGGTTTGGTTGTTTGATGGACTTCTCAAGCTCACCACCCTTATTTGGTGAAGACCTTCGCTACGACTACGAAAACTGGGGCGATCCGGTCAACGAAACCCGCGAGCGGTACGCCACCACGGTCTACAACTTGGAGGTGGAAGACTGGCACACCTACTTTGTGGGCAAGACCGGCCTGTGGGTGCACAACACCAACTGCATGGATCCCGTGCTGGAGCTGGCACCTGATAAAAGGCGACCTGAATGAGCTGATTGAGGTCTAGGCGATTGAGATATGCACTCTGGCCGGAACTCCAACTCCCGATCAAACCGCCAGCCTGACTGCCTCCGGCGTGCGTGCGGCAATGCGCAGCAGCGTCTTGGCTGCACCCGAAGGCTCACGCCTGCCTTGCTCCCAATCCTGCAAAGTCCGCACCGACACACCCAGCAGCACCGCAAACTCGGACTGCGACACCCCCACTTTGGCCCGAGCTTCGGCAGCAGGTGTCAGGGCGACAACGGTGGTGCGCGCCGCCTTGCCCGCCTTCATTTGCCGGACTGATTCCAGCAGGTCGTTTTGGAACTGTTCCATTTCCGCGTCGATTGGCTTAGCCATGTTCCACCTCGTGTTTAAGTTTTGCCAAAAATGCAGCCGGGAGGTTGTCGAATTTCGCCTTCGCGTACACGATCAACAGCCAAATTCGCCCCTCAAGCTCGTTGAAGTAAATCACCCGCGCACCGCCGCGCTTGCCCATGCCGCTGCGGCTCCAGCGCACTTTGCGGCAGCCGTTGGAGCCCGGCACCACATCGCCCGCCAGCGGATTAGCAGCAATCCAATTGATGAACTCGACCCGCTCAGCCTCAGTCCACACTTCATCCGCGTACTTTTGAAAAATGTCAGTTTCAGAAACGGTGTGCATGGCACGAGATCATACGGCATTGCCGTATAAAACCAAGGCGGAAGTCATGCTTTCGACAACACTCGACCAAGGCAGGCGCATCAGACGATGCGGGTGCCGTCGCGGTAGCCTGCGCCGCGCTCGTAGGCCGAGTAGCTGATCTTGAAGTGCTGGGGCATTTGCGCCGCTTCGGGCAGGCTGGCGGCCTCGCAGGCGGTAGGGAGCAATGGGCAGGCGCGCGCGTGGCCTGTCGGGTTTGTCGGCAACGCGACGGCGGCCACGGCGGGCTGCGGCGTGGATCGGGTTCAGCAAGAGCCATGCACGGCGGGCGGCAGGCCGGGCAGCGTGGCGTGTGCTTTGCTTGACGGGGGCGCATCCGCACTCTTTTTTGACTTTTGCAAGGATTCCTCATGGCCCGACTGCTGCACGTCTACCTCGCCTCCGCCAGCCTGCCCGATCAGGCGGCGCTGCAAGCTGCGCTCAACGCCCTCAAGCTGAGCCTGAAGATCGACGGCACGTGGTCGCCCGACGCCGCGCCCAGCTACCTGCCCTTTATCTTGCACGGCGAGGATGCCGGGGTTTACGTGGGCGTGCAGCGCGGCGCGACGCTGCCGGACGGCGTGCCCGCAGGCCACGATGCGCTGGTCACGCTGAAATGGGGCGGCGACGCGCGCGAGCATCTGGCCGCGCTGGCGCTGGCGGCGGCCTTTGCCGATGGCTTTGGCGCGGTGGTCATCAGCCCGGACGACGGCAGCGCGGTGGCGTCCAGCAGCCTGAAGGCGAAAGCCAAGGCGCTGGCGGACGAGAACTTTTAAGCGGGCTGGGCGCTGGCGGGACTAGCGGTTTTCTAACCGGCTCCAGTCCAGCAGACCGGCTTCTGCCGCGTCCCAGTG
>ERZ724524.2494-NODE-2494-length-11947-cov-13.619240_pt1 | contig 11947 bp, 10 predicted proteins | sample MGYA00376057_ERZ724524 | MGnify/ENA primary metagenome ERZ724524 (study PRJEB28724, sample SAMN07190888) | wastewater metagenome | isolation source: influent of sewage treatment plant in Hong Hong | place: USA: Christiansburg, Virginia | collected 2016-03-01 ...
AGCGCAAACTGCTCGACTACCAGGCCGCCCTGCAGGCCACGCCTTACTTCACCAGTGTGCGGGTGGAGGCCGGACTCGACCCAACCCAGCCGCTGCTCAGCCCGGTGCAGGTGTTTGTGCAGGAAGCTCAGGCGCAAAAAATCAGCGTCGGTGCCGGGTATGGCAGCGACAGTGGCCCGCGTGGCTCGCTGAATTATCAGCATCACAATATTGCCGGGCTGGGCCTGCTGCTGGCCAATACCCTGCAACTGGAACGCGAACAGCAAACCCTGGACAGCAGCCTGACCCTGCCGCGTGACGGCGATGGCTACCGCGATACTGCCGGGGTCAAACTGGCGCGCAGTACGGTGCAGCAACTCAAGCTGCACCAGGAAACCGTGTACGCCAGCCGTTTGCGCGCGCGGGGCGACGACGAATACGGCTATGGCGTTACGTTTACCCGTGAACGCAGCACCCCGGACAGCGGCAGTACCAGCCGCACCCAGGCGCTGGTGGCCCGCTACGACTGGACCCGGCGGGCCGTGGACAACCCACTGAACCCGCAGCGCGGCCATATGCTGGCCGGCCAGGTGGTGGCAGCCAGCCGCCAGCTGGGCTCGGACACCGATTTTCTGCGCGGCTACGCCAGAGCCATTGGTTTTTATCCGGTAGGGCGCAGCGCACGGGTGATTGTGCGCGGTGAACTGGGCCAGGTGTGGGCGGCGCGCGGGGACGACGTGCCCACCGACTGGCGTTTTCGCACCGGTGGTGGGGGCAGCGTGCGTGGCTACGCCTACCAGAGCCTGGGCCCGCGTGAAGGCAGCTCAGTGGTGGGGGGGCGGGTGCAGGCGCTGTTCAGCGGTGAATACCAGCACCCGGTCTGGCCGGGCTGGCGGCTGGCGCTGTTTGCCGACGCCGGCAACGCCGCCGACCGCTGGCAGGACTGGCGGCCCAAGCTGGGCCTGGGCACGGGCATTCGCTGGGATAGCCCGATTGGTCCAGTGGGGATGGATATCGCCAGAGGGCAAAGCACCGGTCAATGGCAGTGGCATTTGTCGCTGGGTGCCAGTTTCTGAGCCCTGCAGTGGTCACACCAGTGTGGCAGAATGTTTCAGCCCCCTCACCGGCTGGCCCATTGGCACGGTGATGAATTCAATATCTCAATAGTTATTCGGTCATGAAAATAACCCATGACCGTAACTTGCCAGCGCGGAAAAATCTGTTAAAATTCACCAATGAATCATAATCTTGTCATGAAGATGTTTGCTGCATTAGGCCAGGATTCACGCCTGAGCATATACCAGCTGGTGGTGGAAGCTGGAGCCGCCGGCCTGAGCGCCGGCAAAATTGGCGAACATCTGACCATTGCCCAAACAACCTTGTCATTTCACCTGAAAGAGCTGGTGCACAGCGGCCTGCTGCAATCGCGCCAGCACGGCAAGTTTGTCATCTACACCGCCAACCTGGCTGCACTGCAAACGGCCATTGCCTTTTTGTCCGGGCTGGGTGCTACTCCGCCGGAAAAATAATCCTTTCAACTACAGTGACTTGGTGCTTTAAAACCCGCAGGGCCGGCATTCCGGCACCTGCGTTTTTTGCGTGACAGGCCTATTCATCATCAGTTTTTTGTCATGTTTGCTGATTAAGCCGAATTGAATCTTCCCCTTTCTTGCCACGTCGTGGCATTTCAGTGTTCTACCCATCGAAATCTATCGATATCTTAAAATAAATGCCAATGAACAGAATATTGACATTGGGCACGGCTTTTACTGCCCATGCCGGCATTTTTGGTCAACATCTATAAAAAATTAACACAACATCAGCATACTTGGCTTTGGCTCACTTCAAACAAGGTGCCACCATGAGCAAACACCTGCAGTCCCGCTCACATGCCGACTCGATTCGCCGCGACCTGATGGACGCGTGTGCCCGGCTGAACGAGCACCAACAACGTCTGGACGACCTGCTGCAAGCCATGGGCTGCCAGGACCAGGACAGTGAAAACGCCGCCGACCACGAGGAAAGTGAATACCCATGACAATTCGGCTGAAACTGTACCTGTTCAGTAGCGTGGCCATGCTGTCGCTGGCATGCCTGGGCGCACTGGGTTTGCTGGCGGGTTACCTGGCCGACCAGCAGATTGCCGCCCAGCAGCAGGTGCATGGGCCGGCCCTGCAGCGGCTGGCCGAACTGGCCACCGGCCTGGGTACGCTGGAGCCCCATCCCGGCCACACCCCGGCGGCAGGCCAGTGGGCCGCGCTGGAACAACGGCTGCACGCCGGCAGCCAGGCCGCGTTGCCCGCACTGGCCGATGACTGGCGCACGCTGGATCAGCACTGGCAAAGCTGGCGCAACACCCCGGCGGATGATCTGGCCGGCCAGACTGGCGCGCATCAGCGCGTGGTAGCAGCACTGGACCAACTGGCGCAACACAGCCGTGAGGCGATCCAGCGTGAACAGCACAGCCAGGAGCAGCATCGCCAGCAGCTGTTTCAGCTGATTTTATGGGGAGGCGCGGCGCTGAGCGTGGGCATGCTGCTGCTGGCGCGCTATATCATCGGCTCGATTGTCCGCCCGCTGCGCATGCTGTGCGCTACTGCCAGCGACACCCGCCACGATCTGGATCTGACCCGGCGCTGTCAGTGGCAGGGTAACGATGAAGTCACTCGCAGCATTGAGGCATTCAATGCGCTGCTGGATGCCATTTGCCAGAGTTTTCACCGGGTCAACGCCGAAGGCAGCCAGGTGGACAATACCGCCGAAGAAGTGGCTGGCGCTGCACAGCAGATTGCCGCTGCTGCCGAAGCGCAAAGCGAATCCACCCTGAGCATGGCGTTTGCCATCGAACGCCTGCAAATGGGCGTGCAGCAAAGCAGTGAGGAAGCCCGTTTTGCCCTGGATGCAGCGCAGCTGGCCGAACGGCTGGCGGTGCAAAGCGATGGGGTGATTGTCAAGGCGGCGCGGGATATTCAGGGCATGGTCAACGCCATTCAGGGTTCGGCCCGCGATGTGTCGATGCTGGCCGAGCGCACCGATGAAATCAGCCGGGTGGTGCTGCTGATTGCCGATGTGGCCGAGCAGACCAATCTGCTGGCGCTGAACGCGGCGATTGAGGCCGCCCGCGCTGGCGAGCAGGGACGCGGCTTTGCTGTGGTGGCCGATGAAGTGCGCAAGCTGGCGGAAACCACCCGGCTGGCCACCCGCGATATCGGCAGCACCATCCAGTGGGTGCAGGAACAAACCCGCCACGCGGCGGACAATTTGCTGCAGGGAGAAAAACTGGTCAGCTTTGGCGTATCGTTGATGCAAGGCCTGAGCACGCCGCTGGAAGAAATGCGCAGCGGTGCCTGCGCGGCCCACGACAAGCTCAGCCACCTGATGGACACCCTGGCCCAGCAGCGCCAGGCCAGCGAGATTATTGGCAAGGATATTGAAAACCTGACGGTGATCAGCGAACAAAACAGCGCCGCTGCCAGCCAGTCGGCCTCGGCGGCGATGAGCCTGCACCATTCGGTGCAGGGCATGCGCGGGCAATTGGCACAATTTACCTTTTAGCCGTGCGCGGGGAAGCGTGGGCGGGACGCGGGTGCGTTACTCCGTTACTCCGTCGGGCTGACGCGCCAGCCGTCCAGCCTCAATCCGCCTTGCCCGCCATGCTGGCCAACGACGCCAGCCGGCTGGCCAGCCAGCCAGGACGGCGCTGCTGGTCTTCGGCGGCTTCCACCCGGCGAATGGCCTGGCGCACCAGCATCGCCCCCGGCCAGCGCCAGGGCTCGGGCGGAAATTGTGCCAGCGGCCCCTGCGCCAGGCCGCTGCGCGTCCAGGCGTTGTCCTCGCCCAACAGCAGCGCACACAACAGCGCCCCACCCAGCCGGCACTGCACCACGCCATTGCCGGAATAGCCCATGCCGTACAGCACCCGACGATAACCCGGCAGACGGCCAAAAAACGGCAGGCCGGTGGCCGAGCGGTCGGACGCACCAGTCCAGCTGCTGTCCAGCGGGGTATCGGCCAGCGCCGGAAACAGCTGCGCCAGCGTGGTGCCCAGCGCATCCTGGTAGGCGCTGGGTTGGTCAAAATAACCGTGCATCCGGTTGGCAAAGGCAATCCGGTTACCGCCCTTGCCCAGCATCAGCCGGCCATCCGGCGTGCTGCGCCAGTAATGCACAAAGGTACGCAGATCACACACCGCCTGGCCGCGATCCAGCCCCAGCTGGGCCATCAACTCGGGGCGCGGTGCAGTCACCACCATATCAGACGACACCAGCAGCACGCTGTTGGCCAGCGCCGGAAACTGCCGGGCCATGTCGGCATTCAGCGCCAGCACCGCCTGCCGGGCGCGCACCCGGCCCGCTGCCGTACACACCATCACTTCGTCGCCCTCTTGCAGCTGGTGCATGGCGCTGTGTTCGTATACCTGCACGCCAAGCTGGCGGGCCACCCGCAGCAGGCCGCGTACCAGCTTGCCCGGTTGCAGGCTGCCGGCGGCGTCGGTCCATGCGCCGTGCTGCATCTGGGCGCTGCCGGTCAGCGCCTGAGTGTCGGCGTTGGACAAGCGCTGCCAGCGGTTGGCCCCCATCTGGTCGAGTGCGGCCAGCACCCCATCCAGCCGCCCAATCTGCGCGGGCTGGCTGGCGGCGTACACCGCCCCGCCCAGCCGCAGCTCGGCATCAATCTGGTGGGTGTGACAAAACTGGGCAATGTCCTGCACCGCCTGTTCCGAAGCCGCCACCAGCCGGCGCGCCTCGCTGTCACCAAACCACTGGCGCAGCGACAGGTATTTGGTTGACCAGGTGAGCATGCAGCCGCCATTGCGCCCGGACGCGCCGGCCCCGCAGCGGGATTTTTCCAGCACGATCACCCGCCAGTCGGGCCGGGCCTGCTGGCACAGAATGGCCGTCCACAAGCCGGTAAAGCCGCCGCCGACAATGCACACATCGGCGCTGACCTCCCCCTGCAGGGGCGGCAGCGGCGGGGTGTTGTCGGCGGCCAGCGCCTGGGCAAACCAGAACGGAACATGGGCCGCCGGCATCTCAGGGGCGCTCCCCGGCCTGCATGCGCCGCTCGATCTCGTCGAGCACGGCGGGCAGCTCAACCAGGGTGTCCAGCACATAATGCGCACCGGCCTGGCGCAGTTGCGCCACGGCTGGCGCGCGGCGTTCGGCCTGTTCCGCCGGATCGAGCGCCGCCCATTCTGCTGCGGTCAGCCCCACCGCGTTGCCGCTGGCCGACAGGCCAACCGTCCACATGCCGGCGCGCAAGCCTTCGGCAATGCCTGGTGTGGTGTCGTCCACCTTGACGCAGTGGCGTACATCGCCCACCCGCAGCGCCAGCACATTGTCCAGCGCCATCCACGGGCCGGGGCGGCCGCCAGCGGCCAGATCATCCGTGGCCACGCAATGGTCCGGCGCGTAACCCGCCGCCGCCGCCAGCGGCAGCAGCTGGTCCATCACCACCCTGGGGTAGCCCGAACAGCTGCCGATTTTCAGCCCGCGCGCGCGCAGCAGATTCACCGTGTCAATCGCGCCCGGAATCGGCGCGGAATAGGCCGCCACTTTGGCCACCTGCAGCGGCATGAACTGCTGATACAGGGCATCGACATCGGCATCAGTCATCGCCCGGCCAAAGCGGGCTTGCCAACGGTCGGCCACGGCTGGCAGCCGGCCCAGCGCCTGGATATGGTCCCACTTGGCCAGCCCCATCGGTACGCGGGCTTCGGCCAGGCTGACCGGCACGCCAACCTGGGTGAACACCTCAATCAGCACCTGGGTGGGGGCAAACGAGCCAAAATCCACCACGGTGCCGGCCCAGTCAAAAATCACCGCTTCGAGTGTGGTATAGCGTTGCATGGCAATCTCCTTGATTAAATCGTCCAGCCCAGCTGACTGACCGCCCGGCCAATGGCTGCGCAGGCTTGCTGGATTTCCGCCGCGTCAATCGCGCCAATGCAGCCCACCCGGAAGGTGTCCTGCTCGGTCAGCTTGCCGGGGTAGAGCACAAAGCCTTGTGCGCGCACCGCGGCGTAGAATTCGGCAAACTGGTAAGCCGGGTGGCGGGGGGCGTGGAAGGTGACGATAATCGGTGCCTGCAGGGTGTCCGGCAGGAAGGGTTCAAATCCTGCCGCCCGCATGCTGCGCACCAACAGATCGGCATTGGCCTGGTAGCGCGCCAGCCGGGCTGGCTGGCCGCCTTCGGCCAGATACTGGTCCAGCGCCGCCCGCAAGGCCGCCAGCACATGGGTGGGTGGGGTAAACCGCCACTGGCCGGTGGCTTGCAGGTAGTCGTATTGCGCCAGCAGGTCCAGCGCCAGCGAATGGCTGTTGCCACGGCTGGCCAGCAGGCTGTCGCGGTTGACGATGACAAAGCCCATGCCCGGCACGCCTTCCAGGCATTTATTGCTGCTGGCGATCAGCGCGTCGATATGCAGCGCCACCACATCGATCGGCAGCGCGGCAAAACTGGACATCGCGTCCACCACCAGCCGGCGGCCAGCAGCGTGTACCACGGCGGCCAGCTCGGCCAGCGGGTTGAGAATGCCGGTGCTGGTTTCGCAGTGAATCAGCCCAACATGGCTGATGGCCGGGTCTTCCTGCAGCAGCCGGGCCAGGGTGTCGGGCGACGGCGGTGTGTCGTCAGCGGTTTCGTACACACTGAAGGCACGGCCCAGATACTGGGCAATCTGCGCCATGCGCTTACCGTATGCGCCATTGACCAGCACCAGCAGCTTGCCGGTTTTGGGGACCAGGTTGGCAATGGCCGCTTCCACGGCAAAGGTGCCCGAGCCTTGCAGCGGCACACAGACATGGCTCGCCTGGCCGCCGGCAATCGCCAGCAGGTCGCGGCAGACGCTGGCGGTCAGGGCGTTGAAACTGCTGTCCCATGATCCCCAGTCGGTCAGCATGGCGGTTTTGGTGGCCAGCGTGGTGGTCAGCGGGCCGGGGGTAAGCAGGATGGGTTCTCTCATACGGACAGTCCAATCATCTCATCTAGATGTCTAAAACAAGCCAAATAAACCGGGCCTGAGCCCGGCAAAAAAATTCAGGACACCTCACGCGCGGGTCAACCCCGCTCAGCGTCGCGCACGTTGCGCCGCACGGCGATGCAGCGCCTGCGACGCCAGGGCAAACACACCGCACACCAGCGCCGAACTGAGCACAATCAGCGTGGCCATGGCCGCGGCGGCAGCGGTATCGCCGGCGTCGTCCATATTCAGCACCGCCACGGAGGCCAGCACGGTGTCTGGGGTGTACAAAAAAATCACTGCCGACACCGTGGTCATCGCCGACACAAAAAAGTAACGGGCAATCTCCAGCACTGCCGGCAGGCACGCCGGCAAAATCACCCGCCACAAGGTGCGCCACACCGACACCTTGAGCGAAGCCGCCACCGCTTCAAAATCGGCATCCAGCTGGCGCAGCGCGGTGACGGCGGTCAGGTGGGCGGTGGTGTAGAAATGCGCCACCGAACAGAACACCAGCAAGGTCAGGCTGCCGTACAGGCTGTGCAGCGGATTGGCCGGCGCGTTGTAAAACAGAATGTAGCCCAGGCCCAGCACCAGGCCGGGCACGGCCATGGGCAGCATGGCCATGGCGTGCAGCATGGGGGCCACGCGGCGCGCCACCCGCAGCCGGGTGCTGCACCAGGCCCCCAGAAACACCACCACCGTGCCCAATGCCGCAGTGCCCACCGCCAGTTTCAGGCTGTTGGCAAACGCCAGCCAGCCGCCGCCGTCTACTTGATCAAAGTTGAAATGCGCCAGGGTCAGTTGCAACTGATACGGCCACAGCTGAATCAGCGCCGCCAGCATGGCCGTGCCCAGCATCAGCAGCAGTGCGCCGCCCACCAGGCTGCAATAGCCCAGGGCCAGTGCGCGCACCAGCGGGCTGCGGGCGGGCTGCAGCGGCTGCGCCCTGGCGCTGAGCGCGCTACGCTGGGAACGCTGCAACAGGCGATCCAGCGCAAACGACAGCAGCGCCGGCAGCAGCAGCAGCAGGCCAATCACTGCCCCGCGCGGAAAATTCTGCTGGCCAATCACCTGCTTGTAGGCTTCCACCGCCAGCACCGGATACTGGCCGCCAATCACCTTGGCCACGCCAAAGTCGGTGATGGTCAGGGTAAACACCACCAGCGCTGCCGAAATCAGTCCGTAGCGCGATGCTGGCAGGGTGATGGTGACAAACTGGCGCAGCTGGCCCGCGCCCAGCGAGCGGGCGGCTTCGTACAGCCGGGCATCGCCCACTGCCAGCGCGGTAAGCAAAATCATCAGCGCATGCGGAAAGGTATAAAACGCCTCGCCCAGCACAATGCCGATAAACCCATAAATGCTGCCGTCGGCCAGCCAGCTCTTGAGCAGGCCCTGATGGCCAAACAGATACACCAGCGAAATGCCTGGCAGCAGCGACGGTGCCAGCAGCGGCAACAAGGCCAGCAGACGGAACAGCCCCCTGCCCGGCAAGGCCACCCGGGTCAGCGCGGCGGCGTAGGCATACGCCAGCGGCAGCACCAGCAGCACCGTGGCCAGCGCCACGCTCAGGCTGTTGCCCACGGTTGTCGCCAGGCCCGGCTGGGCCAGGGTGTCGGCAATTCGCGCCAGCCCGACAAATTCGCCATGGTCGCCCGAAAACGCCTTGCCCAGCATGGCGGCCAGCGGCAGCCCCAGCCAGAACAGCAATAATGCCAGCCCGGCCCAGGCCAGCAGGCGGGCCAGTTGTTCATCCAGCGGCACCATCAGGGTGCGCGTCTTCCATGGCGGCATCATGCGCAGGCCTCCAGGGTGGTAAACAGCCGCAACCGGCTGGGGTCCAGCGACACCGGCACCCGCTGCGCCAGTGCCAGACCCAGCGTCGCCAGCTGGCTGTGGGTGACATCGGCCTGCAACCGGGCCTGGCCCCAGGCCGCCACCGTCAACGACACCCGGTAAATCGGCCCAAGCAATTCCAGCTTGGTGATATCGGCCAGCGCAGCGTCGGCGCTGGCCGGCCAGTGCGCATGCAGAATCACGTCTTCCGGACGCACAAACAGGCTGGCGGCTTGCCCCACCGCCAGCGCATGCGTCAGCGCCAGCCGTTGCTGGCCCAGCAGCACGCTGTGTGTGTCGGGCAGTTGCACCGGAATGAAATTGCCCTGGCCGACAAAGCTGGCGACAAAACGGCTGGCCGGCTGGTGATACACCTCGAACGGGCTGCCGCTTTGCTCGATGCGGCCCGCATTCATCACCACCACGCGGTCGGCCATGGTCAGCGCTTCTTCCTGGTCGTGGGTCACCATGATGGTGGTGATTCCCAGCTTTTGCTGCAGCGCGCGGATTTCCCGGCGCAGGTGTTCGCGCACCCGTGCGTCCAGCGCCGACAGCGGCTCATCCAGCAGCAGCAGGCCCGGCGAGGTGGCCAGCGCCCGTGCCAGTGCCACCCGCTGCTGCTGGCCACCAGACAATTGCGCCGGATAGCTGTGCTCAATACCATCCAGCCCGATCAGCGCCAGCAGCGCCTGCACCCGCTGGCGCTTGAAATCGCGCCGTCCGCTCAGGCCGTAGGCAATATTGTCGGCCACGCTCAGATTGGGAAACAGCGCATACGACTGAAACACAATGCCGTAATCGCGCTGGGCGGGCGGCAGCCGGGTAATGTCGCGGCCCGCCAGGTGAATCTGGCCGCGATCGGGGATGTCCAGCCCGGCAATCTGGCGCAGCAGGGTGGTTTTGCCGCAACCGGACGGGCCCAGCAGGCAGACAAACTCGCCCTTGCCCACGCTCAGGTCCAGCTGGTCGAGTACGGTGTGCGTGCCAAAGTGCTTGGCGATGCCGGTCAGCTGCAAATATGGCTCGACGGAGGGGGGCGCAAAGGCTGCCGGATCGTGCTTCATGGCCGGGCTTTCTGCACCTGGGCGGCAATCGCCAGGTAGTGCGCCAGCGGTGGGGTGGGCAGGTCTACCACCTTGGCCAGGTCATCGTAGCGGCGCAAGGCTAGCGCTTCGTCGGCATAGGGACGCTGGGCAAAGCGGCGGGCTTCGCTGTCATGCATCGGCCCGCCCTGCAGCGCCAGCGACAGCTGCGACGCGGCAGACAAACTGTCGGCGTAGCCAGGCTGAACGGTACACAGATAGCGCTTGGCCGCCACATGCAGGGCAATTGGCTGCAACACGGCATCGTCAAACAGCGCCGACAAGGCTTGCACGGCGATGGCTTCGTGGTGGTCGTTCACGCCATTGGCCAGGTCGTCATGGCCCTGTTCAGCCAGCACATGGCCAATATCATGCAAGAACGCAGCGGTAATCAGCGCTGGGCTGGCGTGGTCCTGTTCGGCGGCCAGGCCAGATTGCAGGGCGTGCGCCAGCTGGCTGATGGCCTCGCCGCCGTACAACTGGTCGCCCATGCCGGCCAGCAGGCTGGCCAGCTGGTCCAGGTGGGAAAGATGCGGATAATTCACCAGAAAACTCCAGCGGCGGGGCATGCCCGCCGGATGATGCGGTTGATCAGGCGGGGCTTACTTGGGCTCGGATTTGCCGTCGTAGCGCTTGCTCCACTCGGCCAGAATCCGCTCGCGCTGCGCAGCCGACCAGCGCAAATCCTGCTTGACCAGACGCTTTTCGTAATCTGCCGGAATATGCGGGTTGGGCTTGGCCACGCCCGGCATGGCGACAATGGCAAAGTTCTTTTCGTACTGCTCGTTGGCTGACTGCGACGCCGACCAGTCGGCCAGCTTTTTGGCGGCGTCGAGGTTCTTGCTGCCCTTCATGATGGCGGTGGCCTCAACATCCCAGCCCAGGCCTTCTTTGGGGAAAATTACCTCGATGGGCGCGCCGCTGTCCTTCAGCTTGGCGGCGCGATACTCAAACGAAATGCCCACCGGAAACTCGCCCGCCGCCGCCTGTTTGCACGGCTTGGAGCCAGAATGGGTGTACTGGGCAATGTTCTGGTGCAGCTTGTCCATATACGACCAGCCGTCTTTTTCGCCAAACAGCAGCAGCCAGGCGGTCACATCAAAATAGCCGGTGCCAGAAGACGCCGGGTTGGGCATGACAATCCGGCCCTTGTACTCCGGCTTGAGCAGGTCTTTCCAGCTTTCCGGCTTTTTCAGGCCCAGCTTGGCAGCCTCAACCGTGTTGAAACAGATGGCCGACCCCCAGACATTCATCCCCACCCAGCTGGGCGGGGTGGCATTGTCCACATACTGGCGCGACAGGCTGGCCAGGTTTTTGGGCGCATAGCCGTGCAACATGCCTTCTTTTTCCAGCACCAGCAGCGAAGACGCCGCCACCCCCATCACCACATCGGCCTGCGGGTTGGCTTTTTCCGCCAGCAGCTTGGCGGTGATGATGCCGGTGGAGTCGCGCACCCAGCGCAGCTTGATTCCCGGCGTGTCCTGTTCAAATTTTTGCTGGTATGCCTTGAGCTGGTCGGCTTCCAGCGCGGTGTATACCGTCAGCGTGGTGTCGGCCAGAACAGAAACGCTGGCCAGGGAAAAGGCCGCCGCGTAGAGAAAGGAAGTTGCCTGCATGTCAGTCGCCTTGCGTTGCGTTGGGATGCTGCGCACTCTACCCGGCCAAGATGACACGCTAATTACATCTAGACGTCTAGATGACTTTTTGCGCAAAAAAATAAAAGCGGGGAGATCAACCGGGGGGCGGCAGCGGCTGCGCGGGTGCAGCCCCCAGTGCGCCCGCCACCGGCTTACAAATTCTCTGGCGTGACTTCAATCTGCACGGTATCTCCGCCAAAGCGGGTAATGCCGTATTCAATCGGCACGCCATCAGCGTCGGCGTAGACACTTTCCACATACAGCACCGGCTGATGCTTGCCTTGCTGCAGCGCCTGCGCCACTTCCGGGCGCGGCAACCGCGCGCTGATGCGGCTGAGCACCCGGTTGAAGCGGGTAATTCCCAGTCGGCTGAAAGCTTCGCTGGTGCTTTTGCTGGTGCGATACACCTCAATCAGCCCGTCAAAACGCGGCAGCGGAAAATACTGGGTGCA
>ERZ724524.2509-NODE-2509-length-11922-cov-4.490688_pt1 | contig 11922 bp, 9 predicted proteins | sample MGYA00376057_ERZ724524 | MGnify/ENA primary metagenome ERZ724524 (study PRJEB28724, sample SAMN07190888) | wastewater metagenome | isolation source: influent of sewage treatment plant in Hong Hong | place: USA: Christiansburg, Virginia | collected 2016-03-01 ...
CGAGTCGGTGTGGGTTTCGATGCGCATCAGCGTGATGTAGCTCTTGTCATCGAGATACGCCTTGACGTGCCCAAGTGCCGATTCGGACTCGGACTTGATCTTGTCGGAGCCGGACTCAAACACCACCGGGCCAGGCAGCTTTAGCTGGTTTCCTTCGAGCTGGTAGCTGGGCGATTGGGCCACGACGACCGAGCTGCCCACGGTTGAGGCAAGCAGCGCGGCGGTGAGGGCGAAACGGGTGACGAGCGACATGAGCAGTTCTCCTTTGTACGCGAGTTGATGTTACGCCACTGCGCGATCGTTTGGCGGATGGCAGGGCTAGACGACGACCGAGCCAGCGGCGCTGGCGGTGTGTTCGATTGACCGAGGCCCGTTCCCTGGGCTAGCGTCGGCATCCATGGGAGCAAACATCGGCGGACATTTGGTGGCGGAGGAGCTGTACCGACATGGCGTTCGGGACATCTTCACGCTGTGTGGTGGCCACATTGCACCGATCTATGACGGCTGTCTTCGCTACGGGATTCGACTGATTGATACCCGTCACGAACAGGCTGCGGCGCATGCGGGCGATGGCTATGCGCGCCTCACCCGGGGTGTGGGCGTGGCGTTGGTCACAGCGGGTCCGGGGGTGACCGATGCGGTGACCGGCATTGCCAACGCGTTCCAAGCCCAGTCACCGCTCGTCGTCCTCGGTGGCGCTGCCGAGGTTCGTTCCGTCGGTCGTGGTGCGCTGCAAGAGATGGAGCAGGTGCCCCTGATGCGCTCCATCACCAAGTGGTGTGCCACCGCCAATGATCCCAAGCGGCTGCGCGAGTACATCCAGACCGCGATCCGAGTTGCAACCGGTGGCGTACCCGGTCCGGTCTTTCTGGAGCTGCCGTTCGATGTCCTGATGTCGCAGGTCGACGACAACGAGCTGATCGTGCCGCCGCCGCTGCCGCCGTGGCCCCGGACCCAGGCCGATCCGGCCCAGGTCGAACAGCTCGTCGAGCTGCTGGTTCGTGCCGAGCGTCCGATCATTTTCGCCGGTTCGCAGGTGTACTGGGACAACGCGTCGGCGGATTTGAGGCATCTGACCGAGTCGCTGGGCATCCCGGTGATGATGAACGGCATGGGCCGAGGCGTCCTGCCCGCCGACCATGCCAACGTCTACAGCCTGGCCCGCAAGCGAGCGCTGCGCGGGACCGACCTGGTGCTGATCATGGGTACGCCGCTCGATTTCCGGGTCGGCTTTGGCGCGGGTTTCAATCCGGCGGCCAAAATCGTCCAGATCGACCGCGACTACACCCAGCTTGGCAAGAACCGGGCGACCGACCTCGCACTGGCGGGGCACTCGGGGCTGGTGCTGCGGCAGATCACCGATGCGGTGGGAGGCAAGGCCGAAGCGCTGCGCAACCGGCTCGCGGCCTGGCGTCACGAGTTGCGTGATGACGAAGTCAAGCAGCACCAGAAGTTGATTCCCTACATGCAGAGCAGCACCCAGCCGATCAATCACTATCAACTGGCGTCGGCGCTGGGGGAGGCGCTCGGGGCCGGGCCTCTGGGTACCGGTCATCTGGCGGACAACGCGCTCATCATTGGCGATGGCGGGGATGTGGTGGCGATGGCGGCGAAGGTGCTGCCTCTCGGTGGGCCCGGACAGTGGCTCGATCCGGGGCCACTCGGTTGCTTGGGAGTCGGTGCGCCGTTTGCGCTGGCTGCCAAAGCGCTCGATCCACAGCATCACAAGCGGGTGGTGGTGCTATCGGGTGATGGCAGTTTTGGACTGAACGGCTTTGACTTCGAGACGTGTGTCCGCTTTGGGATGCACGTCACGGTGGTTGTCGGAAACGATGCTGCATGGGGACAGATTCGCGGTCCGCAGGTGATGCTGTTTGGTGAGGAGCGATCTCCGGCGACCAAGCTCGCCCCGACGCGCTACGACAAGATCGTCGAGGCCTTTGGCGGCGTCGGCTTCCACGTGACCGACCCAGCGGACCTGCTGCCGACGTTCCGCAAAGCGATCGAGACCCCGGCGGTGACCTGTGTCGATGTGTCGCTCGATCCGGCCTTCTCCATCACCAGCGGTGCGGCCCGCCTGACCGTCTAACGGCTCGCGGCCTGTTGTCACGTTCCCTTCCCGCACAAAAAGCGCAGTGATTCCGCGTAGTTGGCGCGGAGTGGTTTCTCGTCGGAAGCAGCTCGATTTTGGCATGCTACGATGGGTGCTAACCAATTGTATTTGGGGGGGATTACGATGAAGAGAACGCTAGTTGGAATGATGGTTTGCCTGCCGCTGCTGCTTGCGGCTGGCTACGGTTGTCAGCCGGGCACCAGCACCACCATGGATATGGCCGCTCCAATGCCGGATCTGGCGCAGGGTGCGCTGAAGATCCTGAGCCTGGGGACCAACGTGAACAGCCTGACCCAGGGCGGCACGGTCCGGGTTACCGCCGTCGTTACGCACACCGATGGCCTTCAGAAACTGCTCGGTGGTCAGCTCAATAGCCTGGACGGCAAGATCAAGTACGGCGCGTTTGTCGCTGGGGCCGGCGGGGCGTATTCGCTCGACCTGACCTGGGATCAGCTTGATCAGGCGCAGAGCATCGGTTTCGACAAGCAGGGCTCGCGGTCCTTTAGCGCGGAGTTCTTCGATGTCGATGGCAACAAGGTGTCGGGCAACCTCGACCTGACCCTGACCTGCAACGGCGACCCGGCGTGCGCGGGCAAGTGCATGAAGGCCGGCGCGCTGTGCACGGGCAGCAGCACCCTCATCTGCGTCGCGGGAAGCTGCGCAGACGGCTGCTACGTCGGTGGCATGTTGCAGGCCCCGAACTCGACCAATCCGGATCCCAACTTTGGCGTCTGCCAGAAGTGCGATACGACGCAGAGCCGCTCGGCATGGACCAACGCGGCTGCCGGTACCACCTGCGGCACTGGCCTGGCGTGCGTGACGGGCGGTGGCTGCGCCAAGGTGTTCACCAAAGCGACGGGAACCGGCACCAGCGACCTGTGGGACGTGTGGGGTTCGGCTGCGAATGACGTATGGGCAGTGGGCTCTGGTACGATGGCGCTCCGCTCGGTGGATAATGGCAAGACCTGGACCAACACCGCCGTGATTGGTGGGGCCGCCGCGACGCGGTACGCCGTGTGGGGCTCGGCTGCCAACAACGTGTTTGTCGTTGGTAGCGGCGGCACCGTGGTGCAGACCACCAACTCTGGGATGAACTGGACGGTGCTGCCCAGCCCTGCGGCGCAGACCCTGTACGGCATCTGGGGGAGCGCTGGTAACGACATCTACGTTGTTGGTGGCGGAGGTACGATTTCGCGCTCGACCACAGGCGGTGTGACCTGGACGGGGCAGACCTCGGGCACGACCAACATCCTGCGTGGGGTGTGGGGGAGCGGCGCGAACAACGTCATGGTGGTTGGCGATGGCGGCACGCTGCTTCGTTCGACCGACAGCGGCGCGACCTGGGTCAAGGCGCAGACCAACGTCACCAACAACCTGTACGCCATTCGTGGCGTCGCGGCCAATGACTACTATGCGGTTGGTGCGACCGGCACGGTTCTGCGCAGCACCGATGGCACGACCTGGGCCAAGCTCAACTTTCCGGATACCGGCTACACGATCTACGATGTGTGGGGCTCGGCTGCCAACGATGTCTACGTCTCGACTGGCATCACCATCTATGCCACCAAAGACAGTGGCCAGACCTGGCAACGCCTGTCGACGAGCAGTGTCCCGTACTACTACGGGATCTGGGGCAGCGCCAGCACCGACATCTACGCGGTTGGCTCGAGCGGCAACGTGTATCACCACCCGTAAGCGCTGGTCCGGCCCAGTCCGTTCGCCACTTCTGCTCTTTTTTCTAACGTAACCCTGCCTGATCCACGGCCTCTCGATCGCCCCGGAAGGGGCGCAGCGGCGCATTTTCTCGTACACTGCGGGCGTGACCCGAGTCCTGATCGTCGAAGACGAGAACGCCATCGCCGAATCACTGCTGTTTGCGCTGCGCCGCGATGGTTTTGCCGTGACGCATGCCAAGACGCTTGCTGCCGCCGAAACGCTGCTGCCCGAGACGGATTTGGTTGTGCTGGACTTGATGCTGCCCGATGGATCTGGGTTTGATTTGCTGGCCAAGCTGCGCACGCTGGGTCAGCGGACGCCGGTCATCATCCTGACCAGCCGGGACGAGGAAGCGGACCGCGTGGCGGGTCTGGAAGGGGGGGCGGATGACTACGTCCTCAAGCCGTTTTCCCCCCGAGAAGTGGTGGCGAGGATTCGAGCGGTGTTGCGGCGAACCTCGCCCGCGTGGGCGGCGATTCCTACGGCGGTCCCTTCAAGCAGTAGCGGGCGCACGGTCCGTTCATCGCTGGTGATTGACAACGATACGCGCCGGGCGTTGTACCAAGGCAAGCTGGTCGACTTGACGCGGACCGAGTTCGAGCTGCTGCGGGTGCTGCAAGGGGCCCCCGAGCGCGTGTTCACGCGTCAGCAGCTACTCGATCGGATCTTTGGCGAAAGCTACGCCGTAACCGACCGTACCGTTGATGCCCATGTCAAAGCGCTGCGCCGTAAGCTCAGTCAAGCGGGTGCTCCAGCAGACCTTGTCGAAACCGAGCGCGGCGTGGGCTACCGGCTGCGCGAAATCAGCCCCGAAAAGGAAAACCTACCGCGATGATCAAGCTCGTAACGTTTGACGAATCGTTGGCGGCGCTGGCCAAGATCGAACCGACTTCGGGCCTGGGCGCGGCGCTTGCCCACTGCGCACAGAGCATCGACTACTCACTGACCGGATTCCCTACCCAGCGTGGATTCCTGGTGCGCAAGCTGATCGCGCCGCTGCTTCTTCGCAAGTACCTGCGGCAAGGATTCATGACGCACGATGTCAACGCGCCGATTCCCTTGGCACCGGCCATTTCACCGACTCTGCCCTTCGAGGAAGGAGTGGCGAAGTTGCGCGGTGCGATGGAGCGCTTTCGGGCTCACGCTGGACCGCTGGCTCCGCATTTTGCGTTCGGAGAAATCAGTCGTGATGACTACGAACGACTGCACGCGATGCATCTGGCGGATCATCTCAGCTCGAGCGCTGCGAATCGATCCTAACGCACTACCAACGACTCTACACAGTCGTTACAGAGTCCCCCCATCAGATTGACCCGTAAGCAAGGAGCACGGATGAAGTCTTGTCGTCAGTTTGTGTGGTCTGCGTCGTGTACTGCGCTGACCCTGGCCCTGAGTTCTGTCGTACATGCGGCTCCGCCGCCCGCTGCACCCGCCCCGAGCCAGGCCGCAGCGTTTGTTGCCGCTCCGGCACCGTTTTTGCGGCTTCCGCGCACGGCTACACCGACGCGCTATGCGCTCGATCTGACCGTGCGGCCCAGTGAGGACTCGTTTTCAGGACAGATCGATATCGCGCTGCAAGTCGAAGAAGCCAAAGATGTGCTGTGGCTGCATGCGAGTCGGGAGTTGACGCTCGATCAGGCGAAGCTCAAGACCGCAGCGGGTGAGCTTTCCCCCCGGGTCGAACTGGTCGGTAAGGATCTGGTCGCGCTGCGTTTTGCCAAGCCACTTGCCGTTGGTGCAGGGACGCTCACGCTGCGCTACAAAGGACGACTCCCGATCGCGGAAGGCAGTGGTCTATACCGCGAACGCGATGGCAACGATCTATACGTCTACAGTCACTTTGAGCCGATTGATGCACGGCGTGCGTTCCCGAGCTTTGACGAGCCAAGCTACAAGGTGCCGTGGCAGGTGACGATGCATGTTCCCAAAGATCATGTCGCGCTGAGCAATGCGCAAGCGGAATCGGAGCATGACGAGCCAAATGGCATGAAGCGGGTGGTGTTCAAACAGACTCCGCCGCTCCCTTCCTACTTGATGGCATTTGCCGTCGGACCGTTTGGTCTTGTGGATGCCGGAAAGGCCGGGAAAAAGAACACCCCGATTCGCATTGTCACGCTGCGCGGACATGAAAAGGAAGCAAGCTATGCGGCGCGGACTTCGGGACAACTGCTCTCGCTATTAGAGGACTACTTTGGGATTCCCTATCCCTATGACAAGCTCGATCAGATTGCGGTGCCGGGGCAGCGTGGGGCGATGGAGCATCCGGGGCTTATTACCTACGGTCAGGGACTGATCCAGATTCTGCCGTCGGAGGAGACGGTACGTTCCCGGCAAAACTTTGCCGCCGTTGCCGCCCATGAGCTGGGACACCAGTGGGCGGGCAACTTGGTGACGCTGGCGTTCTGGGATGATCTGTGGCTGAACGAATCGCTGGCGACGTTTCTGGAATCCAAGATCATGGGTCGCTTTCATCCCGAGTGGCGCGAGGTGCAGAGTCGGGTGCAGCGTCGCCAAGGCGCGATGTATGCAGACAGTCTGATCTCGGCGCGCAAGATCCGGCAGCCGATCGAATCGAGCGATGACATCGTCAATGCCTTTGACGGCATCACGTATGCGAAGGGTGGCTCGGTGCTGGAGATGTTCGAGAGCTGGATGGGGGAAAAGCAGTTTGCGGCGGGACTGAGCCGCTACATGCGTGACCACTCGCACAAGAACGGCTCGGCGCAAGACTTGCTGAGCGCATGGACGCAAGAGCTGTCCGAAGAAGTTGCGCGGGCAAAGACCCCGGCAGAAGCAGAGGAGCTGCGGAGCAAGAGCAGTCAGTTGTCCTTGGCGATGCAGAGCTTTTTGGATCAGCCGGGCTTGCCGCTCCTGTCGGCCTCCATGTCGTGCGCGGGGGGCGTGGCGAAGTTGAGTCTTTCGCAGACGCGCTATCTGCCGATGGGCACCGTGACGGAAGCCAAAGAGGTCTACAAAGTTCCTGTCTGTCTGCGCTATCCCGGTCCAAAGGGAGAGCAGCGGCTGTGCAAACTTCTGGACGGAAAGCAGGCAGAATGGACGCTCCCGCAGACCACTTGTCCAGACCATGTGGTGGTCAATGCGGATGCGATTGGTTATTACCGGGTGCAGTACGCGCCCCCTCTGCTGAAAGCGCTCAAAGAGCGTGCGTTCGGGGGGGCTGGCAAGCCGGCTACACCGGGTAAGCAGGTGCTCAGCGAGACGGAGCGAATTGGCTTGATTGGGGATCAGTCTGCACTCATGCGAATCGGGCGAGTGCCCGCTGAAGAGGTGCTGGCGCTGGCCACTGCGGCGGCCAAGGATGACAGTCGACATGTGTTGGGGAGCGCCACCGGAGTCTTTTCAGGAGTCGAGCGACTGATTCCTCTGGAACTGGTTCCTGCGTATCAGCGCCACATCATCGCGACGTTTGGGAAGCGGCAAAAGGAACTGGGTCTGACCGGCAGTCCAAAAGAAGATGACAACACCCGGATGATGCGCGGAGTGCTGACCCGTTTGGTGGGAGGGGAGGGGGCCGACCAAGCCCTGATTGGCGAAGCCACCGCGCTGACCAAAAAGTGGCTAACCAATCGCGGCAGCGTCGATGCGGAGACCGCTCGGTTGGCGCTTTCGGTGGCCGCAGAGCATGGCGATGCAGCGCTGTTTGATGCGATTCATCAGGCCGCCAAAGCGGAGCCCGATCGCAACCAGCGCGCTCAACTTCTGAATGCGCTGGGGAACTTTCGCGACCCGCAGCTCGCGCAACGTGGACTGGATCTGGTGCTCAAGGGCGACTTCGCCATCAATGAAGCGATGCCGCTGTTATGGGGTCCAATGGGATACTCTCAGACGAGACGGCTGCCCTTTGAGTTTGTGAAGGCTCACTTCGATGAGCTGGTGGCCAAGCTACCGAAGGACGCTGGAGCGCGACTGGCCGGAATGGCCGGGAGTCTCTGTAGTGAGGCGGAGCGAGCCGAAGCAGAGGCGTTCTTTGACGGACGTTCGACCAAGTACACGGGGGGTCCACGCATCCTCAAGCAGACCATGGAGCGCATCAATCAGTGCGCAGCCTTTCACAAAGCCCAGTCTGCGAGCGTCGCCGCCTTCTTCAAAAAAAACTAGCTCGCTTCGTTTGTCTTCCTCGCACCAGCGCTTGAGAATCGGTAATAGACTGCGGATTGGGATTCTGAACGAGAGTTCCGTGCAACCAACGAGAGTCCGTACAACCAAGGAGGTTTGGATGCGGGTAAGAGCACAGAGTCGTCTAAGAGCAAAGTCTGGCGTGATCTGGGGGGCGGGGGCGCTCGCTGTTGCGCTCTCCGGAAATGCCATGGGCCATGCCGAGCAAGCGGAGGGGAGTGACGCGGTAGTGCAAGGCGCTCAGCCGACCTCTGCATCGCTGATTGCGCCGATCGCACCGGGCACGCCGTGGCACATCCAGCTCAGTGGGCGCCTGCAAGAAAAGACCTGGGCAGCGGTCTACGACATTGATCTGTTTGACACGCCCACCGCCACGATTCAGAGCCTGGTATCCCGAGGCAAGAAGGTTCATTGCTACTTTAGCGCAGGCAGTGCCGAAGACTGGCGCTCGGATTACAGCAAGTATCCGAAGTCCGCGCTGGGGAAGAACATGGACGGCTGGCCGGGCGAAAAATGGGTGGATGTTCGCTCTGCCGGAGTCCGTACCGTGCTCGCGGCGCGTATGGACTTGGCGAAGAGCAAGGGGTGTACTGGGATCGATCCGGACAACGTCGATGGCTATGGTCATGACACGGGATTCCCACTCACCAAAGATCACTCGATCGCGTTCGTGCGTTGGCTGGCCACCGAAGCGCATGCGCGTGGACTGAGCGTGGGGCTGAAGAACGGAATTGAGATCCTCGCCCAAGTCGGTCCGCAGGTGGACTGGGCCATTTCGGAGCAGTGCGTTGAGTACAAGGAATGCAGCGCGTTCAAGAGCTTCATCGCCTCGGGAAAGCCGGTGTTTCACGTCGAGTACAGCGGCAGTCTGTCTTCGATCTGTGCGGTCACCAAGCCGCTGAAGATTTCCACGATCAAGTCGACGCTGGATCTCAACGGTCCTGCTGATAAGTGTCCCTAGCGCAGGAGTCGCAGTCGCTCGGTTCACACTTCCAGATACCGTAGCAGCTCCGCTTCATCCTGAGACACCATTCGCTCCAGGCCATCTTCTCGCTGCAAGCGCTGGAACTGGAGTTTCCCCATCATTGACATCACCAAGATCGCCCGTTTCCGAAACAGCGGATACATCCGTGTACGGAGGCGGGCGGTGGCTTGCTCAAACTCGGGGTCGTTCCGTCCCGTGGCCAGTCGCTGATCGACGAGCATACACAGATCTTTTCGGTGGAGTGCTTTGATGACGTCGTAAGCATTGCCGTAGGTAAGCTCCAGTGCCGCAACGTCGGGGTAGGGAATCGCGCTGCGGACGAACCGGATGAGCTTTCCATTGCCTTCCAGGAAGAGGGTCACATAGTCACTGCGGTAGATCTCGGTGCGGGTACTCATCGAACCTCGCATTATATGCGGATTTGGGCCCAATCGGTTCGGAATTGGTCGTTGACAGCATCCGTTCGGCGTGGCGATGCTCCGCACCTGACCATGCGGAATGTTTCACGGGATCAATCGATGCGACAAGCACTCTCTTCTACGACGACACACGCTCCCAGGGTGACGGTAGCGCTGGCTGGTGGATTGGCACTACTGCTGCACGCAGGCTGTCAGCAGAGCACAGCGGGCGAGCCCGGTGCGATGGGCAACATGGGCACCGAAGGAGCACGTGGTCCGACGGGTGACAAAGGCGACAAAGGCGACAAGGGCGACAAAGGCGAATCGGGTACTCCGGGGCCAATGGGGGTGATGGGGGCTCCTGGCGCGAAGGGCGACAAAGGGGACAAGGGAGATCAGGGCTTGCAAGGGCCCGCCGGTGTGCAGGGTTCCCAAGGCCCGCCAGGCATTCAGGGACCAACTGGAGCCACCGGAGCAACTGGAGCCACCGGAGCAACCGGTCTACAAGGTCCAAAAGGAGACCCCGGTTCACCAGGGGCACCGGGCGCGCCCGGGAGTTCTGGGGCCTATACCGAGGACGGTGCGGCGTTTGTTGGATTTACGACGACCACCTACACCGGGCTTATCCCAAACGGTCGCCCAGGGGCGCATGCTGCTTGTGCTGCGGCGTTTGCTGGTTCGCACCTGTGTCATGTGGCGGAGTACGCACTGGCGAACTCTCCCATCGACCCACCGGCGACTGGTGCGTGGCTGGACCCCTCTGCGGAGTTTGATAGCTCAACGTCGTATAATGGTTCCCCGCAAGCCGGACGCGCCCCGAACGGCTATTCCTGCCTGAGCTTTGGCCACAGCGGAAACACCTACGGCGGCACGAGCGTCGGTGCCTCCGGCAGTATGGGCTGGACCACCGATTGCGACAAAGCCAAATCACTCGCCTGCTGCTCGACCCCTGCCAAGACGCGCTTTGCGGGATTTACCAGCAAGACCAGCACAGGCAAGCTTGGGGGCCGAGCCAAGGCGCACGCACTGTGTAACAGCGAGTTCTCCGGCGCGCACTACTGTCATGCGGCAGAATACCTTCGGGCAAACTCCTCGACGACGATTCCGGCCAGCGGTGCCTGGATTGATCCGAGTGGCAACAACAGCGGGGTGGTCTATGTCGGGCTGCCCACGTTGGGCCGACAAACGGGTGGGTACACCTGTCTGACCTACACCCACGATGGCAACACCTACGGTGGCACGAGCCTCAACTCACGCGGCGGCATCGGATGGACCACCGACTGCGATAAGTCCAAACCGCTGGCTTGCTGTTACTGAGTTGGCGTTTGCGTGGCTTCCAGATCACCCTGCATCGTCGCTACCCTTGGTTGCTCGGCTGGCCTGAGTGCCTGGGTGGTTGACGAAAGCGGAGCTCGAGTGGAATCTGACCGCTTACGGAGAACCAAAGATGGCGATTTCTTCAGACACTCGTTCGCAAATCGAGACGCTGCTTCGGCAGCACACGGTCGTTCTGTTTATGAAGGGCAACAAGCAGCAGCCTCGTTGTGGATTTTCGGCCAAGGTGGTCGAGATCCTCGATGGGCATGGCGTGGACTTCCGCGATGTCGATGTCCTTTCCGATGCCGCGCTGCGCGAAGGGATCAAAGAGTTTTCAAGCTGGCCGACCATCCCGCAGCTATTTTTTCAGGGCAGCCTGATTGGTGGCAGCGACATCGTTCGTCAGCTCGATGAGAGCGGCGAGCTACTGTCCGCGCTGGGGATTGATCCCAGCAAGATCGTCCACACCCCACCGAGCATCAGCATTTCCGCAGAAGCGGCCGCAGCGATCAAAGAGGCGGGAAAGGAAGCGGAGCCGGGTCAGCACCTGCGCATGGTTTTGCAGCGGGGCGGTCAGGCGATAGACCTGTACTTTGATGCGCCGCGTGGCAGCGACCTCCGCGTGGAACAGCACGGCATCACCGTTCTGTTCGATCGCGCTTCGGCGCGGCTGGCCAACGGCATCGCGATTGGCTTTGTCGATGGTCCCAATGGTGGCTTCCGGATCGACAACCCGAACTTGCCAGCCAAGGTCGGTGCCCTGACTGTGACGGAGCTGCGCAAGATGCTCGATGCCAAAGTACCGCTGCGCCTGCTCGATGTGCGGACGGACCGTGAACGCACGATTGCCCGCATCGCTGGCGATCAGTCGCTTGAAGATTTGGCTCGTCAGGACTTGGATGGTCTGGCGAAGGACACGATGCTGGTGCTGTATTGCCACCACGGTACGCGCAGTCAGGCCGCCGCCGAGCAGCTTGTAGCGCGTGGCTTTCGCAATGTCTGGAACCTAAGCGGAGGCATTGACGCGTGGTCACGACAGATCGATCCGACCGTCGCTCGCTACTAGCGTAGCGGCTGATGCCCCACTGGGGTGTGGTTTGGCGTGGGAGGCTGTGGGGGGATTTTCAGATAAGAGTCATATTTAATGACTCTTATCTGTGATTACGGGGCGCAGCCAGCGTTAAATGCTGCGGGGATGGCTTGCTCGGTGGTGTTGGCGTCGATCGACAGGATGAAGCTCACCAAGTCCTTGCGAT